>ENA-OREM01000108-OREM01000108.1-marine-metagenome-genome-assembly--contig:-NODE-108-length-71030-cov-6.863445_pt1 | contig 71030 bp, 70 predicted proteins | sample MGYA00248623_ERZ508561 | MGnify/ENA primary metagenome ERZ508561 (study PRJEB26227, sample SAMN06264494) | marine metagenome | isolation source: Columbia River Estuary | place: USA:Columbia River Estuary...
TTGGTTTTTTACTTAGAAGAGTAGGTTGTAAGTAGCCTGCTCTTTCTATTTTAATATAAAATTACTATTTATAATAAAGATTTTTTGAATGATATTACAAGAATTAACCTGGATACAGTTTGTAAATCAAAATCATATTCGTATTTTAAATGAAAACGAACAGATACGACAGTATCGTTTTTACTTAGATACAGTTGCAAACCAAATAGTAAATCAAAATAAAGGACCGAAACAGCTAAGATTACAGATAACAGGATTTCTACTTCAAGAAGACTTATTTTTAATACAGCAAGAAAATGGTTCAGGAATTTATATAACAAGCTATGCCTAATCTACCTATATCGCAATTACCGCAGTCGACCACTTTACAAGGAGACGAATTATTTGTTAATGTACAGGGAGGTATTACTAAGTACACAACCCTAGATAATGTAACAGGACATCATTCAGCCCACCTCTCTACCTATTCTACTCAATCGCAAGCACTTTCAACCTCAGGTTCTATACAGCCCGTAACATTTACAGATGTATGGACTCAAGATAAAATAAGTGTAGTAGAGAATACAAAAATTACATTTCAAGAAGCTGGAGTATACCAATTTAACTTTGTAGCTCAAGTATCTAATTCAGATAACGCAGTACATAGTACCTGGTTTTGGATAAAATACAATGGAAATAATTTTCCAAACTCGACTTCTCTAATTACACTTAAGCCTAGAAAAAGTGCATCTGAGCCTTCAGCACAGTTAATGACAATGAATATAATCGGCCGTGCACTAAATGATAACGACTTTATTGAATTATACTGGACAGGTAATAGTACTACTATACAGCTAACAGAAACACCAGCATTTGGCGAAGTACCTGAAACTCCATCTGTAATAGCTTCAATAAGTAGGGTAGGATAGTTAATATTCATATATTTATAATAACAAACTAAAACGTTATTATAGATGCCTTCAAACCACCACACGGACGATGTATTCGTTCAAAAGAGAAGACCAAAGAATCCAATTAAGTTTAACGTTCAACTCAACGACGAACAAAAACAAGCCAAACAATTAATATTAGAATCACCGATTACAGTCATAAGAGGAATGGCTGGATCCGGTAAAACCTTAGTAGCTACTCAAGTAGCTTTAGATATGTTATTTACCAAACAGGTAGACAAGATTGTCATCACACGTCCAACAGTCTCTAAAGAAGAGATAGGCTTCCTACCAGGCGATCTTCAGGCTAAAATGGACCCCTGGTTAGCTCCTATCTACCACAATCTTTATATGTTGTACAACGAAGAGAAAGTAAAGAAGGAATTAGAAGAAGGTAGAATAGAAATTGTTCCTTTTGCGTTCATGAGAGGTAGAACTTTCGTAGATTCTTTTGTAATAGTAGATGAAGCACAGAATGTTACCCATTCTCAAATGGAAACAGTAGTAGGACGTCTAGGAAGAGGATCCAAGATGGTAATTTGCGGGGATATGGCACAAATTGACCTAAAAGATAAAAGAGAAACCGGTTTTTCCTTCCTAAGCCGAATAGAAGAACAAGTAGAAGGGTTTAAAACAATAAATCTTGAACATAATCACAGACATCAGATAGTAGCACCGATACTTAAGGTATACCAGACCTTTAGAGATTAATTACTATTTATAAGTAAACTATATATAAATGGCTAATGTAACTATATGGGATGGTAGTGCTACCTTTGTAACAGGTTCTACCCCTTTTGGATTCTACGATAGCGATACCCAATTTCAAACAGATGCTGAGAAAGTAGCTAAATTTTGTGGTACTCGACTAGGATATCCTATGATGGATGTTGAGTTACAAGATGAAAACTTCTTTGCTTGCTTTGAAGAAGCTGTTTCTACTTACGGTAACGAAGTATTTCAATATAAAATAAGAGAAAACTACTTATCTTTAGAAGGATCAAGCAATGTAACATCAGCTAACAATAAAATTATTAACCCTACATTAGAGAGGATTATTAATATTAGTAAGAACTACGGTACTGAAGCCGATGCTGGAGGATTTGTAACTAGATACTCAGGGTCTATCGCTATGACTAGTGGAGTACAGGAATATAACCTTGAACAATGGGCTGTAGACCAAGGTATAACAGGTAGTATTGAGGTTAGAAAAGTATTTTACGAAGCACCTCCTGCTATCTTACGTTATTTTGACCCATATGCAGGTACTGGAACAGGTATTCAATCATTAATGGATGCTTTTGACTTCGGATCATTCAGTCCTGGTGTAAACTTCTTATTAATGCCAGCCTCTTTTGATGTAATGAAGGTACAGGCTATTGAATTCAACGATCAAATAAGAAGATCGGCGTATTCTTTTGAAATGGTTAATAATAGACTTAAGATATTCCCAGTTCCTAAGAACGATCACTTATTAAGATTTGAATATTACAAAGTAGATGATAAAAAAGCAGCTACTTTTATAGATGGAACTAACTTAATCACTAATGTAGGGGAAGTTCCTTATGAAAATCCATTATATACAGGTATAAACAGTGTAGGTAGACAATGGATCTTTAAATATACATTAGCTTTAGCTAAAGAACTACTTGCTTATGTTAGAGGAAAGTACCAAACAGTACCAGTTCCTGGTTCAGAAGCTACTCTAAACCAAGCAGATCTATTAGCTGACTCAAGAGCAGAGAAAACAGAGCTTTTAACTAACTTAAGAGAGATGTTAGACCAAACTTCTCGCCAGGCACAGTTAGAACGTAAGGCTAATGAAGGAGAAAACCTTAGTAAAACATTAAAAGAGGTTCCAATGGTCATTTATATAGGATAATGAAACTAATAGACATCATATCAGAGGTACAATTCAATACATACGAAGGTATGGTACAGGTAATCTATGACGATACCACGAATTCTACCCAAGTAGCCGCTTTGATGAGGGCTTTACCTGGTGTAACTACGGTAACACTTGCTTCTGATGAAGGAAAGAACAGAGAAACGTTAAAGATTAAGTTAATTACACAGAAAACTGGTGAAGAAGCGTTTCAAGCGTTAAAACAAAATGCTATTAAGAAGTATCCGCCTATTAAAGTGGTGAATATAGGTACAAACACCATAGAGAAGAAGTAATGATATTTGGATCCAATAGAGACTTTAATTTACTAGTAGGTATTAACCGAGAACTACTATCAGATGTAGTAGAACAGGAGGTACTATACTATAAACTTAGTTTAGAGGATACAGAAGCCAATATATATGGAGAAGCCACTTCAAAATCATATTGGTCACCATTAAAACTCAATTGTTTAATAACAAGAGGTGATCAAGTAGTTACTAACGATGAATTTGGACCAGATATGTCAAGAGATGTATCATTTGCGTTTTTAAGACAAGATTTAGTTGATACTAATATGGTACCTGAGGTAGGAGATATACTTAACTGGCAAGAAGATTACTATGAAGTAGATACAGTTAGGGAGAACCAATTATTCGTAGGTAGAGACACGTCTTATAACTTAACACCGTACGGTCAACAGTTCGGTTCATCAGTATCTATAATAGTTGATTGTCATATCACAAGAAGAGAAAGAACAGGTATCGAATTTGAAGGTACAACATACTAATACTATGAAAATACAAGATATACTTAAAGAACAAGACTGGAAACAAGATGATCCTGATTTCAAATCAAAAAAGACAGGAGTTGACCCGGTAACCGGTACTATATCTTGGGATATTGAGTATACACCGTTAAAAGGTGTAGATGACGCTATAGAAGATGCGTACCAAGACTATAAAGCGGTGTTAAAGAAGTATCCGGAAGATCAAAAGCTGGAACAGTTGTTCAATATCTTCAGTTCTTTTAAAAAGGCGTATAGAACACATGTAAACCGTAAATATGGCAAATAGTAAAGAGACAAACCAGGTTGTACCTAAATCTCAGGTAGAACTTTCCCAAAATACTATTGAAACCTATACCAATCAAGGTAAGGTCCCTGCCCCTGACCCTAAAAGACGAGTAGATCAACGTTCTGTTAAAGGAGATGATACAAAAAGACTCAGTATAGGGCTAAGAGACTTAGATGAAGCCATATTCTACTATTTTAACAACGTAATTAAACCATCTGTTATACAGAATGGAGTACAAAAACCTGTTCCTGTACTATACGGTTCACCAGAAAGATGGGCTTCAGTACAGAAAGACGGATTTTATAGAGATAAGAACGGAAAGATACAAGTTCCGTTGATAATGATAAAAAGAGATAGTGTAGAAAAAAATAGAACACTTGGTAACAAGATGGACGCTAATAATCCTACACAATTTGGTATATTTGAAAAGAAGTTTTCGAAGAAAAACACATATGATAGATTCTCAGTATTAAATACTAGGTCAATAGTTAAAGAATACCAAGGAGTCGTTATACCAGACTATGTAAACCTAGTATATTCCTGTACAATCTTTACAGAGTATGTAGAACAAATGAATAAGTTAGTAGAGGCAGTTAACTATGCATCAGACGCTTACTGGGGTGACCCAGAAAAGTTTAACTTTAGAGCGATGATTAATAACTATACTACATCTACTGAGTTAACACAAGGTCAAGACAGAACAGTTAAGACAACTTTTCAAATTAACCTACTTGGACATATAATTCCAGATGGAATAAATACATTGCCGCAAGGTAATATGAAGTTCTTTAGTAAGGCAGCAGTTTTATTTGGAGTAGAAGCAGTTAATAATATAAACGACTTAGAATAAAATGGCAAATAGATACTCAACTACTAGAATCAATACAACAACAGTTAGGTTTTATGATCAAGCGATGACAAAACTTAATACTATCAATATAGAAGAATCTATGACAGCAGAACAAAAACTATATCTAGGTCTAAATAAGGCTTACAGCAGTAACAATAAAACAGCTACAGTAATACCAGCAACATCAGAACAAAACGCAATTGTAGAGTTCGCAGATCTTACTTTCGCTACACCTCCAGCAGGTTTCCCTGACCTAACAAAGACAGATTTCAACCTATTTATTAACGGGGTCTTAGTTGAAACAGATGCTATTGATTCTATTGTTCAAAATGGTACCGCTACCAAGGTTACACTAAACGCTGGACTTAACTTTGAGATAGAAGGTACAGATGAGTTCATGATAACCGGGAAATTTGCATAATAGATGGCATTAATACAGTGGAAACAGATAAATCCTGAACTTTTAGGAAATGGCCGACTTACAGGTTCACTAGAAGTATCAGGATCCATAATACTTAACGGAGTAAACCTTTCAGCAGCACAAGGAGGCGGTGGAGGAGTACTTCCTAGTGGAGTAGTATCTGGTTCCAAACAAATAGAAGCACAAGGATTTGCTTATAGCTCTTCAGTTGATGCTTTACAAGCTTCTATTACTTCTTTAATACTAAGTAGCTCTACTTATTTAACAAGTATAAGCGGATCAAATATACAAGATCTTGCTAATGTAGACATAACTAATATAGTTAACGGTCAAATACTTGCTTATAATTCTCAAACAGGTTTATTTGAACCAACCTCTGCCGGTCAAGGAGATATTACAGCAGTATATTCTGGAGTTGGACTAAATGGAGGAGGAACCTCAGGAGTAGTAGCTTTAGAAGTTACACCCGGTAATGGAATTATTGCAAATAATCAAGGAGTACATTTAGATACAGGATCTGCACACTTTATAGCAGGGGTTAACACCCATATTAACATTTTATCAGCATCTATTGCTACACAGCTATCAAATATAATTCATACAGATATTTCTGCATTAGACCTATTTACTAGTTCAGCAGATGTAAGAATATCTTCATTAGAAACTTTTTCTGCATCATTAGATACATCTTTTGTAACAGAAGTAGAATTAAAATTAGCAACAGCATCATTATCATCCTCTACAGCACAAGCTAACCTAGATTTATCTGGATCTGCACATATTCAAAGATTAGCACTAAGTAGTTCATTAAAGGACTATACAGATGCTAAATTTGCATCATTAGTAGATGGAGCACCAGAATTACTAGATACATTAAATGAATTAGCAGCAGCAATTGGAGATGATCAAAATATTTCTTCATCGTTAGTTACTTCTATAGCAGATAAAGCTAGTAATGCAGAACTATCCAACGTTTCTGCTTCTTTAGCAGCAACAATAAGCTCCATACCTAAAGGTATTGACTATGTTTCTGGATCGAATACTACATTACTTTCACAAATAGAGGTATTAGATTACGATAATAACGTAGCAACAGTTTTTCAAGATGGAAAACTTAAATTTATATTTGGAGAACCAGCTTTACCTACGTCTTTAAATGCAAGTATAGGTGGATTTAGTACTGATAGATTTAATAAGCAATTAGATAGCTATTCGGTTAACGCTTCTTGGAGTAACGGAGGGTATACGCTCATTTCTGCTTCATTATATGAAGGTTCTACATTACTTACTAAGGTAGGGACAGGAACATCTCTTAGCTTTGATCAAAACACAAGCGGATCACATTCATATACCTTATACTATACAGCAAGTTCACCATTAGACGGAAATATACATACCAACACAGATTATATTTCTGGAAACTTAAGTAAATCACAACCTACTTCTCCTTCTATTAGTTCAACCGCTACAGTAGAGTTAGGAGCTAGTTCAAATCAGATAGAACAAGGTGCAGTAGGAAATATATCTTTTACATCAGCGTATGGAAGTGCAAACGGATGGACAGAAGTATCATTAGTAGATACTCCAAACACCTCTCCATTTACAGTATCAAGAGATTCTTCCTTAGAAACAATAACAACAGTAGCCAACTATGAATCTCCAATAGGTTCAAATGATCCACAAATCACTACGTCAAGAACTACTAGTACAAACTACAGTAAAATAAGAAGTCTTCGTTTTGGAGCTTCGGCTGCAGTTAGTTTCACACAAGCTGAATTAGAAACCCTATCAAACTGGGATACTACTTTAGGAGGAGGAATTGGTACTATCAATAAAGGTACAACTAACCCAAATGGACAAAGTGTAACTATTGTCTGGAGTGGTGATAAGTACCATTATATAGTTTTTGACAGTTCAAGAAGTAACCTTAGTAACATAACCACAAGTGGGTTTGGAGTATTAGGTTCGTTCTCAGTTACAACAGTCGGAGATTATAAAATTTATAAGTCTAACACTTTACAAGCTGGAGGAGCTAGTAGCAGTATAACTTATAACTTAACTTAGAGCATATATGGCAATTATAATACCTGGTGGATTTAACATAACTAACAACGATCCTGTTGATGCAAGGATAACCGTTGCGGATCAAACTGCACGTTTATCATTCTCAATAGCGAACGTATATGAAGGTTTAGTTGTATTCCAGAGAGATACAAACCAGTTATATGTATTAACCGATTCTCTTAACCCTGGAGACAATATTAGCTGGGCATTAATCTCTGCAGCACAAGAAGGAGCAGCTCTAGCAGGTATAGCAGCAGGAAACGGATTGACAGGAGGTGGATCTTCTGGAAATGTTAACGTATCATTAGATACAGGTTCAAACCATTTTATCACAGGAGTAATAGATCTTAACATATTTCAGGATATGGGATCGTATTACTCAACTACAAATGAATTACAAGTCACAGGATCTTTAACTCTAAGGAAAGATGAATCTGGAGACGCTTTATCCATATATAATGGAGATACAAAAACGTTTGGAATATCAAACGAAGGTATCATATTAATGGCTACACAGTCTGCCACACCGACTGTACAAAAAGGAGGGATGTACTTAGATGAGAATTACAACCTTTTTATAGGTCAGGAATAACATTTTAACTATATTTATTAATAAGCATTAACTTAAAAACTCGAATAACATGCCAACATGGAAGAAGGTCGTCGTTTCAGGTAGTGGGGTCTCCCAACTAGCTAATGACGCAAATTATTTAATTGACGCACAGACTGGTGCGATCCTTACAGGTTCCTTTACTGGTTCCTTTACAGGGGACGGTTCAGGTCTTACCGGCATCGCTTCTACTCTTGCTTTCAGCGGAGATTCAGGAACCGATACGTTAAACCTAAAAACAGAAACATTAACCATTGATGGTGCATCTGGAATTGCAACCTCAGTAACCGATAATAAGATTACTATCGATGCTGCAGGTTTATCTGGATCAGCTCACACTCAACGTAAGGCAATTGAATCTAGCCTATCTTCTGATATTTCAGCTGAAGAAACTAGAGCTTTAGCAGCGGAAGGTGTACTTCAAGGTAATATTGATTCTGAAGCATCTGCAAGATCTGCAGCAGATTTAACCTTACAAGGAAATATCGATGCAGAAGCTTCTTCTAGAGCAGCAGCAGATACTACCTTACAAGGTAACATTGATTCTGAAGCATCAGCTAGAGAAGCAGCAGATTTAACCTTACAAGGTAACATTAACAGCGAAGCTTCTACAAGAGCTACAGCAGATACTGCATTACAAAACAGTATAAACAGTTTATCTGGATCTTCTGCAGCAGCCTTAGCTTCTAAAGGAACTGCATTACAATCTAGTATTGATTCTGAAGCATCTGCAAGATCAGCAGCTGATACGACATTACAGTCTAATATCGACGCTGAAGCATCTGCTAGAACTTCTGCAGACTCTGTATTACAGAGCAACATTACTAGTTTATCTGGTTCTGCTCATACAGCTAACGCTAACTTAAAATCTGATTTAACTTCTGCTTACACAGCAGCTGATTCTGCTTTATCTGCATCTGCAGCAGCAGCGTTAGCCGGAGTAGCAGCAGCTCAATCTTCTGCATACATTGCAGCTGATACAGCATTAAGTTCTTCAGCACACACACAACGTTTAGCAATCGAATCTTCTTTAGATGGTAAAATTACTACTGAGAAAGAAAGAGTTGACGCTATCTTATTAGCATCTGACGCTGACAAAGATTCATTTGCTGAAATTGTATCGTTAATTAACTCAGTAGATACAGCTAACGATACAGCATTTGCAGGATTCGTTACTTCATCTAATGCAAGAGCAACAGCAATTGAAGGAAGCGTAACAGCTTTATCTTCTTCAGCAGCAGTAGCTAACGGTAACCTATCATCTGATTTAACAGCAGCTTTCCAAGCAGCAGACTCTACATTACAGGGTAACATCAATACTGAAGCATCTTCTAGAGCAGCAGCTGATACAGTATTACAAGGTAACATTGATTCTGAAGCATCTGCAAGATCTGCAGCAGACAGTGCATTATCTTCTTCAGCAGCTCAAGCATTAGCAGACGCAGTAGCAGCACAATCTTCTGCATACATTGCAGCTGATTCTGCTTTATCATCTTCAGCTCACGTACAGAGAGAAGCTATCAAATCTGGATTATCTTCTGATATCTCTTCTGAAGCATCTGCTAGAACATCTGCAGATTTAACTTTACAAGGTAATATCGATAGTGAAGCAGCTACAAGAGCAACTGCTGATACAACCTTACAAGGTAATATCGATAGTGAAGCAGCTACAAGATTAGCTAATGATAATATACTACAAGGTAATATAGACGCAGAGGCTACTTCAAGAGCAGCAGCTGATTCAACATTACAATCTAACATCAACAGTTTATCTGGATCTTCAGCAGCAGCTTTAGCTTCTAAAGGATCTGCTTTAACTTCTGCTTTCCAAGCAGCTGATTCAGCACTATCTTCTTCAGCAGCAGTAGCTAACGCTAACTTAAAATCAGATTTAACTTCTGACTTCCAAGCAGCTGATTCAGCATTAAGTTCTTCTGTAGCCTCTGCATTAGCAGCAGCAGTAGCAGCTCAATCAACAGCTTATATTGCAGCAGACAATGCATTAAGTTCATCAGCTCACTCTCAAAGACTTGCTATTGAATCATCTTTAGATGGTAAAATAACAACTGAGAAGGATAGAGTAGATGCAATCTTATTAGCTTCAGACGCTGATAAAGATTCATTTGCAGAGATTGTTAGTTTAATTAACAGTGTAGATACAGCTAACGACCAGGCATTTGCTGGATTTGTTACTTCTTCTAACGCTAGAGCAACAAATATCGAAGCTAGTGTAGTTTCTTTATCTGGTTCAGCTCATACAGCTAACGCTAACCTAAAATCAGATGTAACTTCTGCTTTCCAAGCAGCTGATGCAACTTTACAATCAGCAATTAATAGCTTATCCGGTTCTTCAGCTACAGCTTTAGCATCTAAAGGGTCTGCTTTAACTTCTGCATACCAAGCAGCTGATAGTGCATTATCTTCTTCTGCAGCACAAGCATTAGCAGACGCAGTAGCAGCACAATCTTCTGCCTACATTGCAGCTGATTCAGCATTAAGTTCTTCTGCACATACTCAGAGATTAGCTATCGAATCAGGATTATCTTCTGATATTTCTTCTGAAGCTTCTACAAGAGCAGCAGCAGATGTAGCTTTACAAGGTAATATTGATTCTGAAGCAGCTACAAGATTAGCTAATGACAATACATTACAATCTAACATTGACGCTGAAGCATCTTCTAGAGCTACTGCAGATACTACATTACAATCAAATATAGACGCTGAGGCTTCTGCTAGAACTTCTGCAGATTCCACTTTACAGTCTAACATTGATTCTGAAGCATCAGCAAGAGCAGCAGCAGATACTGTACTTCAAGGAAACATTGACAGTGAAGCAGCTACAAGATTGGCTAATGACAATACATTACAATCTAACATTACTTCATTATCTGGTTCTTCAGCAACAGCTTTAGCATCAGCTAAGTCAACTATCGAATCAGGATATGCAGCAGCAGATACAGCGTTATCTAGCTCAGTAGCTTCTGCTTTAGCATCTAAAGGATCTGCTTTAACTTCTGCTTTCCAAGCAGCTGATTCAGCACTATCTTCTTCAACAGCTCAAGCATTAGCAGATGCAGTAGCAGCACAATCTTCTGCATATATCGCAGCTGATTCTGCTTTATCATCTTCAGCTCATTCTCAAAGAGTAGCAATTGAAACTTCTTTAGACGGAAAAATTGGAACTGAAAAAGGAAGAATCGATGCTATCTTATCAGCTTCTACAGCAGATGCAGATACCTTCGCAGAGATTGTATCTTTAATTAACAGCGTAGATACTACTAATGATCAAGCATTTGCTAGCTATGTACTTTCTAACGATAGTAGATCAACAACTATTGAAGGAAGCGTATCAGCTTTATCTTCTTCAGCAGCAGTCGCTAATGATAACTTGAAATCAGATGTAACTTCTGCTTACCAAGCAGCTGATTCTGTTCTACAAGGAAATATTTCATCTGAAGCTACAGCTAGAGCAGCAGCAGATACAACTTTACAAGGTAACATTGATGCTGAGGCAGCTACAAGATCTGCAGCAGATACAACTTTACAAGGTAATATCGATGCTGAAGCAACAGCTAGAGCAGCAGCAGATACAGCATTAACTTCTGCTTACCAAGCAGCAGATGCTTCAATCTCAGCTTCTTTTGCAAGTACTATTGCTAACTTAACTAATGACTATACTGAATTAATTAACATACCAGCAGGTATCGTTTCTGGATCAGAACAGCAATTAGCTAACTTAGTAGGTCAAGATGTAGTAGCAAATTCATTTGCTGGAGACGGTTCACAGTTAACCAACATTACAATAGACCAAGCTGCAACAGTAGCTTCTACCTTCTCTAATGTTATATCTACAGTAGTAACTCATAACTTTAACAGTAAGAACGTTACCGTTACAGTATACGACGACAGTGATAGAATGATTATCCCAGCGTCAATTACTTTATCAAGCGACAATCAAGTTACTGTTGAGTTTGGAGAAAACACTTCAGGTAGAGTAGTAGTAGGAAAAGGTGGTCACGTAGTATCTGGTTCAATTGAATTTAACAACGTACTAGGCTTAACAGCATTCAGCTCTTCAGTTGATGCAAGAATAGATGCATTAGACGGTACATTCGCAACAGATGCAGATGTAGCAGCTCTATCTTCTTCAGCAGCAGCAGCCAATGCTTCATTAGAATCTAGCTTATCCGCAGATATCTCTGCAGAGGAAACTAGAGCTTTAGCAGCAGAAGGTGTACTTCAAGGTAATATCGATAGTGAAGCTTCTACAAGAGCTACTGCAGATACTACTTTACAGTCTAACATTGATTCTGAAGCAACAGCTAGAGCAGCAGCAGATACTGTACTTCAAGGAAATATTGATTCTGAAGCAACAGCTAGAGCAGCAGCTGATACAGCGTTATCTAGCTCATTAGCAGTTTCTATTGCAGCTGAGAAAGCTAGAATGGATGCAGTATTATTAGCAGCAGATGCTGATAAAGATTCATTTGCAGAAATTGTATCATTAATAAACTCTGTAGATACAGCTAACGATCAAGCATTTGCTGGATATGTAACTTCTTCTAATGCTCGTCAAACAGCAATTGAATCAAGTGTAGCAGCTTTATCTGGATCTTCTGCCACAGCTTTAGCATCAGCTAAATCAACAATCGAGTCTGGATACGCAGCAGCTGACTTAGCATTAAGCTCTTCAGCACATACTGCTAGAGAAGCTCTAAAAGCAGCACAATCTTCTGCATACATTGCAGCAGATTCAGCTTTAGAAACTAGTCTACAAGGAGAAATTTCTTCACTATCTGGATCTTCTGCTACAGCTTTAGCATCAGCTAAATCAACAATCGAGTCTGGATACGCAGCAGCTGACTTAGCATTAAGCTCTTCAGTAGCAGCATCAATTGCAGCTGAGAAAGCTAGAATGGATGCAGTACTATTAGCAGCAGATGCTGATAAAGATTCATTTGCAGAAATTGTTAGTTTAATTAACAGTGTTGATACAGAAAACGATGATGCATTAGCAGGATATGTACTTTCTAATAACACTAGATCTACAAATATTGAATCAAGCGTAACAGCTTTATCTGGATCTTCAGCAGCAGCTTTAGCCGGTGTGAAACTAGGAGTAGAAGGAGAAGTTTCTTCACTATCTGGATCTTCAGCAGCAGCTTTAGCATCAGCTAAATCAGAATTAGCATCAGATATTTCTGCAGAAGAAACTAGAGCTTTAGCAGCAGAAGGTGTACTACAAGGTAATATTGACAGCGAAGCTTCTACAAGAGTTACTGCAGATACTACTTTACAATCTAACATTGATTCTGAAGAGGCAGCTAGAATTGCAGCAGATGTAGTTTTACAAGGTAATATTGATTCTGAAGAGGCAGCTAGAATTGCAGCAGATAACGCATTAAGTTCTTCTATTGCAACTACAATCTCTAACTTAAGTTCTACAATCTCAATCTCTGGTTCAACTGGAGCAGCAGATGTAAACTTAGTGACAGATGATTTATCAATTGTAGGTGTAGCTGGTCAAACAGAAACTACAGTATCAGGAACTACAGTATCAGTTGGATTTGTAACTAACCCAACAGTATCTGGTAACTTAACAGTAACTGGAGACTTAACTGTAACAGGAAATACTTTTGAAGCTCAAGTAACTAACTTGAACGTTGAGGATAGATTTATCTTACTTAACTCAGGTAGTAACTCAGGAGATGCAGGTATTATCTTTGGAGGATCAAACGGATCAGCAAACATTGGTTCAGGTATCTTCTTTGATAACCCAGCAGGAGTATTTGGATTTGCACAAGGAATTGGCGCAGCAGACACATCAGCGACTCACCAATCTAAAATTGGTAACATCGAAGTATCTGCTTCAGCACCAGCAGCAGCTCCAACATTCCAAGGTTCGGGTACTATTCACGTAGATTCTTCAACAGGAGAATTATACATCTATAGTTAATAAGTTAATACAATGCTAAAAAGGTTTTTTAAAATGGGAATAAATAGAACAGACAATACCCCAAATAAGATTGATAATCCGGCCTCCATTAATGAAAAGGAGGCTGGGTTCATCATCGCTAAAATGAGACAAGCAACTTACCAAGGTACAGAGTTTGAAACATTCTACCAAGTTATTTCAAAACTACAAAAAATAGTTGAAAATAAATCAAAATAAAATTAGGCCTTCGGGCCTTTTTTTATTATCTTTTAATAAGAAGTCTAACTATTTATTGTAAAGATATTATAGGCCCGAAAGGGGAGTGGACTTAGCAATAAGTAGCCAACCGTAATTTAAGTATATGCCAAACTGGAAAAAACTCATCGTAAGCGGTTCAGACGCTAATCTGAACTCGTTAACTGTAGAGACTTCGTTAAATGCCCAATCTATAACTGGGTCTTTAGAGTACTCTACACTTATCAATATACCTGCCGGACTAATCTCTGGCTCTTCTCAAGTAGATATTACTCAAACTGAAGGATTTACAACATTATCTTCCTCTCTTTACACATCTATAGATACTCAAAAAAGTAGAATAGATACAATCTTAGCAGCATCTGACGCAGATAAAGATTCATTTAAAGAAATTGTAGATCTAATCAACAGCGTAGATACAGAAAATGATACTGCATTCGGAACTTATGTAACGAATAACAACATAAGATCTACTCAAATAGAAAACAACCTTACAGACCTTTCCAGCTCAGTAAATACCCGAATAGATGATATCTCAACAGATTATAACGACTTAACAAATATACCTTCTGGTATAGTTTCGTCATCTACTCAAATAGCTAGTGATATAAGCGGATCTTTTGTTGCTGCTTCAAGTTCTATACATTTAGACATAAGTAACTTACAAGCTGAAACAATTAACTTAGATACAAGGTTAGATGTATTTGAAAACTCTAAATTAATATCTTCTTCCGCACAAATTACTGGAGACTTAAACGTTTCTAATGTGACAGCTTCTTATTTTATAGGAGACGGTTCACAACTCACCAACGTACAAACATCAGTAGTAGAGACATCTACAGTAGTAGATTCATTTAGTAATAAAACTACATTAACTGTACCTCATAATTTTAGTACAAAAAACGTAATTGTATCTGTATTCAATAGTACAGATGAAATGATTATACCTGCTTCTATAGTAACTATAGATTTGAATAATGTAAACATTACATTTAATTCTTCAACATCAGGAAGAGTTGTTATTGCTAAAGGCGGACATATAGTATCAGGCTCAGTGGAACTGTATACGTATAAGGAAACCCTAACAGGTTCATCTACATATAGTATAAACCATAACTTGAATGAAGATTTTCCTATAGTTCAGATATATGGTACAGATAAAAAACAAGTTATACCAGCAGAAATAACTTCGAGTAATAGTAATCAAGTTCAAATTGAATTTAACACTGTTTTTAATGGAACAGTGGTTGTAAAAAAATAAAGGAAACCATAACATTAACATATTTATTAATAACACAGAAACAGTAAACAACCTATTTAAAAAATGAGAATAGACAATCCAATTTCAGACAATGCCATTATCACCGGTTCCTTTACCGGATCCTTCAAAGGAGATGGTTCACAATTAACCGGAATCGAGCACCCAAGCATACCTGCAGGAGTTGTTTCTGGTTCAGGACAAATTGTTTTAAGCGATACAGTAGGATATTCTGCTTTAGACGGAAGAGTAACATCAGTAGAAGGAGATGTATCAGCTATCTTAGCAGCATCATCTGCAGATAAAGATTCTTTTGCAGAAATTGTAACCTTAATCAACTCAGTAGACACCGATAACGATCAAGCATTCGCAGGATACGTTACTTCAAATGATGCTGCAGTATTAGCAAATACTACAAAATTAGCAGGTATTGAAGAAGGTGCAACAGGAGACCAAACAGCAGAAGAAATCTTAACAGCTTTAAAAACTGTTGACGGCGCTGGATCTGGTTTAGATGCTGACTTATTAGACGGACAATCCTCATCTTACTACGCCACAGCAGCAGCTGTAGCAGCAAACACTCAAGCATTAGCAGACCTAGACTTAACTTACGCTTCAGATGCAGATGTATCTACAGTGCAGTCTAACATTGATTCAGAGGCTTCTACAAGAGCAGCAGCTGATACTTTACTACAAGCTAACATTGATGCAGAAGCAGCAACAAGAGCAGTAGCTGATTCAGCACTACAAGCAAATATTGACGCTGAAGAATCAGCTAGAATTGCAGCAGATACTCTTCTTCAAGCAAATATTGACGCTGAAGAGGTAGCTAGAATTGCAGCAGACGGAGTATTAGACGGTAAAATAACAACCGAAAAAGGTAGAATCGATGCAATCTTATCAGCATCATCTGCAGACAAAGATTCTTTTGCAGAGATTGTATCTTTAATCAATACTGTAGATACAGCTAACGATCAAGCATTCGCAGGATACGTAGTATCTAACAATGCAGCAGTAGCACAGAATTCTTCTGATATTTCTGACAATGCAGCAGCTATTGCATCAGAAGAAATAGCTAGAATATCAGATGTAGCTGCAATTAACTCTAAATTAGACGGAATTGAGTCTGGAGCAACAGCAGACCAAACACCAGCAGAGATTTTAGCGGCTATCAAAACAGTAGACGGAGTTGGATCAGGCTTAGATGCTGACTTATTAGACGGTCAATCTTCTGCATACTATGCAACAGCAACAGCTGTAGCAGCTAACACTTCTAAATTATCTGGAATTGAAGCAGGTGCAACTGGAGACCAAACTGGTGCAGAAATTAAAGCTCTATATGAAGCAGAAGCAGATACTAATGCATTTACAGATGCAGCATCAGCTAAACTTGCAGGAATTGAAGCAGGTGCAACGGGAGACCAAACTGCAGCTGAAATTTTAACAGCTTTAAAAACAGTTGACGGTACAGGCTCAGGCTTAGACGCTGACTTATTAGATGGTCAATCTTCAGCATACTATGCAACAGCAGCATCAGTATCTTCTAATACAACTGCTATTGCAGCTAACACTTCTAAATTATCTGGAATTGAAGCAGGTGCAACGGGAGACCAAACTGCAGCTGAAATCTTAACAGCTTTAAAAACTGTAGACGGAGCTGGATCAGGCTTAGATGCTGATTTATTAGACGGACAGTCTTCTGCATACTATGCAACAGCAGCAGCAGTATCTTCTAATACAACTGCTATTGCTACTAACGCATCAGGTATAGCAGCTAATGCTTCTGCAATTGCTACTATTAATGCAAAAGACCCTGTACTTACAGTAACAGGAGATGCTAGTGGTACAGCAACATTTACAAATTTAGGTAACGCTTCAATGACGTTAACTATTGCAGATGATTCACACAACCATACTATTGCTAACGTAGACGGCTTACAAAGCGCACTTGATGCTAAAGCAACACCAGCAGACGTTACTACAGCAGTTAATAACTTAATTAACGGCGCAGGAACAGCTTACGATACATTAAAAGAGTTAGGTGATGCAATTACTGCTAACGATAGTGATATTTCAACTATCTTAACTACACAAGCAGGATTACAGTCTCAAATTAACGGTAAGCAAGCTGCAGGTACCTATAATACAATCATCGGTACAGATACAGATGTTAATACTTCTGGTGCAACAATTATCGATAATATCTACATGACCGACGGTGTTATTACATCACACGGTACTAGAGTATTGACATTAGGAGATTTAGGATATACAGGAGCTACAAATGCAAACTATATTACAAATAACAACCAGTTAGCTAACGGTGCAGGGTATATTACATCATACACAGATACAAACACTACTTACTCAGCAGGTGCAGGATTAAGTTTAGTAGGTACGGTTTTTAGCCATACTGATACATCTGCTCAAGGATCTGTAAATAACTCAGGACGTACTTACATCCAAGATATTACTTTAGATGGATTTGGACACGTAACAGGTATTGCTTCAGCAACAGAAACAGTGGTTAACACAGATACAAACACTACTTATTCAGCCGGTAACGGATTATCTTTATCAGGTACTACATTCTTAATGAGCGGTACATATTCAGGTAACTTTACTGCTACAGGAGATATTACTGCATATTCTGATTCACGTCTTAAAAAAGATGTAAAAACTATCGAAGGAGCATTAGATAAAACTAAAGCACTTAGAGGTGTAGAATTTACACGTATATCTGACGATGCTAAATCAATTGGTGTTATTGCACAAGAATTAGAAGCAGTATTACCAGAATTAGTATTAACAGATGATGAAGGTATGAAGTCAGTAAACTATGCACAGATTACAGGTTTACTTATCGAGGCAGTAAAAGAATTATCTGCTAAAGTAGACGAATTATCTAAATAATAAAGAAAAATGGGTTTTAAATTAAACGTTGATTTAGAGACAAGTAACGGTCCTTCACATGAGGTGTACGTTAGAATAGAAAGTCTCATATTTAACAAGGTTACATCTAATGTAATGTTTCAATTAACATACTGGATTGATCAAGAACATGCTAAATCTTTCAATAGAGAGTATTTAGATGAGGATATAAAAAACGCCGTAGGACTGATTCAGGAAAGAGTACTTTACTTTCCTGATCAGACCAGCGACGGAGAAGAAATCCTACTAAGTCACCACTATGAAGTACCGGTAGCAAAGGAAGAAGAAGTGGAGATACCGGAATTTGAAATAAAAACAGTACACAAAGAAGTACCTTATACTAGCTTTGACGAAGAAGGGGAAGAAGTAACACTTTACCGAACAGTGTCTAGAGAAGAAAAGGTACAGATAGGAACTAGAAAAGAGATTAAAAAAGTAATAGATACCAAATTAATAAACAATATATTTGATTTCTGCTACCAAGTTACGAAAACTAAATTGATGGAATTTTTTCCAGAAGACAAAATCGAAACAATAAAATAAAATGGCAGTATATTCTTATAGTAATCCCGGTCCTATAGCTTTTAGCACGTTTGATACGTGGGCTAATAACGTTAGTAGTGATGTTAACTCAGGCATCGACAACGCACTGATAGACTGGTTTCCTACCCAATCTGCACCATATAGTACATCTATTCTTTCCGGAGCTAAGATCTTTTACGGGAATGTAATAGCAGGTACAGGAGGCTCAGTAGGGTTATCAGCACCTTATAGTGTAGGATCCACACCTAGTTTTGGTGTTAAAAACTTGAACTTAAATATTTATTCACTTACGCTAGTTGCTTCTACTACTTATCCGTATACTTTCCATTCATGGAGAACAGCAAATAACGGAGGTGGAACTCAATTAACTACAAGTTCAACGTACACACTGACTGGTACTACCGCTACAACGGTAACAGACTTTTATGCGTACTTTACTACTACACATAATAGCGCATCAGCACCTACATCATACAATTACTACTTTGTAAGAGGATGTGCTGGAACACAGTTTGCAAATCAAGATAGAGTAGTTAAAACTACAAGCACATTTACCAACATAAATACCGCATCTGCAACCTCAGTAACTATCTACGGAAGTAAGTTCTTCGCGTACAGTACCACTACTGAAGCTCAATATCTTGCAAATGCTGGAGATTTACCAAGCGTAGATGTAACAGGATTCACTCTTTCAACAGGGTGCTAAGTAATTAATTAGTATGCAGGTACTTAATGTGCCTGCATATATTTAAATTAATAAGTTTTGAAAGTAGTTTGGGTTTTAGAAAATATAGAAAAGAATAAGAACTTTTATAGTAAATTTAATATACTATTAATGCTCACATCAACTATCCTTTGGAAGAGAAATCATCCAGAGGATATTTGTATTTTATATGCTGATGACATTACTATAGATTTTTTAGATAAATTAAAAGTATTAGAAATATGGGACCAGGTAAAACCTATCCCAAAAAGCGGAAGAATAAATAAATCAATATTCTGGGCTTCCTCTAAATTACAGGTTCTATCAGAAATAGAAGATCCTATTATCTTAATGGATAATGATACACATGTATATAAACCAATAAAGGGTTTTCTAGACTTGAATAAGGTATACGTAACTAATTTAGAAATAGGAAAAGGGTACTACCCTACCTCCATAGACCCATATATACGTAAACTATCATATAAAAACAGATGGAAAACTGAATCTGTTAATGTTTCCTTTCTAAATTTACCTGACTCAGATTTTACTAGAAGGTACGCTAATGAGAGCCTTAAAATGATGGAAGAATTTACAGAAATGAAAGCCCCTAACTCTCAATATTTAATTTTTGCAGAACAGCTTTTATTAAAACATATGCTTGATAAAGAGAATGTAGCGTATAGAAGTATACTATCTACATATTGGGATTGTGCAAAATGGAATTGGGGTGAAATTCACAATAAGGGTATATGGAGCATAGAAGAATCAGAAAGGTACTTTAAACATTACGGACCGTTAAAAGGATGGTATATCAATAACAAGGACGGCCATGATTATGAGGAACATATTAAACACCTTTTAAACTGTATAATGATACCTAATCTAGATTTAAAACTATTTAGCAAAAGATAAAAAAATGTCTATAATTAATAATGAATTTGTAAGAACTCATATTACAAATAACAAAGTTACAAAACAGGACGAAGACGGAAAAGAAACTTTAACTTTTACCCCAGTCCCCTTCAGGTGGACACACGGAGCAACCGAAAATCATTTAGGAGACGGATTACTAATCTACACTATCATACAATTAATGAGGTATAAATCTGTAGTATGTTTAGGTTCCGGAGGCGGGTTTATTCCTCGCATTATGACCCAAGCTCGGTTAGATTTACATAAGCAAGGTATATTTGAAGGGAGTGATAGTTATAATTGGGGAGACATCGGTGCAACATATCTTGTTGATGCAGCTAACGGAGTAGGCGGTACACCGGACTATTTAGAAGATGATTCGTACTTTAGGTATCAATTTGCTCCTCGGTTTATAAAAGAAACTACAAAGGACGCATATTATAATTTTTTTGTTAAGCAAGATATAAAGATAGATTTTTTACATATCGATGCAGGACACTCTTACGCAGATGTCAAGCAAGATTTTGAATTATACTCTAAGTTACTATCATCTAATGGTATGATAGCTATTCACGACACAGATGAGAAGTTTCAAAAAGAACTAATAATAACAGAAGACGAAAAACAACATTACGACTTATTTGATGGCCCACCTAAGTTTATAAAAGAAATTGGACCGGAATGGAAGCAGTTTAACTTTTTTAATACTGGGCAGGAAATAAATAAACCTTCTTCAACCGGTATTACATTACTTCAACGAGCAAAATGCCTAATCTAGTTACAGTAGTTGGAGAGAATACACATATCTTACCTCATATGCTAAAACACTATGAAGATAAGGTAGATAAAGTATATGTAGTTGTATATAGACAATCCGATAGAGATGATATTTTAGAAAAGGTAGAGGATTTAGGAATCACACCATATAAAGTTGTAACCGAACCAAAATATAATTGGAATAAAGTTACAGATTTATATAACGAAACTAAAAGAACCAAACCAAATGATTGGTGGATAGTATCAGATGATGATGAATTACAAATATACCCTGAACCGATCGAAGATATAATAGAGACATGTGAGAGAAACGATTATGACTTTGTCACAGGAGGTTTCTTGGATAGAATAGGTATAGATGGCACTTTTCCAATAGTGGACAGAGACACAAATCTACACAAAGCATTTCCTTTGGCTGGATTTTTTAGGTATCCAATGTCTGGGGCATGCCCAAACAAAGTAACTTTAATGAAAGGTTATCAAGATGTTACACCCGGACAGCACTACGCTCAATTTAAAGACGGTTCAAACAGTTGGGGGAAATCTCATCCAAAAAGAATGCCAATAGAAGAGGTATTTACCCAAGTACACCACTTTAAATGGGATTCTACATGTATTAGTAGAATTAAAAAAGTAGCAAACACTAATATGATGTATGCGTATTCTCAAGAATATAAGATAATGTACGATGCAATTAAAGCTACAGAAGATAAAATAGATATAAAGAATAGTGAATATTTAGTTGAGAAACTAAAAGAAAGTTCATATATTGAATATATGGATTATTCTAATTGGAATACCTTAATTAAAAAAATAGTTACAATATGAGCACAAAAAAAGTGGAGACAAGTTTAGAAGAACGTCAAACTAAGGCGTTAGAAACCATTGCAAGTTCATTAGATGCGCTAAGTTTATGGTTCGAAGAAATCGATAAAGACGAATGGGGAGAAAGAATTCAATACTATCTTTCTGAATTTCACGAAATATTCGATCTGAGAAAAGAAAATGAGTAAACTTGGAATTATAGTTCCATATAGGAATAGATATCAACATCTTGAAGCTTGGACTAGAGAAGTAAAACATTATCTAGACAATCAAGGTATAAACTATAATATTATTGTAGTTGAACAAGACGATGCTACATCCTTTAATCGAGGAATGTTATGTAATATAGGATTTATACATGCTATAAAAAGAGGATGTACTTATGTTGTGTTTCATGATGTTGATATGGTTCCAGTTACAGTGGACTATACTCCAAATGATACTCCAATTCATTTATTTGATGACCAATTGCCTTTTGATAGCTATTTCGGAGGTATGACAATGTTTCCGGTTGAAGATTTTAAAAAAATAAACGGATTCTCTAATATGTACTGGGGCTGGGGATATGAAGATGACGATTTAAGGTACAGATGTGCTTTACATAATATAGATTTTGGCACACCTTATAAAACCTCAGAAGGAATTAGTAGAGACACCGCTATATTTAACGGTAAAAACTCAATCGCACGTATTCCCAATAACTTAAAATTTAGTACGGATTTTACTATAGAGATTTCTGGAAGGCTTGACCATGTAGAAATGGATCCAAAAAAAGTATTTGATCAGTACACTTTATTAAGTATAAGAGGAAATGAATTAAACATTACCTACAATTCTTTTAACAGATTCTCAGTGCAGCTTTTTGATAAAAGTTTTGATAAGTACACTATTAATTCAGATGTCTTTATTAACAGTGAATTTAATGTAAAACTACAATATGTAGCACGAACTAAAACAGTATCGTTATATGTAAACGATTCTTTAGAAGCTTCTACCACACTTAAAAACAGAATACTTGACTATAGTAAGCAATCGACAATTATTGTAGGAGCAGATTCAGAAGACACTAACCACTATCACGGTGCTATAGACAGTATAACACTATATACGAGAAAAGATGAAGTAGTTAACAGGTACTTAAAACCTAATAAAATAAAATATATATGGGTTGACCATATAAGAAGAGATAAAGGAACATTAGATAATGTAGATGTAGCTCCATATGATGCACCTGAATCTACCGAAATAGACAGCACAGTACCTTATAGAAGAAAAGGAGACATATACAAACTTCCCCACCCGGATAACGGGTACGTAGAAGGAAGATGGAGAAGTGATTTAACTAGATGGAATCAATTAAGATATAATAACGAAGTAAAAAGAGGAGTTTATAATAACTCTAAAGACGGACTAAAAGACTGTGAATATATTCTACATAGTAAACAGTTTAAAGATAAAGTTTTACATTTAAATATAGGCATATAATGAAACATAAATTAGGAGTATGTGTACCATACAGAAACAGAGAAGAACACTTACACACCTTTATACCAAGAGTTGGGAGGTTTCTTAAAGAAAGAAATATAGATTTTCAAATTTATATATGCCATCAAGTAGACGAAAAACTTTTTAATAGAGGTGCAACTAAAAACATAGCTGCAAAACACGCTATTGAAGACGGATGTGACTACGTCGTTTTCCATGATATAGACATGATACCAGAAGACGGCGCAGATTATTCGTACCCTACAGAAGGTCCTCGCCATATTGCAACTCAAATTTCACAAATGGACTATCAATTAAAGTATCATGAGTACTTTGGAGGTGCAGTCTTATTTACTAAAGAACATTTAGAAGCCACAAACGGTTACTCTAACGGATATTGGGATTGGGGAATGGAAGATGATGATCTTTTTTGGAGATGTCACGAAGAAGGTTTAACATTAGATACATACTTACAGAAAAAGACTAAACAAAAATACCTACGATATAATGGAGACAGTTCTTATAGTAAAGTTCCATTTACTAGAAAACTTAGAGGGTTAACTTCAAAATCACATACAATCTCAATACTGTGTCGAGCTTTTCAACAGCCAAATAAAAATAAAATTTTCTTAATAGGAGATAAGGATAATAAATACGTTGAGTACCCTATTCTAAGAATACCGGGGTATGACTACGGATTATCATTTAATAACTCAAGAGCACTTTCTCTCACATACTGGGATATGTTTAGTAACCACCACTACATGTGGGTGAAAAGATACGATAACCAATGGAGCTGGGTAACTGCGGTATTTAATGAAGAAACAAGAACCAGCCACTTATACCTAAACGGTACAGAAGTTGATTCCAAAGGAGGGTACGGAAGCCCTTCTCCCCTTAACTGGACCGGTAAATTAAAAAAATACGGCCCTAACGGAATATACATAGGCACTACACCATCTGTACCAGAAGATAGTGGATACAGATACTTTAAAGGAGATATAGCAAAAGTGTTTGCTTGGGATAGAAACTTAACACCAGAAGAAGTCCAAGACTTACATTTAGATATTCCTACCGATGGATTAGTGATTGACTCAGATTTTAACAGTCCCAATACCGAAATAGAAAGCTTCAATGTAGAATTAAGAGAGGAAGAGATAGACATTCCAAATTCAATTTTACCCTATAGAAAAGAAGGTAGATTTACATGTTTACCCCATATTGATGAAGGATTAGTAGACGGCAAATGGGCAAAAGGAGATACTACAGCAGCAAACGAAGAACGGTACGTTTTACAAATGCAACAAGGTAAGATCAATTATAAAGAAGATGGAATTACTACCTTAGAGTATACAGTAGAAAACGAAAACATTCTTACACCGTGGGCTAAAATGATTAATATAAAACTATGAAACTACAGCAAGTAAAGGAAAAGTTAGATAAAGTAGGTTGTGGTTTTTGTTTAGCAAAATGGACCCAAGTTACTATACACTTAGGTCTTGGAATGACACACTCCTGTCACCATCCCTCTCCACATAAGATTTCACTAAAAGAGATTAAAAGAAATCCTTCTGCATTACATAATACGTCTTATAAAAAACAAAAACGTAAAGAGATGTTAGAAGGAAAAAGACCTCAAGAATGTAACTACTGTTGGAACGTAGAAGATAATTCTAACTCATTTTCAGATAGAACATTTAAATCTTCAGAACCTTGGTCATTAGACCAATACGATAAGATTGTGGAGTCACATTGGAGATCTGATTTTAACCCAAGGTATGTTGAAGTGTCGTTCTCTAATACATGTAATTTTAAATGTGCATATTGCGGACCACAGTATTCTTCAAAATGGGTAGAAGAAATAGAAAAAGAAGGGCCTTATCCAACCACTTATAACTTTAATGATATATCAAATTTAAAAGCTAAGGGAGAAATGCCTTATAAACATTCGGAAGAAAACCCATATGTAGAGGCATTTTGGAAATGGTGGCCAGATTTATTTAAAGATTTACATACCTTCAGAATTACAGGAGGGGAACCTCTTTTATCAAAAGATACATTTAAAGTATTAGAGTATATTCAAAAACATCATGATAAAAACTCCCAACTATCTTTATCCATTAACACAAATTTAGGGGTACCAGATGCACTAATTGATAAATTTATCGATATAGCTAAAGATTTATGTGAAAACGATAAAGTAAGAGAATTAACTTTATTTACATCTATTGAAGCAAAAGGAGCTCAAGCAGAATACACAAGATATGGATTAGATTCAGAAAAATTTTGGTCTAATGTAGATAAAATTTTAACTGCCCTCCCAAAAGTAACCATTAACATTATGGCTACCTTTAACGCCCTGTCTGTCTTTACATATGATGAGGTAATAGATAGAACATTTGAGCTTAAAAAGAAACACGCTAATGGACAGAGATATTGGATATCTGCTTTACAGTTAGATACATCTTATCTGAGGTGGCCAGCTCATTTATCTGTAAAGATATTAGAACCAGACCACCATGAATTAATTTTGAAGTCTGCAGAAAAAATGCTATATTACGGTATAAAGGAGTTTACTACCGATAATTATGGATTCTCTAACGTAGAGATACAAAAAATGAAAAGAATCTACGATTATGCAACCGGTACGGATAGCTTTGAAACACATAAGTACAGGACTGATTTTGTTAAATTTGTAGATGAATTAGATAAAAGAAGAGGTACCGATTTTAATAAAACATTTCCTGAATTAAATAACCTATATGATAGATATAAGAAAAGGCTCGCCTTGGGTATTTTGGCCTAGTAGCATATGTGATACATTTCCTGATAAACCTGCAAACAAGATACTATCTGGGCAACATTACTTTCACCTTACCTTCAGACTTACATTAAAGGATAAATCAGACGATCAAAAAACCTTATTCACAATAGTACCGAGGTATACTGGTCTAGATTTATATAAGGATAAGATGATACTCACAGTAACTTGCGAAGACGGTCCTATATATGTAGACTTACCTTTACTGGTTAACTATAACGAAGAGGTAATTATTTCATTAGAACACACTCCTAAAGGTAATTTTAGATTATTTATAGATAATAAGGTTGTCCACGAAGTAGATTTAAAGGACAAAATTTTTGGATTAGCAGATAGCCCGCACATATTAATAGGAGCAGGAAATTTTCCAAAGAATGATTTTAATTTAAACTATACAGATTTTGATCTACATGAGTTTATATTGAAAGATGAGAACGAAATTATATCTCATCACAAATTTGAACAATTTATTTTTGATAAATCGGTAGATATTACCGGTAAATGTAATTTTATACACAAGTTATAATGGCAGGAGTTTTTGCAAAAAGAGACGACGAAACGTTTCAGGAATACAGAGATAGAGTAGTAAACAAATTATCCGGCTCATTTTGTGGAGCTAAATGGTATAATGCAACAATCTGGTTAGGAAACGGAACTACCGCTTCCTGTCATCACCCACCTGCACATAAAATACCTCTAGAGGAAGTAGCTAAATCTTATAAAGCTATTCATAATACTACCTATAAAAAAGCAGTAAGAAAACAAATGATGGACGGAGTTCGTCCTAAAGAATGTGAATACTGCTGGAAGATAGAAGACTTAGGAGCAGATAAAGTATCAGATAGGGTTTATAAATCTGTTATATATACAGACGAAGAACTCAAAGATGCTAAAGAGAAATTTGGAGCAGGCTTTGACGTTGATCTCAAGACATTAGAGATTGCTTTTGATGCTAACTGTAACTTTGGATGTTCATATTGTAATGCTTCTTTTTCTACTACTTGGCAAAAAGACATTAAGATGTTCGGACCTTACCAGAATCTAGTATCCGATGGTGCAGGAGCATTTCAACATGATGGTAAACATGCAATGCCGTATGGTAGAAAAAATAAAGATAATCCATATGTTGAAGCTTTCTGGAAGTGGTGGGAAGCAGAGCTGCAGTACACCTTAAGAGAATTAAGAGTAACTGGAGGGGAACCTTCAATGTCGCCTGATTTTTGGAAGCTAATGGATTGGTGGAAAGATCATCCTGAATGTGAGGTACCTTTTGCTGTAAACTCTAACTTAGGACAGAAGACACAGCTACTTGATGCTTTAATTGATTCAACTCATAACTTCAAAGATTTTAGTATATATACGTCTAATGAGGCAACAGGGTTACAAGCAGAGTATATTAGATACGGATTAGAATGGGATGTATGGTTAAAGAATATTTACAGAGTTAATAGAGAAGCAAAAGTATCCTCTGTTAACGTTATGATGACTATTAATGCATTATGCTTATTCTCCATTACAGAATTTATGGATGAAATGTTAAAACTAAAAAAAGAGTTTGGACATCATGCCGCGGTAATGTCATTTAACATATTAAGATTTCCTTCTTTCCAGTCTATTGTCACACTTCCTGTTAACGTAAGGATGGAAAGAGCTGCACACATTGAAAAGTGGTTAGAAGCTAATTGGAATGGAGGCTCAAATGGTTTTATGGATATGGAAAGAGACGGGGTACTTAGACTTATTGAATATATTAAACAAGTAGATTCAGGACACGCTCATACCTCTTCATTAGAGTCTAGAGAAAGAGATTTTAAATCTTTTTACACTCAATATGATAAGAGAAGAAAGAAAGATTTCTTAACTGCCTTTCCAATGTTAAAAGAATGGTGGGACAGTATTCCAGAAACAAATATCGAACTACTAAAAGGAGTTAGAGACGGAGACGATGCTAAATCTAACAGGTATGTTCACGAAGTACTGAAAAAAGCAAAAGATGAAGGATGGGTACTGAACCCACAGTGGGCTAATCCTGGATCACAAGAGTATGTAGAACCAGACGATCAACAACAAGATGATATGATTGACTTAGTTGAACAACTAAAAAAAGATTCAGATTCTAAATTTGTTGGAGGAGTAGCTAAAAGGTAAGCATGAAAATTAAACCAGAAGAAGGTAATAAGACGTTTTGTATAGCACCATGGACACACACCTACCTCTCTCCTCAGAGTGAGAGGAGGATGTGCTGTGCATCTAGGGAAAAAGCTTCCTGGGCAACACAGTATTTAGACTCAGATGCAGCAGACGGAACTTCTTCTTATAAACCCGGTACTCTCAAAGAACATTGGAACTCTGAATATATGAAAGGAGTGAGACGAGACCTTATGGCAGGTAAGGTTATACCTCAATGTTCGGTATGTAATGAACAACTACTAAATATATCTGTTTATAGAGATTATTTTAATAAATCTTTATTCCCTAATAAAATTGAGGAAGCATTTAGTAAAACAGATGAAACAGGCTTTACAACTATGCCTCCTATATCTTTTGATTACAGGGTAAGAAACCTTTGTAATTTTAAATGCAGAATGTGCGGAGATCAACTTTCATCTTCATGGGAAGCAGAGAGAAGAGCAATGGGCGATTACGATAGAGAAGGAAATGGTGACCATTGGGCTAAAAAAGAAAATAAACCAGTTATTGAAAACTTTCAAAAAGATGTAGCAGAAGCTGAACTTTGGGAAGCTGTGAAGAATGGTACTATAGAGGAAATATACTGGGTAGGAGGAGAACCTTTAATGTGGGAAGTACACTGGGAAGTAATGGAATATTTAGTTAATAATGATTTAGCTAAAAACGTATGGGTGCGTTACAATACTAATTTTAGTAGAACGACTTATAAACACTGGGACCTAAAAAACCTACTTCCCCACTTTAAAATGGTTCAAATCTGTGCTTCCATAGACGGAACTGGAAAAAATGTTGAATACGTAAGACATGGTATTAAGTGGGATCAATGGATACATAATTTTAAAGAATATTTATTTCTTAATCAAAAATATGGACAATACGGTATTGCATTTGACCTTACTATAACCACCCCAGGTCTTTTCAGCCTAAAGAGTTTATTTGATTTAGCAGTTGAACTAGATGTCAACACCCTGATTAAAACAACATTTGCATTTGACGGGAGTGTTACTATGTGTCCCCAAGTACTACCTAGAGAACTCTTTAACGAAGTTATTGATGATATATTAGACTACATAAGACCTAAAGTAGAAGTAAACCCAAAACATGCTAATTGGATAGAATGTCTTGAAGATTTAAAAAACAGAGAGACATTTGAAGAAAAGTACCCTGATTGGAAGGAGGCCTTAGTTAGAGGTAAACAAAATTTGACTAGAGTAGATAAGTGGAGAAAAAACGAAAATACTCTAGAAGAAATCTATTCGGAAAACCCTAAAGTATTAAACTGGTGGAGAAACATATAGAAAGTAGTAAAAAGAGTAAGTCTATATGTGCACTACCGTGGCTACATTTAGCTACACATCCTATAGGTACTATTACACCTTGCTGTATTACCGATATGAAAGATAGTGCTTCTACAGCAGCTACAGATCATGATGAAGCTCAGCACTTATTTCTTAGCAAAGATTCGCTTGATTCAATAGCTAATTCAAAAAAGTTTAAAAAGCTACGTAAAGACATGATGAACGGAGAATTCTCCTCTTTATGTCAGAAATGTTACAAATACGAAGCTGCAGGTGTAGAATCTAAAAGGGAAGTTTCTAATAGGGAGTATGGGAAATACTTAGAAGAGTATATAAAAAACACTGATTCTACAGGACACATAAAAGATATAAATTATAGATACATAGAACTAAGACTAGGCTCAGTATGCAACTTGAAATGTGTCACATGTAACCCTTTTTCTTCAAACAGGTGGAACCAAGATATACATGTGTTTAAGGGTACTGAGTTTGAAAAAGAATATTTTAAAAACGAGATAAAAACAGAGTGGTATAGAGATTACGGATTTTACGATAACCTTCTCGATAAGTGTAAGGACTTACAGGAAATTTGGATAAATGGAGGAGAGCCTACCTTAATTAAAGAACATGGGTACTTCTTACAAAAGCTTATAGATAATAACCAAGCAAAGGATATTAAAATTAGTTACAGTTTAAACAGTACAAAATTCCCGGACAGTTTTTTAGAGATATGGAAAAAATTTAAAAAGGTAAAGATACAAATCTCCATAGATGATATTGAAGATAGAAACCACTATGTACGATATCCATCAGACTGGAATACAATAATGACTGCTTTTACAAAAATTGCTAAATATAAAGATGTATTTGAGTTAGAGATATGCCAGACTGTTAGTGCTTTAAATGTTCATAATTTAAGTAACTTTAAAAACTTTTTTAAAGAATTCGGATTACTTTTTTCTCACAACTACGTACATTATCCATCTCATTTACAGGTTTCGATCTTACCAGAAGAATTAAAACAACAGGTTTTAGAAAATAATTCAGATTTAACAGAGATGGAAATAGATAGACTAAAATCTGAACTATATAAATCAGCTAGTCCAAAAGAATTAGATAAATTTAAATCCTATATTAATTTACTTGATAGAGCAAGAAATTTAAAAATACAAAATTACCTACCTGAGTGGGAACCTTATTTTAAATAAAGAATTATGAAAGACAGTAAAACATTATGCACAGCTCCGTGGATGCACTTACACATAATTAACGATGGAAGAGCATATCCTTGCTGTATGACTGAAATTACTAACGAATTAGCAGTAGGTAATGTTAAAACTCAGACACTAAAGGAAGTAGTAAACAGCCCTAAGATGAAAGAAATGAGAAAGGGAATGCTTGAAGGTAAACCTCTCCCAGCTTCCTGTGAAAGATGTAAAGGAAGGGAAGATGCTGGATTTAGTTCAATGAGAATAGGCATGAACAATAATTGGTACGATAAAGTAAAAGACCTAATAGAAAATACAAAACCAGACGGAGAAGTAACAAATTTAAGACTTCTATATTGGGACATAAGATTTTCTAACTACTGTAATCTAGCTTGTAGAACCTGTTCTCCTACATTTTCAACTTCTTGGGCAAATGATTATATAAGATTAAGAGACCATAATGATAATATTGAAACCGGTCTAATAAATTTAGATAATGAAACTAATTTCTGGAATGAGTTAGATGCCAATCTAGATGTAGCCCAAGAGATACACTTCGCCGGAGGAGAGCCCGTATTAATGCCGGAACATTGGAAGCTTATTAGCTTCTTAGAAGAGAACCAGAGGTTTGATACAAAATTAAAATATTCCACCAATGCTACAAAATTAGTAGTTAAAGGTAGAAATATTATTGATGTATGGAAAAAATTTAAAAATGTACATTTAAGTCTATCTATAGACGGAACAGGCGATGTATTCGAACTTACAAGACATAAAGGCAATTGGGAATCTACTAGAAATAATTTAATTGAGATTTCTAATAGCAATATAGAGTACTGGATACATCCTACCGTTAGTATATTAAACATTTTTAATATAGTAGAACTACATAAAGAGCTATTTGATTTAAATATTATTCCAAATGAAATAAGAGAATGTGAAGTAGGAAAATCCGGATATAATAGTAATGATTACTTTATTAAAAGATTTCACATCAACCCTTGTGTGACCCCAGATATTTATTCAATAACCAATATACCTGAAAATCTAAAAGCAATAGCTACACAGAAAATTAGAGAATACGCCAATACAAGTCTAAAAGAAAACGGGATACCGGTATCGGGTTGGGAATCGTTAATTAGTATTATGAATAGCCAACCATGTGATATGGAAGTATTCAGGAGATTTGTAGAGACTACTAAGAAATTAGACAAAATGAGAAATCAAAATTTTGTTGAAACGGTTCCTGAATTTAAACCTTATTTTTAATATGCACTACCTTTACGACTACTTATGGGAATCTCCAACTGAATTTGGAGTTAGAAATCTTTTAAGAAGAAACCACCTAGCTTATTACACAGATGAAATAATAAAAAACTGTAATAAAACAGACCCAGGAGAGGTGTACAGTGTAAGGTACTTAGATGAGGAAGAAGAGGCTGAAACCCTTGCAGCTATTAGTAAAAATACAACAGACCTAAAAGAAGGAGATGTATGTTATAACCTTGACCGTTTTGGACTAAGACATACAGGGGTGAACATACTTGAAGATGAAGTCGATACTTTAGTATTTGGATGTTCTTTTACATACGGAGTAGGAGTGCCATTGGAAAAAACATGGGCCTATAGTGTTAACACCCAAATTTTAGACAACCGATACATTAACCTAGCTATACCGGGAAGCTCAATTTCTAAAATTACAAGACTTTTATATAGTATAGCTCAATTTAAAAAGCCAAAAAGAATTATTATACTGCTACCGGATTACAACCGGGAAGAAATAATTACCGAAAAAGATAGTAACGCAAGTAAAAAAGTACGTAATAATTTTGAAACTATAAATTTTGTCCCTAGGTATCTACCTGAAAACCAAGAGGTAATGTACCATATTAAGAGGTACATGAACACACTAGTTACGGAAAATAACAAAGTCAATACATACAAAAATCTACAAATTATTAAGTTTCTCACAGACCAGCTGAACATAAAGTTATACATCTCCAGCTGGTGCCCTTGGACTTACTCAACTTTAGAAAAAGTATTTGACACAACTCAAATAGCACCATATTTTGAATTTAAAAATGATGCAAAAGATAACCTATATGCTAGAGATGGAGGACATCCAGGTTTGGTAGATAATAAAGAGTTTGCGAACGACTTACTAAAGTTTATAACTAATAAAGAAAAGGTACACCACAATGTCATTTAATCATTACTTAGAAATAAACTATAACCAAGCTATAAATTTCGGTTTTGATAAATTAAATACTAAACCAGACATCGGGTTTGTACACGGTAGTCCGATACTTGAAACTCTAGTCTTTAAAGAAAGCACATCGTACTTTATAGAAACTGGTAAAAAATTTATATACCCAATCTCAGGATTAAGTGAAACTATGTATATCTCTCCTGCTTTTTTATTAGAAAGCAATGTTATTGAAGCATGCAAGAATGGCCTGTGTAAAGTAGGTATAATGTACGATACAGAAGGAACAACATATCAGGACCGGTACCTTTTTTGGCTAGAAGAATTTGCAGAGTTAAATGAATTAGATGAAACTAACTTTTTTTTCGCACATGGGAATAGACAGTTAATACAAACCTATAGAGATTTTTTAATAAAGAAAAGAGAATTAAATCCTACGTTAGAAGTAAAACCTAAAGTTGAGATTTTAAAATACTCTTATTTTGAAAATTTTCCTTGGTTTATTCCCGGTGATTATAAATTAAGAAAATCAAAAACTAAAGAGCAATTATTAGAGCACTTCAATAAAATATTAACCAGGAACAGGGAAGAACAAAAAGTAAAGCATTTTTTATGTTTGAACAGAAGACCGAGACTAGGTAGAGTATTAATATTTGGAGCTATTGAAACTAACCCTTATTTAAGAGATAAGACTATACTAACAATGGGTCCTCATGAACTTCCTGAGGGAACAGAGTTTCGACCGTTAAAAGCAATAGAAAGGAAATATATCCCATCTTGGATATATGATTATGTAGACTCATACGACTTTGAAAAACCCATACATGTAATAGATAATCCAGATAATAGTAATAAAGCACATGATATAAATCTTGAGTTTCACCAAAGTACATTTTTAAACGTTGTTACAGAAACACTATACAATAAAGAGATAATGTTTCTTTCGGAAAAAATATTTAAACCAATGTATATGCTACAACCTTTTGTAGTGATTGGAAATCCTAATACTTTAAAAGAACTTAAGCAACTTGGGTATAAAACTTTTGATAGATGGTGGGATGAAAGTTACGATGAAGAAGAGGACTTGGTACAAAGAGTGTTAAAAGTAGAAATAATTTTAAATAAACTAAGTAAGTTAAGCTTTGAAGAACTCTACAAAATTACTCAAGAAATGGAAGAAACATTAATACATAACTTTAACAGATTTCTATTTGAAAGTAAACAAGAAACATTAGATTATTTAAATTTTCTAACTTTTCAACAATATTTTGAAAAACTACCTCCATATCAATATTAATGAAAAGCAACCTTATAACCTTTGGATGTAGTTATACTAAATTTGATTGGCCAACTTGGGCAGATTTTCTTAGTTCATATTACAGCACATATACAAATTATGGAAAAGCAGGATCAGGAAACAGAGCGATTTTTCATAAAATTATTAAATACCTAGATTCAAAAGAAAATTTTACACAAGATCAAGTTATAATTCAGTGGAGCAGCTGCGCTAGAGAAGACAAATACGATAAACATTCTAACCAGGAATATCTTTGCGCAGGAAATATTACTAATAATCCTTTCTATACCAAAGAATATGTAGATAAGTACTTTTCATTTCAACAAGACTTAGTAGAAACGGTAAATTACATAAAAACGGTAAAAGACCTACTTGAATATCATAACATTAAGTACTTAATGACTTTTATGTTAGATTTAAGGATAGGCACACATTTAGGAGAGCCGGGATTCAACAGTAACTTTGAATACTTAACTGAGATAGAGTTAAATAAATGTAAACCTATATTTAAAAAACTTGACTATTTAGTTGATAATAATTTTACCGATTTATGTATTACTATGCACCAATTAGACTGCAGTGATAAAGTATACTGCTTCTCCCCTAAAGGAGAGGTAAACCCAGACTCTCACCCTAGTCCAAATCAGCATTACAGTTTCATGGAGAAGTATTTACTCCCTAAACTAAAATACATACAGCAGAAAGAAACCCCGGTATCTATCAGTCTATTAAAAGACTGGAATAATTTTGCTAAAATTAAAAAAAATTTAGAAGATAAGTTAGAGTATAAACCTTCAACCTGGCCTACTAAAACTACAATGAACTTTTAACAGTGCTCTATTTATAAAAATAATAAATGTTAGTATGAAAATAGGCTTTATAGGAGTTGGAAAACTCGGAAAAGATGCTGCCGAAGTAATGGCAGAAAAACACGACGTTATAGGTTACGATGTAACAAAAGTTGAACCGGAAAACTTTAATATGGTAGAAACCATAGGAGAAGTTTGTAAAGGTAGAGAAATGATATTTATAGCGGTTCCAACACCTCACGATCCTGCCTATGATGGTAGGTATCCAACAGCACATTTACCAAACAAAGACTTTAACTACCAGATTGTAAAAGACGTACTTACTGAAACAAACAAGTATGTTACAAAAGATCAATTAGTAGTTTTAATCTCAACTGTACTACCAGGAACAATTAGAAGAGAGTTTATAGATTTAATTCCTAACGGAAGATTTATCTACAATCCTTATTTAATTGCAATGGGTACAGTTAAATGGGATATGGTTAATCCTGAGATGGTTATTATTGGAACTGAAGACGGTTCAATGACCGGAGATGCTAAGATGTTACTCGATTTTTACAAAACGTTTATCACAGAAGGTACACGGTATGAAGTAGGAACTTGGGATGAAGCAGAAGGTATTAAAATATTTTACAATACATTTATTTCTACAAAAGTAACTTTAGTTAACATGATACAAGATGTTGCCGAAAAAGGAGGTAATATGAATGTAGACGTAGTAACAGGAGCATTAGAAAGATCCACATACCGTATACTCGGTAAAGCTTATATGACAGCAGGTATGGGAGATGGAGGAGGATGCCACCCAAGGGACAATATCGCCTTACGTCATATGGCAGAAAAGTTAGGTTTAGGGTATGATTTATTTGATGCAATAATGAATGCTAGAGAGAAACAAGCTAAAAATCTTGCAGAGACTTTAGTTAAACACGCTCAAGAAAATTCCCTACCTATAACAATACTCGGTAAATCTTATAAACCGGATGTACACTACGAAGACGGTTCTACAACTATACTAACAGGTTATTTCTGTGAAGAATTAGGAATAAAACCTGAATTTGATTTAGAAGTTCCAAATAAGGCAGTTTATTTATTAGGACATATGGGTAAATTTCATGAATACCGGTTTCCTGAAGGCTCTATAGTTATCGATCCATGGAGAGCATATAAATCAGATAAAGTTAAAGTAATACATTACGGAAACACCCGACTGGGATGAAAGCAGTAATACTTTCAGGATATTTAGAAAACCTATCAGACAATATTAAATCCGTTTTAGATCTTAAAACAGATATGTTTGTACATACCTGGAAAACCAAAGAGAATGAAAGATGGGTAAAAAAGCTACAGAGGTATAATAAATTTTGTAACTCAATTAATATTATTGAAGAAGAACCTAAATTCGAAAAAAAATTATATTCTTATGTATATTCAACTTGGCGAGCTGTAAACTTGATCACAGAAATTGAACAGTATACATCTATTTTAAAATTCAAACCTAATCTAGATACATATAACATAGAGTATAAAGGAAACTTAGAATTTTACTTTCAAAAAGCTTCTATACAATCTAGACCATTACTACAGGGGATTAAAAAAGAAGAATGTTTTTACGGGTCAATTTACTACCAAACTATGGATGAAAGAATGTTCTCTGGGTATCCGTTGGGATTTAGGAAAGTATTTCATACATTGTATAAAGAGTTTCACCTAAATATGGTTAACTTAGACAACCAATTATCTTTAAAGTACGGTAATGACTACGAAGGTAGTATTTTTTGGAAGGAGTGGTTTGAGAGTAAAGGAATAAAACTAATACAAGATTTAGATTTAAAAATACCTAATAACAGACAGTTATGAAATTAACACAAGAAGAGTTACAGACAATTAAAGAAGTTCAACAACGTCATGCTGCAATTAAAGAAGAATTGAGTTCAATTGGACAAATTAAACTTAATTTAAAGATGAGGCAATATAAGCTTGAAACTTTTTACTCCCAAACGATTGAAATGGAGCAAAAAACAGCAGCCGATATACAAGCTAAATACGGGAAAGGTAATATTGATATAGAAAGTGGAGAATTTACTCCCATTCCGTAGGAAGGTTTAATAACTTTTAGTCTATTTATATACGTAGTTAAATACCGTTTGCTTACCAACAGGTTTAGATATTCTACATATATTTATAATAGACACAAAATTAATTTTACCTAACATGGCAGAAACAATAATCTCACCAGGTGTATTTCAAAGAGAGAATGATATTTCATTCATCCAACCCGCACCAGTAGAGGCAGGAGCAGCAATCCTTGGACCAACAGTAAAAGGACCGGTTGAGATTCCTACAATCGTTACTTCTTATAACGACTATACAAGAAAGTTTGGAGTAACATTTGAATCAGGATCAGATAAACATGAGTTCTTAACTTCAATGGCTGTAAAAAGCTATTTTGATCAGGGAGGAAATACTTGTTTAGTAACAAGAGTAGTAAGCGGTTCTTATACAGCAGCAACTTCTACAGACATCACAGATGTATCAGGATCTGGAACTTCACCTTTTGAACTAGAAACTTTAGGTAAAGGTGTTATCTACAACAACCATTCAGGATCAACTTACGGTGAACAAAACTCAGACGGCTCTTTAGTATCCGGTTCTTCTGATAACTTAAGATTTGAAATCTCAAATGTAGACAGTACAAGAGGTACTTTTGCTTTAGCTGTAAGAAGAGGAGATGATAATACTAAAAATAAAGTAGTATTAGAATCATTCGTAAACTTATCATTGGATCCTAACTCTCCGAATTATATTGAGAAAGTTATCGGTAACCAAGTTAAAGCAATCTCAGGAGATGCTTCACAAGTAACCGTAACAGGAGATTATGTTAATAAGTCTAACTTTATTAGAGTATCAGCAGTTAACTCTCCAACACTCAACTACTTAGAAAACGACGGAGTTACTGTAAGAAGTAATTACGCAGATTTACTTCCTATCGCACAGCAAGGAGGATTCCAAGCAGCTACAGGAGATGTAAAAGGAGGAGCGTTACTCTACAATAACATTTCTACTCAAACTCAAGGTTTAGAAGGAGGTAACTACGATAACGTTATTACATTATTAGGAAATGCAGATGATTACCAGTTCAATGTTATCTCTGCACCTGGTTTAGTTAACGCTTTACACGGTACACAAGTGGATAATCTTATCTCTCTTGTAGAATCTAGAGGAGATAGTATAGCAGTAGTAGATTTAGTAGCTTACGGGTCTACAGTAGCAAATGCAGCAACAGAGGCAGCTGATCAAAACAGCTCATATGCAGCATCTTACTGGCCATGGTTACAAACTCAATCTTCTACAGGTAAAAATGTATGGGTACCAGCTTCAGTTGTTATCCCAGGAATTTACGCTTTCACTGATGGAGCAGCAGCACCATGGTTCGCACCAGCAGGTCTTGTACGAGGAGGAATCGTTGGAGTAATTCAAGCAGAAAGAAAGTTATCTAGAACAGATAGAGATACTTTATATAACGGTAAAGTTAACCCAATCGCTACTTTCCCTGGAACAGGATTAGCAGTATTTGGACAGAAAACTTTACAAACTAAAGCTTCTGCTTTAGATAGAGTAAACGTTAGAAGATTATTAATTGACCTTAAGAAGTTTATTGGTGATCAGGCTCAGAACTTAGTGTTCGAACAAAACACAATTACAACAAGAAATAAATTCTTATCTACAGTTAATCCTTACTTAGAATCAGTAACACAAAGACAAGGTCTTTATGCTTATAGAGTAGTAATGGATGATACAAACAACACAGCAGATGTTATTGATAGAAACCAATTAGTTGGTCAGATCTTTATACAGCCAGCTAAAACAGCAGAATTTATAGTATTAGACTTCGTAGTAGAACCAACAGGAGCTTCTTTCGCAGGATAATTTTTTAAACGATATTTATAATAAAGCAAATATAACATGGCAGTATTAGATCCAAACGAAATAATGTTCAGAGCATTTGAACCAAAAGTACAAAACAGATTTGTTATGTACATGGATGGAATTCCTTCCTTCTTGGTTAAAAATGTAAAAGCTCCAACATTTACAGATAACGTAGTTAAATTAGACCATATTAACACATACAGAAAGATTAGAGGAAAAAGAGAGTGGGAAGATATGACCATGACACTTTACGATCCAATCACTCCATCAGGGGCACAAGCTGTAATGGAATGGGCACGTCTATCTTACGAATCAGTAACCGGTAGAGCTGGTTATTCAGACTTCTACAAAAAGGACTTAACTTTAAATATTTTAGGGCCTGTTGGAGATATTGTAGGAGAATGGATTATCAAAGGTGCTTTCTTAACAAATGGAGATTTTGGTCAATTTGACTGGGCTTCAGATGAGGTAGTAGACCTAAACATTACAGTAGCAATGGACTACTGTATCTTAAACTACTAAGACAAAACAATATAATTTATAAAGACCCGGATTTAGTCCGGGTTTTTGTTGTTTATAAAATAAAATGTTCTTATATTTATATCTAGAACTAGTTACTATTAAATAAAATTTATGGAATCAAAATTTCAATTACCTACCGAAACGGTAGAATTACCATCTAAGGGTTTGCTTTATCCTGAAGATTCTCCATTAGCTAAAGGTACTATCGAAATGAAGTACATGACTGCTAAAGAGGAAGATATACTTACTAATCAAAATTATATTCAGAAAGGAACAGTAATTGATAAATTACTACAATCACTAATTGTAGAAAAAGAAGTTGAATACAATCAACTACTAATTGGTGATAAAAATGCTATAATGGTAGCAGCACGTATTTTATCTTACGGGAAAGATTACTCTTTTAATTTTAAAGGTGAAGAATTAACTGTAGACTTGACTTCACTAAATCCTAAAGCAGTTGATTATAGCTTGTACGAAAGCCGCAAAAATCAATTTACTTTTACTTTACCCACATCAGGTAACGTAGTAACATATAAAATACTTACTCACGAAGATGAAAAAGCTATTGATAGGGAACTACAGGGACTTAAAAAACTTAATAAAGAGGAGAGTTCTGAAGTAACAACCCGATTAAAACATATGTTACTTTCAGTTAACGGCCTTTCTGATAGAAAAGAAGTTAGAGATTTCGTTGACGGATACCTTCTTGCTAAAGACGCAAGAGCGTTGAGAGAGGAGTATTCTAAAATAACACCTGATGTAAACTTAGTTTTTCCATATGAAAATGAAAATGGCGTAGAGGAGGACGTTGACCTTCCAATAGGTCTTAACTTTTTTTGGCCTGACGCCTGATTATAAACTGTATGTTTACAGCCAAATACATGAAATAGTTTTTCATGGAAAAGGAGGGTATACTTGGTACGATGTATATAATATGCCAATCTGGCTTAGAAGGTTTACATTCCAAAAAATACAAGAACACTACTCTAAACAGCAAGAGCAAAAAAACCCAACTCCAAAAACTCAAAAGAAGGTACATCAACCTAATATAGGTCCTTCTTACAGCACAAAGGCTTCTAAATAATTAGAGGCCTTTACTATTTATAGTATATAGATTTACCGTTAATGGAAAAACAGAATAAACAATCCGAAGAATTAGGGAGATTAGCAAGCGTAGTCGTTGGGCTACAGGAAGCTATACGATCTCTTAATGCATCTATAGCACAGACAAGTAAAGAAGCAGCAGCTGTAACAAATGAAGCAGCATCTGTATTTACATCTCAATCAAGGGTAGCAGACAGTTTGGCCGGTAAACTACAAGGGTACTCAAAAGAGCAGTTAAAAATAAAAGGAGAGTCAAAAAAATTAGAGAAAGACTTAGTCAAAGCTGCAAACGAAAGAGTAAAACTACAAAGTAAAATAGTATTCTTTGAGCAGAAACTTGCTACCGCTACAGGAGAGGAATCTAAAATCCTTGCAAAACTAATTACACAGTATACAGATAAGGTTAACTTACTAGACGAAGCAACAGAACATGCCGGTGATTTAAAAGATATTCTAGAAGAAATAGATAAAGAAGTACAGTTTTTCGATGACATGGCTGATCTTGTTAAAGATGTACCTATACTCAGTAAACTTTTTAGTGATTTCGGGAAAGCAGCAAAAGCAGCAAGAGAAGCAGATGGAAACCGATTTCTAGCAGGAGCTAAAGTACTAACTGGCTCCATTGCAAAAGCAGGAAGCGCTCTTGGTATGACAATTGCGGTTAAAGGATTAAAACTCACTAACGATCAAGTTACCGATCTTTCAAGAAATCTTAATATATCTAGAGATCAAGCAGCAGCACTTAGAGAAGAATTTAGTGCTCCAACATTATTTGCAATTCAGGACCTAATAGAAGCTCAAGCAGCTGTTAATAAGGAACTAGGCTCTACAGGAACTATATCAGCAGAATCCGCTGAATCAATGGCGTTAATGGTTAAACGTCTTGGACTAAGTAATGAACAAGCTGCTAAATTTCAAACACTCTCTGCAACTACTGGAAAAACAGTAAAACAGATAACAGAAGAACTCACCGGTCAAGTCCTTGGGCTAAATATTGCTAATGACACTGCAGTAGATTATAAGCAAGTGATGAAAGACGTTGCTGACGCATCTGCAGCAACCGTAATCACTACCCAGAAATTTCCCGGAGGTATAGCCAAAGCCGCTTTCCAAGCTAGAAAATTTGGTCTAACTTTAGCACAACTTGAAAGTTCCGCTGGTGGACTATTAAACTTTGAGTCTTCTATAGAAGCAGAATTAGAAGCAGAGTTACTAACTGGTAAGCAATTAAATTTAGAGCGGGCTAGAACAGCAGCCCTAACAGGAAACACAGCTGTTTTAGCAGAAGAACTTGCAAAAAACTTCGGGTCTTTTGCAGAGTACTCAGAAATGAATGTACTCCAGCAAGAAGCTCTTGCTAAAAGTATGGGTCTTTCACGAGAGGAAGCATCTAAAATGCTACTTCGTAGAGAAACACTAAAAAGTTTAGATAAAACACTACTACAAGATAGATTTAAAGAACTTTCACTCGCTCAACAAGTTGCAGTACTAGAAGGTAAAGGGTTAGATAGGGCAGAAGCATTAAAAAAACTAGGTAAAGACGAAATAGATTTTCAAAAATCTAATATGTCTAATGCTGAAGCAACAGCAAACCTAACAACGCAGATGCAAGAATCTATGAAAGCTTTTAAAGACCCGCTCAATATAATAGCTAATATAATGTCCTTCTTTGCAGGTCATGCAGGTACTGCTTTAATAGCTTTAACAAGTTTGGCAGCTCTTAGGTTTGGAAATATATCTAAATTAGGAAGTGTTTTTAAAAGTATTGGAAAAATATTCAGCAAAGGTGGAGAAAAAGGAGGTTCTAACTTTGCAAAAGCTTCAGCTAAAAATTTACCCGATAAACAAATACTTTCAGATTTTGGAGGAAAAACTGCAATGCAAGAAGTAAAAGCAGCAGAAAAAGTAGGTGCTAAGGGTATGGGAAAAATGGCTGCCAAATTTACCGGTAAAGGGTTAGTCAAAAGAATACCCATCTTAGGATCTGTACTTGGAATTGGATTTGCTATTGATCGATTAATAAAAGGAGATCTTACAGGAGCCGGTCTTGAAACATTATCTGCAGCAGCAGGTCTACTCGACTTAGTAGCACCAGGTCTTGGAACTGTATCTTCACTCGGTATAGACGCTGGTATAGCAGCTCGAGACTTAAGCAATTCCGGTACTATAACTCCTACAGCAAACGAGGAACCTGAACTGGCAACAGGAGGGATAGTTACCAGCCCTACAAGAGCATTAATAGGAGAAGCAGGCCCAGAAGCTGTGATACCGCTCAATCAACTATATGCAAAACTTGACGAATTAATATCAGTTGTTAAATCAGGAGGGCACGTATACATGGATGGAAATAAAGTTGGACATACACTAGCTTTATCAACATATAAATCATACTAAACTATTTATACTAAAAAGATATGGCATTATTAGATAAACTAACACAATCACCCTACGGATTAAAAGGTCAAACACCTTCTAAACTACCTGGTGCAGATAAAGCTTCGACTTTACACAACACCACCTCTATTAATAACACCCCAGAAGGAGAATATCCAGCGTCTACTTTAGACTTAAACGGGAAGATAGGAGCAAAGTACGTAGATAACTTACCCAAGTAAGACTAAATGGCTATTCTAAGAAACTACATAGAGGGTAACTTAACCCAGTTGAATAAACTGAAGTATGGAGATACCGCTACCATAGGTACAGAACCTATTGTACAAAAAACCATACCTACAGATATAAGACAGGCTGGACCGTCCTCAAATCAAGCTTCTAAAAGAATAGACGATTTAAAACGAATTGGAACTATACTAACCCAGAAACCTGGTCTAAAGTACCTTGCTAACGAAACAGCTTTAAATGCAGCTAAGGTAACACCAAAAAGCAACCCGAATAAAACATTAGCCGGAAACATATTAAGCGGTATAGGAGCGAATCTTTTTAACTCTGTTAAAATTATTGGTTCTACGCTAGCTCAAGTTCCTTTGAATGGAACTGGTACTCATTTTGTCAAAGGTTTTGCAGGTAAAGGGAAAGGTACTTACTTGTACGGTAAAATAGATGTTGCCCCGCACGTTCTAGCAAGAAATGGCGCTCCAATACTTGCAGACGCAACATGGGCATCCGAAGCACCGGTCGAAGCACCTAGAGAAAGAGAAGTAGATAACACCCCTCAAGTAAGTACAAAGTTTCTTCCCTCAGACGGTAATGGAGTTCCAAAAGTAAACAATCCGAAAAATGAGGTTAGAAAAGAAAACCGAATTCTACTAGGGGATGTTGCAAGTATAAAACGTAATATTTCTGATTCATACGCTACAGGAAACTTTATACAAACTCAAGACAAAATAAATTTACTTGGACCATATAAAGGAGAGAAAAAACCGGCAAAAGAAGTCAACGATCTAATTAAATTTAGATTTAACGTCATAACTCCTGAAGATAACACATATTTACATTTTAGAGCTTACCTAGATACTTTTTCTGATAACTTTACAGGAAATTGGAATTCTTTTAATTATGTTGGAAGAGGTGAAAACTTTCATACATACCAAGGTTTTGATAGACAGATTAGCTTAGGGTTTAAGATAGCAGCTCAGACAAGATGGGAAATGCGTCCTCTATACCAGAAAATAGTTACTCTTGCTTCTACTACAGCTCCAACTTATCAAGATGGATTTATGAGAGGAACTTTAGTTAAACTAACAGTAGGAGACTATTTAAGAGAAGTACCCGGATTTTTATCAAGTGTTAATTATAGTTGGCAGCAAGACTATCAATGGGAAATAGCATTAAATAATAATGGAGCTGGTAATGGAAATACTGGAGTTGATAATGATCAGCAAGAATTACCTATGGTATTAGACTGCCAGGTAAACTTTACACCAATTCATACATTTACCCCTCAAACAGGACTGTATCACTATATTACTACAGATGTTGCACCTGAAACAAATCCTGAAACATTATTCTTTACAAAAAGTCAAAATGGTGAACCAGGAACTCCTGTAAGACAGCCCGAAGTAAAAGCATAGTTATATGAGTAGATATAGAGACATAGACAGCAGCGTAACAGAAGGAGGAACTAGGTACAGGAGTAACCCTATATACCCTACAGTTCCACCTACAGAAGACGATATTTACATTATAACAACTATAGGAGATAGGTATGATACACTTGCTCTGCAGTTCTATAAAGACTCATCTCTATGGTGGGTTATAGCATCAGCAAATAATCACCAAAGAGCTTCTTTAGCAGTTACACCGGGTGTTCAATTAAGAATACCAGCTGATAAGTCAAATGCAATTAAGTTATATAACGAGGTAAACTCAACAAGATAAAATGTCATTAGGATATAAACCAAGTTCAATAGTAGGAGGCCCTCTAGATGATACTGTAATCGATCAACTTTCAGTAAGAAAAGAGAAAGTATCTAAACAGGCTGGTAGGATAAATGAAGATATTCTATACCTGAATAGCAATACAGGTTGGGTAAAAATGACTTCTTCTGTAGACGTATTAAGTGAAAATGGTGGATATTCAAATTTACCCTCTAAAAATAGAGTGCTACTAGGAGGAACTTTAGCCAATAATAGAATACAAGGAGGTATCTTTAATGATAAAGACAATGCTTATAGTAAATCGGATACATTAGGATACAGACCAATGGCCGGTATAACAGGCTTCCAAGTAGAAGCTAAAAATAACTTCGGTACACTAAGAATAGCCTCAGTAGATTTCAAAGTTAACTCTGTAGAAGAGTTAGATGAGTTAGAGCAGTTATTTTTAAGACCAGGATTTTCAGTACTACTTGAATGGGGACATTCACTATATTATAATAATGCAGGAGTATTCCAAAATACTATTTTCCCTTTCCCGGATACGTTTTTTAATTCAATGAAAGGTCAGGATATACATGATCAAATCACTAGAATAAAAGAATACAGTTCCGGTAACTATGACGGTATGTACGGTATTATAAAAAACTTTGTATGGTCATTTAACTTAGATGGCGGTTATGATTGTAAAGTAGACATAGTATCAAAAGGAGAATTAATTGAATCACTTAGTATGATCATTTCTCCTTCATCAAATATAAATTTAGATACTTCTTCTCCATATTTTAATGAAAGTTTAAATACAACACCGTTACATGCTTTTCTTAATACAGTTAAGTATGCGGAAACTAGAAAATACTTTACTGGCCCTGTAGAAGAAGAAGATCTTAGTACAAATTCTATAACAGATGCACTAGAAAAAAATGTACCTCAATTATACAAAACACTAAAAACACAAGTAGAAGAAGTAGGAAGGTCTTTCCATGTAATAAGAACACAGCTTGATGGTAATATAGTAAATAACTCCCAACAGTGGACAAGGTATATTACATTAAGCACTTTGATGCAACTTATAAACCAGATCTTTACTTTAAAAAATGAACACGGTGAAATAATTAAATTCCACTTTGGGTCTAAAGGAAATGAAACACCTACTTCCTTTTTAACATTTGACGCTCATTTTGGATTAGATCCTCTAATTTGCGTACTACCTAAAACTAGTTCTTCTCTTCTTGCTGAAACTAGAGCATTACATTATAAAGTATCAGAACAAGGAAAAATACCTTTTAGTGAAGAGGATTTACTAAATATATATGTAAATATAGATTATATTTTAGGATGTGCAGATCAAACAATCGCTGCAGAAGATGTAAAAGCAAAAAGTGTCTTTGATTTCTTAAATTCAGTTATAACTGGAATACAGGGTAATTTAGGTGACATAAACGAATTTCAACTACATTACGAAGAATTTGAATCTACATACTATATTGTAGATAAAAAATTAACACCGGATGAAGGAGTATTAAAAGAATCTTTTGTAGACCTTATTGGATTAAATTCGACATTAGAAAATTTAACTTTTGCATCTAAACTAAGCAGCTCAGTTACTACTATGATGGCAATAGCTGCTCAAGCAGGAAGTACTAATGTAGGAACAGATATGCTAGCTATGCAAACTTGGCAGAGAGGTTTGGAAGACAGGCATAATAGACGGAAAAACGTAACTACTAATTCAACTTACGAAAAAGCTGAAATACCACAAGAAGATATTAAAAGGCTAGGTGAATTTGTTAAAAAATTAAATGGAGCAAATAAGTATTTTATAAAATACAATACTGAAGATATACAGGGATTAGGACCTACTTTCCGTCTATTAATGGTAAGAATCTTAGAATATTATTCAAAAAAGCAGAAAACTAATCCTGCAGGCCTAATACCTTTTGAGCTTTCTTTTACAATGAAAGGAATCGGAGGTATGAAAATTGGACAAGCATTCAGAATAGACGATACAATAATACCAAAAAGATATAGAGGTAGTATTGGATTTATGATTACCGGAGTATCACATTCAATTAAAAGCAGTAGATGGGTAACCGATATTAAAGCTCAAATGATAATCATAAAGAAACTTGACGAAGAAATACCCACATATGATATACAGAAACCATTAGAACAGGTAGATGACTTTGTATCAGAAGTAGCTGCAATTTCAGCAGGAAAAGGATTTAGAAAGCCTATAGCTGATTTAAAAGTTTCAAACAGAGGTTTACAAGAAATTAAAAAACACGAAGATCTCAGATTAAATGCATATGTAGATCCAGGCAGCGGATTCAACCCTATTACAATTGGGTATGGAACAACAAGAATAAAAGGAAAACCCGTCCAGCTTGGAACCACCATTACAGAAGGACAAGCAGAAGAATATTTTAAAGCAGATATAGCAGAATTTGAAAATCACGTTAAGAGGTATATAAGAGTAGATGTAACTCAAGAGGAATTTGACGCTTTAGTTTCGTTCACCTACAACTTAGGGCCAGGAAATCTAGCAAACAGTACCTTACGTAAGAAGATAAACAGTAAAGATTATGTAGCAGCAGCAGATCAATTCTTAGTTTGGAATAAAGCTGCAGGTAAAGTTCTACCCGGTCTTACAAAAAGAAGAGCTGCTGAAAAACAAATGTTCTTAACTAACTCACCAGGAAACCCAGCATAATGTACCTACCTAAGTCAAAATATAAAGCCGCTAAATACACCCGAGGAGAAGAATTTACATTACCTTCCGGTAGACCTTATACCGGATGGTATTTTGAGACATATAAACAGGAATTCTATACAGGTGAATCACCAGGTACAGATAACAAACTACTTACACAGTTAAGTAATGGCAGCGTAGAAGAGAATACACTCCGGTTTATTCCACAAAGAGTAGATGAATCAACATTAGATAGAACTAAACCTACCTTCAAAAGATACTATATTCAAGATACTAGGAATAAACGTATAATAGAAGTTTTAAAAGAGACGTATTATAAATTTACTTCTAAAACCTATATTAAAGGAGTTGAAGTAGAATGGAGAATTAAAGGTCCAGCTGAAACAGCATTTAAAGGTAAATACCTATATGAAGGAGCTGAATCTAAAAATAAAAAAACCATAGAAGGATTCGATAATCTACTTCCAGGATTAAAAGACTATATTAAAGACTACAAAGAGTTTGTAGAATAGAAAATTCTTCTTATATTATATAAAAGGTTATTTTAAAAATGTTTTATATAGTTGAAGAAGAATCTAAATTAGTCCATTTAGAGGGTTTAGTAAAATTAGGTTGTTATGTGGATGTAGTATCTTCAAATGACTTATACCATCCTAAACTTACCTCTACAATTGCCGTATATATCCGAATAGTAGGTAGTGAACAAGGATTCATTATTCCTATAAATCATGACGAAGGTATAAACGTACCAAAAGAACGTGTCTACAGACTTCTTTCACAAGCTTCAACACTCTACACATTAGACAAGAAAAACCTACTCTACCACTTTAATCTACAAGGTGCCATAGATCTATCGTTACTATACTCAATGGTAAAGTTTGATAGACTAGAGTATACAAAAGAGAACAGTACTTTAAATTACTTCTACAACAAATTTAAAGACTTTGAAAACATAAACCAGTTAATTCCTATATCTAAATTACATGAATCATGTGAGAAAATATTTGGACAAGTAGGTCATGTACTGGAATACACCATACCAAAAGGTTTTGAATTTTATAATACGACAGCTACTAATGTATTCTTCTTATTAGAGCAGCAAGGTTTAGGAATATACTATGAAAACTTTGTAAGGTTATTTACTCCCCGAGATCCTAAATATAATATTCAAGATAATATAGTTCTAACCCAATACAACCTGTACAATGCGACATCTAGACCTACTAATGCTTTTAATTCTGTTAATTTCGCTGCTATACCTAAAGATCCAGAGCACAGAGCTTGCTTCCACCCGACCGGTGATTTCTTTGTTGAATTCGATTTTGATGGCTACCACCTTCGTTTACTTAGCGATCAGATTGATTACCCTTTAACAGATGAATCAGCACACAAACAGCTTGCTAAACACTACTTTGGTACAGAAGATATTACTGAAGAACAGTATTTAGAGGCAAAACAGATTAACTTTCAGGCAATTTATGGAAAAATACCTGAACAGCACCGTAATTTAGAGATATTTCAAAAAATACAACAGTATATTGACGATATGTGGAACTTCTACAACGATAATGGAGTAGTCTACAATCCTATCTCGGATAAACCCTTCACCAAAGAGTTAAAAGAGATGCATCCAGCGAAATTAATGAACTATATGATGCAATCGTTGGAGACCGCAAGAAATATACTTATCTTAAAAGATGTACTAAGGTACTTAAAAGACAAAAAAACCAAAATTGTCTTATATACCTATGATGCTATACTATTTGACTTCTATAAAGAGGATGGGAAAGAAACATTAGAAGAAGTACAGAGAATAATGGAATCCGAGAAGAAATACCCGGTAAAATTTAAATTTAGTAAAGATCTTGTTTTATAAAACAGTTTAATATTTATATATGACACAAAATGTTGTAAGTCCACTGTTCGATTATGATATCGAGCCAATTTATTTAAATGAAGATATGAGTAACAAACTGTTTTGTACGTTTGCCACTGAAGAAACTTTGGCAGGAGTACTTGATACAATACAGGAAAGATACAAGATTATTTACAGCAAAATATTTGTCCTATATTCAAAAAGCCAAGACGAATACATCTGTACATATAATGTTGATTTTGGAAACGTAGGAACGTTTTTAGACAATACCATCCTGGTACATAGAAAAAAAGAATCGAATACCTTATATACGATTAACGCTTTGAATACCTTGATTAAGGAACTTAACGGAGGCGTACCTGACCCTAGCTACAGAGTCAACTGGGCAGATTATAGAAACTGTATACTACTCACTAAAGGTCCAGAACTAAAAAGAATCAACACTAAATTATTTCAAATTATTGAATTAGATAAATAAGGTTTAATAAAGGTTATGTTGGAGATCTCCTTAACAGGACATACAAAAGGAATTGGAAAAGCCCTATATGAGAGTTTATCTACCGCCTACTCAGTAAAAGGATACAGTAGGTCTAATAACTACGATATATCTACAGAAGACGGTAGGTTAGAGATTCTTAACGCAGCAAAAAATAGTAATGTATTTATTAATAACGCATACTTTGAAAATGCACAAACTGAACTATTTACATTATTCTTTACTGAATGGATTTACGATGAAAACAAAACAATTGTAAATATTTCCAGTCAATCAAAGTACCCAGGTATGAGTAAAAACTGGTCCGGATACTCAGCATACAAGGCGTCACTTAACCATCAAGCTTACCTTTGCGGATTTAAGACAGACAGGAAATGTAGAATTATTACTATAAATCCCGGGTTAGTTAAAACCAATATGACCCTCTCTACACAAAAAACCGGAAAAGGAATGCTAACCTCAATGGAAGTTGCATCAGCAGTAAAGTGGGCGATTGAGACTCCTCAACATATAGAAATTGGAGAACTCAGCCTCTGGTATAAATCTCCAGATCAATCAAGGTAGTATGAAAGTTAATAAATTTCAATTTAGGTGGGAAGAAGTTACTGCAGATAGTATTAATAATACACTACTCCCCGGGCTACGTAATTTAGAGATAAATCCGACTGAACTTTGTAACAGAACATGTAGTTTTTGTCCAAGAGTAAATGCAGAATTATATCCAAATTCTAACCTACATATGAAATTAGAAACAGCAAAACTACTTTCAGAACAATTGCAAGCAGCTAAGTATACAGGAGAAGTAGGATTTGTAGGGTTTGGAGAACCGGTATTAGCAAAAAACATACTAGACCTTCTAGCAGAATTTACACCGTATTTTTATACATACACCATGACTAACGGGGATGTATTCTTAAAGGGAAGACAAAAAGTTGAAGATTATATAAATATAGGAGTTCAACTACTGATTGTAAACTGTTATGATAACAAAGAGCATTTAGAGAAACTTTCACACCACTTTAAACCTTACGGTAATCAAATTAAAATACAGATTAGGCATTTAGAAGATACAGGTGAGGTTACAATTTTTAAAGAATATGGATTAACCAATAGAGGAGGAATATTTAATAAAGTAGAACCCCAACAAAGAGGATGTTACATTCCATTTTATAAAGCAATTGTAGATTGGAATGGAGACGTATTACTATGTAGTAAAGATTGGCAAAGACAAGAAAAAAATTTAAACAATATCACAAATAAACCCTTTCCAGAATTATGGACTAGTTCAAGATATAACCACATAAGAAAAACACTTTTAAAAGGGAATAGAATCGAAATACCTGCGTGTAAACATTGTGATGTAAATGGATTAAGAGTAGGGAAAGAAAGTGTTGAAGTTTTTAAAAATATACTTTAAAAGTTGGAAAACTAGAATTTAGTTCTTATATTGAATAAATAAGTTATAATTAAAATGTTATTATTATGGATTTGAGTGCAATTCAAGCAAAGCTAGATGCTTTGAGCTCTAATGGTCAAGAGAGAGAAAAAATTGACTATTCAACTATTTTTTGGAAACCGCAATTAGGAGAACAGACAGTACGTTTAGTTCCTTCTACTTATGATCCTTCCATGCCGTTTACGGAAATGAAATTCCATTATGGAGTTGGAAAGTACCCGATGGTAGCTTTATCAAACTTTGGTAAGCAAGATCCAATCGAGGAGTTCGTAGCCGAACTAAAAAAGACTTCTGATAAAGACAACTGGTCATTAGCGGGTAAATTGAATCCTAAGACTAGAATCTTTGCTCCTGTAATTGTTAGAGGAGAAGAAGAAAAAGGAGTTAGATTATGGGGATTTGGTATTACTATCTATAAAGCCTTACTAGCTATTATTTCTGACGAAGATTACGGAGATATTACAGACCCGGTAAACGGTACAGACCTTACAGTTACTATGACTGCAGGTAATCCTTACCCAGAAACCTCATTAAGACCTAAACGTAACTCTTCAGGTTTAACAGAAGATAGTGCGTTATTGGATAAGTGGTTAAAAGAACAACCAGACCCTAAAGAAGTTCATAATGAATACGATTACGCTTTCATTAAGAAACAATTACAAGGTTATTTAGATCCCTCTTCTGTAGCTGAAGCAGCTCCTGCTGCCTCAACAAACTCAAACATCGATACTTCTTTACCTGCAAGTTTAGGACAAGAGAAAGTACCTGCTGCGTTTACTACTGAAGCAGCAACTGTAGGAAAACAAGATACAGTTAGTAAATTTGACGATCTATTTAACGAGTAATATTTATGGCTAAGAAGAAAGAAGTACAAGAGGCCGCATCTGCGGCAGTCAAGAAGAATTTTAACCTTGGCAATTTTAAGAAGAAGAAAGGTTTTTCTGAAGCCTCGGTTAAGTTCAAACAACAAGAATGGATACCTCTTTCTCAAGCATACCAAGATATCACCTCCCTCCCCGGTATTCCTACCGGACACATCACACTCCTTCGCGGACATAGTGATACGGGCAAAACAACTGCCCTACTAGAAGCTGCAGTCAATGCCCAGAAATTGGGCATACTGCCAGTTTTTATCATATCGGAGATGAAATGGTCTTGGGACCATGCTAAAGAAATGGGACTACAGTTCGAAGAAGTTAAAGATGCTGATGGAACTGTAACCGATTATGAAGGTCACTTCCTATATGCTGATAGGGGTACATTAAATACTATCGAAGAGGTAGCAGTCTATATGGCTGACTTAATGGACGAACAGTCTAAAGGTAACTTACCATTCGATATGTGTTTCTTCTGGGATTCAATTGGATCTATTCCTTGTGATTTATCAGTACGTTCTAATAAGAACAATAATGAATGGAATGCAGGTGCGATGTCTACTCAATTTGGTAATAACTTGAATCAAAAGATTCTATTATCAAGAAAAGAGAACTCACCTTATACAAATACTCTAGTAGCTATTAATAAGGTATGGACACAAAAGCCTGAACACCCTATGGGTCAGCCTAAACTACAGAATAAAGGAGGAATGTCTATGTGGTATGATGCTACATTAGTAGTTACTTTTGGTAACATTACAAACCCTGGAACTTCTAAGATTAAAGCTGTAAAAGACGGCCTTCAAGTCGAGTTTGCCAAAAGAACTAACATCCAGATTGAAAAGAACCATATTGGAGGAGTTCAGTCTAGAGGTAAAGTTGTAATGACAGCACATGGATTCATCCCAGACGATAAAAAGGCTATTGATAAGTATAGAGATGCCCACAAAGAACACTGGTTAAAATTAGTTGGAAGTATCGACTTCGATCTTATTGAAGAAGGAGATATGGAAGAGGAAAAAATAACTACCGGAATTCTTGATTAATGGGGAACTATAGTAACATTTTAGATAATCTCAAACCCACCCCACCCCGAGAGCTGAATGACCATATCTTGGTCATAGATGCTATGAATATGTTAATTCGTAGCTTCTCACTGCTCAAAGCAATGAACCCATCAGGTCACCATGTAGGCGGCCTGGTAGGCTTCTTGCGATCACTGGGGTTTGTTACAAGAACTTTTGACCCTTCAAGAGTTATAATTGTATGGGACGGTAAGGGAGGTTCAGCTAACAGAAAAAATATTGATCCGAATTATAAAGCACAGAGAGCTACTTCAAGAATAACCCACTGGGGACTTTATGATACAAAAGCTGAAGAAACTGAAGCATTAATTGGACAGTTATTTAGAACTCAAGATTACTTGGAATGTCTACCAGTCCAGCAGCTTATGATGGAAAAATTGGAAGCTGATGATATTATAGCATATTTGGCTAAAACAGCTTCTAAGTCTAAAAAGAAACTAACAATAGTTTCATCAGATAAAGATTTTTTACAACTTGTAGACGAATATGTAGAAGTATACGCTCCAGTAAAAAAGAAAACGTTTACAAAAGGTAATATAGAAGAAGAACTTCAAGTTCTACCGGAAAATTATAATATTGTAAAAGCGTTATTAGGAGATAATTCTGATAATTTAGCCGGAGTAAAAGGATTAGGAATTAAAACTATTCTATCTCAATTTCCAGACCTAGTTAATAAACCGGGTATGACTCTTGATTATGTTTATAACATATGTGAAGAGAAGATGAATGAGAAGAAGATCTTTCCTAAAATAATTACCGAATGGGATAGAGTTGAAACCAACTTTAAACTAATGGACCTGCATATTACTGATCTTGATCAGAAAGAAATGGACCATGTTAAGGATGTACTTAAAGAGGAGGTCAATAAACTACAAACCGGAGCTTTCTTACATTTGCTTGATGAAGATAAGATTGAAGGTATTACAAAAAATACTGAAGGGTGGTTAGAAAACTTTAGAAGATTAACAGTAGTAAAGTAGGAAAATAGAATTAAAAATCATATATTTAAGTATAATAAAAAGGTTATTAGATGACATTAAAGAGCTTACAGCAGTACGGGAAGGGGTTCCAACTAAAAGTACTAGGATCATTACTCACAGACAAGAAATTTCTACTAAACGTTAGAGACGTACTCAAAGAGGACTATTTTGATGCCGATTCACATAAGTGGATTATCAACAACATTATGGAATACTTTGACAAGTACCACACTACCGTTACAATGGATGTGCTTAAAGTAGAACTTCAGAAACTAGATAACGAGATTTTAGTTGTAGCGTTAAAAGAAGAGTTAAGAAACTCTTATGCAGCCACCCAAGACGATTTAGAGTATGTACAGGAAGAGTTCTTAGGATTTTGTAAGAACCAGGAAATGAAACATGCAATCTTATCCTCAGCAGACTTATTAAAAGAAGGTGATTTCGACGGTATTAGAAATATGGTTGAAAAAGCAATGAAAGCTGGAATGGATAAGAATATGGGTCATGAGTACAACAAAGATGTAGAATCTCGATATAGAGAGAACTATAGACCTACCGTTCCTACACCTTGGCCTTTAATGAATGATGGAATCCAAGGAGGCTTTGGCCCAGGAGATTTAGTTATCGTATTTGGTAACCCAGGAGGAGGTAAATCTTGGACGATGGTAGCTGCAGCAGCTCATGCTGTTAAAATGGGGTATAATGTTAATTACTATACTTTAGAGTTAGGTGAAGATTATGTAGGTAAACGATTCGACTGTTATTTTACTGGATACTCTATAGATGAAGTAAATAAACATAGAGGAGAAGTTGAAAAAGTAGTTGAAGGTCTTAAAGGTAAACTTATTGTAAAAGAATACCCGCCTAAAGGAGCTACAGTAAACACTATTAAGTCTCATATCCAGAAATGTATTGATATGGACCATAAACCAGATATGATTGTAATCGACTACGTTGATTATTTACGTGCACCGTCTAAAGGTAAGTTCGCAGAACGCAAGGATGAAATCGATGATGTATTTATCGCTACTAAAGGGCTAGCCAAAGAGTTTCAAATACCTGTCTTAACCCCATCACAAGTTAACCGAATGGGAGCCAAAGATTCAGTAATTGAAGGAGATAAAGCTGCAGGTTCTTATGATAAAATGATGGTAGCCGATATCTGCTTATCACTTTCTCGTCAGAAAGAAGACAAGGTATTAGGTACAGGTAGAATACACGTTATGAAAAATAGATACGGCCAAGATGGTATGACTTATGATGTAATGATGGATACAAATAACGGTCATATTGAATTTAAAGGCAAAGCAGATCCTGCTGATTTAATGGCAGCCGATGATAAACCAGTTTTCTCTTTAGATAGAGAAACTATGGCTAAAGTTTTTGATAAAAAGTCATAACTTTTTGATCTGAAACCGAAATATATATTCTATTTATAACCACGTCCTCGGTGGTTTCCACTTGAGGATGTTTTTGTCTTAATTAACACCAAATATATAATTATATATGAGCTTATTGCAAGAAAGAGTCGTTTACAAACCATTTGAATACCCACAAGCTTTTGACTATTGGATGAAGCAACAACAAGCTCACTGGTTACATACAGAAGTACCGATGGCACAGGATGTTACCGACTGGTCATCCAACCTTAAACCCCATGAAAAGAATCTTATTGGAGGAATCTTAAAAGGATTTGCACAGACAGAAACAGTGGTGAACGATTACTGGACTAACCTTGTAACTACTTGGTTTAGAAAACCAGAAATTATTGCAATGGGTGTTACTTTTGGTTCTTTTGAAACTATACACGCCGAAGCATACTCATTATTAAATGAGCAGTTAGGTTTAGATAACTTTGCTGAGTTTATGGAAGATGAGGCTACTATGGCTAAAATTGAAAATCTAATGGAAGTTAGAGATTCTCATGATGCACCAGACTGGCACCAAAGAGCTGTCTCTCTCGCAATCTTCTCTGCTTTCACAGAAGGTGTTAACTTATTTAGTTCCTTTGCAGTGTTACTTTCATTTAAAATGAGAAACCTTTTAAAAGGAGTTGGACAGATAGTAGAATGGTCTGTAAGAGATGAATCTTTACACAGTAATGCAGGTTGTTGGTTATTTAAAACTCTAATGGAAGAACACCCAGAGTTTAAAACACCTCAACTTGAAGCAGATATTAGAGAAGCTGCAGCAGCAGCAATAAAATTAGAGTTTGACTTTATAGATAAAGTATTCGAAATGGGAGATTTAGAAAATCTTTCTAAAGACGAATTAAAAAACTTTATTAAACACAGAGTAAATACTAAGATGGGAGATTTAGGTTTAAAACCTTTAATACCATCAGAGGAAATAGATAAAGGAGCATTAAAAACTATGAAATGGTTTGATGCAGTTATCGCAGGAAAACAACAAACAGATTTCTTTGCCAATAGAGTAACAAACTACTCAAAAGGGCATATGGATTGGGATTCAGCATTTTAATATAAAGTTTTATGAGTATAGTAGTAGATACTTCCTCTTGGGAAGCAGGTAAAGATTATCCGGAATGGATGAATGAAGTTTCAATCGCAACAGTATCTAAAGGGTACCTATTACCAGGAGAAACACCAAAATTAGCATATAAAAGAGTTGCTTCAACAGTAGCCAAGAGATTAGACAGACCAGACTTAGAGAGTAAATTCTTCCGTTATATGTGGAAGGGTTGGTTGAACTTAGCTTCACCGGTACTTTCTAATACCGGTACAGATAAAGGATTACCAATCTCTTGTTTCGGTATAGACACCCCTGATTCTATTAGAGGTATTGGATTAACTAATGCCGAACTCATGAGATTGACATCCCTTGGAGGAGGAGTAGGAATTGGACTTTCAAGAGTAAGAGGAAGAGGAGGAAAAATTGGTAAAGATGATATGGGTCAATCTGAAGGGATTGTGCCTTGGGCAAAAATTTATGATTCTACTATTATTGCTACCAATCAAGGAGCAGTAAGAAGAGGAGCAGCATCTGTAAACCTAGATATTAATCACCCAGACATTAAAGAGTTCCTACAGATTAGAAGACCTAAAGGAGACCCTAATAGACAGTGTCTAAACCTACATCAGTGTGTTGTAGTGGATGATAACTTTATGGAGAAACTCGACAGGAGAGTACCGGAGGCTATGGAGACATGGGTGGAAATACTTAAGTCAAGAGTTGAAACAGGAGAACCTTATATTATGTTTAAGGATAACGTTAATAACGCAAATCCTCCTGCTTATACAAGAAACAACCTAGATGTAACAATGACCAATATCTGTTCAGAGATTACACTACACACAGATGAGGAACATTCATTTATTTGCTGTCTATCTTCAGTAAACCTTACTAAATACCACGAGTGGAAAAACTCGGATTTAATTGAAACTTCAATTTATTTCTTAGATGGTGTAATGGAAGAGTTTTTAGTAAAAACTAACGGTAAAGAATCTTTGGTTAGATCACACAGATCAGCTAAAAAAGGTAGAGCGATTGGACTAGGGGTACTAGGATGGCATACATTTTTACAAAACGAAAGAATCCCTTTTAACTCTATTGCAGCTACATCTTATACACACCAGATTTTCTCTAAAATTAAAAATGAAGCAGAGGCAGCTTCAAGAAAATTAGCAGAAGAGTACGGGGAACCGCTATGGTGTAAAGGAACTGGTATGAGAAATACACACCTACTTGCTATTGCACCAACAGTATCTAATAGTACGATTTCAGGAGGAGTATCAGCAGGTATTGAACCAATCCCGGCTAACGTTTATACTTTTAACTCGGCAAAAGGTACTTTTATTAGAAAGAACCCGGCCCTAGAGTCATACTTAGAGGATAAAGGACATAACACAGATGAGGTTTGGGATCAAATTATGAAAGATAGAGGATCTGTAGCAAACCTACCAGAAGATATCATGCCAGTAGATGATAAAGAGATATTCTTAACATTTGCCGAAATAAACCAACTTGCTCTAGTAGAACAAGCTTCTGTTAGGCAGAAATATATTGATCAAACACAATCTCTAAACTTAGCGTTCGATCCAACAGATAGCCCTAAATTTATCAACTTAGTTCACCAAACTGCTTGGAAATTAGGAATAAAAACACTATATTACCTAAGAACAGATTCAGTTATAAACGGAGATATAGGTTCAAGAACTTCAGAAGACTGTTTATCCTGTGACGGATAAAAAAGTTGAAATGTTATGAATAAATTAGAAGAAATTTTTAAAGCTTGGAATATTGCCTTTAATCCAGATAATAAACAATCTGAATTAGCATCCCAAAGAATAAAAATTTGCAATGCCTGTGAGCATAAGAAAACAGATTTAGGTATTAACAGATGTGGAGTATGTGGATGTGCACTTAAAGGTAAAGTTTTTTCTCCTGTTATTGGAGCCTGCCCAGAAGGTAAGTGGGATAAAATAGATAAAGAAATTATGCAAAAAGAAGATCCAATTACAGCAGAAGATACAATATTTGTACAAATAGCATCTTATAGAGATCCACAATTAGTTCCAACGTTGAATGATCTATTTGAGAAAGCAGATTTTCCTGATAATTTAAGAGTAACGGTAGTTTGGCAAACTTCCAAAGAAGACCAGTGGGATAATTTAGACCAATACAAAGATGATAGTAGGGTTAATGTAGTAGAGGTCCCATATCAAGAGTCTAAAGGGGCTTGTTGGGCAAGAAATTTAATACAGCAACACTACAAAGGAGAGAAGTATACTTTTCAACTAGACTCCCATCATAGATTTATTGAAGGGTGGGATAGTATCTTAATTAATATGTTGAGGTCTCTACAACAAGAAGGGTTCAAAAAACCACTTCTTACAAGTTACATATCTTCTTTTGACCCCGATAATGACCCAGAAGGAAGAGTACAAGTTCCCTGGAAAATGGACTTCGATAGGTTTACCCCAGAAGGAGTTGTGTTCTTTCTACCTTCGACTATAGAAAATCACCAATATCTATCTAAACCAATAAGCGCTAGATTTTACTCTGCTCACTTTGCTTTTACAGTTGGGGAATTCGCTAAAGAAGTACAGCACGATCCAGAATTCTATTTTCATGGAGAAGAAATTAGCATAGCAGTAAGAGCGTATACACATGGGTATGATTTATTTCACCCTCACAAGGTAGTAGCATGGCATGAATATACTAGAAAAGGCCGGACTAAACACTGGGATGATAGCAAAACATGGTCACAGACTAATACGTATACACACAAAAGGGTAAGACAGTTATTAGGTACCGATGGGGAAGAAATGACTAATGATTTTGGAATATATGGATTAGGTACTGAACGTTCGTTAAGTGATTATCAAAGATACGCTGGTATCAGATTTAGAGATAGAGGAGTGCAGAAATACACTACCGGAAACTTTCTTGCCCCTAACCCTCCAGTAGACGATTATGAAAATTCATTCTTTAGTATATTTAAACATTGTATAAATGTACATAGAAATTCTTTACCGGAGACAGATTACGATTTACTGGTAGTAGCTTTCTTAGATGAGAATGGAGCTGATCTTTATAGAAAAGACGCAGAAAAAACAGAAATGGATCGTATTTTTAGCGCTGATGGTGAATGGTTAAATATTTGGAGAGAATACACCGGACCACTTCCTCATAAATGGTTAGTATGGCCACATTCGGTTTCTAAAGGTTGGTGTGATAGAATAGAAGGTAATTTAGGTAACTAACATGAATACACTTGTAACTGCAATTTATAACCACAGCCCTCATTCAAGAATAGGTGGAAGAGGTTATAGATGGGAAGATTATGTCGCCCCGTTTGAAAACCTACTACATTTAGGTTGTAATATTGTAGTCTATACTCAAGACGACCTAGTACAGGTTATTCAAGATTACTTTACCAAAAAAGCGTTCTTTAATTACAAAGTAATACCCTATAATCTCAACAACTATAAACACTCAGACAGTATATATAAACTTAAGGAGCTTTATAACATAATTGATAAAAACGGATTAGCTGAAGGTCGTTCAATTGTGGATAATGATAGAAATTACCATTTATGTTTATCCAAAACATACTTTGTTTCTGAGGTTATAAAAAATAACTACTTCGAATCAGAAAGGTACTATTGGATAGATGGAGGTCTATTTCATCATGGTCTATTTCCGGAAAGTTTAGGAGGGATAGAAAGAAGAACAGTACCTAATCCTGACAACTATTGGCCACAGAATAAAAAAAGTTTATGTAACCCCTTATTTTTTGAAAAACTCAATACAAAAGTAAAAGATAAACTACTGTTTATAGGAATAGACAGTTACTACAGCCGTCATTTTTCACTAATTAAGAGTAATTTAGCTGGCCCTGATAAAATTACCCATGTAGTAGGAGGATTGTTTGGAGGAGATAAAAATAAAGTCTTAGAACTATGTGAAAAGTTTGATGATAAAATTTCACAAGTTATTTCAGCAAAAATACTCACACTAGAGGAAGAGATACTATCTATAGTATATGAAGAAAACTTCTTAGACCAAGATTATATTAAATTCTCAGACTGGGGTCATGATATACCTACCGAACGAAACTATTTAGGGGTCCAACCAGGATCAAATTCTTTCTACAAAATTTTTAAAGATGAGTAAAGTTACTTTAGTTACCGGATTATGGGATATCAGTAGATCCGAATTATCAGAAGGTTGGGGAAGATCGTTTGAAGACCACTATATACCTAAGTTTAAAGAACTTTTAGAGGTACCGCATAACTTAATAATATTCGGTGAAGAGTCTTTGAGAGAAACGGTGTTTAGTATTAGATCTAAAGAAAATACACAGTTTATCGTAAGAGATAAGACTTGGTTTAATAACGAATTTTTTAATAAAATTCAAGAAATAAGAAAAAACCCGGATTGGTACAATTTAGCTGGATGGTTAAAAGAATCTACACAAGCTAGTTTAGAGTACTATAATCCGTTAGTAATGTCCAAAATGTTCTTACTCAATGACGCAAGAATAATGGATACTTTTGATTCAGATCAAATGTACTGGATTGATGCCGGACTAACAAACACTGTTCATAAAGGGTACTTTACATCGGACTTAGTTATAGATAAAATTAGTAAACAAGTTACTAACTTTAATTTTGTTTGTTTCCCCTACCAAGCTGAAAATGAAATACATGGTTTTAAATTTAAAGAATTATGTAATTTAGCTGGTAAAAAAGTAGAATTAGTAGCTAGAGGTGGATTTTTTGGAGGACCAAAAGACTCTATAGAACAAACAGTAAATATATACTATTCCCTACTTAGTGAAACTTTAGGAAATAGTTTAATGGGAACAGAAGAATCTCTATTTTCCATAATGGTATATAAATACCCAGATTTATTTTCATATAGTAAAATAGAATCCAATGGGTTGATGAGTTACTTCTTTGAAAAAGTCAAAAATAGTAAAGTTATATTTGAGAACGTTAGAGGAAAAGCTCCGGTTGATTACAAAAGGGTTGGATTATATGTCATAACTTACAATTCACCTACTCAATTTGAAACTCTTTGTAAATCTTTTGAACAATACGATCAACATTACCTGGACTTACCTAAAAAAGTACTCCTTAACAACTCTATAGATAGAACTACAGATATAAAGTATAAGGAGCTATGTGAAAAGTACGGATTTGAGGAAATAAAAAAAGACAACATAGGGATATGCGGCGGCCGTCAATTTGTAGCTGAACATTTTGACCAAGACACTACTACAGATTACTGTTTATTTTTTGAAGACGATATGTTCTTTTATAACGGTCAAGATGAAAGTTGTAGAAATGGTTTTTTAAGGAAAGTATCCGGTCTATATAAAAAATCTTTAGAGATAGCCCATAAAGAAGATTTTGATTACCTTAAGATGAACTTTACTGAATTCTACGGAGATAATACCCGTCAATGGAGCTGGTATAATGTACCGCAACATGTTAAAGATGAATTATTTTCAGACAGTAAAACAGAAGCCCCATTCTTAAAATTTAAAAACATAAAATCCTATAGAGGGCTACCTTACGCTACCGGTGATATCTACTATTGTAACTGGCCTCAAATAGTTTCTAAAAAAGGAAATAAAAAAATGTTTTTGAATACTAAATGGGACCACCCATACGAACAGACCTGGATGTCACATATATACCAAGAGACAGTCAAGGAAAATATAGAAACAGGTATACTATTGTTAACACCTACTGAACATGATAGGTTTGAATTCTACCCAAAAGAAGAAAGACGGGAAAATTAACCCTATTTATATTAAATAAGTTTTATACCAATCGTTTTTTAATATTTATACGCAAAACGTTTCTACAATATGAAATTTATATTATTTATAGTAGGTTTTATAGTTACTATGTCAGCTATTGGGTAGGTAAATTACCGCCCAAATTTTTTTCATCACCGATGTACGGAGATAAAACCCACTTCTCCGGTACCGTAGTCCCTTATAGGTTTTTCCAATTTTACCCCCTTTGTAGTTTATATTTCAAAAATAAGTTCATATATTAAGTTATATGTTATGTAGTATGAATTAACGAATAAATTATGAATGAACAAACATGTAATTTACCTGAAGTAGAACAATTAAAAACATTACTAAAAGAAGAAAAGAATATAGTCTGGTACATGAGATGCCCAATCGTAGAAGGATCACCAGCAGCCAAAAGATACTTAAAACAACAGATTAAAAAATTTAGATCAAAACAAAAAGAAAAATATGGAGGATTGTAGTTGGAATAACGAAAGATTCTTCTTATATTTATAGAAATAAAACAGTTATATATGTCAAAAACATCAGCAAAACAACGCTACACTCAGTTAATGGAATGGTTACCTACAGTTAAACAAGGTAAAGCATCAACACCAGGATCTAAAGCTCCTGCACGTACTTTTTCAAAAGCAGACACTTATAATAGAGACAAAAGATAATGAAAAAAATAATTAAATTTTATGCCGATTGGTGCGGTCCTTGTAAGGTATACGGGAAGTCTTGGGATAAGGTAGCAAAAAAGTATGACGGTCAAGTAGAATTTGTTAGTATAAACATTGAAGAAGATACTACAGGCTTAGCTGCACAATACAAAGTAAAGAGTATCCCACATACGGTCCTAATTAAAGAAGACGGAACCGAAGTTACAAAAAGTGGTAGAATATCACAAGAAGAGTTAGAAGAATTAGTTTTATCTTAAAAATCAAAATAAATGTTACGCAAACCAGATTCAATCCCAGCAGGGGATACAGTTATTACAGACCCAGTAATGGAACCGTTTTTTATCTCTAAATCTCAATCAGGCGGTTATACCGTTTACGAAAGAGTAATTAAAGGTAATAACGATACAGAGTATATTAAAACAGTATCTTATCCAGCTTCATTTAATGGAGCATTAAAAAGAGTAGCAAATGAAAAACTCAATAATGGTGAAAGTAAAGTATATTCTCTTAATGAGTATGTCACTCGTTGGGAAAATATTCAAAAAGAAATGTTGTCAATAACTTCAATTGAGTTGTAGACATGTTAGAAACGGTTATGCACGCCTTAGGAATATGTGGGGATGTTCATCCTAAATTAGTTGACACTATCCCTTTTATTCACTATCTTAATAATTCAGCGTTTGCCTATACGCTTAAGAATACCTGGCAAAATTTAATATAATTACAATGGCAAAAAATGTTGTAGTATCCTTATCAGGAGGGATGGATTCCTCTACTCTATTATTACGTGCTCTTTCTACGTATGACACAGTAACAGCTTTATCTTTTAACTATGGTCAGAAACATAGTGTTGAACTTCAAAGAGCTCAAGCACTTGTTGACTACCTTAAGTCTAAAGGTCAAAATGTTACTTACCAATTAATTGAACTAAATGGATTAGTTAACCTATTAGACTCAGCTTTAGTATCAGGCGGAGATGATGTACCGGAAGGTCATTATGAGCAAGATAATATGAAAGCTACTGTAGTACCTAACCGAAACAAAATCTTTAGCTCTATCACACAAGCTGTAGCTTTATCAGTAGCAAATAGAACTGGTAATAATACAGATATTGCTTTAGGTATTCATGCCGGAGATCATGCCGTATATCCAGACTGTAGACAAGAGTTTAGAGATGCAGATGATGAGGCATTTAGACAAGGAAATTGGGATGCTGATAAGGTTGGGTTTTTTACACCATATTTATTAACTGATAAGTTCGGTATTTTACAAGATGGTTTAATTTTATGTGATCTGTTAGATTTAGACTTCGATGAAGTTTACAAAAGAACTAACACCTCATACAAACCTTATCCATCAGGTAACTCAGATTACAAATCAGCATCTTCAGTAGAACGTATTGAAGCGTTTATTAAACTTGGTCGTAAAGACCCAGTTCAATATGAAGATGAAACTGGCCCAGTAAGCTGGGAAGTAGCTAAGTCTGCAGTTGAGAAGGTATTAGCCGATCACGCAGGTTAAAAGGATTGCCTCCGTAGCTCAGTTGGTAGAGCAGCTGATTTGTAATCAGCAGGTCATCGGTTCGAATCCGGTTGGAGGCTCAAGATTGCTCGAGTGGTGGAATTGGTAGACACGTTGGACTTAAAATCCAATGGACATTAGTCCGTGCGGGTTCAAGTCCCGCCTCGAGTACAAATAGGAAGATTGGCAGAGTGGTCGAATGCGGCAGTCTTGAAAACTGTTGACTGTAACAGGTCCGGGGGTTCGAATCCCTCATCTTCCGCAATATTGGTCTGGTAGTTCAGTTGGTTAGAATACCTGCCTGTCACGCAGGGGGTCGCGAGTTCGAGTCTCGTCCAGACCGCCAAAATAAAATTAGAGGGGTAGTGAAGCTGTAATAGATGGTGGTGTTAAAATGACGAAAAAGGGTTTGGAGTAGTCAGAACGTAAACAAATCATCTATCAGAAACCCCGAAAGACCCGAAGCCTCTCTTAATTGCTCCGTTCGACAAGCGGTTAAGTCATCGCCCTTTCACGGCGAAGTCACGGGTTCGATTCCCGTACGGAGTACTTTTATCGGGATGTGGCGCAGTTGGTAGCGCGCTGCGTTTGGGACGCAGAGGCCCCAGGTTCGAGTCCTGGTATCCCGACCATGCCATGCAAGTATTCCTCCTTAGCTCAGTTGGTTAGAGCATCTGACTGTTAATCAGAGGGTCGCTAGTTCGAGTCTAGCAGGGGGAGCAATTTAGTCATTTAGCTCAGTTGGTTAGAGCACCTCGCTGATACCGAGGGGGTCACTGGTTCGAGTCCAGTATTGACTACAAATCGAAGCACGTCTTGTATCCCCTCAAGCTTATACCTTGTAGAAAGGGTAATTGGTTACATGCGAGTTCGAGTCTCGTCTGGACGACAGTTTAAGAAACTATATTATTTTTTACCAATATGACAAACATGGATAAACTAAAGAACTGGATTATTACAAAACTCTTAATAGAGCTTCCATTCATTTGGTTAAAATGGATTAAATCACCTAGAAACTTTTGGAATTCATTGTAATAAATCAACGATACATATGTTAGATAATACATATACATGAAGACATACATAATTTATTTAAGCGGTAATGATTTTTCAGTGAAGATGGCAAAAGAAGCCAGTCAATCGCTAGATAAATTCGATATAAAATACGAACTATTTGACGGTGTAGTTGGTTCAAAGGGCATTGATGTCTTAGAATCATATGGTATCAAACCATCCGCATATGTTAAAATGGAACATTGGACCAATGGTACTATTGGTTGTTTAGCAAGTCACTATATGTTATGGGACATGTGTGCTGAACAAGATGAACCATTTTTAATCCTAGAGCAAGATGCAGTTGTAGTTAGAGATCCTAGAGATTTATTAGAAGATATTGATCGAGTATGTCATTTAGATTCATATTTACCATTTAGTAGTTCTGCAGATGGTGAAGAACATTTTAATGCATATAACGCCAGCATGGAAAATTATGAACCAGGTGTACACAAACACCCTGCTAGTAAATTCTATGAAAGTAATGCAATTACTGGTAATACTTTTAGAGGTGCATATGCGTACATTATGAAACCTGATGGAGCAAAAGATGTTTTAGAATTTATTAAAAAACACGGAGCATTTCCAGCAGATGCATGCTTATGCGAGTCTGCAACCTTTTTACAAAGGGCTAACAGTACACATGTTAGACTAAATCCATTCTTTAACAGATTAGATGTTCAAAGAAAATTCTCAATGAGGAACGATTCATTCAAATAAAAATATTTTGCAAACTAAGATATATATGATAAGCAAGAGATACGCATGTTTCTTGCTAAAAAATAGTGCAATTATTATGAAAAAAATTGTTAATTGGATTACTGGATTGTTAAAAGACGAGAAGGGTACACCATCATCAAAAAGATTCATCGGTATTTTGTCAGGTATATCACTTTGTGTGACATTATTTGCCAATCAATTTACAGATGAACACATCGCACCTTCACCTGTATTAATTAATGCAGTTGCTGCTTTAGCATTCGGTGCTTTAGGACTTGCGTCAGTAGATAAAATCTGGGGCAATAAAGGTAATAATCAAGATTAATGACTAACGAGTTTGATCTTGGCAAAGTAGTCTCTGATGAGTACAGAAAACTTCTGGAACACGAGACTAAAAGACCATGGGGTGGCGCAGTAATAGGTTCACAAAAAAGAATTCATGATTGGGCAAAACTACATGGTTGTAATTCTATACTAGATTATGGATCTGGTAAATCTGATTTTTTAATTTCAATCAATCAGGACTTTCCTGATCATGGGTTTCAAATTAATCAATATGAACCGGCAAGACCAGAGTTTTCAATGGATCCACCTGTCAGTGATATGACTATATGTGTTGATGTTTTAGAACACATCGAACCCGAAAAACTAGATGCAGTCCTAGATCACATATATCAAAAAACAAACAAGATATTTTATTTTAAGGTTTGTTTATTACCAGCGCAGGGTACATTAGCCGATGGCAGAAATCTACACTTAATCATTGAAGATAAAGAATTTTGGCTAGATAAACTATCTAAATATTATACGCTAGAAGATATAGTATTTACTAGAGGGCATGTTTGGGGATTAGGAATAAAGAAGTAATTAAATTAAAATCCAGCTATATGCTGGATTTTTTAGATATATAAAGTATAATATAATAATACATTTTATGTCAGAAGAAATAAACAAGTCAGTAGGTGATGAAAACCTAGGAGCATCTGCAGGGGCAAGTGCCGGAACAGAAGTAACAGATACTTCAGTATCGGCTGGAGCACAAGCGGGAGCTGAAGCACATGCTGGTGTAGAAAACACAGATACAATTGGTGACTTTGAACTTAAACAGGAAGCACATGCAGATGCAGAAGCACACGTAGAAGCTGGCGCTGAAACTGGATTCGATGGTAGAAATGCCAAAGTAGAAGCTGGAGCAGAAATTGGAACATCAGTAGAAGTTGGTGCATCTAATACAGTAAAAAATGGAGATATTTCAAATGAAACCGAAGTTCATGCAGGAGCTCAAGCAAGTGCTGGAGTATCGGCTGGTGGACAAGTTGGTATGGATGGAGCAGAAGGACATGCAGGAGCAGTAGCTGGAGCATCAGTTGGAGTTGGAGCATCTAATACAGTATCTGATGACGATGGTAATAGTGCTGAAATTGGAGCTGGAGTATCAGCCGGATTTCAAGCAGGAGCCTCAGTTGGCGGTGGAGCTACGATGGATGATGGAGTTGCAACAGTCGGCGTTGATGGAAAAGTAGCACTTTTAGTTGGAGTTGATGTAGATACTTCAGTAAGTGTTAATACTAATCCGGCGCAAGAAGCGGCTCAAAAACTAGCAGAAGAAACAGCAGAAAAACTTAGATTAGACGAAGCCGCAGCAGAATCTAAAAGACAAGCAGATGCAGCCGCAGCAGAATTACAAAGAAAAAAAGATGAAGCAGCTAGAGCAGCTCAACCAGTTGTTCAACCTATACAAGATGCTGGTAATGCTGTCGGCAATGCTGGCAAAAAAGCTGGTAACATAATTGGTGGTATCGGTAGTAGTAAGAAGAAGAAAAAGAAATAATATAAATTATGGAAAGATTTAATAGTATGCGAGACTTTGAGAACGAGGTTCTAAAAAGAGCTCTAGCCAAAAAAAGTACTAAAAGTATATGTGGTACTAAGTGTCAGTCAAATACGCCGAAAGCAAAGGTAAGAACTCACAAAGAAAAAGATTCAGTTCTACATATACAAGCATCTAACTTATCTACAGTAGCAAACCAATATTTAAACGATCATTTAAAAAGCACCAAGCGAGTTGCTCAAACCATTGATTTATCACTTATTGGCGAAGATGGTTCAAGGGTTACGATTAAAAGATCTAATCAATCAGGTTCATCAAGTGAAGTTAAAACTACAATGTCAACTTCTATCAAAATAGAGGGAGATGTGAGTTATGGCGCAGCAAATCTAAGCTCTACGGCCACTGCGTCTTGGGGAAAAGATCAAACCAATACATCATACGAAAAAGAACAAAGTGAACAAGAATGTGTTTTTACATTTAAAAAACAAGAGGACTCTATAATGGAAATATACCATAATACGTATTCATGTTCAGAATCACCAATTCTAGATGTAATGTATACCTGGGATAAAGTAACTGTTAGGGTTGCTTGTACATATAAGGGTGAAAATGGAGAACCATATGATAGTGGTAATCCAACTAGAATAGTAACTAGAACATACGATATGCAAGACTTAGGATTTGTAAATGGTAGAGTTATGATTAAAACACCAGTTATATTTGATTACTCTCAAGTAGACGAATGGCCAAGTATTTGTGAAAAGGCAAAAATAAAAAGGGCAGACATAAAGCGTCCAGTGCCGCCAACATTAAAAAAATAAATTATGAAACTCGTCGATATAGTTAAAAGAATGTTAGTAAGTAGAGTTATACTCAGTTTTACTATTGTATTCTCGTTTTTTGGTGTAATCATCGGCATCGGACATGCAATGCATACTGACACTGAAATATCTGGCGAGTGGAAAGAAATATTGCTCTTATTATTAGGAGCGTTAATCGGAGCCTTTGGTAAAGTGGTTGATCACTGGTTCAAAGACTCTGATAAAGACAAACAACTAATTGAGGAGATTAGTAAAAAAAATGACGATGAAGTATGATTTTAAGAAAAGGAACAAAAGGAAATGAAGTTAAACAGTTACAAGAATTCTTGGGTACGTCAGCAGATGGTATCTTTGGTTCAGGAACTGAAACTGCAGTTAAAAAATGGCAGTCCAAAAATGGTCTTACTGCTGACGGCATTGTGGGTCCTGCCACTTGGGATGCTATGGGTCTGGCTACTACTGATGATTCAGAAAAAGTTTACACAACAAAAAATGGATTAATAATTAATAGACACTTTTTACCAAAGGGTGAATATTTAGAAGGTCCAACAAAAAAAGAATACTTATTCTTACACCATACTGCAGGAAATGAAAATCCAGTAGCTACAGTTGATATGTGGAATGATGATACTAGAGGTAGAATTGCAACCGAATTCGTTATTGGTGGTGTTTCTATCAATAATAAGAATACTAAATGGAATGGTGTTATTGTTAAATGTATGCCAGATGGAGGTTATGCAGCTCACTTAGGAAATAATGGTTCTCAAAGTATGCATGTTAATTCAGTTGGAATTGAAGTTTGTAACTTTGGTCCCCTAACTAAAGTTGGTAATGTATACAAAACCTACACAGGAGCCATAGTTCATCCAGATCAAGTATGTGACTTAGGATTCAAATTCCGTGGACATCAATATTACCATAGATATACCGATGAGCAAATCGAGGCACTTAGAGAACTAATCCTATTCATTGCTGAAAGAGATGGTATTAATATCAAAAGGGGATTAGTTGAATGGCTGAACACTAAAACACCTGCTGAAGCATTTGATTTTAGTAAAGATGCATGGTCTGGTAAAGTGAAAGGTATGTTAACTCATACAAACACAAGAAAGGACAAGAGCGACATGTCACCACAACCACATTTAATCGAAATGTTAAAATCACTATAAGTGAAACAAAATACAAAACAGGGATATAATAATTTTATAATCATTAAACCAAATTAAAATGTCACAAGTAAACGAAATTTTACAAGATCAGTTAGAAAATCAAACTGAGCAAGTTGAAACTCAAAACGAAACAACAGGACCAGAGAATGATTTTCAACCAATCTTCGAAGAGATTCAAGAAATGAATCCTGGAGGAGCTGTTAATGTTTTGATTCAAGCAGCGCAACAAGCCCAAGCTGCTGGAGCTCTAACTCTTAGAGATTCAGTTGTAGTTGCTCAAGCAATCAA
>ENA-OREM01000109-OREM01000109.1-marine-metagenome-genome-assembly--contig:-NODE-109-length-70957-cov-16.064630_pt1 | contig 70957 bp, 69 predicted proteins | sample MGYA00248623_ERZ508561 | MGnify/ENA primary metagenome ERZ508561 (study PRJEB26227, sample SAMN06264494) | marine metagenome | isolation source: Columbia River Estuary | place: USA:Columbia River...
TCTTTTTCGTATGAGTACAAGTTAATAAATCTTTCTGCCAGCTCTATAGGAAAGGGTGCTGGATGACCAATCTTTTTTGCTCTTGCAGGATTAATATTCCAGATTGATAAGGTTGAATCCATAAATTCTTCTTTTTCTAGAGTAGACACACCCTTAACACCTTTCGACATACCATCTTTTGAAAAAACTAAACAATATTCATGTATATCTCTGATTACTGGATTAGATGCTGATAACCAGCTTCCCCATGCAAAGTTTGCATTTGCGCCTTTAGACTTTTGCCAAATAATTTCCCCCCTCATGAGGAAACCTAGATCAAGCATGATTTGAGTAAACATGTTTGAAAATGGTATATACGGCTTTCTTCCTAGATTCGCAACATTAATGACCAACCGACCACCTGACTCAGTGACTCTATATACTTCTTTAAAACACTGCTCTATAAGTTTCCAATAATCATCGTCACTCAAATCACTATCGCTTAATTTTCCTACATTGTAAGGAGGTGAAGTAACAGTTAGAGAAACACAATTATCAATAAGGTCATCCATTTTTTCAGCACTTTTATTAAAGATTAAATCCTTATGAGTAGACTCATTATTTTTTTTAATTTCTGTTTTACTTTCATCTACCTGAAATTTAGATACGTAGCCCTTTCTTGACCCCATACCTGTTTCAAAGACTGATTTCTTCTTCATATGTTAAATATTAGATAGATTTTCCTCTAAAATTACCGAATGAGAAAATCTAAAAAATTAAGTATATTAATTTTAATTACACTTTTTCTTGTCTCCATGACCCCCGATAAAGCTGAAGCCAAACATTTTGAATTTCTAAGTCAGATCAGATTTCCTGTTGACCATATAAAGGCTCATTTTTATGATGACTGGAAGGAAAAAAGAGGCAACGGGAATAGACTTCATTTAGGACTAGATGTCAGAGCTCCAAAAGGCTCTAAAATAGTGGCTATTGCAGATGGTGAAGTTAACACTGTTTCTTACAATCCATTGTCTGGATACTATATTGCAATAGACCATAAAAATGGATGGATGTCCTTATACGTACATCTTGATGATGATGTAATTGGTAATGATAATGCTGGTGGAAAAAGTGCTGCTTTTGCAAAAGATTTTAAAAAAGGAGATTTTGTAAGACAGGGTGAAGTAATAGGGTTTGTGGGAAATTCAGGTAATGCAGAGGGAACCGTTCCACATCTGCATTTTGAAATACAGTACTTAGGTACATCACAAGATATATATGAGTTTGTACTTCAATCATGGATAAATTATGAAAAGGGTAAGCTGTTTCCAAAAAATACGAAGGATCTTTTAATTTATTAAGTTAATAACTTCAGTTTCAACTTCAGCCCTACCTTCGAAATCAAGTATGACGTCATGTGCTAATTGTTTATCTTTACAAATGATATAGACGAGACTTTCTGTAGACAGAATTTCTTCTGAAGGTTCAAATGGTGAAGTCCAGATAATTCGTTGAAGAGAGCTATTACCTATGGCTTCTAAAAAAACTGATCTTTGGGTGGTCTCATCGGACTCAAGGAAAACTCCACAGTATGCTCCGCTACTTGCGGTAGAGATATGAGAGTCATCTTTTAGATCTCCGATAGCTTTTTTACCAACAAACTTATCTATTGTTTTTTTTTGAACATTATCAGATACAAATAATCGAATATCTTGGTTCTGAAGACTTAACTTTTCAAGTAACGTTGCATCCATTTCATCAACAGGATTTATACATATAACTGGCATAATATAAAAAATTATACTTCCAAAGTTTCTAAATCTATAACCCTTAGATTTTATTATTTAAACAGGACACAACTACAATGAACTTATGGCAAATATAGATATAGATTTAGGAAAGTATTCACTCGGCTGGTCCGATCCAGAAAAAAACGCATTTAAACCCGAAAAAGGTTTAAACGAAGACATTATTAGAAAAATGTCTGAAATTAAAGAAGAGCCACAATGGATGCTTGACTATAGGTTAGACGCCTATAAAAAATTCTTAAAAAAACCTATGCCTGAATGGGTTGCAAAAGAAAAGCTTGCAGCTTTAGATTTTGATGATATTTATTACTATGTCAAACCAGCTGAAGAACAAACAGACTCTTGGGATATGGTTCCTGATGATATAAAAGAAACCTATGAAAAATTAGGTATTCCGCAAGCTGAAAGAAGTTATCTAGCAGGTGTAACCGCACAATACGATAGTGAAGTGGTGTATCATAAAAACAGAGAAGACTTAGAAAAGCTAGGTGTATTATTTTGTGATATGGACACTGCCGTTAGAGAGTATCCAGAATTAGTTCAAGAATATTTTGGAACAGTGATTCCATCCGGAGATAATAAATTTGCTGCATTAAATTCAGCTGTATGGTCTGGAGGTTCATTCATTTATGTACCTAAAGGAGTCCATGTAGAAGATCCATTACAAGCATATTTCAGGATTAATGCTGAAAATATGGGTCAGTTCGAAAGAACATTAATTCTTGTAGATGAAGGAGCTTCAGTTCATTACATAGAGGGATGTTCTGCTCCTGTTTATACAACAGATGCCTTACATTCTGCTGTTGTTGAAATAGTAGTTAAAGCTTCTGGGACTTGTAGGTATACAACTATTCAAAACTGGTCCAACGATGTTTATAATCTGGTAACTAAAAGAGCTCAAGCTTACGGAAATGCAACAATGGAATGGATTGATGCAAACTTAGGATCTTGTTTAACTGTTAAGTATCCATCAGTTCACTTAATGGAACCAGGCGCACATGGTGAAGTACTATCCGTTGCTTTTGCAAATTCAGGACAACACCAAGATACGGGAGCAAAGATGATTCACTTAGCACCAGACACAACTTCTTTGATAACTTCAAAATCAATTTCTAAAGGTGGAGGAAGAGGAGCTTATAGAGGCCTTGTAAGAGTAGAGGAAGGTGCTGAAACAGCGAAAAGTTTTGTTAGGTGTGATGCGCTCATACTCGACGATAATTCAAGATCTGACACTTATCCATATATGGAAATAGAAGAGTCTACAGCTGAAATTGGTCATGAGGCTACTGTTTCAAAAGTAGGAGAGGATCAGTTATTTTATCTTATGAGTAGAGGACTCTCAGAAGAAGAAGCAACCTCTATGATTGTTGCCGGTTTTGTTGAAGAGTTTACTAAAACCCTTCCGATGGAATATGCAATGGAATTTAACAAACTAATTGAAATAAATATGATTGAAGCCGGCGCTGTCGGTTAAATTAGATTAATAGGTTGATATTGAACAAGAATATAATTGATAAAAAAGTTCGTGCTAAAGAAAACAAGGACTTTGTTGATTTAACAACAAAAAATGAGGACTGGAAATATGTCCCACTTCAACCAGATATTAATAATCTTGAGTTAGGTGAAAATACGAATTTAGAAACTACAGATGGATTTCATGTAAATACAAATGGAAACACTTTTAATATCAATCAGGAAGTAGATGGGGTAGTTCTTACAGATTTAAATGACATTGCAACACCTGTAATTGATGAGTCAATAAAAAGACCTGTTGATAAATTTCTCTTTCAGCAGATAACCAGGGCAACTGGTGGTTTTAGAGTAGATGTGAATGATAACGTTGTCGATTATTTCAAAATTAATTTTGAATCTGAGAAAAACACTATTCCGTATATCGGAATTAATGTTAATAAAAATAAATCTGCAAAATTCTTTATGAATTTCAGTGATCTTGTTAAAAGTAATATATACCCCTTGATAGAGCTTTACTTAGATGTAAATTCAAATTTAGAGCTAATTATTCAAGCTACTTCCTCCCATGAAATCAATTTAATTAATTCACTTTATGCAAAGCTTGAAAAAGACTCCGGTCTCTCTATTCACACTGTAAGTACTGGTGGGGCATTCTCACGGTCCCGAATGGATATAGATTTAATTGGGAATGGTTCAAATTTTAATATTGACGGTGTGTATTTTGGTGAAAATAAACAGGTTCATGACAACAGAGTATTTGTCAATCATTTAGGACAAAATACAACCTCGAACATGCAAACTAAAGGTGTACTTGGTGATGAAAGCACCTCTATATTTACAGGAACTATTCATATTGCTGAAGGAGCAACTAAAACAGAATCTCATCAGGAAAATAGAAATATTCTTTTAAGTGAAAAATCAAGCGCTCAATCCGTTCCTAATATGGAAATTTTGTGTGACGATGTTATTTGTGGACACGGTTCATCAGTGGGACCTATTGATGAAAATCTTTATCACTATGTCATGTCTAGAGGAATAAATAAAGAAAAAGCTGAAAAACTACTTATTAAGGGATTTTTTAATGAAGTAATAAACAAAGACAGTTGGGACATTATTAATAGTGAAGTTGCCGCACAATTAATAAAAAAATATGACAATGTTTTTGAGAGGTCAAATAATGGGTAAAATCAAAGTTTTAAATATAGACGATTTAGACAACAATCAGTCCAAGGTAATAAATGTGGAAGATAAAGAGATAGCAGTTTTTAATGTAGATGGGGAATTCTTTGCGATAGATGACAAATGCTCTCATGCAGATGAATCTTTATCAGAAGGAGAAGTTTATGACTGTAAAGTTGAATGTCCTGCTCACGGAGCTGAATTTGACTTAAAAACAGGTGAGGCTCTCACTCCGCCTGCATCTAAAGGAGTTACTTGCTATAAAACAACAACCGATGAAAATTCAATATATATCGAAGTTGAAAAAGATGCTTAGCGTTCAAAATTTAAAAGTCTCCATAGGAGAAGTGCAAATATTAAAAGGTATTGATATGGAAGTACCTTCTGGAGAACTTCATGCAATTATGGGTCCAAATGGATCAGGTAAATCAACATTTTGCCATGCTGTAATGGGTAATCCAGATTACGAGCAATCTGGGTCGATACAAATTGGAGATACGGATGTTTCAAAACTACCCCAATATGAAAGATCAAGTGCTGGTATTTTCCAATCATTTCAATATCCAGTTGGTCTTCCAGGTGTAACTCTAAATGAATACGTTAATGCAATAAATCCAGAGTTAAGCGATGATGAAATATTAGAACTATCTAGAAAGTTCAATGTTGAACAGTTTCTCTCAAGGGATGTAAATGTAGATTTATCTGGCGGGGAGAAGAAAAGATCAGAATTATTCCAATTAGCAATAAAAAAACCAAAAGTTGCTTTACTTGATGAGATTGATTCAGGATTGGATATTGATGCTATCAAGTCCGTATCAGAGTTAATAAATGAAAATAGAAACAAAGAAACATCTTATATTTTGGTTACTCATTACAGTAGAATTTTAAAATATTTAAATGTTGATCAGGTTCATATAGTAGTTCAGGGTAATGTAATCAAATCTGGTGGAGAAGAATTGATTGAAGAAGTCGATTCGAATGGATACACTCAATACCAGGAATAAGATTTGAACAAAGAAAATATGAGAATAGAAAAAGACTCAATGGGTGAATTTGAAGTTCCAGAGTCAGCTAAATATGGTGCATCAACCGCTAGAGCTGTTGATAACTTTCCAATATCAGAATTAAGATTTTCAAGAACTTTTATCAAATCCTTAGCTGAAATCAAGAAAGCTTGCGCAGTTGTAAATCAAAAAAACGGGCTACTTGATGAGAACATGGCTGATGCAATTATCAAAAGTGCCCAAGAGGTTATTGATGGGGATCATGATGAAGACTTTATCTTAGATATTTTTCAAACTGGTTCAGGAACCTCTACAAATATGAATGCCAATGAGGTAATTGCAAATTTAGCATCTGAAATGAGTGGTATCACCATCCACCCAAATGATCACGTAAACATGAGCCAGTCTTCAAATGACATTATTCCAACAGCTACAAATGTGGCGTCTGTTTTAGAAGTCTCGCAAAGATTAATACCTGAATTAGAAAATTTAAGTGAGTCACTCACAGATAAAGCAAAAAACTGGGAGAAAATCTATAAAAATGGACGTACCCATTTAATGGATGCTACCCCAGTTACACTTGGCCAAGAATTCTCAGGTTATGCATCTTTAATTAAAGAGAGAACTAACGATATACAAAATGCATTAGATAATGTACGAAAACTTGCAATAGGTGGAACTGCGGTTGGAACTGGCATTAATGCTCCAGAAAATTTTGGTAGCGACGTCTCAAAAGAATTAGAAGAATCTCTTCAAACTTCCTTTCAAGAGGTAGAAAATCATTTTACAAGGCAGGGAGCTAGAGAAGAAATTGTACAACTTTCAGGTTCATTAAAGTCTTTAGCTGTATCTTTGTTTAAAATAGCAAATGATATTAGATGGATGGGAAGTGGTCCAGTATCAGGATTAGGTGAATTGAAAATACCAGCACTTCAACCAGGTTCATCCATAATGCCCGGTAAGGTAAATCCCGTTATTCCTGAAATGATGATGCAGGTTTCAGCACAAGTAATTGGTAATGATTCTACAATTACATTTTCATCAGCAAATGGCAATTTTGAATTAAATACAATGTTGCCAGTTATGGCCCATAATATTTTAGAGAGTATTTCCATTCTTACTACAGGTACAAAAACATTTACAGAAAAATTAATAGTTGGGTTAGAAGCAAACACAGAAAAATTAGATGAAAATATACAAAAGAATTCCATTCTAGTTACGGCTTTAGTTCCCAAACTTGGATATGACACTGCAGCTGAAATTGCAAAAGAAGCTGTCGCAACAAATAATACTATTAAAAAAGTACTTCTAGAGAAAGCTCTACTGTCAGAAGATGAAATAGATAATCTTTTGGATATCGAAAAACTTATTTAATGTTTACAAAAGTTGCTATTGCCTCAGACCATGCTGGATATGAGTTAAAAAATTACATCCTTAATAAATTAGACAGCAATATTGTTGTAAATGATTTTGGTACTAACTCTATTGAAAGTTGTGACTTTCCTGATTATGCATCCAAAGTTTGTGAGTATATCCTTGAAAATCAAGACTACAGAGGTATATTGATTTGCGGTAGTGGAGTCGGTATGTCAATAGCTGCAAATAAGTTTGCTGGGATACGTGCTGCAAATGTAAACGACAAAGCAACAGCTATACAGAGTGTTGAACATAACAATGTAAATGTTCTTTCACTTGGATCTAATAACATTAACAGTGAAGATGCAATGGATATAATTTCAGCTTTTCTTGAAGCAATGTTTACAAAAGAGGAAAGATATTTAAGACGGATTAATAAGCTATCTAACTAATCAATTATTAAAAGATTTTTACCTTCAAATTTCTTTGTACCATTTACATAACTAAAATATTTTCTACATTCACAGGATTGGTATTCAATATCTATAGGATAGAATTCTCTTTTTGCGGTTGGCCAGTATTCTTGTTGTAATGAAATCATCTTAGTTGCAACATCTTGATGGTTATCTAAGCCTAAATAATCTTCTAGTCTGTCTAAGTAGGGCTGTGCACCTATCCCTGTTGGAACTTCGGAGGTAATTGGAATCACATCCTCTCTAAACCAGGCAATATCTATTAAGGCCATGAAAATAGGGAAGTCATTCTCCATTTTAAATAACTCATTTATATTGTTTGTTGCTTTGATAACATCTAATTCTGAATTTAAAATAATATCTACAAGATCTTCCTTGATCTCATTAAAAAGATAAGTAGCAGTATCTAATCTGTTGTAGGTTTTTCCCATCCACATTACATCTTGGACGGGGTAGGCATTAAAGTTTTCCCATTGTGTTGACTTTGAAAGTTTCACTCTAAGAGCATCAGTACTTTCTAAGTCTTGATGATTTAATTGATCCAGTGTCTCTTGACGATTGCACCATCTTCCAAAAAATAATGCTTGAATTAGTCTTGGGAGATCATTTTTCAGGGGTTCGGCAAATGATATTATAGATTTACTGACTTTATCATCTTCTCTAAAAACATTTAAAAATCTTCCTTTTTGAAAAATTTCATCATCACTCCAAGGGAAGATTTCTCCCTTTTCTCTCTTTAGACGAATATTCTCTCTTTCTATACAGTAATCAAAAAAACTCTTAACAGGATTTTCTATGATTAGTCCATCTAGAGAAGTTGTATATTTATTTATTGTCATATCAAATAGATATCTGCCAAATAGCTCTAATCCAGTCATCTTTTATTTCATTTCTGGCAAAAACCACTATTCCTATCGCACCATCTTCGTAGACTTCTCTCATTGATGTTCCAGTGGTATAAACATCATCTGCAATTAAAAGAGGATCGGCAGGATCATTGGTACAGTATTGTTTAAGTGCCTTTTCAAAGGGGATTCCTCCTCTAGGAATACCTCTTACAGCTCTAAAAGTAATTTTCTCACTAACAATCTTTGCTAAAGCCTCATAATCACTATCACTTAATGCATCACATTCAACTTTCCATGTTAGAGGCAATCCTGCATGAGAAATAAAATCTTCTTTAATAAATAAGTTCATAACAACTTTCTTAATTTTAGCGGATTAAAGCAAACAGTTCCCAGACTTATATGATCTGCACCGATATCTTGATAGTACTCTATGTCTTTTTTAGTATAAATTCCCCCACCTGCAATTATTGATATCTCTGGATAGTTATTTTTAATATGCGTTATGAATTTTGTTGTATATGGAATAAGTTCTTTCCCACTCAACCCTCCTTTTTCAACCGGCAAGGTATTACAAGCATGGATTTGTTTAAATTTAAGTACATTAATAAAATATTCAAGTTCTTTAAAAGTAGTAAGTGGTGAGATTTTACCTATAAACCATTCTCTTGAAGTAGGATCAAAGGTTTCTATCCCACCTGTGTAGTGTTCATCAATATTAGGACATGACATATTAATTTCTAAATTAAAATTATCTGGGATTTTATCTGAAAATTTAATCCAGTCATCTTTTTCGATTCCAGCTATCGACAATACGTGCCCATCTTCATGTTGAGGAATGCCTTTTTCAATTCCTGGATTTCTAAGGCCAATTTTATTAACCCAGCCACGTTTTGTGTATCTTAGAGTTTTTGCAATCTGCACAATACGACCAGTTCTTTTTTCAATTGTCCAACTTCCTGAAACCGAAATAGTTTTTTTTGTTTTGATGTAATTACCAAATGGGGCAGAAATGAACTTTTTCATAGTTTAAGTTTTTCGACTACATAATTAATATTTTGCCTTATAGACCTTCCCATCACTAAATAACTTGCACCATCTCTTATGGCTTTTTCAGGAGTAGTAATATTTTTCTGATCATGACTGTCATCATTCTTTAAACGTATTCCGGGAGTAACAATAAGCTCAAATAATTCTTTAGTTTTAAATAGTTCAGAAGGAGGGCAAATGACACCATCTATTTTTGACTCTTTCGCAAGTAGGAACTCTTCATATACTCTTTGGCTTATTTCAGGACTATAAGCTTTGCTGGTAAGCGCAGTGCTAACACCAAGCAGTTTTAGATTTTCAGGTTTACTTTCTTTGGCTGCAAGTAATGCTTCTTTTCCGGACGCTATATGAATAGTTAAATAGTCAGCACCTATATTTCCAGCACTTATAGCTGCAGCTTGAACTGTATTTGGAATATCATGTAATTTTAAATCTAGAAAAACAGTCCATCCATCTTTTTTTAACTTTTCAACTGAAGACGGACCTTCTGAAGTAAACATCTCTAAGCCTACTTTTACTCCATATATATTTCCTTTTAAGATTTCTAGCTCTCTTGAGAAATTATCTAAATGTTTCCCATCTAAGGCAAAGAAGATTGGTTTAACTGACATCTTGGATCGCCCCTATATCAACTAATGCATTATTATTTTCAACATATGCTTCAATAAAAGCTTCAGCTTCTCTTACTGAAGATACAACTGCTACTCCCGAATCGTGAGCTAGCCTCCTAATTTTCCACCCATCGGTATATTCATTTGCAAAAGTTGGAGTATTTATAACCACAGATATAAGATCTTTCTCCATGATTGTTAGAGAAGTAGGCGCTTCATCATCTGCCCTCCCAACTTTTATTGATTCAATGTTGTTTTTTGACAGAAACTCAGAGGTTCCTTCAGTTGCATAAATCTTAAATTCTAAATCTTTATATTTTCTAATTGTTTTTAAGAATTTATTCTTATCTTCATCGCTCAAGGTAATAAAAATCCCTTGTTGCTTTACTCCAATTTCTACTCCTGCTGCTGCATAAGCTTTATTCAAAGCAATGCCTAATTTACTTCCAATTCCTAAAACTTCCCCAGTTGCCTTCATTTCGGGGCCAAGCATAGTATCTTCCGCAGGAAACCTGGACCAGGGAAAGATTGCTTTTTTTACTGCTATTTTGTTAGTTTTTGAACTTAAATAATCTGTATCTTTGAGGATATCTTTTATTTTATGCCCCAACATAATGAGTGTTCCTGCTTTAATAATTTGATTTTTTGTTACTTTTGCAACAAAAGGCATTGTTCTTGAAGCTCTTGGGTTAGCCTCTAATATGTATAGTTCATTTTCTTTTATTGCAAACTGGATGTTAAGCAAGCCTCTTACATTTAGACTCAGAGCAAGTTTTATACTTTTATCTCGAATCTCAGCTAGCATATTTTCTTCAATACTATAAGGAGGCAGTACCGCAGTAGAGTCACCACTATGAACACCAGCTGGCTCAAGATGCTCAAGTATTCCAGCAATAACTACATCAGTACCATCGCTAATTAAATCAACGTCAATTTCTATGGCATTGGTAAGGTATTCATCCACTAACAGAGGGCCTGAATTGAACGGATTCCCATCTTCATCACTTTTTGAAAGTACATCTAAGTAGTTACTAAGTTCAGTTTCGTTATTAACGACCCTCATAGCTCTACCCCCTAAAACATAACTCGGCCGAAGTAAGACAGGATATCCTATCTGAGTAACTGAATCTGATAATTCTTTTACATTTGCTGCAATATTTGAGATTGGTTGTTTTATATTTTCTTTGGTACAAAGTTTTTGGAATAACTCTCTATCCTCAGTTGAATCTATAACTTCAATACTGGAGCCAGCAATAGTGTATCCTTTTTCAACAATTTTTTCTGCTAATTTAAGAGGTGTCTGTCCGCCTAGTTGGATGACTACGGACTTTGGATTTTCCCTCAATAAGACAGCTTCAACCTCCTGCCAATTCAATGGCTCAAAGTACAATTTATCGGCTGTGTCATAATCAGTCGAGACAGTTTCTGGATTTGAATTTATCATTATTGCCTCATATCCATTTTCTTTGAGAGCATCAACACCATGTACACAGCAATAATCAAACTCTATACCCTGTCCTATTCTGTTTGGCCCTGAGCCGATTACCACTACTTTTTCTTTATTACTAGAAATATCATCATCTTCTGTTCCGGTTGTTGAGTAAAGGTATGGTGTAATTGATGAAAATTCAGCTGAACAAGTGTCTACAAGTTTATAAACTCTATTTTTTGAAAGTTCATCTTTAATATCTTTGATATCTATATCGTCTTCAGTCCAACCAAGCATTTTTAAAATTGTCGTTGGTGTTGTTTCTTGATTAACGTTAAAACTTTTTTCAATTTCAAATAAAAACCATTCGTCAATATAACTGAGATTAGAAATCTTGGAAACACTCCAGTTTCTTCTTAAAGCTTCTAGTACTGCAAAAATTCGTCTCGGTCGAGGTACAGCTATTTCTTTTTCAAGTTCCAACCTGTCTAAGTTTATAAAGCGATTATCTATATTTCTTATCCCTGTTTTACCTATCTCAAGGGATCTTATTGCTTTTGTTAAACTTTCGGTAAAAGTAGAAGCCATAGACATAACTTCACCTACACTTTGCATTGAAGTGCCCAGCACATCGTCTGTTGATGGAAATTTAGGGAAATCAAAACGCGGAATCTTTACTACAACGTAGTCTTGAACTGGCTCGAAACTAGCTGGTGTAGAACCTGTTATATCATTAGTTAGCTCTGTTAGGTTATATCCAACTGCAAGCAGTGCTGCAAATTTGGCAATTGGAAAACCTGTTGCTTTTGAAGCTAGTGCAGAAGATCTTGAAACCCTCGGATTCATCTCAATCACACGTCTTTCACCATTTTGAGGATTCACTGCGAATTGAACATTGCTTCCCCCAGTAGCGATTCCAATGGTTTCAAGACACAAAAGTGCTTCATCTCTCATAAGTTGATATTCTTTATCAGAGAGAGTTTGGATAGGAGCAACAGTTATTGAGTCTCCAGTATGTATACCCATTGGGTCTATGTTCTCAATCCCACATATTATTACACCATTTCCATCATTGTCCCTCATCACTTCAAGTTCGAATTCTTTCCACCCGTAGATTGATTCTTCAATTAATACTTCCTGAGTAGGAGAAGCCTTAAATGCATTTTCAAGTTTCTCTACTAGTTCTTCATCTCCATAGACCAAACCCGTTCCACCACCTCCTAAAATATATGATGGTCGAAGCATGAGTGGATAACCAATTTGTGCGCCTGCAACGATTCCCTCATCAACTGTTTTTACATAATGCGCCTTTAGAGTTGCGATTCCTACTTTCTCCATTGCTTCTTTAAATTTCCATCTATTTTCAGCTATTTCAATTGAGGAAGCCGAAGCACCTAAAATTTTTACGTTAAATTTTTCGAACACACCATCTTCGTACAAGGCCATTGCTAGATTTAGTGCTGTTTGACCACCTAAGGTTGGAAGTATTGCATCCGGTCTTTCTTTCTCAATAATCCTTTCTAGAAACTTTGTAGTAAGAGGTTCTATATATGTTGCATCTGCCATAGAAGGATCTGTCATTATTGTTGCTGGGTTAGAGTTAACTAAAATTACTTTATAGCCCTCACTCTTCAATGCTTTAGCAGCTTGAGATCCTGAATAATCAAATTCACATGCTTGGCCAATGACGATTGGTCCAGCACCTATAATTAAAATACTTTTTATACTTTTATCAATTGCCAACTTTACTTCCTAACATTTGGAAAAAAGGATCAAATAGTTTTAAGCCATCAGTTGTTCCAGGACCAGATTCAGGATGAAATTGTACAGAGTAAGCATTTGATTCCCATATAGAGATTCCTTCATTACTCCTATCATTTAGGTTTACTGCATATTCAGTGATCTTTCCAAAATTTGAATGCTCAAATTCATTCTCTGGGAATTCAACTGTGAACCCATGGTTCTGTGAAGTAATAAGAGCATTCTTAATGCCACTTACCATTACCGGGTGATTTGAACCATGATGACCAAAATTAAGTTTTTTTACATTTAATCCGCACGCAAGACTCAGGATTTGGTGTCCTAGGCAAATACCAAATAAAGGTAATTTTCCAATAAGCTCTCTTACTGTGTCGACTACATTGATTAAAGATCGCGGATCACCGGGACCATTTGAGATAATCAAGCCACTTAATTCAAGTGAGATAATATCTTGAGCAGTGGTTTTTGGATCTACAAATATACATTCAAACCCAAAGTTTTTAATTACATTGATAATACTTTGTTTAGCTCCTAGGTCTAAAATTCCTATTTTATTTCTTGTTGAATTCGTATCATATTTACTTCTGCCAGCTGTAAGTGCGGAGTTGTCCCCGATAATGTTTGTTGATTTCTCAAGTAATTCTTTTAGTTCAGAAGAATTTAGGCCAGTACCAAATGCAAACATACTAGAACCTACATCCCTAAGGTAAGAAGTTATCGACCTAACATCAAACCCCCCTGAATATGGTATCTCATATTCTTTAAGCCAGGAAGTTATTGATTGCTCAGCTCTCCAGGATGACGGGCTAGTTGTGAAACTAGTTCCAATCGCACCATTGACTCTTGGTCTTTCAGATTCAAAGTCAGTTTTAGATAGTCCATAATTCCCAATATGGGATGATGTGAAAGTTATTATTTGATTCATATAAGAGGGATCACTTAAAATTTCAACAAATCCAGTCATTGCAGTATTAAATATAAGCTCTCCAGTTGATGGACGAAAGTCTTCTGTTGTCCAACCTGTAAACTCTTTTCCTTCTTGATTTATTAATAAAGCTTTTTTATACATAAATACCGTCAGTTTCAATTAATGTTGTATTGCCTTCAAATAATGAATTTTTTGGTTCTGAAATTGTATAAAATTCTTTATCACAAATTTTCCACTCAAAAGTTCTCATTTGATTTATTTTGTAACCAATGTCTGTAAGTATTTTTCTTGGATTTATATCTAAAAACATTACTAAATCATCTAAGTTAAATATTTTTGACGAGTAAAGCATGGGAAAGGAAGACTCTAATCCAACTACACCTCGCGAAGCTTCTTTAAAATTTACTACTTTATCATTTTTTGGATGCGGTGCATGATCTGTTGAAATTACATCAATGGTTCCATCTTTCAGACCTGCAATTAGTGCAAGTCTATCATTTTCAGTTCTGATTGGTGGATACATTTTATACTTTCCATCACTTATATCCAAATTTTCATTGTTAGCAAGCAAATGATGCGGCGTAACTTCTGCTGTTACTGGGAGATTATTTATCTTTGCTTCTCTAATTAATTCCACACTTTCGATCGTTGAGAGATGTTGAGCGTGGTATCTAGTTCCATATTTCTCAACTAATTTCAGGTCTCTGTTTAGTATTTCTGTCTCTTCGGATATGTGAATTGCCTTTAAATGAGAATTATCATTAGGAGGAGCAATATCACCTGGCATCGTATGACAACTTTTTTCACAATGTTGAAATACTGCTGCCCCTACTTCATTTATAGATCTAAAAATAGTCTCAGCTAGATTATCATCTACAACAGATAATCCATCATCAGTAAATATAAACACACCATGTTCAGTTAATTTCTTGTAATCAATAGGCTCTTGTCCTGCCAGTCCTTTAGTAAGTGATGCTGTTCTATGAACTTCTATACTTAAAGAACCGTCTAGTTTACGAGCCTCCTCTAATACCTCTAAATTGTCTATTATCTTTGATGAATTAGGCATTGCAAGGATTTCACTATAACCCCCATTCTTAGCAGCCTGTTCAATGTCTTCTTGTTTGATAAATTTACTGCCAGGATATCTTGTATGGGTATGAAGATCTAAGAAACTATTTATTTGCATTAAATTTTTCCTAAAGCATACAAGAAACTTGCTATTCTTGCGGGAACACCAAGGGCAAGCTGCTCAATATATTTAAATTTAATATTTTCAGACGCTTCTTTGGAAATTTCGACCCCAATATTCATTGGCATGGGATGCAGGAACATAAAGTCAGACGAAGTTCTATCTATTATTTTACTTGTTAGTTGGTAAGCCTGTATGTATTCATTTAGGTCATAATCCCCGATATTATCAATCCTTTCACTTTGTACTCGAAGGAGATTAATAGTTGATTTTGAAGAGATTACTTCCTCCCAATCACTAAAGATGTAACATCCTTCTATTTCCTGAGGCATAAAAAATTCGGAAGTAAAGATTCCAACTTTAAATCCAAGTAAATTAAGAAGTTCTTTAGTGGACGAATATACCCGTGAATGTTTAACATCTCCAATAAAAACTATTGGAATATCAACATCTAACTTTTTGTACTTCAATAATGTCGCTACATCCAAAATTGATTGTGTTGGGTGTGAACTTTTACCAAAACCAGCACTTATAATTGCAATGTTTTTGAAATTTCTATATTCTTCAATATTATTTTTACTTGTGCGGATAACAAGCGATTCTACTCCAAGCGAAAGAAGTGTTTGAATTTCATGATCAAGTGATTCCCCTTTAGTTTTAGAAGACGTAATGTCATCTAACATAATCAAGTCTAGGCCAAGTTTTTGTGCGGCTATTGTAAAAGAGATTTTGGTTCTAGTCGACGGTTCATCAAATTTTATGACTGAATGTCCGTTTATATTATATTTTTCACCATTTTGGATTTTTAATGTTGTTTCAAGAATTGTTAAAGCTTTAGTTTTATCAATGTTTTTAAAATCTAGTAAGTGATTCATTAATTCACTACAACTTCATCTTTACCGTCAACTTCTTCTAAGTACACAAAAACATATTCACTTTCACTAGTGGGTATATTTTTGCCGACAAACTTTGGAGAGATAGGAAGTTCTCTATGACCTCTATCTATCAAACAGGCTACAGAAATAGACTTTGCTCTTCCAGAGAAGATAACAGCTTCCAAAGAAGCTCTTAGGGTCCTCCCGGTAAAAACTACATCATCAATAAGTACAACATCCCGATCTGTAGGGTTTATACTTAAGGAAGATTTATCACCTTCTTTTTCAAGGTCATCTCTAAAAGGCTTATAGTTCACGGTATCTAAATCATGAGAGTAGTTAAAGCTTTCAAGATTACTAGATATCCTTTTAGCTAAATGATCACCTCTTCTTGGAATACCAATTAGAAGGGGGTTAACAATATCTGTTTCTATAATTTCTTTACTCACTCTATAAAGAGTTTTGTTTATGTCCATGACATTCCTTTCGATACTCACAGGTATCATTTAAAGTCTTCTTTATAGTATCAAATTTATGAAGTAAATGCTTAGTTATCTATTCTCTCTAAAAAATGGAATACCAATATTATTAGGTGCTCCGGTCCGACCACCTTTGTATATAGTTAAGACCACAAGAATTATAATTGTGATTGCATAAGGAGTAATTTTGACAAGGTATGGACTTAATTCAAATCCATAAGTCTGCAATCTGGGAACTAAAGCCTCAAGAAATCCAAATAACACTGCACCAATGGCTGTTCTATAGGGTTTCCAACCCCCAAAAATAACTAATGCTAAAGCAATCCATCCACGACCTGAAGTCATATTATCAGTCCAATATGGTACGTAACTTAATGTAAGATAAACACCTGCTAAACCTGAAAATCCACCTCCGACACAAGTTGCAATAAATTGTGTTTTATTTACATTTAAACCCATTGAGTCAGCTGCTCTAGAGTCTTCGCCAACAGCTTCAAGTCTCCTCCCAAACATAGTTTTTTTAAGAATGAATGATGTGGCAACCATAAGGAAAATGGCTAAATAGAAAATATAATTTTGGCTTATTAAAACTTCATAAATGTTGCTTGGTTCATCAATATCTATCAGACTTTCTATTTTTACAGGCAATTTTTTACCTACATACTTCTTACCCATTAGGGCTGATAAAGAAAGTCCTAATATTGTCAAGATCAACCCAGAAACAGTTTGGTCTTGTTTTAAGATAACTGTTACAAAAGCGTGTAAAGATGAAAATAAGGCAGCAGAAAAAATTCCAATCAATACTGAAAGGAATAAATTTCCAGTATTTACTGCAACCATGAAACCGCTTACTGCACCAACTGAAATCATCCCTTCAACACCAAGGTTAAGAATTCCTGATTTTTCTGTTATTAACTCTCCAAGAGCTGCAATGAAGAGCAATGTTGCTGCTTGCAGAGTAGCATTTAAAAGGCCCATTAATTGAATATCAAACATCTTCCGAAACCTTCATTATTTTATAGGTAAAAAAGAATTGAGAGATAAGTGCCCCAAATAATGTTGTGGCCTGGATAACATCTGCAATATAACTGCTAACCCCCATAGTTTGTATGACGGTCCCCCCAATAGTTAAGGCTCCAAATAGTGATCCGACTAAAAAAATACCTAATGGTCTCATACCAGTTATGGCTGCGACAATAATAGCGGTATAACCAAATCCTTGTGATAACCCAGTTGAGACTCTATGAGTCTGACTAAGTAATTCAACGCCTCCAGCTAAACCAGCCAAGCCACCCCCAATTAACATAGCTATAAATGCTTTCTGTTTTGCGTTAATACCTGCATAAATTGCAGTTAATGCTGAACCACCTGATATACGCAGTTCATAACCAAAAACTGATTTTTCTTTAAGGTAGTACACACCAGCTGTACACAAGATACAGATAATAAATCCATAGCTTAATCTTCCAAAAATTGTAGGTAAATATACTTCTTTCCCAACATATGTAGCTGCAGGAAAGTTTAAAGAGTTAGGATCCTTCCAAGGGCCATTTACAAGGTAGACAGTAAAGCCAATAATGATGTAGTTGAAGAGTAACGTAGTAATTATTTCATTTACTCCAAATAGAACCTTTGCTGCAGCAGGAAGCAGTATACATATTGAACCACCTATAAATGCTGAAAGTAGTAGAAGAATTATTGATAATTTTGAATTTGAAATTTCATAGCTTATGTACATGAAATTTAAAGCTATTCCACCCATAAATATTTGACCCTCAGCGCCAATATTCCATAATTTAACTGAGTTAATTATGGAGATTCCGAGCCCAGCAAGTATTAAAGGAGTGGCCTTATTAAGTGAGGAGCTGATGCTCTTTATGCTACCAACTGACAGTCGTAGCATAAGCGAGAAAACTTCTATAGGATTTTGGCCCTGGACCAAGAGAATTATTGAACCAATAGTTATACCAACAGAAAGTCCTATCAAAAAAGAATAAAATGTTGATAAGTCATTAGTAACAATTTTCTTTGAGATTAGATATTTATTCAATAGAGCCTGCCATAGCTAAACCAACGCTTTCAATGTCAGCCTCATCTATTTTGAACTCTCTCACTATTTGTCCTTCATATAAAACGATTATCCTGTCACTTAATTTGAACAATTCATCCAAATCCTCTGAAACTAACATTACAGCAGCTCCTTTATCTCTCTGTTTGATGATAAGTTCATGTAAGGCCTCAACTGCACTTACATCCAGACCTCTAGTTGGCTGTGCAGCAATAATTACTTCCGGATTTGAAATTAATTCTCTTCCCATGAGTAATTTCTGCATGTTACCGCCAGAAAGAGTAGAAACTTCGGCTTTTGGATCAGGAGCTTTTATGGAAAATTGTTTTATAAGTAAATTTAAATAATCTAGCATTTTATTGCTTGATAAATGCGGTCCAAGTCTTGATTTAAAATAATCTTTTACCGCAGAATTATCGATTATGGAGACCCCAGGTGCAAGACCCACTCCAAGTCTATTTTCAGGAATATATGATAAATTTAAATTTTTTCTCGCCCTTACACCCTGATTAGAGATATTTTTACCATTAACTATAACTTTTCCTTTATACTCTCTTTCTATTCCCGATATTATGTTGGCGAGTTCAACTTGTCCATTACCAGAAACTCCTGCTATTCCTAAAACCTCTCCTGACTGAACTGTTAGAGATATGTTCTCTAAAGTTGGTACGTTTGAATGATTATTTTCGAAAAAAATATTTTTGACTTCGAGTTTATTGTTACCTTTTACATTATCTTTTCGAACCTTAGATATCTTAATTTCTCCCATCATGAGGGTGACCAAGTCATTTTTAGTAACATTTTGTGTTTTTAAATCTTTTGCAACCATCACACCATCCTTTAATACAAAAATTGATTCAGTGAATTCCTGAATCTCTTTTAATTTATGTGTGATTAAGACAATAGTTTTATTGTCTTCACTTGAAAGTTTCTTAAGTGATATTTTTAATTGATTTGTTTCTTGTGGTGTGAGTACTGCAGTTGGCTCATCTAACAACATAATGTTGTTGTTATTAAAAATAAGTTTCATAATTTCTATTTTCTGCTTTTCTCCAACTGAAAGTTCATTTATAAGAGTTTTTGATTCAGCAGATAGTGAGAAAATATCTGAGTATTTTTCAAATGCTTCTTCAAAATTATCTCTATAGATATTAGATCTTGATAATGTCAAATTATCTTTGATACTAAAATTGTTAATTAATCTAAATTCTTGATGAACCATACCAATTCCAAATCTTGCAGCAAGATCAGGATTTAGTTTTTTAATTTTTTTACCTTCAATGTAAATAGAGCCAGTTTCTGGTTGATAGATCCCAGATAAAATGTTCATCAGAGATGACTTACCAGCTCCATTTTCACCAAGTAAACCATGTATTTGTGCTTTATTTAAATAAAAATCAACGTTCTTTAATGCCTGGGTCTTCCCAAAGGATTTTGATATATTTTTAGCTTCTAGAATAATTTGGTTCATTTATTAAATTATTACAATGTCCCAATCGAAAGATCAGGACATTGTAAAAAGTCTAAGTTACGGATTAACTGTTCCGATAACGTTACTAATAAATTCTTCTTCAACTATTTCGACTTCTAAAGTTCCATCGATAATAGCCTCAGTTTTTTCTGCAATTAATGTTGCTGTATCAGATGGAACATCTGAAGATAAGTCATATAGAGAAACTAAACCAGTTTCCATGCCTCCCCAGTAACTTTCTGTTGTGAAAGTCCCATCTATTATCTGTTCAACAATATTTACATAATATGGACCCCAATCCCAGACTGGAGCTGTCACAAAAGCTTCCGGAGCAGAGTCTTGTCCATAAGCAGTATTGTAAGATATCCATTTTGCACCAGCAGCTTCTGCAGCTAATCCGGTTGCTGTGGAGTCTTGATGTTGCGCAAGAACATCTGCACCTTTTTCAAGTAAAGCATTTGCAGCTTGCGTTTCTGCTTCTGGACCAAACCAGGTGAATGTCCAAACCACTTCAACAGTAGCTTCAGGATTTACCTCATTTACACCTGCAGCAAAAGCATTAATTCCTCTAATTACTTCCGGTATTGGAAAAGCCGCAACATAACCAATTTTATTTGAATCAGTCATAGCTCCTGCAGCTAAACCAGAGAGATATCTAGGTTGATACATCTTCCCAAAATAATTTGCAAAGTTCGTATCGTTATTTAGATAACCTGAACAGTGTAGGAAAATAACATCTGGATATTCCTCTGCCATTTCCGCCATTGCATCTATATACCCAAAAGTAGTTCCAAAGATAATATTGTAACCTTGTTCAATATATGCTTCTGCAACTGTTCTGAATTCTGTAGCATCTTCTGGTACTAGAGCTGTGTACTCTGTTTGAATACCAGTTTGTTCTACTAGATATTGTCGACCTACATCATGTGCTTGAGACCAACCACCATCGTCAGTTGGACCTACATACACAAATGCAGCTTTATATTCGTCTACGGATGCGGCTCCACCGCATGCCATAGTAAGAATACTGATTAAGATTAGACCTACCGCCCATCTTTTATGCATCCTTACCTCCTTTTCATGAGCTCATTATAAACGAACCACAACTAACGAATTAATTTTAGAGGTAAATATTTATTCAAATAATTGTAGTGATGGATTCTAAATTTGATAGAATTATTCATCATATGGAAAAACTAAATTACACTTGGGATGAACAATTTAAAGATACAGGCTTAGTTTGTGAACAACTAGAAAAAGATGAATTCCAACCAGATGTAATTGTTGGAATTAGTAGGGGTGGCCTTATTCCAGGTGTCATGATGTCTCATAAATTAAATGTCCCATTTAAACCTGTTCATGCTTCAACAAGAGATTTTCCACATTGGGAAAATTATCTCCCAAGGCCATCTGATAAAAAAATACTTATCGTTGATGATATTTGCGACAGTGGAGAAACATTCGAAAAGCTTTCTACATATATAAAAGAAAATATTAATCACGAATGTGATGTTAGATTTATGTCACTTTGGTGGAACAACGAAAGTGAATTTGAACCACATTACTTTGTTAAAGAAGTTGCAAAATTTACTAATCCAGTTTGGATAGAGTTCGCGCATGAAAATTGGTGGATATAAATTTAAGCTTTTTTGAGTTTTACCGCGTAATCTTTAATCATTTTTAACATATTAAAAGCACCATTTCTTCTAGCTGGGCTTAAAATTACTCCAAGTTCAAACTCTTCCATTAAATCTATTTCTGAATTGATTATATCTTCCGGTGTTTCATCTGAATAAATTGATGCAATGAGTGTTACTAGTCCTTTTGCAATGAGTGCATCAGAGTCGCTCATAAAATATACTTTTTCATCTTTTTCTTCTGGAATTAACCATACTTGGCTTTGACATCCACTAACTTTGAAATGATCATTTCTAAGCTCTTCTGGAAAATTAGTATTATCTTTTGCTTGTTCGATTAAATATTGATATTTCTCCTGTGCATTTGGAAATAAATCCAACATTTTTTTATAATCTTGTACTTTTTGATCAATAGCCATTCATCAACCTAACATTTCAATACTGCCGAGAAGGGCATCTTTAAAAACATCAAGATCATTTTCATCATTGTAAATGTACCCTGTTGCTCTGAAGGTTGCATCTATGCCTAATTTTCTGTGGAAAGGTTGTACACAGTGATGACCTGCTCTCACAGCTACTCCGTATGTGTCTAGCATCAATGAAATATCTGTTGCGTGTATTTGATCAACATACATACTAAATGTGCAGCCAGCAAACTCTTCATTTGTATGAATTACATTAACCCTATCAATGTCAGAAAATATTTTTTGAGCATATTTTCTGAGTGTGTCTGAATGCTGTGATACTTTTTCCATTGTGATATTTTCTAGGTAGTCAATTGCTGCACCTAATCCAATTGCCTCTACATAAGGAGGGGTTCCAGCTTCAAATTTATGTGGTACCGGTGCCCATGTGGCTCGATCATAGTAAACCTCTTCAATCATATCTCCACCACCTGAAACAGGTTCAAGCTCATTTAATAAATCTAATCTTCCCCAAACAACCCCTATCCCTGTGGGTCCTAATAATTTGTGACCAGAGAATATTATAAAATCAATTCCTAAGGCTTGAACATCAACTTTTCTATGAGGAACGAGTTGAGCTCCATCAAGTATAAATAATGCGTCTGAATGTTCTTTTACAAGCGATCGAATTAATTTAATGTCCGGAAGCAACCCGGAGAGATTAGATTCACCTGTGATGGAAACAACCTTAGTCTTGCTTGATATTTTTTCTTTAAGGTCTTCTAAATCGATAGAAAAATTTTCATCCACTGCTATGTATTTAATTTGTAAATCATATTGGCTTGCAACCATTTGCCATGGGATGATATTTGCATGGTGTTCTATCTCAGTAAGTAAAATTTCATCTCCGGGTTTGAGAAATTTTTTAGAAATAGAATTAGCTAGAAAGTTAAACCCTTCAGTTGCACCTTTAGTGAAAATGATTTCATCAGAGTGATATGCATTTAAAAATTTCTTACATTTTTTTCGAACATCTTCGTAAAGCTGTGTTGTTTCAGCAGACAGTACATAAGTTCCTCGGTGGACATTGGCATTCGTATTAGTGTAAACATTATTCATAGCATCAATAACTGATTGTGGTTTTTGTGCTGTTGCCCCAGAGTCAAGATAGGTTAATTTTTTAGAATTAACTTCGCGATTAAAAATAGGAAAGTCTTTTTTAATATCTGCAAATTCATTCATTGGTAGGATTCATATCCTTCTTTTTCTAATTTATCAGACAATTCTTTACCACCTGTTTCTACAATTTTGCCATCTACAAATACATGTACAAAATCAGGTGTTATGTACTCCAATAGCCTCTGGTAATGAGTTACGACAAGATAGCCCCTTTCAGGTGTTCTCAGCTTGCTGATGCCTTCTCCAACTATCCTCAACCCATCTACATCTAATCCAGAATCAGTTTCATCTAGAATGGCAAGTTTTGGATTCAATACCGCTAATTGGAGTATTTCATTACGCTTTCTTTCTCCACCTGAGAAACCTTCATTTAAGTATCTATCAACAAAATCTGGAGATAAGCCTAAGTCTTTCATTGCGTCTGCAACCTTGAGCCTAAGTTCAAGAGTCGAATAGTCAGTATTTTCAATGTTGGTAAGCGCTGTTTTTAGCATATTGACAATGGTTACTCCAGGTATTGATTCAGGATACTGAAAAGCCAGGAACATTCCTTCTTTTGCTCTATTGTCTACAGGCTCTTCAGTGATATCTTTACCATTAAATATTATTGTTCCCTCTGTTACCTCATAAACAGGGTTACCCATCAAGACATTAGATAAGGTCGATTTACCAGATCCGTTTGGACCCATAATTGCATGGACCTCTCCAGGATTAATTTCTAAGTTAATTCCTTTTAAAATGGGAGTATCTTCTACGTTTGCGTGTAAGTTTGTTATTTTCAACATAAATACCATGTTAATTATTAATAAAAACAAACGATATTTCAATACGAAAAATAAAAAATAAAATTAGACTAAGAAAATGCAATTTATACTTACAGACTTACAAAAAGAAATAAAAGAAAATGCGGAAAAACTATTATCTGAACAAATAGATCTTTTGGATACTATAAAAAAAGTTGATGAAGATGTACGATTAGATTCAGATTTATGGAAACTAGTAAATGAACAGGGTTGGTTAGCCTTGGATGTTACAGAAGATGATGGGGGGCTCGGCTTTTCAACTGTCGATGCTTCAATTCTTTCTGAGGTAGCAGGATATTATCTACCAATTATTCCTCTTTTTAGTTCAGGTGTTGTATTTAAACATCTACTTCTAAATTCAAGTGATGAAATTAAGAAAACTTACTTATCTGAAATTATAACTGGAGAAAAAATTGGTACTTTCGGAATATATGAGACCGATAAGTATGAAATTAATAACGAAAGCATTCAAACATCTCTCACCCCTTCAGGTGACGGTTGGATACTAAATGGAACGAAAAAATATGTAATGTTCGGTGATGTGTCTGACTATATTGCAGTACTAGCAAAAGATGATAATGAATTTAAGTTTGTTCTTGTAAAAACTAGCGATGATAGTGTGGATGTTAAAAATACACCATCTCTTGATCAAACAAGACCCTTGACAGAAATTACCTTCAAGGATGTTGTTATTTCCTCTGAAAATATAATGATTGTCATGAATGATGAACTCAGTATATGGAAAAAAATACAAAATATCGCCACAGCCTTTCTTTCAATGGAACAGGTTGGTGGTTCCCAGGCATGTTTAGATATGTCAACAAGTTATGCAAAAGAGAGAATTCAGTTTGGAAGACCCATTGGTTCATTTCAGGCAATACAGCACATATGTGCAAACATGTTACTACAAATAGAAAGTGCAAAATCTTTAGCTTACAATTCCGTAAGAGTTGACATAGATGATGCCACGGAACTAGAGATGAGTTCATTATTAGCTAAGTCTTATTGTTCTGAAGTGTACAACAAAATAGCTGGTGACAATATTCAGGTACATGGAGGTATAGGGTTTACATGGGAGCATCCGGCTCATTTATATTTTAAAAAAGCTAAATCTGATTCATTATTGTTTGGTTCTTCTAAGTCAGCAAGATCTAAAATTGCAGAACTAATTAATTTATAAAGTGGGTCGTTTAAGCAGGTTTGAAAATTATAGATTCCTAGGAAATAGGTTAAATATGAAGGTTTATGACTGTGACAATGACCAACAATTCAAAACACTTAAAACTCTATATGAAGAAAAGGAAATGTTGAAAAATAATAAAATTCAATCCTTTTCACCAGATTCCTTAGAGGAAGCTAAAAACAGGGGATACAAGCCTGTTTAGTCTTTTAAAGACCACTTTTTTATACCATTTGTAGAATTTCTTGAAACATCATTGTTAGATCGCAACAAATGAAGATGTGCTAAAGTTTCTTGAAATGCAAGTCTGAGATTTAATGAATCGAGTTTTCTCGGAAATAATTGATTAGTAAGTTCCCAACCTGTTAAATCATTTTTCTTTAAAAACTCTAGAATTTTATCTGATCTTCTTTGATGGTGAAGTTTCATTTGCTCGATCCTTTTATGAGGTGTTGAGATTATATTTCCATGACCCGGAGCAATAATATCGTGATCTACAGCATGTACCTTGTCTAAAGAATCAAGAAAACCCTTAAGGAGATTGCTATCTTCATTTTGTACTGGAATAAATGGAGTAATTCTTGGAAGTATATGATCACCAGAGAATATAATTCTTGAGTATTCATCGTGAAGAGATATTTCACTGTAATCATGACCTGGAGTAAATAGAACATTAATTTTTCTTTTAAGTAAAGTTATTTTGCCTTCTGTTAAAAGGACATCCGGCTTTGTTAATTTTCCAGCGTACATGGGTGTAGTAATTGATTTAAGATCATCAATAAAATCTGCAGGAGCACTCTCACTCTTTGCCATTCTAATTAAATCTTTAAATCTCACTGACCAGTCGTTATATTCGCTGAGATATTCAATACTATTTTCGTAAAGTGCGAGAGGTATATCAAGTTCTCTTAAGCTACCTGATAGGCCAATATGATCAAGATGCATATGGGTACCTATTAATAATTTAATATCATTAAACCTTATTCCAATCTCATTTAGATGACCATTAAGTAGATCAAGATACTCTGACCCATTTACGCCACAGTCGATCATGACATATCCATCATCGTCTTCTATAAGATAAACATTCACATTACTTGGTGTGCTCCATGGGAGCCTAAGGGGGATATGGTAAATCCCATCAGGCATTTGAAAACTATTCATATTAATTTGTTATTAGCCAAATCCCAAAAGATACAAGGATAAGTAAACCAGTAAGTAATGATGAAAGGATTAAGAATCTGGTTTGCATACGTTTATATTATCAAATTAATGGAGTATCTTAAGTTGGTAAATGTATTCTTTTTTACTAGATTTAATAGTGACAATAACTTTGACTACTTTTAATGGGAACCCCTGAAAAAAGTACAGTTATTATCTCGATTTGATAGAAACCCTATCTAGAAAGAGGTAATTTGAAAAAATTAACCATTATTGGCGGAGGACCAGCTGGATACGCAGCTGCACTATATGCAAACAACTTCGACCTTGAAGTAACTCTTGTAGAGTCAGATATTCTTGGTGGAACTTGTCTAAACAGGGGATGCATACCTGCAAAATACTGGCTTCACCTAGCAGAGCTTAACCATGAAATTAACAATGCTTCTGATTATGGCATTCAAGTTGAAACTTCTGAAATAGATTGGAATAAATCAGCCATAAAAAGACAAGATATCATTTCTGGGCTAGTTAATGGAATTGGTATGTTGCTTAAAAGTAAAAAAGTGAATGTCATTAATGGCTGGGGTAAGATAAAAAACGAACAGTCTGTCCTAGTTAAAAAAGAAGATGGCTCTGAAATAATTATAGAAACAGATTATATACTTCTTGCTACTGGCAGCAAACCAAGAGAATTACCAAGTTTACAATTTGATAATGATTTTATCATAAGTTCGGATTCTGCCCTTAACTGGGAGAAGCCACCAAAGAATGTTTGTATTGTGGGTGCTGGAGCTATAGGTTGTGAATTTGCAAGTGCCCTCATAGACCTGGGTTCAAGTGTGACTGTTGTTGAACTAGAAAAAGAAATACTTCCAGGACTTGATAAAAGAACTTCTGGAGAGTTAAGAAAACAACTCACTAAAAGAGGTGTTTCTTTCAAAATGGGAACTTCAATTGATTCTGTTACAAATAAAGAAGTTCTTTTCTCAGATAGGGAAAAAGAAAACTTTGATACGATCCTGGTAGCTATTGGACGAAGTCCTCTCACTGAAAATATTGGATTAGGAGATATCTCTGTAACTACAAAAAATGGTTATATAGACGTCAACCTTGAAACAATGCAAGTAATAGGCACTAAGAATATCTTTGCAGCAGGGGATATTATAAGCAATTCCCCCCAACTAGCACATGTAGCTTTTGCAGAGGCAATGTCAGCAGTTACATTTATTGCAACTGGAAATACAAGCCCAATTAACTATTCTGCGATTCCTTATGTTGTTTATACAAATCCTGAGCTTGCTGAAGTCGGTTTAAATTCTGATAAAGCAAAATTAGAAGAAATTGATATTAATCAAGCTCAACATAGTTTCGCAGGAATTGGAAGAGCTATGATACAAAATCAGAATCAAGGCTTGGTCAAAGTCTATGCACAAAAAGATGGCCCCTTAGTTGGTGCAAGTATATGTGGTCCAAGTGCTGGAGAAATGATTCATGAATTAATGTACATGGTTGGCTGGGAGGCACTTCCAGATGAGGCTGCTGAATTTATACATGCTCATCCAACTTTGAGTGAGGCTGTCGGAGAATCATTATTATCTTTAAATGGAAAGGGACTGCACTAATGGAAATAAAGAAAATTGAACGACTTGGACATTCTGCATCTTTATCAAAAGATGAACTTTGGGATATCTATAAATCAATGAAGACTCAAAGAATTCTCGAAGACAGACTCTTAAAAATGTATAAAGGTGGTCAACTCTCTGGAGCCGTCTATCCAGGTATTGGCCAGGAAGCCTCAATGGCAGGTATAGGAACTGGTATGAAACCACAAGATGTTTTTGGAGGAACACATAGAGATCTAGGAGTACAAATAAATAGAGGGGTAACACTTAAAGAAATTGCTCTCAACTTTTATGGTAAAAAAGATGGTCCATCAAAAGGTCGAGATGGAAACAGTCATTTTGGTGTTGTTGATAAAGGAACATTAATGGTTGTCTCACCATTACCAGATTCAGCACCCGTTGCAGTGGGAGTGGCATTAACAGCTCAGATTGAGGACAATGACGTTGTAGCAGTTGCAAACTGTGGTGAAGGTGCAACAGCAACCGGAACTTGGCATGAGAGTATAAATATGGCAGGTGTTCACAATCTACCAATTATTTTCACTGTTCAAAATAATCAGTTTGCTTATTCCTCTCCAAATGAAACAGAATTTGGGACCCCAAATGTTGCAGACAGAGGTTTAGGCTATGGAATTGAATCTGTCATTATTGATGGAAATAACATATATGAAGTTATTAACGCAATGCATAAGGCCCGTAATAAAGCAAGTTCTGGTAAAGGACCAACGCTAATAGAGTTAGTAACCTTTAGACACTACGGCCATGCTGGCCATGATCCTGCAGAATATGTGGGAGATGAAGTAAGAGATTTTTGGATGGATAGAGATCCTGTTTTGAGGTTTGAAGAATCACTATCTAGAGAAGAGCTTTTTACAGAGGAAGACTTTATCCAACTGGCTGAAAAAATTGAAACTGAAGTTAGAGAGACTTTAGAGTGGGCTAAAGATCAGGAAGATCCGGACCCCAAAGAAGAAATCCAAGATATCTTTGAAACTAGATCGATACCTGTGGCTACTAATGATGGTTCGAAAACTAAGACTATGAACGTTATTGAAGCAATTACAAATGGGCTCGATGAAGCTATGGAAAATAATAAAGATGTATTCATGATGGGAGAGGACATAGGTGCATTTGAAGGAGCTTTCAAAGCTACAAAAGGTTTACATGAGAAATATGGCTCATCTAGGGTTTTAGATACTCCAATTTCAGAGGGCGCCTTTATGGGTGCAGCAGTAGGTGCAGCACTTTATGGAAAAATTCCGATTGTCGAACTTCAATTTTTTGATTTTGTTTATCCAGCACTTGATCAGATTACTACCGAAGCGGCAAAGTATTTCTGGAAGGCTGGAAAGCCAGTTCCGATGGTTGTAAGAGGACCAACAGGAGCAGGAACAAGATCGGGTCCTTTTCATTCGATTAGTCCAGAGTCACTTTTGGCCCATCACCCTGGTATAAAAGTAGTTGCACCAGCTAACCCATATGATGCAAAGGGACTACTTATAGCGTCAATCAATGATCCCAATCCGGTAATGTTTCTAGAACATAAAAAATTGTATAGAAAACCTGATCTAAAAATGGAAGTGCCAATTGGTCTATATGAAGTAGAGATAGGAAAGGCAAACATTGTTAAAGACGGATCAGATGTAACTTTAGTAGCTTGGTCTGGAATGGTCCCAACGGCTCTTGAGGCTGCAGAAACAATAAACAATGATGGTATTTCAGTTGAAGTTATTGACTTAAGAAGTATTTTTCCAATAGATGAAGAAACAATATTAAAATCTGTTGAGAAAACATCTAATCTGGTTATTTTGCAAGAAGATGTTCCATTTTCTTCTATTGCATCTGAGATATCCTCATTCGTCGCCGATAAAGGGTTTTGGACATTGGACAATCCGATTGTAAAAGTAACGTCACCTAATACCCATATTCCTTTTGCACCAGTACTCGAAGATAGCTTTATTCCTAGTGTTGAAAATGTTATAAAAGCTATTAAAGAATTACAATAGAACTATGGGTGAAATTGTAAAAATGCCTCAGCTGGGGGAAACGGTAACAGAAGGAACAATTTTGAGGTGGCTTGTCGCTGTGGGTGATGAAGTCAAAGAAGATGATCCGATACTTGAAATCTCAACTGATAAAGTAGACACAGAAGTCCCGTCACCATTTTCAGGAAAAGTGACCTCTTTACTAGTAGAAGAGGGTGAAACAGTTGAAGTTGGAGTCGGCCTAATGGAACTTGGTGGAGATGACTCAACAAAAGAAGAGGGCGCAAAAGTAGTTGAGGAGGTCATAGAAGTAGAGTTGCCAAAAGAAGACTTAACATCCAACATAGAGAGCTCTAAAGCTGACATAGTAACAAAAGCACCTAAAGATTTAAAACTTTCACCAATAGTAAGAAAGCTTGCTGGAGATAACAATCTCGATTTAACACAAGTTACTGGAACTGGAAAAAATAATCGTATAACACGTAAAGATATTGAGGTTTTATTAAAATCTGAACCTATACCATCAGTTCCTGAAAAAAATCCTCAAGAAGAAAATCATGTTTCCTCAGAAAATGATAAACAAAAAGTAACATCCACAGGATCCATTCCTAGGCTCAGAAAAAGAATTGCTGAAAATATGATTCTTTCAAAACAAACCTCTGCCCATGTAATGACTTCTGTAGAGGTGGACTATGAAAATATATCAGTTCTAAGAAATAAGATAAAAGGTGAATTCAAGAAAAAAGAAGGTTTCTCTTTAACATTTTTACCTTTCATATCCGTTGCAACTATTAATGCTTTGAGGGAATTCCCTGTTGTTAATAGTTCCTTCGATCTTGAAAATAATACGCATGACCTTCATGATTTCATTAATCTTGGCATTGCAGTCGACTTGAATAGAGAGGGTTTACTTGTTGGAACAATAAAAGATTCAGATTCCTTCAATTTACGTGGATTAGCTAGAAAGATAACAGAAGTTTCTTCTATTCTCAGAAATAAAGAATACGGACTCGAGGATGTGACAGGTAGTACCTTTACTATATCTAATAATGGGTCTTTTAATTCATTTATTACATCTCCAATTATTAATCAGCCAAATGTTGCAATTCTTTCCACAGAATCCATTAAGAAAAAACCTGTTGTTATAGAGTCTGCAGATGGATCTGATTCTATTGCTATAAGAAATACCGGAGTTCTTAGTCTTACCTGGGATCACAGAGTTTTTGATGGTTCAACAGCATTGTTGTTTCTAAATAGTATTAAAGATAAATTAGAAAACCATCCATGGGCAGATGATCTTAATTGAGAAAGCTAAACGTACGTTGGCTTGGAAACCTTCCTTACTCTGAGGCTTTAATCCTACAAAAAGGATTAAAAGAATCTGTAGCAGGAGAACATAATCCTTATGATTATTTACTCCTTTTAGAGCACAATAATGTTATCACCATCGGTCGAACAGGAGATACAAATAACCTACTTCTTGATAGTGATGAACTAGAGAAAAAAGGTATTGAATTTTTTGAAACTGACAGAGGTGGTGATGTAACTTTTCACGGCAAGGGTCAGCTAATTGGATATCCAATAATGAGACTTCAAGATCCTAAGAAAGTCATACCTTTTGTAAGAAGTCTTGAGCAAACAATAATTAAAACTCTTGGTAGTTTTGATATAGAAGCTTTTTCAAAGGAAGATGATACTGGTGTGTGGACATCAGAAGGGAAAATAGCATCGATAGGAGTAAAAGTTAGTAAATGGACAACATATCATGGTTTCGCACTAAATATCTTTGATAAACTCGAAGGCTTTGACTTCATAAACCCATGTGGAAATCAAGAGGAGAAAATAGCCTCAGTACACACTTTTAATTCTGAGATTTCATTTGATGATATTGTGAATAAAATAACAGAGACGTTTACCGCTGAATTTGGCTACGAAGATGTAGGCATACAAATGTCACAATTCACTCCAACCCAACTTAAGAAACAAAAAAAACATGAAATTGATGAGATGCTTGATAAGGGTGTTTTTCAAAAAAATAACAATCTTGTACCAATTACCATAAAAGGATTATTGCCTAATGAGCCAGAAAGACCAGAATGGATGAAGGTAAAAGCAAACTTAGGTAAAGATTACAGAGATTTAAAGAACTTAATCTCAGAAAAAAAACTCAATACTGTCTGCGAAGAAGCCTCATGTCCAAATATATATGAGTGCTGGTCTATGGGTACAGCAACATTTATGATCATGGGAGATACCTGCACCAGAGCTTGTGGATTCTGCGATGTTAATACTGGGAAGCCTAATGACCTTGATGAGTTAGAACCATTGCGTGTTGCAGAAAGTGTTCTGACTATGGGGCTTACACATGCCGTAATAACCTCAGTAAATAGAGATGATCTTTTAGATGGTGGATCACAATTTTTCGCACAGACAATAAATGAAGTTAAGAGATTAAACCCTTCAACAAGTGTAGAAGTACTTATTCCAGACTTTAAGGGAGATAAAGGAGCTATAGATAACATTATTGAAGCAAGCCCGGAAGTTTTAAATCATAATTTAGAAACAGTTCCACGGCTTCAGCGAGAAATAAGAACTGCAGCATCATATGGTCGATCCCTTTCGCTGTTGCAGTATGCAAAAGAATCAGCATTCTTAGGTAAGACAAAGACTGGTCTCATTGTTGGAATGGGTGAAGAGTTTGAAGAGGTAATTGCCGTTTTAGAAGATCTCTCACAAATTAATGTAGATATTGTAACAATTGGTCAGTACTTGAGACCAACAGCAAAACATAGACCAATTCATAGGTATGTTGATAAAGAGGAATTTATAAAATATAAATCAATTGGAGAATCTTTTGGAATTCCTCATATTGAGTCAGGACCACTTGTTAGGTCTTCATATCACGCAAAAGACTCTTTTGCCTCTGTGTAACTAGGACCTATACTATTAAAATGTTCGATAAAGTCACAACTTCATTGAGAATTCTTGCAGCTGCAGGTGTTGAGGAAGCGGCATCCGGCCATCCCGGAATGCCATTAGGAATGGCTGACGTTGGAACAGTCCTTTATAAAAAGTTTTTAAAAGTGTCAAATGAAAATCCCTCTTGGATAAATAGGGATCGGTTTATTTTGAGTCCAGGTCATGGATCAATGCTACTTTATTCTTTACTTCATTTAAATGGCTTTGATTTAACAAAAGAAGACTTAAAGAATTTTCGCCAATTTGACTCAAAAACACCTGGGCATCCAGAATTTGATTTATCTACAGGTATAGACATGACAACAGGTCCTTTGGGTCAAGGGTTTTCAACAGGAGTTGGTTTTGCGGTTGCTGAAAGATACCTCTCGGAACTTTTAGGAGAAGACATCATCGATCACTTTACTTATGGGATAGTTTCTGATGGAGATTTAATGGAAGGCATCTCTTTTGAGGCTGCCGAACTAGCCGCAGTTTGGAAACTCGGTAAGTTAATTTATGTGTTTGACAATAATAATATTTCAATTGACGGAAGGGTGTCAAAAGTATCGATCACTGATCAAAAAAAGAAATTTGAAGCAATTGGATGGCATGTTCTTGAAATCGATGCACATAGCGAGGATGAGATTAGTACAGCCCTTGAGGATGCAAAGTTAATTATAGATAAGCCCTCAATAATCATGGCTAAATCAATCATTGGTAAATTTGCACCAAACAAACAAGACACAAGTGGAATTCATGGATCACCGCTTGGAGCTGAAGAGATGGAAGAATTTAAGAAAAATCTGAAATGGCAAGGAGATTTATTTGAGCATGATTCAGATGTTTATGAGTATTTTGCTGAGAAGAGAGATGAAGACAACCATGCACACAGTGATTGGGAAAAAATATTCCAGGAAAAATACAAAAGTGATGCAACATTTATGCAAAATTGGGATTTACTAATATCTAATGAGATGTCTATAGATTACAATTATGAAAATTTAACACAGGCCACACGTATTGCAGGATCGAATATATTAAATGAAATTGGAAAATATACTAATAATATTCTTGGTGGCTCTGCAGATTTAACAGCTTCAACCAAACAGATCATTGGTGATTCTACATTCTCAGCATCTGATTTCTCCGGTAGAAATTTAGAGTATGGAATAAGAGAGCACGCTATGGGTGCAATAGTGAATGGCATCACACTACACAGTCATTTAATTGGCTATGGTTCAACTTTTCTAGTTTTCTCTGACTACATGAGGCCAAGCATACGACTTGCGGCTCTTATGGATATTGATTCAGTATATATTTTTACACATGACTCAATATATCTAGGTGAAGATGGTCCCACACATCAACCAATAGAACACCTAATGGCCTTAAGATTAATACCCAATTTAGATGTTATACGTCCATCTAATAGTATTGAAGTTGAATATGCCTATAGATATGCATTTACAAAATCGGGTAATCCAAAGGCTATTGTTCTAACAAGACAAAATCTTGAGTACCTAAAATTTGAAAATGATTATAAAGACTTTACAAATGGTGCATCAGTAGTTGCGGATGGAACAGAAATCACAATATTTGCATCAGGATCAGAATTAGAGTTAGCATTTAATGTGAGAGAATATCTCAAAGAGACATCCGTAAGAATTGTGAGTACTCCAATTTTAAATAAATTAGAAAAAGCTGAACCCGAAGCCATTGAGAATCTCAAAGTTAGTAATTTAAATTTTACGATTGAACTGGGGAGATCTATAGGTTGGGAAACATATTTAGGAGATGTAACAAAAGCGTTTAGTATCGACCAATTTGGGATATCAGCACCAATTAAAAACTTACAAGAGAATTTTAATTTTACGGTAGAACATATTGGTGATGAAATTAAAAAGTTTCTAAATTAACAACCAGTATATTTTTTCATCTCAGATTTAGTTCTAGCTCCTGCAACCCCATCGGGAATAAGCCCAACTTTTCTTTGAAATGCCTTTATAGCTTCTTTTGTGTAAGAACCCATTTCTCCATCAATGATACCTGGATTAAACCCATTATTTGATAGATAGGTCTGAATTCCCTCAACGGAATTAAGGTTTGCATCTCGATTATCACGAGCATTACAGGTATTAGTTACACATCCTGTATAACTCCTCATAGACGCTTTTGTTTTATTGCCCACAATTCCATCTGCTAATAAACCATTTATTGTTTGAAAAGCTTTTATAGCTGCCACTGTTTGTGGTCCAGATTGTCCATCAATTGGTCCTGGCTTAAAACCGTTGCTTGTTAAAAACTTTTGTATTTCGAGTGTATTCCTTAAATCAGCATTTGAGTTATCTTTAGCAACACAATCATCATTTCCTTCATTTGGATTTGATACAGCTGTTTGAGCTGCTGGATTAACTTCACCTCCAACTGGCTCCCAACCACTTTGGAATGGTGTTTGGTTGTACACATCAGAACTTATTAAAGATTTAGATACAAGTTTATTAATCATAAATGAAACTTCACCAATAGACGTTTTTCTACTAGGACAGAACTTATCAACAAGGGAACTACACGCTGGAATAATATCATTAGCTGCCAGGGTATAAATACTAGACGTCCACTTACTTGCACCTTCATCAGAATATGGATCTGAACTACCTGTAAGATCGGTAGCCGAACCAGCCTTTATAGCTTTAGTTAACATACAGGCAAATTCATCTCTAGTTACGGCCTCTTTTGGTAAATATTGAAAAGGGCTTCCAAAACAAACTTGCATACCGTAATAAGGCATACCATTTATAGCTTGTTGATAAATACTTTGATCGTCATCACTATATGCATTTGGAGCATCTAGGGGGATACCCCCAGTGACAGCAACAACGGCAGCTGCTTCTTCTCTTGTAATAGTTTTATTTTGGCAAGCAGTGGAGCTCTGAGAACATTTATCGAGTAATCCAGCCTTACTTAAATAGAGAAGACCACTACTTGAGGTAGCATATTGTGCAGTATCTCCGGATGATGTAACAACACTTCCACCAGTTGAGCTGCTGGATGTAGAAGTAGTATTAACTGTTACTGGGCCAACACTTAAAGTTGAGACATCTGAAGCACTTGAAGTTTTAAAATAATGAGAAGTAAAACCTAATTGAGATTTTATATTTCTTCCAGATTTTTTTACAGTTCTTGCTGCTCCATTTTTGTATCCTTTCATTGTGACTTCAGTCGCAGCACCTGAAGTTGCAGCACCTGAAACATAAATATCTGTAATAGCATCAAAACAGGGAGTATCACCACATAAAATATTCTTAGAGAGCTGATAGGTTGTGAAATCATATGACCAAGCTGCTTTTGAGTTACCCACTCTATTATCGATTGACCAAGGATCATCTACAGTTTGAAGATATGGCCATACTGTTGAAGATCCAAATCCAACTGCATTATCATTAGTTTTACCTCCTGTGGAGGATGAATAAAAAGCCTGAATCACTCCGCTTCTTGTATATCCACCACCATAGGTAATGACTTTTCCGGATGTATTATTTACAGCTTGAACCCAATTTGGACCTGCAATTTCTTTCAGGTAACCATAGTAATATTGACTCGATGCAGTAGAACCAATATGACACCAACAGTATGCTTTTTGTTTCTCAGATAATCCAGCGTCGTAAATAGTTTGTTGATTTGGGATATTCTCATCTAGGTAATGAAACACTGCATAACTCCGGCCAACTAATGCCTGAGCTTCCAGTGCTTTTACATTCCAATGAGACGGCATTTCAGCCAGTCCATATAAATACTTTTCTAAATTTACAGCAAGAACGACATGAAAACCTGTTGAAACTGATTTGGATCTAAGCTTCAGTTCACCATGCTTATGCTCCCTAGGACCAACTCTTATTCTTCCACCTTCAGACCATTTAATCGTTATATTGCAACTAGCAGTTTGTTTCGAAACCAATGGATGGCCAGAAAAATAACAACCATTACCTGAGTTAATTACTGAGATAGTTGCACCACCACCAATTTTTATAGGACCCCAAACAGATTCACAAGGACCATCACCGGCAGCATCATCTTTAATAGCTGCTATTGTTCCATCGTCTATTGCACCCGATTGGTTTATTCCCTTAGAAGCTTGATAGTTTCTAAGGGCATTTGCAGTTTTATCACCATAAGCACCGTCTACGGGTCCTGGCTCGTAGCCTCTAGAGGCTAAAAATCCCTGTATACCTGCAGTTTGAGAAAGACCTTCTTGACATATGAATAATGTTGGAGGACTTGAAGATGGCAAAGTAGTTAGAGAAATATTTTTTGCATTCCTTGCTAAACCAACCCAAAGTGCTGACTTATCAGTTGCAATTTCTGGAGAGGATAATGAAAGTTCAGAAAGTTGTTTATCTACAGTGTCTTTAAAGTAGTAGTTAACTACCTCATCTGAAGTACATGAGCTTGTGTTAGCACAAAACGATGCTCCAAGTTCTGTTAGACCTTTGGCACCATACTGACTTAACCCAACTCCGTGACCCCAACCACTTCCTGTAAATGTAAAAGACTCTTCAGAGTAGGAGCGCATTGCTTGTTTCGTCGCAGGACCAACAACACCATCAGGAGCTAATCCTGATGCAGCTTGAAATGCTTTAATAGCAGAGGTTGTTCTATTTCCAAAATCTCCATCAATTGGTCCAGGATTAAAGCCGTTACAGTTTAAATAAGTTTGTATGTCCTTGATTGATTCCAATGGCGCAACTGCATTCGAAGCACAGCTGAAAGAGTGGTTTGGAATGGGTAGGATTTGGGCTGAGGCAGTATTTTGCCCCATGAGGAAACATATGAAAGCCAGTACTCCAATTAAAGATATTTTTTTGAATATGCCCTGAATCATGATTCTATTTTAGATAACCCCAGAGCAATTGTGTCGTTTAGAGCGAACTTTTCCATTTCTTATACATATATTTTCCGAGAACCAATGAGAAATAAATCATAAATACTATATATGTAACAGGAAATAGTTCACCCTGCCTACTTGCAAAAACTTGTGGAGATAGAAGAAAAATGCTTAAAAACATAAGGATGGAAAGGTACTTATATGACGAATAAGCCTTTAGAGAAAAGAATGATAATGAGGTGAAAATCAGAAGTGAAATTACAAGATTTTTACTTAATATCGTATCTAATTTACTCCATCCAGTTACTAAAAGTATTCCAAGACCTAAAAGTAAAGATATAAATATGTCTATTTTATTTTTTTCATTAGCCATACATACATTATTGTAAAAGGAGTATGAATTTGAGCACATTTATCTATCTTGTTTTAATATTGAGTATTCCTTATTTTTGGTACATCAGATACTCAACTAACCCTAAAAAAGGCTTCAGCATACTATTCATCGGGGTAATTTCTGTAATTTTATTTATAAATTTTAATCTTTTTGTATTGGCTGGCTGTACACTGCTTGGATCAATTTTGCTACACAATAACAATAACTTAAGCCACCTCTCTTTTATTACTAGCTTTATAGTTTTAATCATCAGTGCATTTAATACAGGTGTAGAAAACTTAATTTGGAATATTTTACCCATAGCCCTTGTCAGTGGAATCTTTTCCTTAATGATGATTGGTCACTGGTTTTTAGTTGATCCAACAATTACTAGGATCGGTATGAAAAATATAGCTAGATCATCAATATTCATAGCAGTTGTTCTTTGCTTATTACTTTTAATGGGGTTCGCTTCAGAAGAGTTATCAATTTTTTATAGAAATATTATTCTTGGTCTATATGTATCATCGGGAATACTTTCATTAGGTTCCTTAAAATCATTAAATGAAAAATCATACACGGGAGTTATGGCTGCTACGGGCCTAAGTTATCTTTCACTTCTAGTCTCACTTGGAGGTACAGGTACCCTTATACTTTTGCCATAGCACTATGCTGACTATATGAAAATCTATACAAAAAACGGCGATAAGGGGAATACGAAACTTCTTTATGGTGGTTCGGTATCCAAGGATAATTATGAACCTGAAGCAGTCGGCACTGTAGATGAGCTTGTTGCATCCCTTGGAATTATTAGAGCTGAAAAAGATTTACCACTCGAAACTAAAGAAATAATATTAGAGATTCAAAGAGAGTTATTTATCGTTGGAGCAGAAATAGCAACATCAAAAGAGAATAGGAATAAATTACAAGCTGGTAAAACCCTTGTGGAAGAAATTATGATTACAAATCTTGAAACAAAAATTGATATCTTAGAGGAGAAAAATGGAATCCCTGATTTTTTTGTTGTTCCCGGTGAAAATACAATCTCATCAAAAATTGATTGGGCACGAGTAGTCTCAAGAAGAGCTGAAAGAAAATGTGTAACTTGGCAAAAGGCTTACGAGATTGAAGACTCTATAGCTATAAAATACTTGAACAGACTTTCAGACTATTTATGGATGCTTGCAAGAGATTTTGAAAAAGATTGGACACCGAGTAATTAAATGAAAATGGATATATTATTTTTTAGTAAAAAATTTGAGAACAAAGATGAATTCATAGTCGACTCAAAAACATTCAGCGAGTACATAACAACTCACGGTTTTGAGGGAAAACCAAAACAAATCCTTTTGATGCCACCATCTTTGTCTTCAAGAGGAAACGAAACGATCCTAGTCTCTTCTGAAGACATTAAAAGTACTGATCTCATAGAGTTGGGTTATTTAATCGGAAAACAAATACAAACTAGCGTAACAATCGAAATTGTTAATTTTGAGGGAAACAAAGAGCTTTTGATTCAGGGAATTATGTTTTCAGAGTATAACTTTGACTCCTATAAAACAATGAAAACAAAAGAAAGAATCGAGCTCAACTTTTCTGAAGACTTAGATACTCAAAGTAATAAGTTAAAAAAAGAAGCAGTATTTTGGGTGAGGGATATGATCAATACGCCACCTCTGGACAAAACTCCAGAATTTTTTATAGAGAGTATAAAAAATTTAAATACTGAGATAAATCTTGAAATTCATGACGAAGAATGGCTTGAAGAAAATAATTTTGGAGCTGTTCTCGGAGTTGCTAAGGGATCTGAGAGAAAACCTTATTTTTTAGTGGGTGAATACAACAAAGAGGCAGATTTTCAAATTGCACTAATTGGGAAAGGTGTAATGTTTGACTCAGGTGGGCTTTCCTTAAAATCTCCGGCTGGAATGGAGACAATGAAAACTGATATGGCAGGAGCAGCTACTGCTTGGGGAGTAATGAGTTTGATTTCAAAACATAAAATAAATGTTGGCCTGACAGTTTTTACTCCAATTGTAGAGAACATGCCCAGCGGTAGTGCCATTAGACCAGGCGATGTTTTAACTGCAAGAAATGGTAAAACAATTGAAGTATTAAATACTGATGCAGAAGGAAGACTAATTATGGCTGACGCTCTTGCATTTGCCTCCGAAAAAAAACCAGATTTAATCTGTGATGTAGCAACTTTAACTGGAGCCTCCTATGTAGCGTTAGGTTTAGATATTGGAGCAATTTTTTCAAATAATAAAGATATAGAAAACATTTTTATTAATTCTACAGAAACATCTGGAGAAGAATTTTATCCTCTGCCCCTGCATGAAGGTTATAAAAAATTAATAGAATCTGATATTGCTGACATGCAAAATACTGGTGGACACTTTGGAGGAGCTATAACAGCAGCACTTCTTCTTGAAAATTTTGTAGAAGATTTAGATTGGGTTCACCTTGATATAGCCGGACCAGCTAGAGCAAGTAATAGAAAAGGTGCGACTGGATTTTCAGTGTTAACTTTATTCGAATTTTTTAAAGACTTAGCTATGAGTCATCTTGAGAGTTAGCAACAATAAAAATTAGGCTATCTCCTGTAGAAACTGTTCCACCTTGGGCTACATTTGTTCCAATAACCTTGCCTTGACAATCTGGTATTTCAGATTCTTCAAATGAATTTTTCAAGAACAAGATAACACTTGTTTCTCTCATAAAGTTTTTGATTAAAATTTCTGCTTCATCTTTCGTATAAGTACAAGGAGGAATATTTGGAATTGCAGCTGTAAACTTTGTACCAGAAACTTCTAGTACAACTTCTGTCCCCTCAGGCATCTCTTCTCCACTTTCAATACTCTGAGTAAGAACCAATCCCGGGGCCTCTTCAGAATCAATTAGCTTTATTGTTGGTAATATATATCCAGAAAATGCAATTTCTTCAGCATCGATGATATTAAGTCCTAGTAACTGAGGTATTTCAATTGTTGGAATTTCATAATATTTATCAATATCACTTGGATCAGCTGGCCACTCTTCAATTGGTAAATCTTCAACAACTTTCTCCATAAATTCTTTCCAAATAGGTGCTGGTACCCTTCCTCCAGAAACACTTGATACAACTTCACCATTAATTTCAACATTTGTAAGAGGGAGCTGTTCTTCTGCAAAACCAATCCAGACTGAGGAGGTGTATTGAGGAATAAATCCAATAAACCAAGCTTCTCTGAATCCTTGATGAGTTCCGGTTTTACCAGCAATTGGCCTGTCATCAAGTACAGCTCTAGTTCCTGTACCAAACTGAGCAGCTACTTCTAGGGTTTTCCTTACAGCCGCGGCAGCTCCAGGATCAGGAATAGTTACTCTTTGGGATGATATGTGTTGATAAAGTATCTGACCATTAGAGTCTGTTATTTTATCAATTAAATACGTAGGCGCTAAAGAGCCATTATTTGCAAAAGAAGAATAAGCTGAAGCCAGTTCAATTGGAGTTACAGCTCCGGCACCAAGAGTTAATGAAATTACGGGATCTAATTCTGAGTCTATACCAATTCTGTTGGCAGTACTGGAGAGTTTTTCTCCACCAAGCTCTGAGGCAAGTTGTGCAAACACTGTATTCACTGATTTTCTAGTCGCTTCTTCAAGTGAAACCATTCCTGAGGTATCTAGAAGTTTAATTGATCTATTATATTCTGATTTATCTATACATGGTTTGAAGATAAATTGAGTTTCACTTTCAAGGTTAATTTGAATTAAATTATTTTGTTCTTCAATTAAGACAGGATCGCTAACTTGGATTAATGTTCGTCCTTCATCATCTTCAGTGGTCAAGTTCTCATCTTCGGAGTAAATTACAATACCTCCATCTTCAGAATATTGGCCTAGTGCAATACCTATTGCTAATAATTTATCGCCCTCTTCTTCAAGTTCATCTATCTCTGACGAAATAGGAAACTGATCAATAAAATCTTTATTTTTCAATTCTTCGGCATGAAAGCCAACACATTGAAGTTCAATCGCTTTGTCTTGTGCGGGAAGTTTATTTATAAACCTATCAGCTGTAATTGAAGTTCCATAATTTCTAACCACCCATTTCGTGCCAATACCATCTGGAGCGCAAGGATATCCACAATCAATTTCAACAGGGCTTCTTGAGTCTCTTGTACTATAAAGTTTTGCGCCAGCCTCTAAAGCTGCAAGTAGAGTAATTGGTTTAAATGCTGATCCAGGGTTTCTCTTACCTTGCGTAGCAAGATTATACTGCTCTTCTTCGAAAGGTAGCCCAGAAGCCATAACCTCAATGCCTCCAGTTTTATTATTGATTAATGTAATTACTCCTGTTGGCTTAGGTTCGGGTTCTTCTAGATTTACACCAGCTTCCAAATCTATAATTTCAGATGGAACCCATTTATTCAAAACCTCGTTAGCGTGATTTTGTAATTCTAAATTAACTGTTATATTTATAGTCAAACCACCACCACCAGTACACGAAGTGTCATCTGATGGACATCCAAAAAGAGCTTTTTTCCTTTCTTCTTTTGTAGAACCAAGAACTGCAAACTTTGGTTCATTAAGTAATCTTCTTTTTACCTCAGCAGAAACATGTTCAGCTTTATTTGAAAGTGTATTTGGTTCTGCAATTGTAAGTGGGGCTAATTTTGCTGACCTATGCTGTATGTCAACTATAAATCCTTCTTTAAGCATGACATCTAAAACATCATTTCTTCTATCCAGTACTCTTTCTGGATATTTTCTAGGGTTGTAATATGCTGGACTTCTTATGATGACCACTAGTGTTGCTGCCTCATCTAAAGTAATATCACCAACATCTTTGTTGAAATATTCAGACGAAGCCGATTGGAGGCCATAAGCTCCAGAACCCCAATATATTGAATTTATATAATATTCTAAAATTTGATCTTTTGAATATCTTCTTTCTAATTCAGCTGCTACAACAGCCTCTGCAACCTTTCTTCTTATCGAGATTTCATCGCCAACAAAAGATTGTTTAGCCACTTGAGATGTAATAGTTGAACCACCTCTAGTAACTCCTCTTAAGTTATCAACTACAGCACTTAATATGGCTACAAAATCTACACCTTCATGTTGATAGTAATTACTATCTTCTGCAGCAAGGAGTGTGTTTATAACAAAAGGAGGGACATCTGACAATTTGATTGGATCCCTATTGAGACCATCATGAAGTTCGTCTAATATTTGATTATCTGAAGTAACTATTATTGAAGGTTCAGATAATGATACAAAATCTAACACCATACCCTCAGCCCTTGGTAAGAATTTTTCTTCCAAATTGGTTACCACTTCCATTGCAGATTTTATAGGTAAAAACGTGAAAAAAGCAAACCACCCTGAAAGCAATAGAGCACTTACTAAAAGACCAAATCCAGCTATATATTTAATTCCATATCTGGATTTATTTTCTAAATTATGGATTTGTGCCATTACTTAATTCTAGTGTCTATAAAAATCAATTTAACATTAGGAGTAGTAATAGGAATACATGTAATATAGATTAACAATGGATTATTCACCAGGACTTAGAGGCGTAATAGCTGGAGAAACTCAAATTTCCACAGTAGGAATGGAAGGAACCTCACTTCGATATAGAGGGTACGATGCTGTAGGTCTTACCAACACAAATACATATGAGGATGTTGCATCCTTAATAATCGATGATGATTTGGATGGAGAATTATTTAAAAAGTCATTTTCCAATCATTACAAAAAACTCTCAGAGGACTCAGGACTAATTGAACTAATTAATAGGTTAAAGACAGAACAACATCCTATGGATGTAACAAGGACAGCTATTTCCTATATTGGTGAAGCTAATGAAAGTAACAAGTTAGATGCTGCTAGTAAGGTCACTGCAATAGCTTGTTTAGCTATTGCTTCATACAACAAAGAATTATCAGACGTTTTAGACCAAAAATATACAGTAGCAAGTTCACTTCTACCAAATAGCTCTACACAACAACAACTTGAAGCATTAGATGATATGTTAATTCTTTATGCTGAACACGGCTTTAATGCTTCTACTTTTGCTGCTCGTGTCACCGCTTCAACAAGATCGGATTTAATAAGCGCAATTGTTTCAGGAGTGGGAACCCTGAAAGGAGAGCTACATGGTGGAGCAAACGAGGCAGCCGTAGAATTAATAAACAGTTTCAATACTCCTGAGGATGCAAAAAATGGCGTGTATCAGCTACTTGAAGATAAAAAGAAAATTATGGGTTTTGGTCACGGTGTTTATAAAATCCAAGACCCAAGAAGTCCTGTTGTAAAAAACTGGGTTGAAGTTCTGTCAACTTCAGAAGAATCTATTAATAAATACGAAATAGCCAAAACCATAGACTCAATTATGGATTCTGAAAAAAAATTATTCCCAAATGTAGATTTTTATGGAGGATTGCTACTTTCTGAATTAGGGTTTGCTGTTGACGTATTCACACCAATTTTTGTTGCTGGTCGTTCTGTTGGATGGTCAGCTCATTATTTTGAACAAAGAAATCAAGATACTCTAATTAGACCTGCTGCAAAATATACAGGAATTCAAGAAAGATAATCACAACTTGAATGAGCCATCTTTTAATAATTTAATCACGAATTATTTAGAAAAAGAAGTTCTTTTAGATGATGAAACCTTAATTTCTACAAAGTTAGCACTTCTTGACACGATTGGTTGTATTTTTGATGCTGCTGACGGATCTCAACCAGTTGCTTTTGCAACACGCGGCGAACACCAGAAAATAAATAATCCTTTTAAGTATGCACAAAATATAAATAACAACAGAGATATGGGAAGATATTTTACGACCTTGATACGCTGGCATGATTATAACGATACTTTCTTAGCTAGAGAATGGGCTCATCCATCAGATAATATAGGATCATTGCTTGCATATTTTATGTCAAACTCTGGTTCTTTTAGAGATTTATCTGACGCTATTGTGAAAACTTATGAGATACAAGGCTCTCTATCATTGGGAACATCCCTAAACAAAGAGGGTTACGACCATGTATTTTTTGTAAAAATTGCTTCTGCGGCTGTTTATTCTCACTTGCTTTCAGGTGGCAATAAAGATGTTGTCACCAGAACGATTAATAATGCCCTTTTAGATGGACCATCTTTGAGAAGCTACAGACATACCCCAAATGTTGGGAGAAGAAAAAGCTGGGCCGCCGGTGATGCTGTATCAAGAGCAATTGAACTATCAGAAATATCATCTCTTGAAGATGAAAAATATGATGGTATTTTAAAAGATCAAACTTGGGGATTCGAAAGTATTTATTTTCAAGATGAAACGATGAATTTTGGTAAAACACTCGACAATTGGGTTATTAATAATGTTCTCTTTAAAGTCCTCTATCCGGCTGAATTTCATGGGCAGTCTGCCGTTGAAGCAGCTGTACAACTTTCAGAAGAGTATCTAAACAACAAAGATGCTTTAAAAAATATTTTAATAGAAACACATGAACCTGCCGTAAGAATTATTAGTAATAAGGATATATTAAATAATGCCTCTGATAGAGATCACTCTTTGGAGTATATGGCGGCAGCAGCACTTTTATTTGGTGACGTAACAAGTGATAGTTATGAAGATACCTTCGAAGGATATAAAGATATTGAGCAACTGAGGAAAAAAATTATTGTAAAAGAAAATCCTGAATTCACTGAAACATATTACAAATTTGAAAAACGAGAGATTGCTAATAGTATTTATCTTGAGTATGAAGACGGTAGTAAATCAGAAAAGATAACTGTTAGGTATCCAATTGGCCATCCCAAAAGACGACAGGAAGCAATCCCTCTTATTAGAGAAAAATTTATTAAGAATACTTCACGTCATTTAGATCAAGATCAGGCAATTAACCTATGGACATCTATATATGATCTAGAAACAGATGCTGAATTTAGTCAATTGATTAAACTTTTATTGAATGAGTAAAACTATATATTTACTAGTAGGTGGTGAAGCCACAAGACTCAAGCCATTATCAGAGGGAATCCCTAAAGCGTTATTAACTGTAAAAGACACTTCCATAATTGATTTAATTATTGATAATCTTGAGCAAGCTGGTTTTGAAAAATTTAAGTTATTATGTTCCATTAAACATAAGGAACAGTGGGAACAGTACCAAAATCAGACAACAAGATCTATTGAATTATTATTTGAAACAGAAAAATTAGATACTGCGGGTTACATTGTCCAAAACATAGATGCATTTGAGGAAACATTTTTTTGCATGAACGGTGATTTGCTTTTAGACATGGATTTCGAAACATTCATAAGTTATATTGAAAATGTTTCAAATTCAACCATATGTTCCGTTCAAGTTGACAATCCATCAAGGTTTGGAGTATTACATCTTGATAATGAAAAGGTTGTAAATTTTATTGAAAAGCCAGATGATTTAAAGTATGGAAACAATATCAGTATGGGTTTTTATTACATTTACAAAAAGGATATATTGAAAATCAAAGAATATTTAAACATTCCAGCTTCCTTTGAAAAAGATGTTTTTCCTTCTTTGGCACAAAATTTGCTTTTAGATTGTTATAAGGTTGATGGCAATATGATTGACGTTGGAACAAGGGAATCATACATAAAAGCACATACAGATATAAACGATAACTGGATTGCAGAAAATGTAACCTTGGGTTTAAATACTGAAATTGAAAACAGCGTAGTATTTGAGAATTCTCAAATCGGTAATGATGTGAAAATATCTAATGCAATAATTCTTAAAGATAGCGTTATACCTGATGGTACGATTATCACTAAAGAAATATATAAATGAAAACAGAAAAAGCACTAATTACAGGTGGAGCGGGTTTTATTGGCTCTCATCTTGTTGATGACTTAATTAAAAATGGATATGAAGTTATGATTGTTGACAATCTATTAAGTGGCAACAAGGAAAATATCTCTAACATAGTAAGTAATAATATTTACTACGATGACATTGGCTCTGATAAAGTATTACAAAATATAATAGAATTTGATCCAGATATATGTTTTCACTTAGCTGCTCAGTCTTCAGTTGTTATCTCTGTAGATAACCCAATGTTAGATTTTGAACACAACATTTTGCAGCCACTCAAACTTATAAAAGTTTTACTCAAAACGAATTGTAGGAAGCTAGTGTTTTCCTCATCCGGTGGGACAATTTTTGGCGAACCGGAGATTATCCCAACCTCTGAAAAAGATTTTGCTGGAGAACCTGAATCTCCATACGGAGTAGCAAAGAAAAGATTAAATGAATTTATTGAATTATTGTTGGAGGATATTCCAACTATGTCCTATTCGATACTCAATTTTTCAAATGTTTATGGGCCTCGACAAGACCCTAATGGAGAAGCAGGTGTTATTTCTATCTTTACAAGCAAAATGATGAATAATGCTGAACCTATAGTGTTTGGTGATGGCAAACAAACAAGAGATTATATTTATGTTCAAGATGTTGTTGATGCATTAATCAAATCTTCTGAAATTGATGAGAACTTATTTTTAAATATTGGCACTGGGGTAGAAACTTCTGTAAATGAATTAGTTTCTACTTTAAAAAATACTATAGGCTACGAAGGCAAGGTTCTCTATTATCCAAAAAGAGATGGAGAGCTTTTAAGAAGTGTACTTGATAATTCAAAAGCAAAAAAAGTTTTAGGATGGGATCCCAAATTTTCGCTTAATGACGGGATCATTGAACTAATTCAATGGCTTAAAGCTTAGAGAAAAAAATCTTCGTCAGCATCTCTAATAATTTCATTTACTCCTTTTTCGGAGAAATTGTAAGAATACCCTCGAATTATAGCTACAGGCACTTCATCAACTTTGTTCATAACCAATTCCGAGGCAGCTGCTAGCTCGTCGATGATTGCTATTTCAGTAGCCATCAAGTCATTTCCAAATGAGTCAGTGGTTCCGATATAGCTTGATAGTGGTTCAATACCTGAACAACCAATTGCAACATTAGTTTGTCCCTTTCTCCAAGCTCTACCGAATGTATCACTAATAATTACCGCTACATTGACACCATACTTAGCATTAATTTTATGTCTGAGAGCACGGGCAGTTTTATCTGGATCTTCAGGTAAAAGTAAAGCATAGCCTTTGTCAATATTTGATTTATCAATACCTGCATTTGCACAGATAAAACCATGTTTTGTTCTTGCAATCACTGTTTCTCCTCGTTTTCTGAGAATTTCAGTTGATTCATTTTTTAACACTTCAGATATATCATTCGCTTCTAAATCAATGGCTCTGTCTTCTATTTTGGAAATAATTTTTTGAGTGACAACTAAAACATCATTTTCCATAAACTTTTCTTCAATATCACTTAAAGCAACATCTAAAATTTGAATCAAATTATCTTGTTTTTTAAACTCGGGTAAACCAAAAATAGGTATGATCTTTACTATATTTTCATTCATCACTAATTATTTCATTGGCTAAGTTAATAGCAATTTCCTTATCCGAAAATAAAATGTTCTTTGTTTTGACATTTTTTTCAGACTTTTCATTTTCATGAACGATATAGTTATTTGCGATGTCTTTATAGAAAATTTTTAATCCCTCTATATTAGGTTCAAGTCCGAAAGCTTTAAAATTTTCATCAGAGGGACCTTTTAAGGCTTTGTTGTCGATAAAGGGGCTAACAACTGTTACATTCCCATTACTAGAGATCAATTCTTTTATAATGCTAATACTTAATATTGGTCCAATTGAAAGAATAGGATTTGATGGTCCGATAACTATTTGATCAGCTTCCATGAGAGCTTTTTTCACTTCATCTGTAATCGATGCATTTTCAGCACCTTTATATGCAACTTCTTTTAATTCAGGTTCCGCTTTTCGTTCAACGAAATATTCTTGAAAGCTCAATATTTCATTATCAGATGTTGTCAACGTCGTCTTAATTTGATCATTAGTCATTGGTAGTAAGTCACAGTTTAAGTTATAAAACTCAGTCAAAAATTTAGTAATTTCTGTAAGAGTTTGCCCATCATGTAACATTTGATTTCTTAATAGCTTAAGTGCAAGATCTTTGTCTCCAATTGAAAATTGTTGGCTTTTATAATTCTTAAAATAATCGCTGACATTGAAAGTATCGTCTTTTTGCCCCCACCCAAATTCGCCTTCCATATTGGCGAGAGCATACATGACAGAATCCACATCAGGCGAAAGTTTTACACCATGAATAATTTCATCATCACCTGTATTAACAATTATTGATAGGTCAATATTCTTTTGGGCATAAAACCCTTTTGCCAGCTTGGCCCCGCCAATTCCTCCAGAAATGTAAGCTAACTTTTTCATCTCGAACCTATATCTAGTAAATATTCATGTAACATTTTATTAATGGTAGACAAAGAAATTATAGAAGCAATTGCTGAATTAAGTGAATCTGAATTAAAACGTCTCAAACTTTTAATAGATAATAAATTAGACCTTGATATAAACAATTCAAAAATCTCTTATCGCAGTAAGGATATAAAATGCGGCAGAGAATCCTGTAATTCTTGTCCACACGGTCCTTACTGGTATGCAGAGTGGACAGAGAACGGTAAGCGGAAAACTAAGTATTTAGGAAAAATATTAAATGAAATTATTTAAAAACAAACCTGTAACTCACCTCAATCAGATCTATTTTTACTTAGTTGCAATTCTCATCCTCAGGCTAGACCTTGTGTTTCTTAATACAATGCCGACAGGGGGAGATATGGGTGCCCATGTTGTACCTATAAAGTATTTTATTGAGAATTTCGCATTAAACTTCCAACTAAATGGTTGGTCAAATGACTGGTTTGCGGGTTATCCCTTATACTTTTTTTATTTTCCATTTCCAGCCGTAGTTACTTTTCTACTAAATTTAGTTTTTCCTTATGGTGTAGCTTTTAAATTGATGGTTATCGGTTCAATATTGTTAACAATTTACTCTTTTGAAAGATTATTCAGAAACATGCAATCTAATTTTTCAATCTTTGGCTACATTGCTGGTTTAACATATATTCTTACAGAGTCTTTTACTATCTATGGAGGAAATCTTGCATCAACACTAGCTGGTCAGTTTTCATTTACATACTCAATTGCTTTTGCTAACTTGGCTATTGCTCATTTAACTAAATCAGATAAAAATAATAGACATGTTGTAAGTGCGATATTTTTAGGCTTCAGTTTGCTTAGTCACTTGATTCCTTTCCTGATATATGCCCTTATCTACTTTTATTTTTGGATCAAAGCCAAAAACACAACAGTAGAAAAGTTCTCTTCAGGCTTAATTTTTCTATTTATAACAATCAGATTTACAACCTCATTACTAACTAATTTAGAGTACACAACCAATATGAGTTACACGCCGTTCACAAAATTAAGTGACTTAGTAAAAAGTGATATTACACCCTATATACTTGTTATTTTTATTATTTTATTATTCAATATGAAGCTAGTGATGTCATTCAAGGTGACGTCACTTTTTGAGTGGTTCATTGTAATTTTTTCTGTCCTTTTATACTTCTATGTTCCTGAAGGAGCTTTGTGGAATGGGAGAGTTGTAAGTTTTCTTAATTTAGGTGTAGTAATTATATTTTTTAAATTATTTGAATATAGTGTTATGAATATTTTTAGATACGAACAAGGAGAAATTATATTAAAAATATTGAGTACGATTATATTATTTTCATATCTGCTTACTTTTGTAGACAAATGGAACATCTCTGGCTATAAAATATTTTTATATCCTCTAATATCTGTACTGACTTTTGGTTTTGTATATTTCTTTTCTTCCTCTGTTAATCTTTTTAAGTTGACTTTTACTGCATCAATTATTTTCACCGTCTCATTTTTGCCATACTGGGTAAGTTGGAATTTTAACGGCTATGAAAACAAAGATCAGTGGGGAGATATAGAAAATCTTTACAGTAGTTTAAACACTCTCTCTCCCGGAAGAATTATGTGGGAGCCAAACTCCGATTTAAATAAATATGGAACGCCTATGGTCCTAATGACAATACCTCTTTACACTCATCACTCAAGTATGGAGGGGCTATATTTTGACTCAAGTATTACAACTCCATTTCACTTTATCGCAGTATCCGGTTTAGCAGAGAGGCCATCTAATCCTGTTGGAGGGTTGAGATACATCAATAATAATTTTGAAAAAGGTCAGGAATATCTCGAAGATTTAGGAGTCGATTATTTTGTGTCATACACTGATTCGATTACAACAAAAGCAATAGAAAATGATAAACTTGAATTTCTTTTTACCTCAGAGCCTTTTACAGTATTTAGTGTCGAATCAGAAAAAGTAGAATTAGTAAATCAAGAGTTAGTTGCGTTTGAAAAAGTACCGTTTATTGATCGTACTTTAAGTTCTTTATTCAGAAATACAGAATACGATAACTTTTTTGCTGAAGCATATGAGAACTTTGACGAGCTTAAAACACAAAGGATAATTGAGCTTCCAAGTGTAAATTTCAATATTGTGAGTAGTAATGAGGATGTAGTAAACATTAGTAATTTCAACATGACTTCAAACAGTATTTCATTCATTACAGATAGGCCAAATGAACTTCACATGATTAAAACTTCTTATTTTCCTAATTGGGAAATCGAAAATGGAGATGGCCCCTACAGGATATCTCCATCATTTATGGCAGTTATTCCTAATTCTGCAAATGTAGAATTAACTTTTGTAAGAACTGGAATCGAAACGTATTCTTTCTATACAGCCCTAGCTTCATTACTGTTATATGTAAGCTTGTCAAAAAAAAGGAAAGCTGTTGAATAAGATATTTCATTATATAAAAAAACTACCTTTTATTAAGGAAGATAATGCACTTGCCCAGTTGATTAGAACATATATTGTCGGTGGAGTAAATTTATTGATTGGGTTATTGTTTAATTATATTTTTCAATTTTTTATTTTTAACAATATTGAGATTCCATTAAGAACCTACCTGACAAATATAGGATCCTTCTCCTTTGGTGTAATAATTTCCTATTTTTTATCAAGAAAGATTATTTTCAAACTTTCTTCAAAAAAAGGAAATTTCAAAGAGTTTATTAGTTTCTTAGTTACAAACTTAATAAACCTAATCCTTCCTCTACTAATATGGTATGTGATAGATAGGTACAAGCCTTCAATTCAAGAAAATGAATTACAGTTTATAGTTTCAACAGTGTTGATACACGGCAGTATTTTGCCAATAAAGTATCTAATTTATAAATTTTTTGTGTTCAAAGATTCTTTAGATAGTTGAGATCTTAAGCGAAGCAAACTTTTGATTGTCCTTGGGATTCTTTTATAGATGACAGAGACACTGGGTCTTATTTCATTTATGACAGCCGGGACTTCATGAATGCGTTCACCGCTCCTCTCTATTCTTATCAATAGTTCAGTATCAAAAAGATCCTGAGTCGATACAACATTTTCGATCTGGTTTTTAACTGATTCATTTCTTACAGCTTTCATACCGTGGGTATCTGATAATTTAGTATTAAAAAGTAACTTTAAAATCGCTACAAAAGTTAAGGTAGCAATTCTTCTAATAAGCCTTCTACCATCATTTGATTTAACAAGTCTCTTAGATGCAGTAATAGCAGAGAAGGTATCATCGAGTTGTAATGCTTCTTCAAGAAAATCTTCTGAAAAATAGTCTATATCAAAAGAGATTACCATTTCATTCTTAGCTTCCATAAAACCTTGTTTCAAAGCATTCCCGTAGTTGGCCTTTGATAAAATAGTAACTCCACATTCTTTTTTATCTGAAATAAAATTCTTAATAAGAGACAATGTTTCATCTTTAGAACCATTCTCTACAAATATTATTTCGAATTCCAATTTCTTCCTCTTGCAGATATCATAAATTTGAGCTGCAGAGTTCAAAATGATATCTTCTTCGTTAAAGATTGGGATTACGACAGAAAAGTTTTTTACAGTAAACTTGTGACTCATTATCTGTACAATAACTTAATAATGGTTGAAAATAAACTAGATTTAATATTTAAAGCCTACGATGTAAGGGGTGTTTATGGGGATACCCTCACAGAGCAAACCGCTTACAATATTGGAATTGCATTCAGTAAATTTGTTAAAGCTGACAAAATTATTATTGGCCATGATGGTAGAACCTCAAATCTTACAATATTTAATGCTGTAGCTTCGGGTATTGAGAGTAACGGTAAACAAGTATATTATATTGGCACAGTCCCAACGGACGTTGTATATTCTTTATCTGGCTTGTTGAATTTACCCGGGTTGATTATTACAGCCTCTCATAATCCTAAAGAATGGAATGGGTTTAAATTTTGTAATTCTGGAGCTTCGCCTATTGGTATAGAGTCAGGTTTACTTCAGATTAAGGAACTCGCATCTGAAAGCCAAGAAATAAATTTGTCAACCACTCAACATGAAAATGAAAATGTTATTCCAACTTACATGAACCATCTTAAAACAATTGTTAATCCTGATGATATTACTAGTTCAATGAAGTTTGGAATAGATGGGGGAAATGGTGCAATTGGTTCTGTAATAGAAAGCCTCACCTCAACATACAATCTAAATTACGATGGAATCTATATGGATGTAGATGGAAATTTTCCCAACCATCCAGCTGACCCATCAAATCCAGATAATCTAATTGAACTTGTGGAACTTGTACTCACGAACAAGTATCAATTTGGGGTTGCATTTGATGGCGATGCAGATAGGGCAGTTTTTTCTGATGATAAAGGAAATATTATTTCAGGAAGTATTATGACTGCGATTATTTCTGATTGGTTATTAGAAAAAAGAGGGGAAATAAAAGTTGTCTACAATGTAAACGTACCTCCGTCAGTAATAAACTATCTCACGGGTAGAGGTATCAATATGGTTAGATCAAAGGTTGGACATTCATACATAAAACAAATTATGAGGGATGAAGATGCTGATTTTGGAGGAGAACACAGCGCACATTTCTACCTGAGGGAAAACTTTTATGCAGATTCAGGAATTGTTACTCTTCTAATTTTTTTACAGATATTATCTGAAAAAAAACAAACACCCTCAGAGCTAATCTCTAGTTATAACTTTTTCCCCTCATCAGGAGAGATTAATTTTACTGTAAAGAACGTACAGGATAGTATCCAGAAAGTGAAAGATAATTTTGAGAAAGATTTTGATACATTAGATGGAATTTCTTATTTTGAAGAAAATTACTGGTTTAATATACGAGGATCCAATACAGAACCAAAATTAAGACTAAATGCTGAAGCAGAAAATATTGATCTACTAGATAATTTAGTTAAAAAAATAAGGAATATAATAGAGGAGTAATGACAAATATTGCATATGAATTAGGAAACCAAGTTCAAGAAAAACTAGAAACTTCAGCGGGAATTAATTCTATAACCTATGAATCTCTCTTAGTTATGGGAATGGGGGGATCTGGAGTTTCTGGAGATGTTTTAAAATTATTATCTGACACAGTAACTTCCACTGACGTAACAGTTATAAAGAATTACAACATTCCTAACAACTTAATAGAAAAAAAACCATTTTGTTTATTCATTTCATACTCAGGCAACACAGAAGAAACCTTATCAGGATTAAATGACGCTATTACAAATAACTTTGATTGGGCTGTCATTTCAAGCGGAGGGAAATTAATAGAAAAAGCAAAAAATAATAATAAAGAATTTATTCAAATACCATCAGGACTCCAACCACGCGCAGCTTTTGGTTATCTTGCTCAGGCAGTATGTTTATTTTTAGACAATAATGAAAATACTAATTTTACTTCTAAGATACGAGAATCTGGAAAACACTTGAATGAATTACTCTCCAATTCTGAAGATTCTGAAATAGAGCACCTAGCTAGTTCATATGCAAAGCAGATTATGAATAAAACATGCGTTTTATATGGAGGAACTGGATTGACTGAGTTAGTTAGTTCAAGATGGAAAACGCAAATTAATGAGAATTCAAAGGCCAAAGCCTTTATTGGGTCGATGCCGGAAGTGCACCATAACGAAATTCTTTCATGGCAAGCTGATAAAGATGGGAGTATGGAAAACTTTATACTAATTTTTCTAAGAAGCCCATTTGAACATCCTCAAATCAAGAAAAGATTTGAGTTATCTGAAAAATTATTGGGTGATAAAGTTCAAATTTTGAATATTTCAACAAAAGAGTCGAAAGATGAACTAAAAATATTAATGGAACTAGTATTACTTGGAGATTTAACAAGTATCCATTTGGCTAATAATTTAAATATGAAACCCGAGGATATAGACACAATAGAAGAACTAAAAAAACTACTGAAAGGATAACAATGTCTTCAATAAAAGATTCTAAATTAGCGCAAGAAGGTAGCCAAGAAGTTGATTGGGCCGCAAGACAAATGAAAGTCTTAGAAGATATAAAAACAGAATTTTCTCAAAGCAAACCATTAGAGGGATTAAATATCGGTGCGTGTATGCATGTTACAAAAGAAACTGCAAATTTGATGTTAACCCTTAAAGCAGCAGGGGCAAATGTAGCACTATGTGCTTCCAACCCACTTTCAACAAAAGATTCAGTCGCGGCATTTCTTGCAGAAAGCGATGTAGAGGTCCATGCGATTCACGGTGTCTCTAATGATGAGTTTTTTACACACTTGAATGCAGTTCTAGATACAAAACCAGACATCACGATGGATGATGGAGCTGACTTAGTTTCATTGCTACACACTGAAAGGGCAGATTTACCTGTAATGGGGTCTATGGAAGAGACGACAACTGGAGTTATAAGGTTGAAGTCTATGGAGAAAAATAATAAATTAAGATTTCCAGTCGTTGCAGTAAATGACTCTGATACAAAACACCTTTTCGATAATCGATTTGGAACTGGGCAAAGTGCTATGGACGGGGTTGTAAGAGCTACTGATCTATTAATTGCTGGCTTAAATGTGGTTGTTATTGGTTTTGGTGACTGTGGAAAAGGTGTTGCTGAAAGAGCTTATGGTATGGGTGCAAAAGTAACAGTCGTAGAACCTAATTCAGTTAGAGCATTAGAAGCCTTGATGCATGGATATGAAGTTAAAACAAGTATTAATGCTGCCAAAATTGCAGATGTAATCATTTCAGTTACTGGAAATATGCATGCATTAGATAAGCAACATTTTGACGTAATGAAAGATGGTGTTGCTCTAGCTAATGCAGGTCATTTTGATGTAGAGATTAACTTAGCAGCATTAAAAGAAGGCAGTACTCAAGTTGATAGAGTTAGAGAACATGTCGAAAGCTATAAATATGATGGAAAAGAAATACTTATATTGGCTGAGGGAAGACTAGTTAACCTTGCCGCTGCAACAGGCCACCCTGCTTCTGTAATGGATATGTCTTTTGCTAATCAGGCACTTGCGGCAGAATGGATAAAAGACAACTACAAAGAATTAGAGCCGAAAGTTTACACTCTTCCTAGCGAAGTAGATTTAAAAATTGCTGCTACTAAATTGGGACTCATGGGCGGAGAATTAGAAATTCTCACTGAAGAGCAGGTCAATTATCTTGATTCCTGGGAGCATGGCACCAGCTAAACTTGAGTATTTTTAAAAAAGTCTTATCTGTTGGAAGTGGAAAACTCTCTACTGAGTTAAATAAAAAAGTAGAAGAGATAAATTCTAAGGAACAAGAACTTGAACAACTTACCGATGAAGAAATTAAACAGGCTTTTCATGAGCTTAAAAACCGTATTGGAACCGATGACGTTTATTCACTTGAAGTCGAAGCTTTTGCATTAACTCGAGAAGCTGCAAAAAGAACCCTAGGCCAGAGGCATTATGACGTACAGTTATTTGGAGGGATGGTACTTTTAAGGAATAAGATTGCTGAAATGAAAACTGGTGAAGGTAAAACCCTGGTTTCTACATTACCTATTGCTCTAAGAGCACTTTATGGGAAGGGAGTACATGTTGTAACTGTAAATGACTACCTTGCAAAAAGAGATGCAGAGTGGATGACTCCTATTTACAATTTTCTTGGTTTAGAAGTTGGACTTATTTATGCAAATCAAGAATATGAAGAAAAAAGAGCAGCATATAGGAAAGACATAACTTACGGTACAAATAATGAATTTGGTTTTGATTATTTAAGAGACAATATGGCTCAAACAAAAGAACAACTTACACAAAGTAACCTTTTTTATTCTGTAATTGATGAAGTTGATTCAATTTTAGTAGATGAAGCAAGGACACCATTAATAATTTCAGGTCGTGTTGAAGAGTCGACAAAATGGTATATCCAATTTTCAAAACTAGTAAAAGGGATGAAACAAGATGTTCATTACGAAATTGAAGAAAGTAAAAAGCAAATTCATCCAACTGAAATTGGAATTGAGTTGGTAGAGAAACAGCTTGGAATTGATAATTTATACGAATACACAGAAACAAACTTTATACATTATCTAACCGCTTCATTAAGAGCAAAGGCAATCTATGCAAAAGATGTTGATTACATTGTCGAGGGTGGACAACTTAAAATCGTAGATGAATTTACTGGAAGGGTTTTAGAGGGTAGAAGGTACTCAGATGGTTTACATCAAGCACTTGAGGCAAAAGAAGGTTTACAAATTCAAGACGAAAATCAAACATTAGCATCAATAACATACCAAAACTACTTTAGAATGTACGAAAATCTCTCTGGTATGACGGGTACAGCTAAAACAGAAGAAGATGAGCTTATTCAAATTTACAATCTTGAAGTCATTGATATTCCAACAAATGTTCCAATTGCAAGAGACGATAAACAAGATGCTGTTTATAAAACAAGAAAAGCCAAAATTAATGCTGTGATTGAGGATATAAATGAGAGGAACAAAAAAGGTCAACCAATATTGCTTGGGACAGTCTCGGTTGAATCTTCAGAAGAGCTTTCAAAAGCGTTGACAAATAAAGGGATTAAGCACTCTGTCTTAAATGCTAAAAATCATGAACAAGAAGCATCTATAGTAGCTCAGGCTGGCCGTTTAGGTTCAGTAACTGTTGCAACAAACATGGCTGGTAGAGGTGTTGATATTAAACTTGGTGGAAATCCAGAAGAGATGGCCTTTTTAGCAGCAAAAAATGAAAATAAACTTGGAGATGATAAATATCTTCAACAAAAGACAGATGAATATGAAAAACAAAGTATTGAAGAAAAAAATAAAGTACTGAGCTTAGGAGGTTTGTATGTTTTGGGAACAGAAAGACATGAATCTCGTAGAATTGATAACCAATTAAGAGGTAGGTCGGGTAGGCAGGGAGATCCCGGAGAATCAAGATTTTATATAAGCCTAGAAGATGACTTAATGAGAAGATTTCAAGGTGAGAGAATTCAATCGATTATGGACAAACTAAATTTACCAGACGAAGAGAGAATTGAGCAAAACATGGTCACAAAAAGTATTGAAAGAGCTCAGGCCCAAGTTGAATCTCTAAACTTTGAGATAAGAAAAAATGTTCTCAAATTTGATCAAGTCTTGAACCAACAAAGAGAAGTTATATATAAATGGAGAAGGAATCTATTAACATCAGATGATATATCTGACCTACTAAACGAGTGGTTTCAAGATATAAAAGAAAATGTATCACAAAATGTGGAACTTCATAAAAAATCATACGAATCTCTTGAACATTTTAAAGACCAAGTAGACGAGGAGTTAAACGAACTTTTAAGTGAAGATAATAAGAATGAGCTCTTATCAAATTTAAAAATAGACGACTCATTGAATATAGGGGAAAACCTCGAGGCATTATTTATTAAAAATGAACAAAAAGATAGTATGAATTTTTGGAATCTTGCAAGAGCTGCAGCACTATCCTTTATTGATCAAACATGGAAAAATCATTTAAGTGAGATGGATTATCTTAGATCTGGAATAGGACTTAGAGCAATGGGTCAAAGAGATCCATTAGTTGAGTATCAAAAAGAAGGTTACGATTTATTCGAGGAATTAATTTTCAATGTCAAGACCTCTGTTGTTAGGCTATTACTTAACTTTGATGGGATAGGGGTCAGCAGTGCCCAAAAAACTAAAGCTAATCCATCAAATCTTGAGTCAAATGATGAAGGCAGCAAAGATTTTGGTAAGATTGGAAGGAACGACCCTTGTCCATGTGGATCGGGAAAAAAATATAAAAAGTGTAAGATGGTTAATTTATGTTCAAAGAATTAGTTGCTGCAATAGAGGCATTAGTTGAAAGACTCTCTTCTGCTAAGGAGTATCTTTGACTTCGAAGCTAAAGAGAAAAAATTAGAACTTCTTAATAACCAGATGGCTGATACAGGTTTCTGGTCAGACAACACTAAAGCAAAGGCAATTACGAAGGAAGCTGCTGCTTATGAAAAAATTCTAAACCTTCTTTTAACCCTAGATACAGAGATAGTTGATTTACAAGAATTACTAAACCTTAGTAAGGAAGAAGATGATGTACTTAAAGATATTCAAAAACAAGTTAAAAGCTTTGAGGAGAAACTAGTTAATTTAGAAGAAGAATCTTTTTATGGCGGAGAATACGATGATTTGAATGCAATGATTTCTATTAATGCAGGGGCTGGAGGGGTAGATGCAAATGATTGGGCTCAAATACTATACAGAATGTATACACGATATTTTGATGACAATGGCATGGAGTATACAATCGAAGAACTTTCAAATGCAGAAGAAGCAGGTATAAAATCAGTTTCAATTACGGTTTCCTCATACAGAGCATATGCAACTTTAGAGAGTGAAAGAGGAGTGCATAGGCTTGTCCGAATAAGTCCATTTGACAGTAATAAGAGGAGACATACTAGTTTTGCGGGTGTTGACGTAATCCCACTTATCGAGAATTCGGATGAAGTCGAAATAAAAGATGATGAAATAAGAATAGATGTATATAGAGCTTCCGGAGCTGGAGGCCAACATGTAAACACAACGGATTCAGCAGTAAGAATAACTCATCTTCCAACAGGATTAGTAGTCTCATGCCAGGCTGAGCGATCACAACTTCAAAATAAAACAAGAGCTTTGGAGTTGCTAAGAACAAAAATCGCACTCAAAGAAAAAGAAGACCAAATGAAGGAACTTAATTCGATAAGAGGAGATCAAGTTGAGGCAGGATGGGGAAGGCAAATTAGATCGTACGTAATGCAACCGTATCAACAAGTTAAAGATTCTAGGACAAATACAGAAGTAGGGAATATCCAAGCTGTTTTAGATGGAGAAATTAACATATTTATTAAAGACTATCTAAAATGGCGTAGACGGGGATTAAATGATTAAATTAGAAAATGTATCGCTAGTTTTTCAAGGTGGAAGCGTTGCTTTATCAAATATTTCCACAGAAATAAAAGAGGGAGACTTTGTATACCTCATAGGGCATTCAGGAAGTGGTAAATCTTCCTTTTTAAAACTTTTATATAGAGATATGTACCCAACTAAAGGCATAATTGATGTCGTAGACATGGAGGTCTCTTCACTACCTAAATGGAAAATCCCAGTATTAAGACGAAAACTTGGAATAGTAACTCAAGAACCACAGTTACTTGAAGATAGAACTACATTTGAAAATATTAGTTTCGCACTTGAAGTATTGGGATACGATGCAGCTGAGATAGATGCAAAGACCAGCACTCTTATTGATTTAGTAGAACTACAAGATAATGCATATAAATTTCCATATCAACTTTCTGGTGGAGAACAGACAAGAGTCGCTATAGCAAGGGCTTTAGCAAGCAATCCATTAGTTCTTCTTTGTGATGAGCCAACAGGTAATTTAGATCCAGATCTTAGTATTCAGATAGTGTCGTTACTCGAAAAAATTAATAGGGCCGGGACGACCATTTTAATGGCCACACATGACTCTTCGATTGTAAATAGAAGAAAAAAGAGAGTATTAGAACTTTCTGATGGAAAGCTGATCAGGGACGAGTCAGAGGGCACTTATGTTTAGGGAATCTTATGAATAAGTTATCTTATGTAATTAAAAACACCTTTATCAACATGAGAAGGAATCCTCTTTTAGTTGTAGCTACAGTCTTGGCAGTCCTGGTCTCTAGTTTCTTAGTATTTACAACCTTGTCTGGAAGAGCCGTTGTAGAAAATAATACATCAAGATGGCAAAACGGCGTTCATGTTGTAATTTTTCTTGATGACAGAGTTACAACAACTGCGCATAAACAACTTCAAGAGTCGCTAGAAAGCTATCCAGAGGTGAGAATGGTTGATTATTTTACCAAAGATGAGGCAGCTGAAGAATTTAAAATTCTTTTTAAAGACCAACCTGAATTAGTTCAAGAAGTTGACTTTGATATATTGCCTTCATCTCTGAGGGTGAACTTAAATAATCCGTCTGACTATACCCTAATTATTGAGAGGATGGAAGGGAATCCAGCGGTTAAAGAAATTAGGGCTTCAGGAGAAGCGATTGAAAGATTATTAAGTCTTACAAACACTTTAGTTTTAGCTGCAACAGTTTTTGCTATATTAATTGCATTTGCTGCATTTATATTAATTATCAATACGCTAAGACTTACTGCTTTTGCTAAACGGAAAGAGATTAAAGTTATGAAGTTAATTGGGGCTTCCTCAACATATATTCGGCTACCGTTTATGTTTGAAGCCATCTTTGAGTCTTTACTGGGCACAAGCATTGCAGTTGGGCTTGGTTGGGGATTAATACAGTACTCAAAGGACTCAGTAGTAGCAGAGAGTATATTTGATATAACAATCTCTGATACATATTTAATCAACCTCACCCTCGGACTCATACTCACATCAATCATTTTTGGTTTTTTTGCAAGCTACGTAGGCATAAGAAAAGCACTCAATGAATAAGAAATGGATAGCTACTTTACTAGTTGGTGTTTTCTTATTTCAAACACTTTCTTTAGAAAGTTTAAATGCAATAACAGCTGAGGAGCGCCTAGAAGAAGTTGAGAAACAACTACAGGCCATTGCTAATCAGATTAACCAATATGAAGGTGAAAAAACAGATTTGGAGAAAGCTATCATCTCAAACGACTCAGCATTGAGACAGGTTAATAGAGAACTTTCGGAAGTACAAAGTAGACTTATAGTTGCTGAAAAGGCTTTAGCTGATGCAATCGCTGGGTACGATACATCATTAGATAACTTAGCTTTAGTTCAGCAAAATATCGTTCAGGAACAAACAAAATTAGGGAAAATCAAATCAGAAATCACCAACGTCAAAGATGAGTTATTTGCTACTCAGATTGAATTAAATGATGCCAGAGAGGGACTCCAAGAACAAGCTCTAACTTTATACATAAATGGTGTGATGAGCCCAACAACAGCATTGTTTATTGATTTGGATGAGCTATCAGATTTTTTAGCTGCTTTAGGATATGCATCATCAGTAGTTGACTCAGCATACAAAATTGTAGAAACCTTAAATGTTTTAGAAAACTTAGCACAAACACAAACATCATTTTTAACAGATAGAGAAACAGATAGACAAGATGTTATTAACAATCTTCAAGTCGAAGAGGAGAAAAAAACAGATATATCTATTGAAGCTGAAGAGTATGCGGACCAAGTAGAGGCAAGTAAAAATCTTGTAGAGTCAGAAAAGAGAAAAGTTGAATCTAAAAAGTCACAAGTTTTATCTGAAAGAAGAAATGCACAAAATCTTTTAGCTCAAGCAAATAAACAACTTGAACTTTTAGATAAAGAACATGCAGATCTTGAAAAGCTTGAAGATGCAATTCAGGCTGACATTGAGAGACTAAGTACACTTGGTGGACCTGCACCAGATGAATTGACTTGGCCAATTACTGGTAGCTACGTATCAAGTGGATATAAGTGGAGAAGATTTAGAGGCGTTACTAGCTTTCATGGAGCTATAGATATTCCTGCAAGAACTGGTACGCCTATTAAGGCAGCAGCAGGTGGAGTTGTAATTCTTGCTAGATATTACGGCCTTGCCGGCAATTCAGTATTTATTGACCATGGTGGAGGAATGACAACTTTGTATTTTCATATGAACAAAATTAATGTCACACCCGGCCAAACAGTGATAACTGGAGATACCATTGGTCAGGTAGGTAATACTGGTAGGTCTTCTGGACCCCATCTTCATTTCGAGGTGCGACTAAAAGATCCAAGCTCTGTATCGTGCTCTTTACCATATCTTGATCCTACGAGTAGAGGTAGAATGAATCCCTACTGTTTCTTGCCCTGATATGAAAGTATTTGCAGAAAATAGAAAAGCTAGAAATTCATATGAGTTTAGTGAATACATTGAGGCTGGAATTGTACTAACTGGTGCAGAAACTAAGAGTATTAGAAATGGTGCAGTCTCAATAGTAGATGCTTTTGCAATCATAGAAAATGAAGAAGCAATTATTAGAGAAATGAACATTGAGCACTACAAGTATTCAAATGAATTAGATTACAATGCAAAATCACCCCGTAAATTATTACTGCACAAAAAAGAAATCAAAAGACTGATTGGTCTCACCTCGATTAAGGGTAATACTTTGGTAGCTATGAAAGTTTACGAAAAAAACGGTTTCATTAAAATTGAACTTGCCTTAGGTAAGGGTAGAAAAGATTATGACAAGAGAAAAAAGCTTACGGAAAAACAACACAAAAAGGATATGAAGAACTACTAAAAATTTTCTACGGTTTCTGTTCCAACTCTTACGTCAGCTGCCCCTGTCCATGATTTATCTTTATATATTGCTGAAACTGGTCCATAGGCTTTATCAAATTTTTGGTCAATCTGAGTAACTAAGTGTCCCTTCGACTCTAGATGTTGAATATCTGTAGCTGCAAATGCTCCCTCTACAGTTAATTGAGAATCTGTATTAGATAAGAAGTCATTTAAAGCCCAGCGACCCTTTTGCATAATATCCCTGAGAGGAGTTTTATCCTTTAAGTAAGGGAGTATGACCTGTGCAAGTAATTGTGGTTGATACCTTCCCCCACGAGTTCCAAGTAGTAACTCTAATTTATTATCTTTTGTCCACAGAGTTGGAGATAATGTATGTAATGGCTTTCTCCCAGCTTGAAGATAATTTTTATGCCCTTTTTGTAAATTAAACCCACACCCGCGATTATGTAGAAAGAATCCATAACTGTCTACACCAATGCGACTTCCAATACCATGAAAGTTGGACTGAATAAGTGATACACCTAAACCAGACGAGTCTCTTACAGTCATGTATGCCGTGCCTCCACCACTTGGTTCAGGAAAGGAAAATTTCTGTGTTTTTTGATCATCATAGAGCTCAATCTTTTTTTCAATATAATCAAGATCGACGCCTTTGAAGTCAAGAATGTCATCTTTATAGTCGTAAGTGATATTATCTCTATCTGCTGCAAATATACGATAACTCTCAATTAGCATGTGTAAGGATTCTTCATATTTTTCAGATAAAAGCTCATAACCCTTCAATGTTGAAAGTGTAAGATAACTTTGTGTGGACGGAGGAGTAGTCCATCCGTCATAGCCAAATACATTCATTCGCAGTGGTTTTATCCATTGTGAGGAGTAGTTCTTAAGATCCTGAGGAGAAATATTTCCACCCACAACCTCAGATATTGAAGATGCAATTTCTCCTTTATAAAATATATCTGGGCCCTCATTTGCAATTAGCTCTAGGGTTTTACCAAGATTTACACGTCTTATGTGGGTACCAGCAGTTAAAGGAAGTAAATTCTTATAAAAACTGACTGATGACCTTTGTCCACCAAGTTCACTCTGATGGATATCTAAACTTTGTGCAAGTTCTTGATTTATTTCAAAGCCTTCGTGGCAAATTTCGATTCCAGCTGCAAATATTTTTGACATTTCCAATGAACCATATTTTTCATGAAGTTTAAACCATCCATCCACTGCACCTGGCACTGTGACCGACATTGGATGATTGAGGGGAATAGTATCCCCTGGAATCGTTTCTCCGTCAACCTTAGAACCTGCATACCCTGATGCATCTAGGCAATCTGGCTCAACTGATCCATCTCTCCAAATAAGAGCAAATAAATCTCCACCTACCCCACATGTCTCGGGGGCGACTACACCTTGAACAATATTTACAGCTATTGCCGCATCTACGGCATTACCACCAATTTGTAATATATTTTTTCCTGCTTTTGAGGATAAGTGATGAGGTGATACGACTATAGAACTCATTTGATAAGTATAGTTTATAAAATAACTGACTATGAAGTTACTTGTATAAACGTCATGTTTATACAATGAATTTACATCACAAAGGAGAAAAAATGAAAGATATAAACGCCGAAGAATATGCGGCCTTACAAAACTCTGAAACACCAGTAGTTATTGACTTCCACGCAACATGGTGCGGTCCGTGTAAAGTATTAAGCCCAATCTTAGAAGAACTAGAGGAAGAAGTTGAAAATGTACAGTTTGTTAAGCTTGACGTTGATCAATTTCCTGAAATCGCAGGAGCAAACCAAGTAATGGGTGTGCCAACTGTCGTTATTCTCAAAGGTGGGGAAGTAAAAGAACGTTTTGTTGGAGTACAACCAAAAGAAACAATAAAAGAAAAAATAACTGCTTTAAGTTAATAATGCTAAAACTTGTTCTCTTTTTACAAGTTTTAACTCTTGTAATTTTTGCCTTATTCGGATTTTTTGTATTTCAACAAATAGAAGTAGTCTCGGAAGACCTAAATGAAGCTCTATTAGTTATTGATGAGGTTAGTGCAATTCTTCCAAAATTGGATATTGCATTAGACAGTATCAATCAGTTGCAAACTGCGTTTGAAAGTTTGGAAAGTTTAAGCAATGTTTTATCCTTATTGACAGACCCATTTAGTTCAGGAGATCAATGAAAAATATAATGATGTATAGCACCGACTGGTGTGGAGATTGTGTAAGATCTGAAGCCTTGTTAAAGTCCTTAAATGTTTCCTTCGATGTTGTAAATGTTGATAAAGATGATGTTGCAAATTCATATATTCAAGAACTTCAAAAAGGTGCGAGAAGAATACCCACAATAGTTTTTCCAGATGATACTTTTTTGGTTGAGCCAAGTGACGTTCAACTTGAGCAAAAACTCAGAGATCTCGGAACAATATAAACTTGACTACTGACAACTTAAGTGCGACTCAGTTAACGGATTTCGTAGATAAATTACTCGATCAAACTGGCAAGATAGCTCTAAATTACTTTAGACAAAACAGAAATCTTTCACTAAAAGGTGATCAAAGTCCTGTTACACATGCTGATCGTGAAATTGAAACTCTGATAAGAAAAAATATTCAAAAAGCCTATCCCACCCATAACATAATTGGTGAAGAGTTTGAAGACTTAAATAATGAATCGAACTTTACTTGGATTGTTGATCCCATCGATGGTACTCGTAGTTTCATTGCTGGAAAACATGATTTTGGCACACTTATCGGCTTGAAACAAGGCGATGAAGTAATAGGAGGGGTTATTGATTGTCCAGCTCTTAAAGAAAGATGGATATCTTTCAGAGAGAATCAAACTACTGTAAACGGAAATATAACAATATGTCAATCCGTAGAAACACTTGAGAATGCTTTGATGGCAACTACATCGAGTCATGAATTTGGCATGAAAAAATGGAAGGCTTATCAATCACTTGAAGATTCGGTAAAGGTAACTACCACAGGTAGCGATTGTTACAACTATGGACTTTTAGCGAGTGGTTATCTAGATATAGTTGCTGAAAGGTTATCAGCTCCTCATGATTATTTACCCCTTATTAAAGTTGTAGAAGGAGCAGGAGGAGTTATCACTGACTGGGAGGGGAATGAACTTGTCGACAATCAAGAGAATGTTTATGTTCTAGCATCAGCTTCTAAAGAATTACATCAGTTAGCATTAAATAAGTTAACGGAAGTAAAATGAAAATCTTAATATGCGATAAATTAGACGCTTTAGCCTTACAAGAGTTAAAAGAGATGGGTAATTGCGTAGATATATCAACTGAAGAAAATAAAAGAGAAAAATTACTCAGCCATATTCCCGATACAGACCTGGTGTTTATACGAAGCGCAACTTCTATAGATGAGGAAGTTATTAAACAAGGAGCAAACTTAAAAATTATCGCAAGATGCGGAGTGGGGTTGGACAATGTGGATATTACACAAGCCACAAAAAATGGTGTACATGTAACCAATTCTCCGGAAGCAAATATTATTTCTGTTGCAGAGCTAACTGTTGGCTTAATTATTGCCACCGCAAGAAATATAATAAAAGGAAACAATTCCCTAAAGCAAAAAAAGTGGGATAGAGCAGCCTTGACTGGAATAGAGTTACATGGAAAAACTCTGGGTTTTGTAGGATTTGGAAGAGTAGCAAGGTTAGTGGCGACAAGAATGCAGAGTTTTGGAATGAAAATTATATTCTTTGATCCATACGTTCAAGATTCAACCGAAAATGAAACAAAAATGGAATTAGACGATCTTTTACAACAAGCTGATGTAGTTTCTCTTCATGTTGTTAAGAATAAAGAGACCATGAATCTTATTTCTAAAGAGAAGTTATCACTCATGAAGCAAGATTCAATAATCGTAAATACATCCAGAGGAGGTGTTGTTGATGAATCCGAAGTTTTACGTCTTGTTGAAGAAGGAAAACTTTTTTCAGCAGCTCTTGATGTTTACGAACAAGAACCTCCAGCATATACAGCAGAATTAACTCAGTCATCTTCAATCACACTTCCACACTTGGGCGCTTCAACACGGGAAGCACAGCTTAAGGCAGGTTCAGATACTATTAAAAATGTTAAAAATATTTTAAGTGGAGATTTTTCTGCATCAGTCAATGCTAAGGATTTCTAAAAAACTAGTTGTCATAGAAATAATTAATGTGCATAATTAAAATACGATTTAGTTGTTTTAGGCTGGCACCAAACTAACTTAATCTTCTTCCAAAGAAACAAATGTATCAAATCCATACTTCATATCTATGATTTCATATAATGGCCATCCATATGGAGTGCAACCATCTGTAGTTTTGCTTTGTTGCATCATTACTGGTGCTAGAGCTCCATCTTTGGGGCAACCAGTATGACCCCATCCTAAAATATGTCCAGTTTCATGATTTATTAAATAAAGTCTGTATGTCTTCATATCATTACCAAAATCAATAGCACCATTTTCCCAACGGAAATAGTTAATGATAATTTCTTCTTCGTTTCTACACGAGTAAATACCATTAGTTTCTAACGGCGCGCAAAGCTCATCCGTTTTATCTGGAGATGAAAAGATAAAAGTAAAATCAGCATCTTCTTCACTGACAAGTAGAAATTCTTTCTCTGTAATATTATTCCATCCTCTAGGATCATTAAGAATAGATGTAATTAATTTTCCCATACAATCAGGACCAATGGGAATGCTCGGCTCAATTTTTAATGCAAAATTTATTAAGTTTTCATCTCTAACCTGTATTTCTTCAGGGTACAACCATGCATCTTCACTGCTGACCAGTCCTCTATCGATGCAACCACTTTTTAAAAAGTTATATGATATTACCTGCGCTTGTAGGAGTTCGTCACTATTAGCAAAAATAGCTGTTCTTTTAATACTTGATGCAAATCTTTCTTCGTATAAAGCGGTGATGAGCCTTGTTTCCTGTTCAAGATTTTGAATAATTTCTTTATATTTGATTATTTCTAAAAGTTTATTGATGTTGTTTTTAGATAAATCTTTAGTGTTCTGTACTAGAAAACTATTGGCCTCTTGAGCCAGTTCTTCGTAAGTGTTCTTTTCTTTTATAATCAGCAAGTTTGCTTCATAGGTATCTTTCAAACACTCTGGCTCAGAGTAGGTAAATTCAATTTTAGTTTTGCAGTTTGTTATATTTTTTGTATAAATTTGATTTATAAAATCTTGAAGGCTTTCATCTGGAAAAGGAAACTTTTCTATAAGCTGAGTTGTTGAAGTATTTTCAAGGGGTTTGACAGTTTCAGTTGGTATTTCCTCCACCGAAACAACAACTTCATTTTCTGAATTTGAAAAGTAAGAAAATGCTGAGATGGCTACTGCTGTTAAGAGTGTAAAAAGTATTACTAACTGTTTCTTATTATTCATTATCTAATTTTAAGCGAAAAAAAGTTCAAATTACACTTAATTAATTTTGTAGCCTTTTTCATCTATAAAGTCCTCTGGTTCTAGTCCTAAACCATCAGCAACACGATTTATGTAATTAAAATAGGAAACTATTTGGACGATCTCTGAGATTTCCTTATCACTCAAATCAAAATCTGAAAGAGTATCAATATCCAATTGAGTAATAGTGCTTGGCTGTAAAGTTAACTTTTCAGCAAATAAACACATCGCAGTTTGAACTTCGGTTATGGAGCTATTTTTCCAATTATCTGCAATTTCATCAACAAGCTTTTGGTTTTGGGTCTCCGACCGGAGATCATATAAATGTGACCGTACTCAGTACTCACACTCATTTGCTAATGAAGTCACCACGGCTAATAATTCTCTATCAAATCTATCTATCTTAGAATTCCCATACATTGTAGAACCGTATAACCTCATAGAATCTTGTAAGATTTCAGGTGTTTGTGACTGAATAGTTAACACCTTCCAAATACGGCCAGCGCGCCTAATTCCCTTTTCATATTCTTTTTTTAGCAAACCGCTAGAATTTTCAAAATTAAAGATGTTAATAAATGCCATATTTAATATTTTTGCTTTAAAATTGGAATTATGCAACTTCCTGAGGAATTAAAAGTAGCAATTAGTAAAAATGCATTTTGTGCAATGGCAACACATTTGAACACGAATGAAATTCAAAACCATTTAATGTGGATTGATTATCTAGGTGAAAATCTAATTATCAATACAGAAAAAGGTAGACAAAAAACTTTTAATATTAGAAGTGACAATAATATCTCACTTGTTATTTTTGAACCAGATGCGATGTACTCCAGTTGGGAAATAAGGGGAGAGGTACAAGAGGTCATAGATGATAGCTCAGCTAATACTCACATTGATAAGCTATCAAATAGGTATACAGGGCATCCGTATAATAGAGCTCATGATATAAGTTGGAAAGATGCTCATATTAAAGATAGGGAGATGTGGAAAATTAAAATAAATAAATTAATTTCAATGGTCCGACCTCAGGCTAAATCTGATCCTGAGTAAAACTTTAAGTAAGGATTTTCTTCAAAAAGTTTCTTATTTTCTTCTGACAGTTGAGAAACAATCAATTCCTCAGCTTCAAAGGTGAGATTACCACCGCGTGATTCAATATGCTCATTTTTAAGAAAAATTGATTTAGGTATTTTTTTAAGATATCTCTTAAAATTTTCCTCTGAAATCCTTAATTCTTTAGCTAGAGAAAGTTCAACTTTAACGGAATCCGGAAGAACGTTACACGCAAAGACATACAACGATCCAAACATTGCCCAATCATAATCTGTTATTCTTCTACTTTTCTCAAAGCTAGTAAAGTCATGTTTCATAAAATAGTTGTAAGGACTATGACTAATTCCAGACTTATCACCAAGCATTTTAAAAAGATATCTATCTAAAAGCTTTACATCTAGGGAGGCAGTTAACCCCTCTAAACCCTTTTTAGTTAAAGAAAACTGGTCTTGATGAGTTTCAATCCTCAGATTATTAATTATTATTTTTCCAAAATAATTCTCAATCTCTACAAATAGTGATAGATTTTTAGGAATAAAAATAAGGCCTTCATTATCATCACTATTTAATTCCACACTCAACTTTGAAGTTAATGCAAAATCATTTCCTTGTATTTTCATAAATTACCTTGGCTAAGTTTAACTTTATAACCAT
>ENA-OREM01000117-OREM01000117.1-marine-metagenome-genome-assembly--contig:-NODE-117-length-67740-cov-10.776096_pt1 | contig 67740 bp, 70 predicted proteins | sample MGYA00248623_ERZ508561 | MGnify/ENA primary metagenome ERZ508561 (study PRJEB26227, sample SAMN06264494) | marine metagenome | isolation source: Columbia River Estuary | place: USA:Columbia River...
CGTATTACCGCGGCTGCTGGCACGGAGTTAGCCGGGGTTTCTTTACCAGATACTGTCATTATCATCTCTGGCGAAAGAGCTTTACGACCCTAAGGCCTTCATCACTCACGCGGCATGGCTAGATCAGGCTTGCGCCCATTGTCTAAGATTCCCCACTGCTGCCTCCCGTAGGAGTCTGGGCCGTGTCTCAGTCCCAGTGTTGCTGATCATCCTCTCAAACCAGCTATTGATCGTAGACTTGGTAGGCCATTACCCCACCAACTATCTAATCAAACGCGGGCCAATCCTTCTCCGATAAATCTTTCCCCCGAAGGGCGTATATGGTATTACTCTCAGTTTCCCGAGGCTATTCCATAGAGAAGGGTATGTTCCCACGCGTTACTAACCCGTCCGCCGCTCCCACCCGAAGGTGAGCGCTCGACTTGCATGTGTTAGGCCTGCCGCCAGCGTTCGTTCTGAGCCAGGATCAAACTCTCAAGTTGAAAGCATCTCACGATGCTAACCTTGACGTTCGAACCTCTGCACATCTACCATATAGCCTTACTGAAACTACATGGCGTTAATTCATGTTTGATGTACTTTCAGTTAACAAAGTTAACCAAGAGCCGTCAAACAGTGAAGCTGACACTAGATCATCGGGTTGCCCCTACTAGCGTTGATATACAGACGTCTGATCCATCGAACTGAACCAAACCGCCCACATATCTCTTCAGATATATCAATTTCAAAAAGCGTGGAGACAAAATTTAACCGGATGCGCTAACCTTAACCAGCGCGCCCCGCCATACCGTGTCTCCGAATTCTCTCGCGTCTCGCTAGCAGTCCGTTCCGTTTCCAGTTCGTCCCGCCCGTCTGGCGCCCCGTCTCGACAGTGTCTGTCTCGCCGGTAAGGGGGGTTCTAAGGTTAGTAGCTGGGACCCGCAACCCCTTTTTTCGCTTAATCTGATTTTTTATCGAAAAACCTGATTTTTCTTTGTTTTGGCAGACTTAGGGCAATTATCTGTCGTGGACCTAGGGTCAAATCGGTTTAATATTAGCGAGCACTCACAACACTAACACTACATATCGCTGTGGGACGGCCATGCGCCACAATGGAGAAGATGAATCACCTTTGCGATTCCGCGATTCACTGCCGCTCCAGCCTCATTGGCAACCAACTATCCGCCAATAGCCCCGAAATTAGGGCTGCTCGTCCGATGTAGGCTCACATCAACAACAACAGCAGGATCAACACGCGCGGCGACAGGCGCACCAATAACACGGTGCGGAACCTGACCTTGATATTGTCAGTGGCCATACGGGCCAGCGCGAGGAAGCTCGCGATCGCGCGCATAGTATTATGATAGTGTTTCGTGGGGCAGCGCGGCAAACACTGGTCGGATCACGAAGACAGTGCGGCGTAAGTGTTCGCTCGTCATTGCCTCGCCCGAACGAGAGTAGGGCAGATGAAAAGCCTTAAGTGTCTCGGCCCAGATACCCGCGCCGACTTTGCTCTTTTGAGGCCATCACTGCCTAGGCGTCACTTTTCAGCCAAGCTGCGATCAATGAAGACATCGTGCGGGACATCGACGTCCAGCTCATGGTGCCAATCTGGATCATTCTTCATGTAGCGATCCATCGCAGCAACCCAAACTGTGCGATACGATAGCTTGTTTACGGGATTCGACACTTCCAAACCCTTTTCAGGCAAGGCTGCGAATTGCTCAGAATTTACAAAATCGTCATCGCCGAAGTGCTTTAGGATACCAGCGACATGCTGCTTGGGGCGTGCGCGCATCTCTTCATAGGACAATACATAGGGCTGGGTTCCGTTTTCTGCGTACCATTTAGCCCACTGCGCGTTCGACTTTTCAAAAATGGCAACAAGTCCCGTTATCCTTTCGGGATCCAATGACTTAAGCGTCAAGCTCTGGCCTTTTGCTGTCAATTCAAGCGCAAACTGTGAGATTGCCTGCCCCACCTTGTTATCGCGGGTCAGAAAAACAAAACGGTGTTCAGGATCGATCTGATCGCTTTGGGGAATAAATTTCGTGAACTGAGGGTAGTTGAGTTTCACAACTAAGTTTTTCGTAACCCCCGCATCAATCCGTTGCAAATTGAGCCAGTGGTCTGAAACGCTCTTAGGGTCATCTCGGTCAAATGGACTAAGCCGGTTTCTCGGCCCCATCCATTCGCCACTTGTGTATCCAGGGCCTGCGAGGTCAAGCATGTTGCACAACCAAGTCGACGCGGTTCTGTTGGTCATAGAGATAAATCGCGTGTAAATTCCAATCCGCTGCCCAGCAAACCGACATCATGCGGCGCACCTTGCTTTGCGGAGATTATAAACTCACTCACGGCTAACGTCCAAGTCAGACTTTGCCCAAACCTTTTCACAAAACCAGCGCACTCACCGAAGATCAGACGGCTTTTTTGCGGTGCCAAACGACCCGTGCCCCAAGCAGCGCGACAATCACAGTCATGTAAATGATCGGCTCGATTTGAAACCCTTTAACCAACCACAAAAAGTGGACGCCGCCCAATATCGCAATCGGATAGACCAGCTTATGCAGCTTACGCCAAGCAAGCGGCCCCATCTTGCGGATCGATAGGTTGTTCGATGTCACCGCAAGCGGGATCAGTAGAACAAACGCCGCCATCCCAACCGTTACATATTTCCGCTTTACGATCTCGGTCCAGACGCGGGCGAATGTTTGCACATCCAAGATCGCCCAGACCATAAAATGCGCGAGGATCAGAAAGAATGTCGTGACGCCCAGCGCACGGCGAAACTTGATCAAGTTGATTCCCGTCCATGTACGCAGTGGGGTAACGGCCAATCCCACAATCAACAGCTTAAGACCCATTGCGCCATATTCGCGCTCTAGCGCATTTATCGGCTCTGGCCCCATTTGGTTGGTGGCCGCGAGGTAGAACATCCACCCCGTCCAGGCGCTCGCTGCCACGTAAATCGACCAAGCGGGTACGCGGCGCAAAACGCCATTCATCGTGTTCGCGATAATCATGTATATAGTGTCCGTTTTTGCGGTGACATTTCGGTGCACGTGCGGTGCACAGGTTGTGCACGCAAATCACAGGCTCTTTTTGGGATTTAGAACTCTTTGCGCAGGTCCATGCCGTCGTAAAGGTTTGCTACCTCATCGTACCCGTTGAACTTGAGCGTATCCTGACGCTTTGCAAACAAGCCGCCACCGATCAGCCGCTCGGACCCTTGCGACCAGCGCGGGTGATCCACCTCTGGGTTCACATTACTATAGAAGCCATATTCGCGCGGATTGATCCTATTCCACGTGGCTTCTGGCTGTTCTTCGGTCACCGTAATCCGCACAATCGATTTGATCGATTTGAAGCCGTACTTCCAAGGCACAACCAAACGGATCGGCGCACCTGACTGATTGGCCAAAGGTTCGCCGTAGATACCAGTCGCAAGCATCGTCAGCGGATGCATCGCCTCGTCCATGCGCAGGCCTTCAACGTATGGAAAGTCGAGAACGCCTTGGCGCACGCCGACCATCGTCTCTGGCTGCACGACCGTTTCAAAGGCAACATATTTGCCGTTCGCCTGCACGCCTGCTTTATTGAGGATGTCCGAAAGCTCCACACCGTTCCACGGCACAACCATCGCCCAAGCCTCGACACAGCGGAAACGGTAGATACGTTCCTCGACGCCCAAACCTGCAAGCAGCTCTTCGACACTATACTCACCTGGATTATCAACGAGACCGTCAACCTTGACCCGCCAAGGGGACGTAATCATTTCACCTGCGTTCTTGGCGGGGTCATCCTTGCCCGTGCCGAACTCGTAAAAGTTATTGTATGTCGTGATGTCCTCAAGGGAATTGGGAACAAGAGCCTCTTGGGCTGCCGCTTGGCTCGCAGCAAATCCAATCGCGCCGAGACCTGCGGCGCCTTTGAAAAACTGGCGGCGGTTAAAGAACACGGACTTTGGGGTCACGTCAGCGGCGGTCAGATCATTGGTCCAGCGATATGCCATGTGGCACCTCCATCTTGAAAACATTCAAACTTACTTGGGGGTATATACGCACAAAACCTATGAAAGGTTTCTCACGATCACGCCAACGGGCTGTAACGAAACGCGGAGCGCGAGCGGGAACACCTGTCATCGCCACATTTGGACACCAAAGCGGAAACAGTCAGCCCCGATTCGAGGTCACTATTTCCACTTATACGTGTAATAACCCATGAAATAAGGCGTAAATCTCATAATCCTTTGTTTTTATGAGAAAATATTCCTAGTATAAAAACACATTCTGACCCCAGTTTCTCTAAGTTACTGACTATAAATAATAGTTAATGGTTAACGGGGCCAATTTCGGATCGAGTCGCAGAAGTGCGGCGATTAATTTTAACGGGGAAAAATGCCTTTATCTCAAATCGAACAATCAATTATTGATATCATTAATGGTGCAGACTTCGTTTCCGAAGCTCCTACAAATGGGTCTGACATCATCATCGGCACCGATCTGGCGGACGGAGTGTACCTTTTAGATGGCGACGACATCGCATCTGGGGGTCTTGGGAATGAAAAGCTTTATGGCGGCAACGGCGACGACGGCATTCTTGGCGGCGGCGGCAACGACATTCTCTTTGGGAAAAACGGTAACGACTCACTTTTTGGGGGTGACGGCAAAGACCGCATCAGCGGCGGCGACGACAATGATTTCATCGGTGGCGGTGAGGGCGATGATCGTCTTTGGGGCGACGATGGCGATGACGAGCTCGATGGCGGCGCTGGCAAAGATGAAGTTTATGGCGGCGTTGGCGATGACATCGTCTCTGGCGGCGACGGCAATGACAAATTGACGGGTGGCGCTGGAAACGACGCACTATTTGGTGGCTCTGGCGCTGACATCATCAACGGCAATAACGGTGATGATGTTATCAATGGCGACGGCGACAACGATGCTATTCGTGGCGGTGGTGGCAATGACGATATCTCTGGCGGCGATGGCAAAGACAACCTCTTTGGCGATAGCGGCGATGATGTCATCAATGGCGACGACGGCAACGACAAACTGACAGGCGGCACTGGAAATGACACCATGACTGGTGGCGCGGGTGCGGATAATTTCTATTTTGTCTCTGGTGACGGCCAAGACGTTATCACCGACTTTGAGATAGGCATTGATACCATTACGATCGATGGTCTCGCGCTTGATGTATGGCTTGACGGCGCAAATTGGAGCGTCGTCTCTGCATCGGAAACGACCTTCAGCGTCACGTCGCTCAGCGGCGACGCACTCACTTTGGAAAATGTTGACGGCCTCGCGCTTTTTAATAACTTCTTGTTTTAATACCTTTTTGTATCTTTGATAGCGCGATCTGAGTGACGTCATAAATCAGCCCCGCGGCCTTCGCGAGGCTGATTTCTTTTTGACTTACGAGTTTGTGCTTAATGAACAATCGTCTTTTCTGGCTCGGGCCTCTGGGTTTTCGACACGCGATCCCCCACGATCAACCCGTCAGGCCCAGCGCTGATACTCACCGTTGCCCCGTCCAAAACATCACCGCCCAAGATCATCTCGGCCAAGGGGTCTTGCACGGCACGTTGAATCACGCGCTTGAGCGGACGCGCACCAAACACAGGGTCATAGCCTTCGTCAGCGAGCCACTTATGTGCACCGTCAGTCAGGTCCAACTTGATCTCACGCGAAGCCAGACGCTTCATCAACAGACCCAGCTGAATATCCACGATACCAGCCATATCCTCGCGGGCCAGACGGTCAAAGATGATCGTCTCGTCCAAACGGTTGAGGAACTCTGGACGGAAGTGTCCACGCACGGCCTCCATCACATCGCGCTTCGCCTCAGAGGCATCCGCCCCATCTGGCAAATTGCTTAGAGCCTGAGCGCCTAGGTTCGACGTCAAAATGATCAGCGTTTGCTTGAACGAGACCATCCGCCCCTGACCATCGGTCAAGATGCCGTCGTCCAGAACCTGCAAAAGCACGTTGAACACATCAGGGTGCGCCTTCTCGACCTCGTCGAACAAGACAACCTGATATGGGCGCCTACGCACGGCTTCGGTCAGAACACCGCCTTCGTCATAACCGACGTAACCTGGAGGGGCACCAATCAAACGGGACACCGAATGCTTCTCCATGAACTCTGACATATCAATACGAACCATCGCACTGTCATCGTCGAACAGATATTCGGCGACAGCTTTGGTCAACTCGGTTTTACCAACACCTGTTGGCCCAAGGAACAGGAACGACCCAAGCGGGCGGTTCTCGTCATTAAGACCTGCTCGCGCACGGCGCACGGCATTGGCTACGGCTTTCACCGCAGATTTCTGACCGATCACACGCTTGCCCAACTCGTCTTCCATGCGCAGCAGTTTGTCGCGCTCGCCTTCCAACATCTTGGACGTCGGCACGCCTGTCCAGCGCTCGACCACTTGCGCGATCTGCTCTGGACGCACCGCCTCTTCGACCATCAGGTCATCTGACCCTTCCGCCTCTGACAGTTTACGCTCCAACTCTGGGATAACGCCGTAGGACAGCTCTCCAGCTTTCGCCAGATTGCCCTCCCGCTTTGCGATATCCAGTTCAGCACGCGCACGGTCGAGATGCTCTTTCATCTCGCGCGAACCTTCCAGCTTGTCACGCTCGGCCTGCCATTTCGCTGTCATCTCGGCGGCACGCTCTTGCAGGTTGGCCAACTCTTCTTCCAATTTCCCCAAACGGGTCTTGGAAGCAGCGTCATCCTCTTTCTTGAGCGCCTCGGCCTCGATCTGCAGCTGCAAGATCGACCGATCAAGCGCGTCCAGTTCTTCTGGCTTGCTGTCGACTTCCATACGCAGACGCGACGCGGCCTCATCCACGAGGTCAATCGCCTTATCAGGCAAGAACCGATCCGTGATGTAACGATGCGACAATGTCGCCGCCGCCACCAAGGCGCTATCGGAAATCCGCACACCGTGGTGCATCTCGTATTTGTCCTTGATCCCACGCAGAATGCTGATCGTGTCCGAAACCGTTGGCTCCTCAACAACAATCGGTTGGAAACGACGGGCAAGGGCCGCGTCCTTTTCCACATACTTGCGGTATTCGTCCAAGGTCGTCGCACCGATACAGTGCAACTCGCCACGGGCCAGCGCAGGTTTGATCAGGTTGGCGGCATCCATCGCGCCGTCAGCCTTACCCGCGCCCACAAGCGTATGCATTTCGTCGATGAACAAGATGATCTCGCCAGCGGCAGATTCGATTTCCTTGAGGATCGCTTTCAAGCGCTCTTCAAACTCGCCACGGTATTTTGCACCCGCAATCAAAGCCCCCATATCCAGCGCCATCAGCTTTTTGTTGCGCAGGCTTTCAGGCACGTCGCCATTGACGATGCGCAGGGCAAGTCCCTCGGCAATCGCGGTTTTACCAACACCGGGTTCACCAATCAGAACAGGGTTATTCTTTGTGCGGCGGGACAGAACCTGCATCGCACGGCGAATTTCCTCGTCGCGGCCAATGATAGGGTCGATTTTGCCTTGCTCGGCAGCCTCGGTCAGGTCGCGGGCATATTTCGCCAACGCATCATAACCATCTTCCGCAGAAGCACTATCGGCAGTGCGCCCCTTGCGGATGTCATTGATCGCAGCGTTCAGCCCTTGAGCCGTGACCTTACCTGCGTCAAGCGCATCTTTCGCCTTCGATTTGACCATCGCGAGCGCCATAAGCAGACGCTCGACAGGCACAAAACTATCGCCCACTTTCTTGGCCAGCTCTTCGGCTTCGGCCACAACCTTGCCAGTTGTGCCGTCGAGATACACTTGGGACGCATCGCCAGACACTTTGGCGATTTTCGACACGGCAAGGTCAACCGCCATGCGTACAGCAGCAGCATCGCCACCCCCACGTGTGATCAGATTGGCGGCCAAACCTTGGTCGTCATCCATCAACGCTTTGAGCAAGTGTTCAGGCGCAAGCCGCTGGTGGCTTTCGCGTGTTGCGATCGTCTGTGCAGCCTGCATAAAGCCGCGCGACCGCTCGGTGAATTTATCTAAATTCATGGGTCTCTCCTTTTAAAGCACCCGTGCGTGACGCGCCCGATTGTTCGGCACACGCCCTCTTTGGGCCTGTTCTATAAATGGGGTGGCGGATCGCCGCTTGCAAGGTGCCTCAATGCTGGAAAGGGGGAACACAAGCCATAAGTTCCCCAAGTCATTTCCTTCAGACCTGCGCATACAGAGTAACACGGAAGGGGATGTTTATGATTATGACAGATAACGAGAAAACGACTAAGACGCCTGCAAAGAATGGGGCCGATCTGCGCGATTCCATCGTGCAACGCCTTAAGGCGCATGATGCCGCGATCAAGTCGACGCTAACATCAGAGACGCCCAAGACGACGCCCTCGAAAAACCAGTAACAAGTGTTCCCAAGTATCCTTGGCGTTTTTCTTCCCCAGTTTTTCGCCAAGGAGTTCTGGTGCTGTCGTCACCGTGAACCTTAAGACGCGGCTGCTCCCAATGCAGTCGCGTTTTTTGCTTGTGTTGCGCTGGGTCGCGGCAAGCGTTAGACCGCCTCAAATCAAAATGGAGTGCGCCCAATGTCCGATGACCGCCTGATTGTTGCCCTTGATGTCCCCAATGTTCTGGCTGGTATGGATCTTGCCACGCGCCTTGGTGATGCGGTGTCATTTTATAAGATCGGGTTGGGTATGTTGACGGGCGGTGGCTTGGCCCTCGCCAATGAATTGAAGGTCGAGCGCGGCAAAAAGATTTTCCTCGACATGAAGTTCTTTGACATTGGCGCGACCGTTGAGGCCGCCGTGCGCGGTGTGGCGCAATTCGATCTCGATCTGCTGACCGTGCATGGTGACCCGCATGTTGTCCGCGCCGCCCGCGAGGGTGCTGCAGGGTCTCACATGAAGATTCTCGCGGTGACGATCCTGACGTCGCTTGACCGTGACGATCTTGATGCATCCCTGATCAAAGCGGGCAATATCACCGATCTGGTACAAGAACGCGCAGGTCGTGCGCTAGAGGCTGGTGCGGATGGCGTGATCGCCTCCCCGCAAGAGGCCGCCTTGATCCGCGCCCTGCCCGAAGCCAAAGGCAAGCTGATCGTGACACCCGGTGTACGCCCTGTTGGTACTGCGCTTGGAGATCAAAAGCGGGTTGCGACACCTGCACAAGCCATCGCAGACGGCGTAGACCATATCGTCGTGGGTCGCCCGATCTGGCAAGCCGCCGATCCACGTGCTGCCGCATTGGCAATCACAGCGGAAATGGCCTCCTCACAGAAATCCTGAGTTTTCTCACATCACCGTGAAGAAACGTTTGAGAAACTTTTCCTCCCTAACTTCGTGACTACATCACTGAGTGAAGAGGAAAGGATTCGGTCATGCGTATCAACAACCTGCGATACAACGCCAGTTCTGGCGCGTTTGAGGCATCCGTTGACATTCAACGCGATGGTCGGATGTTCCGCTACCCTTGTGAATTATTTGCGCCGCAAACCATGGAGCCCGCATCTATCGCGGCTGGCTTGGCTGCGCGCGCGCTTCGGATGTCGGATACGGCGCGCGGATAACCGCATCGCCGCAGCTGCGCCGCCTTGGCATTTCCCCCCGTGTCAGGGCGGCGATCAGCAAAACGTAAACTGCCGATCAAGATCGTTTCGCCTGCCTCTGTCCCCATACAGAACGAAACAGTCCCAATCTTGATCAAACTGGCCCGCCGCTCCTTGCCGCGGGCCTTTTCTTTTAGTCGTTGATATCGCGGTCCCAGATTTTGACTGAACCGGCTTTCAGACCAAAGACGCGGCGCATCCCAAGATAGGCCGCAAGCGAGAGCAGCGCGAAAACCAGCAACATCGTTGCCAAACCGCCAAGCGGAATGTTGATGAGGATGAGCAAGCCGAGCACAAAGGCACCAATCGCAAAGCCCAAGAATATGTAACCGGGGGCTAAGACCTCAAGCGTTGCAAGCAACACCGCGCCCGACATCCAAACCCACCATTGCTCCCAAAGGATCATATCACTTTCCTTTCAACATCTTGAAGGCATCGCCAAAAGCATCAAGTGCATTGGCAGGCAAAACAATCGTCTGCGACCCAGCGGAAGAGCCTAGCTTATTCAGTGCTTCGACCTGCTTCAACGCGACCTGATATTGCGCAGCTTCAAGCCCATTCTCCGCAATTGCAGAAGCCACGGCACGTGTCGCGTAAGCTTCTGCGTCCGCAGAAACACGACGCGCCTTGGCCGCTTGCTCGGCGGCGTATAGCTCCGCATCGGCGTTCAATTCGACCGCACGCTTTGTGCCTTCGGCCTCGGTCACCTGCGCACGACGCGCACGTTCGGCGTTCAACTGCTGCAACATCGCGTTGCGGGTTGCCTGATCCAAGTTCACGTCCAAAATCTCGGCTCGCGTCACCTCGATACCCCAGTCATCCACCTGCTGGGCCACCTGATCGCGCACAGCCCCGATCAGTCGCGAACGGTTCGCTTGCACTTGGTCAAGCTCCATGCGGCCAATCTCGGATCGCACGATACCAGCAACAGTCGTGGAAATCGCAGCATCCACATCACGGATACGGTAAACCGTCTTTTCAGGCTCGATAATGCGGTAAAACACGGATGTTTCGACCTGCACCAGCACGTTGTCCGATGTAATCGCATCCTGTGACATCGCAGGCAATTGGCGCTCCAGCACCGACACCTTGTGACGGACGCGGTCAAGAAAAGGCACGATAAAATTGATGCCTGGGCCAAGCACCGCGTGCAGACGACCAAGCCTCTCAACGACATACTTTTGGCTTTGCGGCACGATCCGCACGCCAGCCATGATGCAGATGATGATAAAAACCGCGAGCACGAGAAAGAGAATATTCGCGCCGAGAAATTCCGAAAAAACTTGTTCCATAGTGAAATACCTCCCTAAAACTTGCCAGATAGATATGGAGTCAAACGGTCCGCTGCAACGGCTTATGCGGTGAAATCAACGGAAGCCCCTGTTGCAAGCCAATCACGCAGACGCGATGCAAATGCAGGAACAACCCGATCGAGCGCGAGAAAGGCTTCCAAATCCATCAATCGCCATTCCTGCCCTTCGTCACCAAAAACGATATCCTTCTCGGTGCCTGCGGGCATATGGGCAATATAGAAATACCCATGTCGGTGTGGATCGTTTGCCGACGGATACCGCCGGCTCCAAACAATCGCCTCGGCTGGAATCGTCAACCCGACCTCCTCCATTACCTCTCGATTCAGTGTCTGTAATGGGGTTTCAATGCCTTCACGCCCACCACCGGGTAAATCCCAGACGTTTGGAAACGGGATATGGGCAAAGTCATCACGCAGCGTGACGAGCAGTTTCCCACCGATAAAAAGTGCGACCTTGGCGCCGTGAAAGTCATTTTCCATGTCGCCACCTTAATCGTTGTAGCCCCCCTTCGCGCCCCTTATCTTGACCCCATGCCGATACTTTGCCGAGACTGCTTAACCACCTATGAGGTTGGAACCCGCTGCACTGCGTGTCGCAGCCCACGCAAGATATCGCATCCCGAATTGTTCGACCTGACCATCGCCCATATGGATTGTGACGCGTTTTATGCCAGCGTTGAGAAACGCGATAATCCAGAGTTGGCCGACAAACCCGTCATCATCGGCGGCGGACATCGGGGCGTTGTTTCTACCGCTTGCTATGTCGCGCGGATCAAAGGTGTAAAGTCCGCGATGCCGATGTTTCAGGCGCTAAAGCTTTGCCCAGAGGCCATCGTCGTCAGGCCGCGCATGGACGCCTACGTTGAGGCATCTCGCGCGATCCGCGCCTTGATGGATGAATTGACACCCATCGTGGAACCACTCTCGCTCGACGAAGCATTCATGGACCTGACAGGTACGGCGCGCTTACACGGTGCGCCGCCTGCCGTTATGTTGGCGCGGCTGATTAAGCGGATGAAAACCGAGGTTGGGCTGACGGGATCTATAGGTCTGTCGCACAATAAGTTTCTGGCAAAGGTCGCCTCAGACCTCGACAAACCCCGCGGATTTTCGGTGATTGGAAAAGCAGAGACCACAGAATTCTTGCGCCCCAAATCGGTCCGTTTGATTTGGGGGATTGGCCCTGCCGCTCAAGACAGTCTGTCTGCGGCAGGGATACGCACCTTTGATGATCTGCTACGCTGGGACAGGCGGGAATTACATGACCGTTTTGGGGCGACGGGTGAGCGGCTGTATGCATTGGCACGTGGCGAAGACGGGCGACGCATTTCGACGAATACCCCAGTAAAGGGTATATCCAAAGAGACAACGTTCCACGAAGATACAAGCGACCCTGATATACTTGACGGTCACATCTGGCGGTTGGCCGAACAGGTATCGGACCGCGCCAAAGCCAAGGACATGGCAGGGCGTGTCGTGAACCTGAAGCTCAAAACGGGCGATTTCAAACAGATTTCAAAGCGGCAGTCTTTGCATCATCCAACGCAATTGGCCGACACAATATACCGCACTGCACGGAGCCTGTTTGACCAAGCGGGCAGTAAGGGGCCATTTCGCTTGATTGGTGTCGGCATTAGTGAGCTTGGGTCAGCAGCAGATGCGGACAGGATCGGCGACTTATTAGACCCTAACGCAGGGAAAAGAGCGAAAGCAGAGGCTGCTGCAGATAAGATCCGCGAGAAGTTCGGTAAAGATGCGATCATTAAAGGACGGGCTTTACGTTAGGCGGACCTAAGTAGGAAGGGTCTTGACCCATAGCCCCCTCCAACTCTAGCGTCATTTCATGAGCTTATTGAACATTCAAAACCTAAGCGTAACGCTAGGTGATCCTCTCTTTTCTGACCTAACTGTGACCCTAACAAAGGGAGATCGGCTTGGTTTGGTCGCGGCAAACGGGCGCGGCAAGACAACGTTGCTGGGCTGCATTGCTGGTACTTTTGAGCCGACCAGCGGTGACATCACCCGGGCACGCGGGCTTCGAGTTGGGCATGTGGCGCAATATGTGCCTGATGCTGATCTGGATATGACGCTTTACAACAAGGTTTTATCTGCCCTGCCCGCCGATCAGGCCGACTTCGAGGGCTGGCGGGTTGATGTGGCGCTGGACGAACTTTCGGTGCCATGCGAGCTGCAGCAGACACTGCTTCGCGAGCTTTCGGGCGGCTGGCAGCGTACCGCGCTCTTGGCGGCCGCGTGGATCACACAACCTGATATCCTGCTGCTTGATGAGCCGACGAACCACCTTGATCTGGGCCGGATCGCCTTATTAGAGACTTGGTTGACCAACCTTCCCCGTGAAGTGGGCGTTGTCATCACCAGCCATGACCGCGCCTTTCTCGATGCCACCACGAACCGCACGCTTTTCCTGCGCGAAACTAGCAGCCGCGATTTCGCGACCCCGTTTAGCCATGCGCGACTGGCGCTGGATGAAGCAGACGCGGCAGATGAACGCCGCTTTGCAAACGATCTCAACAAGGCCAGCCAATTGCGCAAACAAGCGGCAAAACTCAAAAACATCGGGATCAACTCTGGCTCTGATTTGCTCATCACCAAGACCACACAACTGACCGAACGCGCAGCCAAGATCGAGGCTGCCGCCAAACCCGCCCACCGCGAAAAAGGAGCGGGCGAGATCAAGCTTGGGAATGCGGGTACCCACGCCAAAGCGCTTGTGACCTTTGACGATGTGCAGGTTAGCACACCAGATGGCAGGCCGCTTTATACCAGTGGCCAAAAATGGATCACGCCCGGCGATCGGATCGTTTTACTGGGCGCCAATGGCACGGGCAAAACGCAACTGATGAACATGGTGTACCGCGCCCTGATTGGTAAGGACAGCACCGTGAAATCTGCGCCGTCGGTGACCCTTGGCTATTCCGATCAGCACCTGTCCCAACTGACCCCGACCGACACACCGATGCAGGCGATTGGCGATTTCGGGCTTGGCGATCAGCGCGCACGCGGATTGCTCGCGGCAGCGGGGGTAATGATCCAGATGCAAGACACCCCGCTTGCCAAACTATCGGGCGGACAAAAGGCGCGGCTGGCAATGCTGGTTTTGCGTTTGCAACATCCGAACTTTTACCCGCTAGATGAACCGACAAACCATTTGGATATCGAAGGGCAAGAAGCCTTGGAGGAAGAACTTTGCGCACATGACGCCGCCTGCCTGCTTGTCAGCCACGACCGCAGCTTTGTGCGTAATGTCGGCAATCGGTTTTGGTGGATTGATCGGCGCAGATTGGTTGAGGTTGAAAGCCCAGAGGCGTTCTTTGAGGCGCAGATGAGTTAAAACCCATCCTACTCTGCGGCGAGAGCGGCCTGCGTATCGCGCCCAATTTCGGCAATCTCTGCGATCACGTCGGTTAGAGCCGTGCGGAATTCATCAAAGTCAGCGCGGGGTTTTAGCGTAACCTCGTCCATATAGAGCGCGCGGTCGATTTCGATCTGCACGGCATGTTGCCGCCGCGACGGCCGGCCATAATGCTGTGCGATATAGGCCCCCGCGAATGGCACGTTACGCGCAACCTCCAATCCACGCGAAGCAAAGGCTGCCTCGATCTGCTCGACAATTGCGGTAGAGGCCGAAGCACCAAAGCGATCCCCCAACACCACATCGGGCCGCGGCGATCCGCCTGTCGCGATGTTATCAAGCGCCTCGTGTGGCATTGAGTGGCAATCAATTAAGATCGCCCGCCCAAAGGTGCGATGATTTTCATCGATCAGTGTTTGCAGTGCATCGTGATAGGGCCGCCAATAGTTGGCGATGCGGAAATGCGCCTCTTCAAGCGAGAGTTTGCCGTCGTAGATAGACCGACCGTTGGCCACGACTCGGGGAATCACGCCCAGACCGCTTGCAACACGCGGATTATGCGACACACGACGGACACCTGAAATTAACGCAGCATCGAATTCATCTGATCCACGGTTGAGATCAAGATAGGCCCGTGGCGCATTTGCAGTCAGCAGTGGTGCGCCAAATTCTGGTGCTTCCCCATAAAGCAAATCAACAAAAGCGTCCTCAGACGAGCGAATTTCAGCAGCATCAAGCCTTGCCGCGTCCAAAAATGCCTGTGGATAGTCCCGTCCGCTATGGGGTGACGCGAAAATCACGCTTGTTGTGCGTGCGTTCGGCTGGGCAAGATGATAGGGCGCTTTAAACATTGTTGCTCCTTTGCCAATACACTAGCCCATAAAATGAGTTTTTCAAAAGGCCTTGATCCCCCCTCCGACTCCTTTTATAGACCGCACGACTGACGCGGAAATTCCCGCGTCCTATTTAGTTATAGGACGTTGAAATAACCAAAGGCAGACATTGGATGATTAGCTCAGCGGTAGAGCACTTCGTTGACATCGAAGGGGTCACTGGTTCGATCCCAGTATCGTCCACCAGAATTTAAGTGGGGTCACTCTGACCCTGAATGTAACCCAAGGCGCAATCGCCGCGCCGCGACAAAGAAGGAATGAACCCATGAAAGTTCGTAACTCCCTCCGTTCGCTCAAGCAGCGTCACCGCGATTGCCGCGTCGTGCGCCGTAAGGGCCGCGTCTATGTAATCAACAAGACGCAGCGTCGGTTTAAAGCTCGTCAGGGCTAAACCAACGTAAGTATTGATCGTTAAAAGGTCGTGCCCCTCATCGGGCGCGGCCTTTTCTTTTGGCGAATCACTGCTGAGGTCCGCGAAGTAGGATGACGAGTAACTTCGGTGCTGCCCCCCCCGCGTCTACCTTGGGAGAACAGCGCAACAAATGATGGCATTGGAGTCTTCATCAAAATCCAGTTTTGTTGCTCAAGACGCATCCACAACAATCACGCTGGTCCAAATTTTGCCCTGTTTTCAACTTAGGCGATATTTATGATTAAAATTCACCAATTCTTTCTGCGAACCACTATCGTGATTACGATAATCACACTCGCGCTTTCAGCGTCCGTAATAGTGCAGCAGCTTAATAGAAATATTAGGGGCAAGCTCGACAGCTTTCTTTATATTCCCTCGATAGGCCTCGCCGTTATCCTCGCGTTCTTGAGCATACCTAAATTGCGCTGCAACGCTGTCGCTGCACCTCACAGGTTAATTCATATCGCGGTTCAGGTTATAATGGGTTTATGTGGCGCCGTTTTGATCACTTGGACAGGGCTGGTGGCATTTAACTCACCATTGATGGGTCAGTTCTATATGGCACCCTTTCTCGCTTTGGCATGTGGCGCCATTTATGTGGCCTTAGGCATTATTGGCAGCCTCCGCGCCATTTGGACACCAGCCTGACTATCATCACTACCTGCCCCAAAAGTCCGCTTGGTCGACTTGTTTAAGTAACCCAACCACTCTTCAAAGGGCCGCGGTGCCCGGTAAGGAATTTTCCAGCAGACCTCCCCCATTTTTTATGCAGGCCCCGCTTTGGACTGGTCAGAGCGGTTCTATTGGGTCTAGGCTAACCACATTAACTATATTTTGGAGCTGCTATATGCGACGTACAACGATTCCGACCACCGCTTTACTCATGGCCCTCGCCTCGCCTTTGGCGGCGCAGGATCTATGCGGTGGCAAAGGTGCTGGTGGTCAATGGGTCGGCGGCAGCGAAGAGAGTTCAGACATCACCACGACGGAAGCCTACCAAGAGCAAATGGCGCTTGTATTGGGCGGTAATGCCTATGTCGGCCTGTTTTCGCTCTCGGAACCAACCGAGGTCCGCATTGAAGCTGCAGGTCGTGGGGGCGGTGATCCGTTGATCGAGGTATTTGACGCTGCTGGTGGGATCGTTGCAACTGACGACGATTCTGGTGGTGGAGGCGCGGCGCGCTCTGAGGTATCGCTCGAAGCGGGCACCTATTGCGTTAACATGAAACCCTACGACAGCGGCCCGATGACCGCCTTCCTGCGCGTCGGCCGCATGGACCAAGAGCCGTTGGCCGAAGGGTCATCGGCGAGCGGTGAGGGAACATCACCGTCGAATGATTGCTCTGCCGCGACGCCAATGGGCGAAATTGGCGCGGTCAACGCAGCCTCCGTGGACGAGACGAGCCATTGGTCGTTCACCCTGCCGGAACCAACCGCGATCACGATTACGGCCAATGGTGACGGCGCGGACCCTACCATTGCGCTTTATGATAGCGACGGCACGACGCTTGCCGAAAACGATGATTTCGACGGGCTGAACTCGCGCATTACGCAATCCAACCCACTGCCTGCTGGCGACTATTGCATCGGCATGGGCGCATTGAGCGATACTAGCGTCCCAATTGCGACAACCGTGACAGTTTACGATGCCGCAGCCGAACTCGCAGCACTTTACGCACGTGGTGAAGCAGCGCCGCCGCTCGACGGTTCTGTCGCAGTGACAGCCATGGGCGAGATTACCAGCCGTTCGCGCCAAGACATTCAAGTTGGCAGCGAAGTTGCTTGGTTTTCAATGGATATCGCAGACTCCAGCCTGATCTTGATCGAAGCAATTGCAGCTGGCGACGGCGGTGACCCTTGGCTTGTGATTTATGATGACCTTGGCCGTAAGGTTGGTGAAAACGACGACAATGATGGGCTCAACAGCCTTTTGACGGCGCGGGTCCAAAAGGGCACCTACATCTTTGGCGTCAAACAGGTAGGCGACAGCCAAGGCTTTGTCCGTCTCTTGGTCGAACGCTACGTTCCTGCCGAGTAAAACCTAATCGTGGCGGCGGGAAATCCCAGCCGCCACATGCCACCGTTCTAGTTGCCCGCAGGGATCAGCAATTGCACCAAAGCAGCTTGGGTTAGAAACCCTGTCGGCGCGAGGTTACGGCCCCGTTGGAATTGCCGAATAGCGCGGCGGCTTTCGTTCGTGAAACGTCCATCCGTCGGACCAGGATCAAAACCAAGCTGGGCAAGGCGTCCCTCGACAATCCGCCGTGTAATCACGTTAAGGTTCAGGGCCGCTTCTTCTTGGTTCGCTTGATCTGTCGTTGCCGCTGTTGATTGCTCGGTTTGGAGCGCGGCCATGCGGGCGTTTGCCTCATCGCGAAACGCGCCCCTGCGTTGATTTTTCAGATAGGTTTCATATCCAGCAATTGAGTTTGCATTCCGTGCGATCGTCCATGCATCCCGATCTGCGCGGGCGGCTTGCGCAAGCTTATCTGCCTCATAACGTTCCAATTGCTCAGCCGCCTGTTCGGCATAAAGCCCGTCAGGATAGCGTTCCAAGTAGCTGCGCAAACCAGCCTCGCGGCCATTGGCTCCAGTTTCTTCCCAATAGGCGCGGTCACGGCGCAGTTGCGCTTCACGCTCACGGGCAGCCTCTGCCTCTAGCTGCGCCGACCTGCGCGATGCTTGGGCGTTGATCCGCGTGATCTGCTCATCGGTGAGGTAGCCGCTTTGCGCAAATCCGTTCTGCTGCTGCCAATTGGAAACCGCCGACCGTGTACCCTGCCCGAAAATTCCGTCAATGCCGCGCGTATTATAGTTAAGGATCGAAAGATCCCGCTGAATGCTACGACGCTGATCGCGGGTCAGGTTCAGTCCATCTTCTGCAAGACGTGCCGCACGATTTGGTTCACTACGAATTACATCAATCGCCGTCTGTGCAGCTTGGGCATGCTCACCCCGTGGAAAGCTGCGCAGGAATTCAGTGTAGGCCTCAAGCGTGTCGCGCGTTTTAGTTTGTTCCCACAACAGGCTCTCACCAATGCGGTCAACGACATAAGGGCGTGGATCACTTGCACGCGGCGCAGGTGCATCGCCTTGCATGATCAGCGCGTGAGGGCGGTATCCCTGAAGCGAAATGTTGCGATTTCCTGCAACGGCCTCCACCACATCCGCCTGCGGCGCAACGATTGTATCCTCAATCAAGGCCGTGATATTGCGCGGATTGCCGATGACGACGGTCACGCCTTGCGGGATATCAAGGCGACCAATGCCTTCACTTAGGACCGTGTCGATCCGGTCTCGCTCTTTATCGTCATAGCTCAACAAGAGGATCGATTGCCCGGGCGTGGCGGCCATGACGCTAAGCACGCTTTCAACCGAGATCGCGTCCTGTCCCAGTCCAAAAATCTCAGGCGTCCCTGCATCTACCGCCATCATCCACGTGCGGTTATCATCAGTCACAAACCGACCTGATAGGGCAACGACGAGCCTTTCGGCCTCCGCGCTGCGGTCATGCAAACGCTCCAACAGTTCGCGCATCGCCTGCGCGTCATCGTTTTCCAAGGTTTCGACAGTATAGCCCGCAACAGCCAGTTCGCGTGCAGCGTCCGTCACGGTTGTCCCGCCAACAAAGCGGTCAAGCGTGCGGTACCGCTCGACCCCGATTAAAACAGCCGCATCCTGTGCGAGGGCTGGGTGGGCAAACAGGGCAAGTGCAGTCGTCATCAGTAGGCGGCGCATCATAGTCTCCAGTCGTTGATCAATTTTTCCAAACAAGCGTTTGGCGTTATCTCAGACTAGGCATCAGGCGCAGTGTTATTCAATATCGAAGTCTCGCGCGGCGTTTTTCGGGGTAAATCCGCCAAAACGCAAACGGGCCTCGCAGGCGTTCTTGCCGCGAGACCCGTTTCATTTGGTCAAAAGTTTACGGTGACTTAATAGAACAAGCTCGCATTGTTCCTTAGAACAATATCGAGCATCTGAATGCCAAGAATTGCGACGATTGGCGTAAAGTCGATCCCACCAAAGTTTGGCAGAATGCGGCGAATTGGGCCGTAGATCGGCTCTAGGATACGCTGCAACGTATACCAAACCTGCCCCACGAGCGGTTGACGGACGTTCAGCACCTGAAAGCTAATCAGCCAACTCATGATGAAATGCGCGAAAATCAACGTGCGCGCGACGCCCAAAAGCAGCATCAGGATTTCGAACAAGGATTGCATGGTCATGCCTTTCTAAACTGTTGCTGTGGAAGTAAGGGCCAAAAGGCGATTGGGCAAGGGGACGCTTGCCGCGAGGTTACAAGTTGACGCAAACGTCAATGGGCGTAGGTTGCGTGCAAATTATGAAAGTTGTCCCATGTATCCCTTCGTCCGTTTGATCAAAGAACTTGTCGTCCATCGCAAGGCGCCCGCTCTCGACATTCTCGGCACCCATGTCTCGCACCACCGCTGCTGGCCGCATGACATCGACAACTTTCTCGAGATGAACAACGGCCGCATTCTGACGATCCTTGATTTGGGGCGGACAGGCCTTGCGCAACGTACTGGTTTGCTTCGCGTACTGCGTGCCCAAAAATGGGGGCTGACGATGGCAGGCGTGTCGGTGCGCTACCGCAAGCGGATCACGCCTTTTGTGAAATTCAAAATCGTCAGCCGGGCAATCGGTTGGGATGACCGGTTCTTTTATGTCGACCAGTCAATCTGGATCGGAGGCGAATGCGCGACCCAAGCGCTTTACCGCTCCGCCGTCGTCCAGAAAGGGCGCATCGTCGCCCCCGCCCGCGTGTTCGAGCAGATCGGCCATCATGGCACCTCACCAGAGTTGCCGCTCTGGGTCAAAAACTGGATCGACGCCGACGCCACCCGCCCTTGGCCACCTGAGCGCTAAGGCAATTAAAGGCGCTTGCCAGCCCGCCCTAATCCAGTGTCTTATCCCCTAAAGAAAAAAGGGGACAGGCCGTGGAAATTAGCAAGAAAAAGAAGATTTGGGGCTGGATGACCTTCGATTGGGCCACGCAGCCGTTCTATACGCTTGGCCTGACCTTCATTTTCGGACCTTATTTCGCAGCCGTCGCCGCCAAATATTACCTCGGCATCGGGCTTGATGCGGCCGCAGCTGACGCACAAGCGCAATCCATTTGGGGGCTGGGACAAACCCTATCTGGGCTTTTGATCGCCTTTACCGCGCCTGTCCTTGGTGCGTTTGCAGATACTTCAGGGCGTAAAATGCCGTGGATTTTATTCTTCTTGGTCATCTACGTTGTTGCGTCAGCAATGCTCTGGGGACTCACGCCCGACGGGGCAAATTTGCTCTGGATGCTTTTCATCTTTTACGTTGGCTTCTTTGCGGCCGAAAGCGCGCTGAACTTCGTCAACGCGATCTTGCCCTCCTTGGGGAATGAAAAAGAAATCGGGCGTATTTCAGGCTCTGGCGCAGCGTTCGGGTACTGGGGCGGCGTTGTCTCACTTTTCATCATGCTGTTGTTCTTTGCAGAGGGTGACACAGGCGTCACATTCCTCGGCATTCAGCCGCTGTTTGGGCTTGATCCTGAATTGCGCGAAGGCACCCGCTTTGTCGGTCCATTCATCGCGATCTGGTTCATCATTTTCATGGTCCCCTTCTTCATGTGGGTCCGCGACGATCCCAAAGTCGCCAGCGAGCGCCCTACTATGCGCACAGCCTTGGCTAATCTCTGGGCGACACTGCAATCGGTTTACAAACGCAAAAGCCTGATGAATTTCCTGATCGGCTCCATGGTCTACCGCGATGCCTTGAACGCACTCTACGCCTTTGGAGGGGTCTATGCCGCGCTTGTTCTGGATTGGCACACGATGCAGATCGGGATCTTTGGCATCATCGCTGCAATTGCCGCCGCAGTCGTCACGTGGATCGGTGGGCTATGCGATCAGAAATACGGGCCTAAGCCTGTCATTACAGTCGCCATCCTGACCCTGATTGCCGTTTGCACGATCATCGTCGGCATGAACCGCGATCACCTGTTTATGATGACATTGCCAGAAGGTTCGTCACTGCCCGACACGATCTTTTACATCTGTGGTGCGGCAATCGGCGGTGCGGGTGGCGCACTTTATTCTGCGTCCCGTTCCCTCATGGTTCGCCACACCCATCCCGAACGACCAGCCGAGGCTTTTGGCCTGTTTGCCCTGACTGGCAAGGCAACTGCCTTCCTTGCACCTGCACTCATCACACTTTTCACTGTGATCAGCGGGAATACGCAAATTGGATTTATCCCCGTCATCATCCTTTTCTTGATCGGTTTGATCATGCTACGGTGGGTTAACAAAGACGGAGACAGAGCAGAATGGTCCGCTTAAGTATAGCAATCGCCCTTATCGCCGCCCTCGCATCTTGCGGCGGTGACAAGACTTCATCTCAGGCAGCCAAGGCGAGCATCAGCACGCAAGGCTCCAGTGATAACCGCGTCGCCAAAGAGGTGTTCGGCAGGGTTGCCACGTCATCATCTGGGCGACCGCAGTCCTTTGGTGGCTATGCCCGCGGGTGCCAAGCAGGTGCTGTGCAGCTTCCTCAAACCGGCCCAACGTGGCAAGCCATGCGCCTGTCGCGTAACCGTAACTGGGCGCAGCCGCAAACCGTCGACTACATCCAAGACCTGTCCCGCTTTGCCGCGACCCAATCTGGGTGGAGCGGCCTTTATGTGGGCGACATGAGCCAGCCGCGTGGCGGCCCCATGCTCACAGGTCACGCAAGCCACCAGACGGGCCTTGATGCCGATATCTGGATGCTGCCGCCGAACCGTTTGAACTTGTCCGCCGCCGAGCGCGAGAGCCTGTCGTCAATCTCGATGCGCCGCGCCAGTGGTGCCTTTGTAAACTCCAGCTGGACCCCGCAACACGAAGCGATCCTCAAAGCCGCTGCCTCTGATCCGCGTGTTGCACGTATCTTCCTGTTTCCGGGTGCAAAGGTAGAGATGTGCAAAAACGCGACCGGCGACCGAAGCTGGCTGCGCAAAATCCGCCCTTGGTGGGGTCACCACTATCATTTCCACGTGCGACTCAACTGCCCTGCAGGAACTGCTGGCTGCGAGGATCAAGCGCCGCCGCCACCAGGTGATGGTTGTGCCGAGGCGCAGGGCTGGGTTGACCGTATCCTGAACCCGCCACCACCAAAGCCCGCAGATCCAAACGCAACACCGACGCCACGGCGCGGCCCGTTGAAAATTTCGCAACTGCCCGGACAATGCACGAGCGTTATCAACAACTAAGATGCGTCGTCGTTTAGGTCTTCTTGCGTTCATTTGCATTGGGCAAGCCGCATGTGCCGAAACAACGCTTCTGAGCGAGACGATTTGGACGGCTAAGGGCGAGAACTTTGGCGGCTATTCGGGGTTAGAGTTAAGCTCCGATGGCCTCCACTTCACAACCATAACTGACCGCGGCATTTTGATAACGACGGGAACTTTGACGCGCGAAGATGGCGTGATCACAGGCGTTGCAGACGTGGAAGACGTCTCGCACCCGAATTTGGAGGGTAACGCTGTCGCAGGTTGGGCCGACGCCGAAGGCCTTGCAATTGCCCCTGATGGCACAATCTATATCTCCACCGAGGGGCCACTGCACGGCATCCTTACCTATCCTGTCGGGGCCACCGAAACCGTAGTGCTGCCAAAGCATCCCGCCTTTGCAAACCTGCAAGGCAATAGCTCGCTGGAGGCCCTCGCGATCGGCCCCGACGGCGCGCTTTACACGATCCCTGAAAGGTCGGGCCGAATGACGCGGCCGTTCCCTGTGTACCGTTTCAAAGACGGTAAATGGGACATCGCCTTCGCCATCCCGCGCCGCGATGAGCACCTTGTATCTGGCGCAGACATCGGACCTGATGGCCGGCTTTATGTGTTGGAACGGCAATTCACGGGCCTCGGATTCAAAACTCGCGTGCGCCGCTTTGAATTGGACGGGACCCATGAGACCACCGTCCTCGACACCGCCAACGCAACCCACGACAATCTCGAAGGGATCAGCGTCTGGCGTGATGCGGCAGGGCAACTGCGGATAACGATGATCTCAGACGATAACTTCAAATTCTTTCAGCAAACCCAGATCGTCGAATACCAAATCGACGATTGACCGAACCTGTTTCAAGCGGTAATGCAGCGCGTCCCTGAATGGTCGGGGGCCAAGTGCCGCACCCTTGTTAAAACGGATAATGTAATAAAATGTCTAAGCTCATTCCTGGCGTGATCGCCATGGCCATCGTTGTGGTGGCCTCAAACATCCTCGTTCAATTCCTCATCCTCGATGGACTGCTGACGTGGGGGGCCTTCACCTACCCGCTCGCGTTCCTTGTCACCGATATCATGAACCGCATCTATGGCGCGGCAGCAGCCCGCAAGGTTGTCTATGTGGGTCTCATTGTTGGGATTATTTGCTCGTTGATCGGGTCCCAGATCATGCTGGAATACGGTCCAGCAGTTGCGTTGCGCGTCGCGATTGGGTCGGCTTCGGCGTTTTTGGTGGCGCAGTTATTGGACATCGCTGTGTTCAACCGCCTCCGCGTCGGGTCTTGGTGGAAGGCGCCGCTTGTCTCCACGATCATCTCGTCCATCGTCGATACGGTGATCTTTTTCACCATCGCTTTCTCTAGCCTTTTCAATAGGTTCAGCCAGGTGGCGGCGGAGCAGATCATGTGGGCGCAGGGGCCTGTTCCTTTCCTGAACGTCGGGTCAGAGGTGCCGCTTTGGGTCAGTTTGGCAGTCGCGGATTGGGGGGTTAAGATTTTGATCGCTTTGATCGCCTTGGTGCCGTTCCGCATTATTATTGGAAGAATGTCACAACCTACTACATGAGGTGAAAAACCTTTTGACATATACCTCATATATGCAAAACTCCTCTTATCGAAACATTTTGAAAGGAGGTGATCCAGTGCATTATGAAGTATTGGAGAAGGTAGTCGGGACAACTTGGGGGGCGACTTTCTAGAGCAATCTCAGATAGTTAACTCTCAAGGTGGGGAACCTAACCGAACCCGCCTCCGAAATTCAGGAAAGGGCCATTTCATACTTGGAGTGGTCCTTTTTTGTTGGGCAAAACAGGCATACACTGGGCGTGCACCGAGCGTGCACCAGACGTGCACAGGAAAAACACCATGCGGATTAACGACCAGATTGAGCTCGCGGACTGGGAGCTTTCGGAAAGCTTCACCCGCGCCTCTGGTCCGGGTGGTCAGAACGTGAACAAGGTGTCGACGGCGGTGGAGTTGCGGTTCGAGGCGGAACGCTCGCCCAACTTGCCCGACCCCGTGAAGGTGCGGCTCAAACGGCTGGCGGGACAACGCTGGACCAAAGAGGGGGCGATTGTGATCTTCGTGCAAGACACCCGCTCCCAAGCGCGCAACCGAGAACTGGCCCGCGAACGGCTAACCGAACTGATCATCGCCGCCACCCTTGTGCCTAAACGCCGCCGCGCGACCAAGCCGACCTATGGGTCCGTGAAGCGGCGGCTGGCGGGGAAGAAAGAGCGCGGGGAAGTGAAGAAGCTGCGGGGGAAGGTTGAGGAGTAGAAACGACGATTGGACTCTTCAAAAAACTGCTTGGCTTAACCGCGGTTTTGGTCAACTTTGGCGGGAGTAACTTGTACGTTCGGCCTACCCAAAGAGTAATTAGATGACCAAACCATTGCCTATTGACGCCACACCCCAAAAACGGCTTTTTCTATCAATTATTGCTGACTACGATTTCAAGACTTCGCTATGTGAATTGGTCGACAACGCACTAGACCACTGGAATTCGAGCGATCGCCTTTCCCCGCTAAAAATTCAAGTTTTTATGAACCAAGATCGGCAACAGGCCACGGTCAAAGATACAGCAGGAGGCGTACCAAGGGATCAAATTCAACTGCTGATTGCACCTGGTGCCAGTAGAGAGGTGGTCTCCGATCAAATGATCGGAAACTTTGGGGTAGGAGGAAAGCGAGCAGGCGTTGCAATTGGGGAATTGGTTGAAGTCTATACCCGCGTTGGTGAGGGGCAAGGACACAAATTTAAAATTGATAACGAATGGCTTCAGCACGAAGACTGGAACATGGATATTGACGAAACAACCGAAATTGAAGCTGGTGAGACTAAAATCAATATTTCAAAACTACGCCAAGGTTTTAGCCACGACGATTTACGTTCGATTTTTTCACATCTTTCCGATACTTATGCGAACTTCATTTCAAATGATTGCGCCATATTTTTCAATGGGAAGCCACTTGAAAAGAACAAGTTTGATAATTGGGCATACCCCCAAGAATATCCCCCCCTGACAGGTGAAGTAGTATTTTCGCCCGACGACAGAAACGAAATCAGTATACGGGTCACTGGAGGCTTAATTTCAGATCGGTCTCCAAAAGAAGGCAACTACGGGGTCTATTTTTATTGCAATAAGAGACTAATTCTTGCTCATGAAAAGACCCACCATGTTGGCTTTTTGAGTGGGTATGCTGGCGTTCCCCACCCTGACGCTTCCCTTTGCAGAGTTATCGTTGAAATGACTGGTCTGCCCAGCCTGATGCCATGGAACTCAAGTAAGAGCGGCATAAACTGGAGTCATCCCGTTTTCATGGAAATCCGTGAACGGATATTTTCAACAGCCAAACGATTTTCGACAATTTCGCGTCGACTAAAAAATGAGCGTGAAACAGCGGTATTTCCATTCGTAACTGGCGCTATCAAAGAATTCGACTTTCAAAGATCTCAAACTGGAAAAGAGATTATAAATCTACCTGTGCCACGAGGCCGCGCAAAAAAGTACTCCGAACGAATCTTTGATGACAACAAGGAGCTGTTTGCAAAAAAGCCGTGGACCAGAGGTATCGTTGAAGCCATCGGAGTAGCGGATTTCATTTCGCGACGTCCATTGTCGACGAAAAACAGAATTGTTCTACTTTTGCTGGACAGCACCTTCGAAATATCGCTGAAAGAATTTCTCGTTCATCAGAATTCCAAGTATTATCCTGATGAAGAAATCGCAAAGATTTTTAAGAGCCGCAAAAAAGTTCTTGATGAAGTAAAGTTACTGGTGAACTTGCGGCAATCGGACCTCGATTTAGCATACCACTATGCAAATTTGCGAAATAAACTAGTTCATGAGCGCGCAACGGTTGATATATTGGATGAAGATGTACAAATTTATTGGCAAGTTGTGGAGCGGGTCGTGAAGAAGCTTTTTAAAGTGAAGCTTTAAACCACAACCTCAACCTTCTCCTGCTCACCGACCCCGAACACCCGCTTGTACCGTGCGATCTCGCTTGCGGGGCCCATGGCTTTGTTCGGGTTATCGCTCAGTTTCACGGTGGGTTTTCCGTTGGCCGAGATCGCTTTGCACACCAGCGAGAAGGGCGCGAGGCTGTCGTTTTCGGTGAGCCCTTTGAAGTCGTTGGTCAGCATGGTCCCCCAGCCGAACGAGACCCTGCACCGCCCTGCGAATTGCGCTTGCAGGGTGACGATTTTATCGACGTCGAGCCCGTCCGAGAAGATGACCAGTTTCTGGGTCGGGTCCTCGCCCCGCGATGTCCACCAGTTGATCGCCGTTTCCGCATATATCGCGGGATCGCCGCTATCGACCCTGATCCCTGTCCAGCCCGCGAGCCAGTCGGGGGCGCGTTTGAGGAACCCTTCGGTGCCGTAGGTGTCGGGCAGGATGATCCGCAGGTTGCCGTCGTGTTCGGCCTGCCAGTCGGCCAGCACGTCGTAGGGGGATTGCAGCAGTTCGGCGTCGGTTTTGGCCAGTGCGGCATAGACCATGGGCAGTTCGTGGGCGTTGGTGCCGATGGCTGCGAGGTCACGGTTTTTGGCGATGAGGCAGTTGGAGGTGCCTGTGAATTTGTCGCCTAACCCCTCGGACATGGCCTGCACGCACCAGTCTTGCCAGAGGTGGGAATGCCTGCGCCGCGTGCCGAAGTCGGCGATTTTGAGGTCGGGGACACCTCGGAGGGTTTCGACCTTTTCCCAGACTTTGGTTTTGGCTCGGGCGTAGAGGACCTCGAGCTCGAAGCGGCCCATTTTCTGGAGGACAGCGCGGCCGCGTAGTTCCATGAGGACGGCAAGGGCGGGGATTTCCCAGAGCATGACTTCGGGCCATGAGCCCTCAAACGTGAGTTCGTATTGGCCGTCCACTTTTTCGAGGTGGTAGGCGGGCAAGCGGAGTTGTTCGAACCAGTCCATGAATTCGGGCGTGAACATCTGGCGTTTGCCGTAGAATGTGTTGCCGCGCATCCATGTGCTTTCACCGCGTGTGAGAGAAAGGGAGCGGATGTGGTCGAGTTGTTCGCGCAACTCGCCCTCGTCCACCAGATCGGCAAGGCGCACGTCCTTGGAGCGGTTGATGAGGGAGAAGGTGACTTGGGTGTCGGGTTTGTTGCGGAACACGGATTGGCACATCAAGAGTTTGTAGAAGTCGGTGTCGATGAGCGACCGCACGATTGGGTCGATCTTCCATTTGTGGTTCCAGACGCGGGCGGCGATGTCGGTCATCGGAGTGTTCCTTATGGTTAAGGAGGTTAGACCAAGTGGAGGGGGGGGATGGCAAGGGGTATTGTGGGTCTGACCATTCCCGCTAATAATCGCTGCAAAGCGGGGGTGAGATGAGTGGGAATTCCGAAGAAGTACTACGCGGCATTGTCTTTGTGGCGCATCAGGTTTCGAGCTGATTGGAGAGCACAATTGGGTTGGGCATTGTCATTGCGAAAGCTGCCGGCGTGCGACGGCATCGCCATTCACGACGTGGATCGGGCAGGAGAATGGAACGTGGCAGCTCCTTGGAGATCAACCGCGCACATATAACAGCAGCGCAGGGCAACAGCGCGGGTTTTGCGGAACTTGCGGCTCTACGATGTTTTATCGTTCAGAACAATACCCGAACGAAATGCATTTCTATGCCGCGTTGCTCGATAACCCTGAACACATAAGCCCGCAGCAGCATTATCATGCGGATGAACGGCTTTCTTGGGTGCACTTGTCGGAAGGCTTGCCAATTGCATAGCGGGTGGAATTCACCTTCGGCTCGCAACTTTCTCGCCTTCATCTAGACCTTCAACGCTCTCTTGCGTGATCAAGGCGGTCTCGTCTTTAGGATCGTCACCGAGAAACTTTTCGATATCAACGTTGAGCGGCCGCACGATGGAAACGATCATCCACTTATGGTTCCAAACACGAGCGGCGTTTTTGAAAAGTCCGATAAAATCGATTGTTCTCGTTTCGTTAAAAGGAATTGGACGTGGTTATGTGAATCTGCGTCATTTGACGTATGGGAAATTCCGACGGTTATGGCGGGTACGACTTTAACAAAAACAAGCTGGCGGAGAGCTTTGCCGATCAAGACGCCCGTGCCGAAAGGTTAGCGCCTGAACGCGTGATTGGCTGGACGACCACAGTATCGAAGGTGGCGGTCCGTGTGCGATCTGGGAAACGTCCTTGCGATTACGCCCCATGGCATTAGGCGTTAAACGATGCGAATTTGGACGAGTCCCTCATGGATTTCGCGTCCGACGTTGCGCAACCCGGATGGCCCGGTCCGAGACCCGATTTGATCGCATTTGCCTTGGCCTTTCTCGAAGCAGACGTCATGTTATTTCGGTCTGGATATGTAAAACGACATTTGATCAAGCGCTTGCAGCAATCGCCCTTAACGTCCGACGATATCACTCGGATCGACGCGCTGTTGCGACGCGCCGTTACCCGAGGATCAAGCCTTGAAGAATTCAAAGGCTACCGCATATTGGCCGCGCATCTCGTCGTAAATGGCGCGTTATACAATCTTACCAGCTGGCTCGCGATAAAAGCAGAAGGTGCCATTTTGACAATGAACAGGGCGAATGGCGGCGTTATAGCCGACATGTTCTCTCACCCTGATTTATCGGAACGAGATGTTAGACGTTTGCATATTTATCCGCGCTTCTTAGGACGATCCAAATGGGGTATAACTTACCCGAATTTGAGTGAAGTTGCTCCAGCAGGAGGTCTCGTTAAAGAAAAGGAAGAGCGCATAAAATACGCAGCATATCTGATGCTACGATCTATTCAACGACGGCAGGAATCGACACCAAAAGTACGCTAGATCAACCTTTCAATTCGAATAATTCGGCCACGCTATGCGCCCTGGTCTAAGCCCTCGATCTCTTCAATACTCTCCTGCGAAATCAGGTCGGTTTCATCTTGGGCGGTGTCACCGAGCAACTTTTCGATATCGACGCTGATCGACTTCGGGCGCAAGGCCTCGGTTGCGGGTTGTGCTTGGACGGGTGCGGAACGCAGGGTGCCGCGCAGTGTGTTGGCGGTGTGCGCGGTGAGGAGTTGGTTTTGGACCAGTTTGGCGTAGATGCCCTGCGCCGCCTCGGTCGAAATGCCCATGGCGCTGGCGATACCTTGCGCGTTTTGGGCGTTACCTGCTTTGGCGTAAAGGCTGGCCCATAACATCTGCGACGAGGTGACCGTGCCTGAGGATGCCGCGGCGCTTGCTGGCAATGCGGGCATTATAGGTGCTAATCCTGCGGCTCCTGCGAATTGCAGAAAGCGGCGGCGATTGAGTTCTGGCATAACGGGGCCTCCTAGAAATGTTCGTTTTCGCCTTGTTTATATAACCCCATTCTTTTCGTTTATAACTTATAAAGTTGTAATCCGCTGATTTTAATGGGTATTTTGATACCAAAACACGCCAATTGTTCGCAAAACTGTGGGTTTGACATCACTTGGACCGCGTGGGCAAAGTGTTTGAAAGCCAAAGGAAAACCAATGACCCACACCCTGCCCCGCGTTGTTTTGATGGTTGTCTCGGCAATGGTGTTGATCGTGTCGGGCGATGCGGCGGCCAAGGTTTTGGGGCGAGCAGGCTTTGATCCTGTTTTTGTGGCTTGGACGCGGTTTGCGCTGGCAGCATTGATTGTGGCACCCTTTGCGGGGTTGCAGCGTGGCGACCTCAAACTGGCGATGGATTGGCGGTTGGTGTTGCGGGCCTTGCTGATTGTCGGTGGCATTGTTTGCATTTTGACCGCACTCAAGACCGAACCTATGGCCAATGTATTCGGCGGGTTTTTCGTGGGGCCGATTGTGGCCTATGTGCTGTCTACTTTGCTGCTTAAAGAGGTGGTCACTTGGCGCAGGTCCGCCTTGCTTGCCCTGAGCTTTATCGGCGTTTTGGTCGTTGTTAGACCCGGTTTTGGGATGACGACAGGCATGGGGTTTGCCGTTTTGGCGGGCTGTTTGCATGGGTCGTATTTGGTCGCGACGCGGTGGTTGGCGGGTGGATTTCGTCCGCGGTTTTTACTGCTGTCGCAACTGGTGATCGGTGCGATTTTGATTGCGCCTTTTGCGATTGGACCTGTGCCAGAAATCACCGCGCCAGTCGCTGGTTTGATCCTGATCAGTGCTATGGGATCGGCGATTGGGAACCTGTTGTTGGTCTTGGTCAACCGCACCACGCCTGCGAATGTGATCGCACCGTTGATCTATAGCCAGCTTATCGTGGCCACGGTTTTGGGTGTGATCGTGTTTGGCGAATGGCCTGATGGTTTCACACTTTTGGGCCTCGCCATCATCGCAGCGGCTGGGGCGTCGTCTGTGTGGTTCGCAGGGCGCGGGCGTTAGGTCCGTTTCAGCGGGCGTTAGGTCCGTTTCAGCGGGCGCTTGGCCATTTCAACGTCATGCAATTGCTTGCTGACCTTAGGCGAGATGCCCAAGACTGCCTCGACTGCGTGCAACAAATCGTCTTCTTCCTGCTGCTCGACGCCGTCCGCAAAGACCACCGACCAAAGTGCCGCAACAGCCGCTAGCCTGTCTGCCTCGCTAATCGCCTTTTCCAAGATGCCCGCGAGCGCCTCGGTTTCGGGCATATCCTCTTCGAGCTTTTCGCAGCTGGCGCGCATTTTCGCGGCCTCGACGGGGTTCAGCTTGTACATATGCATGAGGACCGCGTCTATCTGCTCAACCTCTTCAAACAAATAGGCTTTATCCACTTTTGCAGCCCGCACGAGCAAAGCGCCGAGCGCATGTTGTGCGTCTTTTTCTGGCATGGGCGTGGTGAAATCTGCGTCACCTCGAAAGCGAGAGAGGATGTGTTCAAACATGGGGCCGGTCCGATCATTTGCGTCTATTTGGGCAGACGGTATGAAATACAGCCCCTTGGCGCAAGAATCTTAACGGTCTGTTAGGATATTTAGGAAGGCCGCGCCAAAGCGTTCGGTGTGTTTGTCACCCATCAGCCGCGTCAGCCCCGCCATATCGGGGTTGTGCAGGGTTGCTATTTTGGCGAGCGTGGCAGCCCCCATCGACATCGGCTTGCCCGCTCCGTCTTCGCCGCGCGCCAACTCCGCTTGGGCGGCAAGCAGGCGGTCGTAAACCTCGCCATTCCCGCGCATGGCCAGCTTGCGGCGTACTGGATGCACATCTTCGACGGCACCTGAAATCACCTCAAGAAAGGGAGCGCCGTAGCTTTCCAGTTTCTTCGCGCCGACCCCACCGATCCGTGCCATCTCGTCGAGGTTCATCGGGCGTTTCTCGGCCATCTCGATAAGGGTTTTGTCGTTGAACACGATGTAGGCGGGGCCGCCGAGTTGTTCTGCAAAGAAGCGTCGTTTCGCCTTGAGTGCAGAGAGAAGCGGTGCGTCTTCTTCGCTCACCATCTGGCGGATTTTCGGGCCTGTACCCTTAGCCGCTTTGATACTATCGCGGCGCAAATCAATCGTCGCCTCGCCACGCAAGATTGGCCGCGCCCCTTCGGTCATGCGCAGCGCGCCGTGACGCTCAGGGTCGGGCCGCATTAGGTCACGCCCCATCATCTGCCGAAAGATCGCCTGCCATTGGCGTTTATCGTACTCTTTGCCGACGCCGTATGTGGGCAGGCTGTCATGGCCGCGCTGCGCGATCTTTTCGGTTTTCGCACCCATGAGGATGTCAATGAGATGCCCTGAACCGAACCACTCCTCGGTTCTGAGGGCTGCAGAAAGCGCCATACGCACGGCGGTGGTCCCGTCAAAGATATCCGCAGGTTTATCGCAAAGGTCGCAGTTGCCGCAGGGCTGTGGATCTTCACCAAAGTAGGTGAGCAGGTTCACGCGGCGGCAATGTAGCGCCTCGGCCAAACCAAGGAGCGCGTTCAAACGCCCATGATCGGCGGCGCGGCGTTCGGGTGGGGCGAGCCCCTCATCGACCTGTTGGCGGCGGTAGCGGATATCGTCGGGACCAAAGAGCGTGAGCGTTTCCGCAGGTGCACCGTCGCGGCCCGCGCGCCCGATTTCTTGGTAGTAACTCTCGATCGATTTCGGCAGGTCGGCGTGCGCCACCCAGCGGATATCGGGTTTGTCGATACCCATGCCAAAGGCCACGGTTGCGCAGACGATCAAGCCGTCTTCTTGCTGGAAGCGGCGCTCGACGATGCGCCGATCCTCGGCCTCCATGCCGCCGTGGTAATAGCAGGCGGAGTGGCCCGCATCGTTCAGCGCCTTGCCAAGCGTTTCGGTTTTCGCCCGCGTGCCGCAATAGACGATACCAGACTGCCCCTTACGGGCGGCGGCGAAGTTAAGGATTTGCGCGCGTGGGCCGTCTTTGACTTCAAACGCGAGGTGGATATTCGGGCGGTCAAAGCCGCGCAGAAAGGTAGACGGTTCAACCCCGTCGAAGAGCTTTTGCACGATTTCGGCGCGGGTCTCGGCGTCGGCGGTGGCGGTGAAGGCGGCGAGCGGCACGTCGAGCATACGGCGGAGTTCGCCTATACGCAGGTAGTCAGGACGGAAATCATGACCCCATTGGCTCACGCAATGCGCCTCGTCGACTGCGATCATTGTTACACCAACACGGCGCAGCATCTGCATCGTGCCACCAGAGGCCAGCCGTTCGGGCGCCATATAGAGAAGGCGCAGCGTGCCCGCCTCAAGCCCGCGCCAGACGGCCTCGGTCTCTTCCTCGGTATTGCCAGAGGTCAGCGCACCTGCCTCGACACCTGCCGCTTGCAAGGCGCGGACCTGATCGCGCATCAAGGCGATGAGCGGAGAGATGACAACCGTCACCCCCTCACGCGCCAACGCAGGCAGTTGGAAACAAAGAGATTTACCGCCACCTGTGGGCATAATCGCAAGGGTGTTTTCACCCGCAATCACGGCCTCCACGATCTCCTGCTGACCGGGCCTGAAGGCATCAAAACCAAAGATATCTTTCAGCAGCACGGCGGCGCTCATGAGGGTGTGACCTGTTTTTTTATTTGGTGCTCGGACCCTGACAATCCCACATGAGGAATCGGCAAACAAGGCTTGTTTAGATCACTTTTCACGCGGGCGTGCTTGCGCCCCCTGCGCCCCACGCTTACCCATAGACAGACGAAGGAGAGATCATGGGTGAAATTACATTGGTGCGGCACGGGCAGGCGAATTCTTCTGCCACGACCGAAGCGGGTTATGACATGCTGACCGAGTTGGGGCATCAGCAAGCCGAATGGTTGGGCCATTGGATCCACGCCCATGATGGCCCGTTTGATGCGGTGTTTGCAGGGAGTTTGCGCCGTCAGCAAGAGACCGTGGCGGGTATGGGGTTTCCCGATTTCACCACCGATCCGCGTTTGAACGAGATCGCCTATTACGACCTGACCGCCGAGATGGAGGCCAAGGGGTTATCCGCCAAGCGCGAGAGCCCTGATGATTTCGCGACGCATTTTCCCGCGACCTTGAATGCGTGGCAGGAGGGTAAGATTGATGGGAGCGAGCGCTACACCGATTTCACGGCCCGTGTTGCCGGTGTTATCGCCGAGGCGGCACAACCCGGAAAGCGTATCCTCTGCGTAACCTCTGGCGGCATCATTGCCCGTGCGGTGGCTGACATCCTGCACCTTGATATTGCGAAGATGGCGCAGATCGCCTTGCCGATCCTCAACACCTCGGTCCACCGCATCCACGTGACCCCGCATGGTCCGATTTTAGCGGCATTCAACAGCGCCCCTCACCTTGATCACGCGGACCGATTGACCGCCCGCACCTATTATTAAGGAGCCTGACATGGAGCTATTCTATACGCCCAATACGATCTCGGTTGTGGTCGCGATTGCGCTGGAGGAAGCGGGCATTGCCTATACCCTGCGTCTGGTGGATTTCGCGACTGCGGAGCAGACGAAAGAGCCTTATTTGACACTGAATCCGAAGGGATGTGTGCCTACATTGGTTACGCCTCAGGGGCCGTTGACCGAGGCTGGTGCGATTCTAGATTACATCGGTGCGATGGCCCCTGATTTGATCCCCCATGATCCGTTTCAGGCGGGACGGATGCGCGAGGTGATGTATTACGTGGCCTCGACGTTCCACATCGCCCACGCCCATAAAATGCGCGGCGCGCGTTGGGCTGATTTAGAGACGAGTTTCGCCGATATGCGCGCAAAGGTACCGCAGACAGTTGGGGCCTGTTGCGCCTATTTAGAGTCTATATATCCGCTCGAACCTTTCGTGTTAGGGTCTGATTTTACGCTCGCCGATCCCTACCTTTATGTCGTCTCGACATGGGGAGAGGGCGACGGTGTTGAGATGGCGAATTTCCCGAAACTTTCCGCGTTTATGGAGACCATGCGCGCCCGTCCATCCGTGCAAGCGGTCATCGCAAAAGGAATGCTTACATGACACATATCTGGGTCCGCGCCGAGAGCCGCGATCATGAGGAACGGGTTGGGATGACGCCTGATGGTGCGGCTGAATTGCTGGCCGCAGGTTACACCGTGACGGTCGAGGAAAGCGTGCAACGCGCGATCCCGATTGTTGGGTATCGTGCCGCTGGTTGCGCGATCGCCACGGAAGGTTCGTGGGTCGATGCCCCCCGTGATGCGATCATTTTTGGGCTAAAGGAATTGCCCGACGACGGCACGCCCCTGCCCCATCGCCACATCATGTTCGGCCACGCTTTTAAGGGGCAAGCGGCGGGGCGTGTATTGCTCGACAGGTTCAAGGCTGGCGGTGGCACGCTATATGATCTGGAGTATCTGGTTGATGAGGCAGGGCGCCGTGTTGCTGCCTTTGGTTATTGGGCTGGCTATGCAGGCGCTGCTGTCAGCCTGATCGCCTTGATGGCGCAGAAAGAGGGTGGGATCGCGGGGCCTGTGAGCACCTTTGAAAGCGCCGATGCGATGCGCAATGACCTCGCGATGCACCTTGGGTCTGATGCGCCAACTGCGTTGATTATTGGCGCTTTGGGGCGCGTGGGCACGGGGGCTGCGGACCTATATGAGGCGCTTGGGCTCTCCGTCACCAAATGGGATATGGCCGAGACTGCATCAGGTGGGCCGTTTCCAGAAGTGCTGGAACATGACATCTTCCTTAACTGTATTTTGGCCCGCGAGGGGACGCCTGTTTTCGTGCCAGCCAGTGCAAAGACTGACATGCGGCAACTCTCAGTGATTGGTGATATCGCCTGCGATCCGCAAAGCGATTTCTCTCCGATCAAGGTTTATAACCTTGAGACGACGTGGGCCGCACCTGCGTTGCGCGTGCATGATGCGCCACCTCTCGATGTGACGGCTATCGACAACCTGCCGTCGCTTTTGCCTGTGGAAAGTAGCGAGGATTTCGCGGGGCAATTGTTGCCGCATCTTGGCGCCCTAAATGCGCTCGACAAAGGCGTCTGGCTGCGCGCCAAACAGATGTTTGACAGCGCAACTGCGTAGGGTGGGTTTTAACCCACCACCCCTGCACGCCGCGCGCCTGTGAGCAAATCTGGTGCGATGATGTGACCAAGGGCGCGGGTCGCGTCGCTTGGTTGCTTGAGGTCGGGGATTTGCACGGTACGTGCCCCTGACCGCACAGCAGCAAGCGTGCCGACATCACTATCCTCAAACGCCACGCAGCGGGTGATATCAACGCCCAAACGCTTGGCCGCAGTGAGGTAAGTCTCTGGCGCGGGTTTACCTTCGCTCACCTGATCGCCGCCAACCACAAGCGTGACATACTCCCAAAGCCCTGCGTGCTTCAGATGTTCTTCGGCCAAATCCGTTTTGGTTGATGTCGCCACGGCGATGGGCAGGCCCTGTGCTTTAACCAATGCAAACATCGCGGCCGCACCTTGCTTGGTTGGGATATTGCTGGCCCACAATGGCATCAAAGCCGCAGTCCAATTTTTGCGAAACTGATCCACGTCGATGCGGTCGCCGAATGCCCTTGCAATGATCTCATTTGAGGTTGCGGCACGCGTTCCAACGCACCGCAGGAAGACCTCTAAAACCTCGGCTTCGTCCACGAGCCCATGGGCCATTGCAGTGACCAAAAACATGTCACGCGCCATCCGCTCTGTGTCGAGCAAGAGGCCGTCCATATCGCAAAGTATCGCTTTTGGGATCAATTCCACGCCATTGGGTAAAACGCGCCATCGCGTTTGATCAGACCGCTTCCGCCAGCAGCGACATAGAATGTGCGGCCTGCATAGGCGCCCGAGACGACATAGTGATCTGGTGTTTTCGTGAGGCTTCCTTGGCGTGCGCCGCAGACATGGCCCTCCCCGCATGGGGTCAGGGTGTAGGTGTGCAGCTCGCCATGTTCTTCGGTCACGACGGAAATCGCGCCAGTATCAGATGGCTTGTCTTGGAAGGAGTCCGCATAGGCCCGTTTGACTTGCACTGGCGTACCTGAAAATGTCAGCGGCTTTCCGTTGCAAGCGGCGAGCAAGGACAGTGCTGCGACTGATAGCGAAAGGGATTTGAGCATTGCTGCCTCCTGCATGAAATCACCGTGACAATGCCCTTAGGGCTTAGGCTATGCAAGGGGAACGACCGCAGTCTCGACTTCTGGCGTAACTTCCTCAAAATCGAAGTTATCGAGTTTCGCCGCGCGTTTGCCTGCCCGCTCTGAGGCGGTATTGATATCTTCGAGGTCTTTGCGGGCTTGGCCAAAGTGCGTGTTCAGCTTTGCCACCCGTTCCGACACCAATTCCACATCACGATGAAGCAAGCGCAAAGTTGTGCGGATTGCACCTGCTTGTTCGCGCATGCGTGCGTCTTTCAAGATCGCCCGCATGGTGTTCAGCGTGGCCATGCAGGTCGTGGGCGACACGATCCATACCCTTGCGGCAAACCCTTCCCGCACCAATTCGGGAAAGTTGGCGTGCAACTCGGCATAGACCGCCTCGGACGGCAGGAACATCAACGCGCCGTCTGCGGTTTCCCCGTCGAGGATGTATTTCTCTGAGATCGCCTTGATGTGCGCCTTGACGGAGGTCCGCATGAATTTCGCGGCCTCATTCGCCTCCCAGTCAGTCTTGGCGTTGCGCAAGGCTTCATAGGCCTCCAGCGGGAATTTGCTGTCGATAACAATCGGGCCAGGCGGATTCGGCAGATGGATCAAACAGTCGGCCCGCTTGCCGTTGGTCAGCGTATGTTGGAATGTGTAGGCGTCCGATGGCAGCGCCTTACTGACGATATCGTTGAGTTGGATTTCACCAAATGCACCGCGCGTTTGCTTGTTGGACAAGATATCTTGCAGGGACAAAACATCGCCTGACAGCTTGGTGATATTCTCCTGCGCCTTGTCGATGGTCAGCAGCCGTTGCTGCAATTCGCCAAGCGATTGCGCGGTGCGCTGAGCGGATGACGACAGGTTCACGTTCATCGATTCGGAAACTTGGCTTAGCCGCTGTTCCATCAATTGCAGGGTCCGCGCTTGCTGTTGCGCCTGCGCTTCGGTGACCGAGGTCAGCCCGCCGAACAGCTGTTGTTGTCCGTTCGAGAGCATCTCGACACGGCTCCCCAGCCCGCCCATTTGGCTCGCTAAGATATGAGCCATTTCGCTCGATTTGCCAGCACGGCGCACCGATACGATCAATAGCACTACCAGCAGCAAGAGGATGAGAGCAACGATGAGACCGGCGATGAACAACGGGTCGTCGAGGCCAAAGGTATATTCGCCGACTTGTATCATGTGCGTCCAAACAATCGTTCAATATCGGTGAGCTTCAGTTCCACATATGTGGGTCGTCCGTGGTTACATTGCCCCGACATCGGCGTCGCTTCCATTTCGCGCAACAGCGCGTTCATTTCTTCGCCGCGCATCCGTCGCCCTGTGCGGATGGATCCGTGGCAGGCGACGCGCGACAGGATTGCCTCGACCTTTGACTGCACACGGTCGCTGCCGCCTGTGTCTGCCAGTTCGTCCAAGATATCGCGTAGCATAGCTTCGGCGTTCACTTCCCCCAAGATTGCAGGCGTTTCGCGGACAGCGATTGCGCCACCGCCAAAGGGTTCGATGCCAAGTCCGAATTTCGCGAGGTCGTCGGCGATTTCCAAAAGCTGCGCGGCCTCATTTTCGGTCATCTCGACGATTTCGGGGATAAGCAGGGCTTGGGCTGCAACGCCATTCTCCGCCATCTGCTTTTTCAGTTTTTCATAGACGAGCCGTTCATGGGCGGCATGCCCGTCGACGATCACAATCCCCGCTTCGGTCTGCGCGATGATGTAATTCTCGTGGACTTGCGCGCGCGCGGCACCAAGCGGAAAGTGATCTTGCGCGTCCATCGGCGTGGGTTCGATCCGTGCAGAGGGAGCCTCGGAGAATCCCGGTGCTTGCGCTTGGAACGTCATGGAGCGTGCCGAGAATGACGGGCGGTCCATTTGATAGACGCGCGGTTCGGTCAGTTCGGGCCGCATTGCCCCAAGTGTTGCGTTGGCGACGGTGGTTGAGGCGCGGTGACCGGCGTCGGCCAAAGCGTGCCGCAGGCCTGATACGATCAACCCGCGCACAACGGCAGGTTCGCGAAAGCGGACCTCTGATTTGGCGGGATGAACGTTCACATCGACCAGCGTGGGGTCGCAGTCGACGGACAATGCCGCCACTGGGTGACGGTCCCGTGACAGGACATCCATATAGGCGGCGCGGAGTGCCCCGAGCAGCATTTTGTCACGCACTGGTCGGCCATTCACAAAGAGGAATTGTGCAACAGCAGCACCCCGCGAATAGGTCGGTAAGGCGGCATAACCTGTGAGGTGGAACCCGTCGCGCTCTGCGTCAATCGGCAGCGCATTGTCAGCAAAATCGCGGCCAAGCACGGTGCGCAAGCGGCCATGTAGCGCGTCGAACATATCACCCGTTTCGGCGTCGGCGCGGAATGTCGTGCGGTTGTCGCCGTTTGACGCATCGCGCAGGATGAAGGTGATAAACGGCTCGGCCATCGCCAACCGCTTGACCACGTCGCCAACCGCTTGGGCCTCTGCGCGGTCGGTCCGCAGGAATTTGAGCCGCGCTGGGGTCGCGTAAAACATGTCACGCAGTTCGACGACCGTGCCGTTTGAAAGCGCGGCTGGCTTTACGTCGCTGTGCCGCCCGCCCAAGACCGCAATGCTGGCCCCATCCTCACCGTCAACGCGGCTTGTGATGGTCAGGCGGCCAACTGCGCCTAGCGAGGGCAGAGCCTCTCCACGAAAGCCGAAGGAACGGATGTTCAAAAGGTCCGAGCCGTCGATTTTGCTGGTTGCGTGGCGCGATAATGCCAGCGGCAAATCAGGTCCAGAAATGCCGCAACCATCATCAGTGACGCGGATCAGAGTTTTGCCACCGTCAGCGATCACAACCTCGATTCGGTGTGCGCCCGCATCAACGGCATTCTCGACCAATTCTTTCACGGCAGAGGCCGGACGCTCTAAAACTTCACCCGCAGCGATGCGGTTGATAGCGGCGTCGTCAAGCTGTCTGATGACAGGTCGCGGCTTCATCTGGGGGGCTGAAATGGCCATGCCACAAGGTTTAGCATGAACCATTGCGATTCTACGAGGGTTGAAATCAGCGGATTTACTTAACATTAATGTTATATAACAATTGACGCATGGAAGAAATGCACCGTACCTTTGCTGCCCTCTCGGACCCGACCCGCTGCGCAATCTTAGAGATGCTGGCGGACGGCGAAAAGACGGTGATGGACATCGCAGTCCCCTTTGCGATGAGCCAGCCTGCTATCTCTCGGCACCTCAAGGTGTTGGAGGATGCCGCCCTGATTACCCGCCGCATTGATGGGGCCAAGCGCCCCTGCGCTTTGTCGCCTGCGGGACTGGAACAGCTTGAGCAATGGGCCACCAAGCTGCGCAAATCAATGGCCCGTAACTATGATCGGCTGGATGCGGTTTTGGCCGCCATGCCCCCAGTGGAAAAGGACACACCATGACAGCCTTGAAAATTGACCTCGTGGGCGATGGCGCAGCCATTGTGACCCGCCATTTTGCAGCCAGCCCAGAGCAGGTTTTTCGCGCCCATGTGGAGGCCGAATACATCCGCCAATGGATGGGCGGCATGGAAGGTTGGGACATGACCCACTGCGAATCTGATGCCCGCGCTGGCGGAGTTCTGCGCTATGGCTGGGCTGGTCCAGACGGCATGTCGTTTGAGATCACGGGTGAATATGAGGTCGTGAAACCCTATAGTGAAATCCGCCATGTCGAACGGATGCACGTCCCAGAGGCGACCCCAGACAACCGCTGCCATACGACGTTTGAAGCCAAAGAAGGCGGCACCCTTTTGACCGTACGGATGCAACTGCCCGACGAAGAAAGCCTGAAAGCGATGCTCGATACAGGGATGGAGCAAGGCATGGAAGACAGCTATGGCCGCATCGACGGGCTGTTTTCATGATCCACGCCCCATCTTTTAGGTCGCTAATGAAGAGGTATACTGAGTGGCAACGCTGAAAATAGTTGAGTTGTTTCGCGCTATCCCTCCCCTTTTGCTACTCGCTGGCTGTGCAACATATCATGGCGGGGTAACATTCCATTTCTTGTCGCAGCCTGACGCGCCGCAGAAATTTTCGCAGGTTTATGACGCACTGGTAGATTCTGGGTTAGACTGCTCTCCGGCCGACCTCAAAAACCTAAGTGCGCATTGTCGCTCGGATACCTTTCCGACTAAGGGCATCGATCGCGTAACTCTCTACCAATCAGGTCAAGAAATCATCGCGAGTTTCGAATACGAAGGCGCCTACGTTATCGTCGCGCAAACGCCTGCTTATGACATGGCCTTCGTGGAGGAAATTAGATCTTTGGTAGAAAATTTCCGCTACTTAGGTGCCAGTTACGTCAACTTCGTGCCGTTCCCTTACGAAAACGTTGGTAGCGAAGTTCGGATCGAAATCAACGACTTCGATCCCGTTATATTGCTCAAGGATGCCCTCAGCGACGAGTAAGGCGGCAGAGTTAATCAGAGCTTACTAGCCCTTCGGGCTGCCCTACAACGACAAAGTGGAGCGCGTCGGGCTGCATCAATTCTGCTGCGACGCGGTTCACGTCGGCCAATGTGACGGCCTCCATGTAGGCGTTACGATTGATCACGTAATCCGTGGGCAGACCGATCATTTGCATGCCTACCATGATCCCAGCGATCTCGGCGTTGCCGTCAAACCGCAGCGGGTATTCGCCCGTCAGAAAGGTTTTGATGTTGTCCAGTTCATCTTGCGTGACGCCATTCTGGGCAATATCCGTCCAAACGTCGCGCGTGACTTGCACGGCCTCAGACATGGTCGCATTACCGCTGGCCACTTGCCCCACCCACATCTCGGCGTGGAATTTCGGCACGAGGTAGGTGCCAATGCCATAGGTCAGCCCCCGCTTTTCGCGGACCTCATTCATAAGGCGGCTCTCGAACCCAGCACCGCCAACGATCTCATTGAGAATATAGGCAGCAAAGAAATCTTCGTCGTGCCGCTCGATCCCTGCGTGTCCAAAAAGGGCGACAGATTGCGGGGTCTCGAACGGGATCACCGTGACCCCACCTTTGAGGCCAAAATCAACATGCGTCGGGGCGGCTGGCCCTTCGGCAGGCAAGTCACCCAACAGTTTATCCAGCATCGGGCCGATCTGGTCGGCAGTGATATTACCCACGGCAGAAACGTAGATTTCGGCCCGTGTTAGCGTGTTATGGTATGCATCAAAAATGTCGGCTTGGGTCAGCGCATTCACGCTTTCGACGGTGCCGTCAATCGACGAGCCGTAGGGGTGATCGCCAAATGCGGCATGATCAAAATAGGCGCTCGCGATGCGGTTCGGGCTTTTGGCGTCGCTTGCGATACCTGACAAAACCTGCGCACGCACGCGGTCAATCGCGTCTTGGTCAAAGCGGGGCGCGGTCAGGGCTTGGTGCAAAAGCGCCAGAACTTCGTCTTGGTTTTCGGTCAGGAAGCGCGCGGAAATCGACATGGTGTCGGCATAGGCGCGAAAGCTAAACGATGCGGCGAGCGCGTCTAGTTTCGTCTGGAATGCTTGTGCGTCCATGTCGCCGCTGCCCTCTTCGACAAGCGCCATCATCAGGTTCACAGCGCCGCGTTTTTCGGGCAAGTCGAGCGAAGCACCGCCGCGCATACGAATTTCCAATGCGGTAAAGGGGATCGACGGTTCCTCTACGACCCAAGCGTTGATACCGCCGTCAGAGGTGATTTCTTTGATCTCAATCGCAGAGGCGAGGGATGCGGTGAGCGCGAAGCAAACGGTCAGAATAATACGCAGCATTAGCGGGCCTCCTCGGCGCTGGACACGACCCAGCCAGTGACAGATTGATCGCGGTTCAGGACCGATGCTGCGACTGCTTTGATGTCGGCCTCCGTCACGTCTTGCAGGATCTGCGGCCAGTCTTGCACGTCTTGGATCGCGAGCCCTTGGGACAGTGCGGCACCATAGCGGTTCGCCAGCCCTTCAACGTTATCCAGCGCGTAGATTTCAGAGGCGCGTAACTGCATGCGGATGCTGTCCATCTGTGCGGGGTCGATAGGCTTCGCCATAAAGTCCGCGATTGCTTGGTCCATCGCCGCTTCGGCCTCAGAGAGGCTCACGCCTTCGGACGGGGCGACGGTGATGTTGAACGTGCTGTCATCAAGATTGGACCCGTCGTAGCCAGCACCAGTGTAGACCGCGATTTGGCTGTCGAATTGCAAGGCCTGACCAAGCGCCGAGGTGAACGGTGATCCACCCAGAAGATCGGACAAATAGACCAATGCCGCCACCTCTTTTTGCGCACCGCTATCGCGTTCGGGGGCGAGGTAAGAGCGAGACAGATACGGCTGGCTCACGCGCGGATCGGTATATGTCAGACGCCGTTCGGCGCGTTGCGGTGGTTCTTGCGGCCTTATGCGCGGCGGCAGGTTTTCCTCCGCAGGGATGATGCCGTAATACTGTTCGGCCAAGGCTTTCACTTCGTCAGGCTGGACGTCACCCGCGACAACTAGGGTCGCATTGTTGGGCGAATAATAGAGGTGGTAGAAATCGATTGTGTCCTTCAGTTCCAGCCCCTCCATCTCGTGCTTCCAACCAATGACGGGCACGCCGTAGCGGTGATTTTGGTATTGGGCGGCACGAAACTGTTCACTGGCCAAGGCGCCCGGATTGTTTTCGGTACGCTGGTTGCGCTCTTCCAAGATCACGTTGCGCTCTGTGGCGATGTCGTCCTCGGTCAGCATCAGGTTTTCCATCCGGTTGCTTTCCATCTCCATCATTAAGGGCAGACGGTCGGCAGCGATCCGTTGGTAATAGGCAGTGTAATCGTGACTGGTAAAAGCGTTATCAGAGCCGCCATTGGACGAAACCGTGGCCGAAAACTCGCCGCTTTCTAGCTTGTCGGTTGCCTTAAATAGCAAGTGCTCAAGGAAGTGCGCAACGCCAGATGCCCCTACAGGTTCATCCGCAGACCCGATTTTGTACCAGACCATATGCACAACGACGGGGGCGCGGTGATCTTCGATCACAACCACATCCATTCCGTTATCGAGCGAAAAGGTCGTGACCTCTTGGGCCATCGCAGGCAGGGCCGCAAACATCACAAAGGCAGAGGCAATCAGGCGGCGCATGGGCGGTCCTTTATTCGGGGTCGTTGGGTGTAACCTACGCCCGATCAGACGGCTTTCAAGCCCTGCAAACGCAGATGTGAAGATGCCTATTTTGGCGGCGCGGTTGGTGTTGCGACGCCCAAATTGCGGAACCGCTGAAGCTCGGCATAGGCGTCAAGCGCATAGCGCGCGTATGCCTTGAAATAGCGGTCAGATTGGAGTGCAGCAAGAAGACCAAAACGACTGCGGGCCTTGCGGAACTGTGCGTCCTCTGTTGCGAGCACGGCGCGAATGTCGGACTGCGTTCCTTTGCGCGATGCCGCTGCAACAAGCGCGCCATCAGCCGCAGGAATGCCACCAGCGTTAACAGCCGACGGTTGACCACCAAGGGCCGCAATTGCGTCTGCCTTTGGGGATGGGTCCACGCGGTTCGCGCCACCCAATGTCGGGGTCGGCAAATCCATGGTTTCAGGAATCTCTAAGGGCGCAACAGGCATGACCGAGAATTCATCAGGGCCACCCGTCGTGGAGCGCATGTCGTGCAAAGGCCGCTTGCCTGTCGAACATGCCGTCAGTGCCGCTACTGCCAAAATCGCCAAAATTGCCTTGCGCATACCCAATCCCTTGGTCGTTACTTGGCCTTGTTTAGCGCAAGCCTGCGGGCGCGTCACGCCCGTTTCTTTTTCTCTGTGCCACTATCGGCGAATGCGATCCCGATCGCGCCGATAAAAATCGCAACGTCAGCCACGTTAAAGGCATAGGGATTGTTAAAACCGCAGCATGACATATTCAGAAAATCGGCCACCGCGCCATAAAGGAGGCGATCAATAACGTTGCCCAGCGCACCACCGATCAAAAAGCCAGCTGCGATATTCATCATGCGGCTTTGAGGCCTGCGCCACAACCAAACCAACACAATCCCTGAGATCAAGAATGCCACGCCGATCAAGACCCAGCGCATGTCAAAACCTGCGCCAAGCCCAAAGTTCATGCCCTTATTCCAAGCCATGCGAAACGTGAGGAATGGCGGCAGCACATCAATGTGCTTGACGGCTATCAGGTCGAGGTAATGCACGACAAAATATTTACTGGCCTGATCGACCAGAAACACCCAAAACCCCGTCCAGAAAACAAGCCGCATCTAATTATCCTTAATGTCGGAAGTGGCGCATGCCAGTGAAGACCATAGCGATCCCTGCGTCGTCCGCTGCCGCGATCACCTCGTCATCGCGCATCGACCCACCGGGCTGAATGACGCAAGTGGCCCCTGCTGCTGCTGCCTCGAGAAGGCCATCAGCGAAGGGGAAGAATGCGTCGGAGGCAACGGCGGACCCGATGGCGAGTGATTGCGGCAGGTCCATTGCTTTCGCCATGCGCTCGGCCTTTTGGGCGGCGATCAGGGCACTATCGAGACGGCTCATTTGCCCAGCGCCAACGCCGACAGTTGCCTTGTCTTTGACGTAGACAATTGCGTTGGATTTGACGTGCTTTGCCACTTTCCAAGCGAAGAGCAGATCGGCCATTTGCGCCTCTGTTGGTTTCACTTTGGTCACGACTTTGAGGTCGGCCAGATCAACGGAACCCACATCTTTGTCCTGCACCAACATGCCGCCTGCGACCTGTTTCATGGTGATTTGCGCAGCCTTCGGGTCGGGCAAGCCGTCTGTCGTCAAAAGGCGCAGGTTCTTTTTCGTCGCAAAGATCGCCCTTGCCGCGTCCGATGCACCGGGCGCAATTACAACTTCGGTGAAAATCTCGACAATCGCCTTTGCAGTGTCTTCATCGAGCGGCTGATTGAGCGCCACGATGCCACCAAAAGCAGAGGTGCGGTCACAGTCAAAGGCGTTTTTGTAGGCCTCCAAAAGGGTCCCACCACGGGCCACACCGCTTGGGTTCGCGTGCTTGATGATCGCCACGGCGGGGCCTTCGGCAGGATCAAACTCGGCGACCAGCTCAAACGCCGCGTCAGTGTCGTTGATGTTGTTGTAGGATAATTCTTTGCCCTGATGCTGCACAGCAGTCGCAACACCCTGACGGCCAGTGCCATCGGTGTAGAACGCGGCAGACTGGTGCGCGTTTTCGCCATAACGCATCTCTTGCTTATACGTGCCAGCAATAGAACGGCGGCGTGGTGTCGGCATGTCAATCGCGGATGCCATCCACGTGCTGACGGCAGTGTCATAAGCAGCAGTGCGCCCATAGGCCGTTTGCGCCAATTTCTGACGGAACGCATGGGTCGTCTGACCATCGTTCGCGTCAAGTTCGGCAAGCAAAGCGGCGTAGTCTTCCACGTCTGTGATCACGTTCACAAAAGCATGGTTTTTCGCCGCAGAGCGGATCATCGCAGGGCCGCCGATGTCGATGTTTTCGATGCAGGTGTCGAAATCCGCACCCTTGGCAACGGTTTCCTCAAACGGGTAAAGGTTCACAACCAGCAAGTCGATTGGGCCAATGTTGTGCTCTTCCATCGCCTCGACATGAGAGGCAAAATCGCGACGGGCCAAAAGGCCACCATGCACAACGGGGTGCAGCGTCTTGACCCGACCATCCATCATCTCAGGAAAGCCCGTCACATCGGCCACATCTTTCACATCAAGGCCAGCATCGCGCAGCGCCTTGGCAGAGCCGCCAGTTGAGAGCAGCTCAACACCGCGCGCGGCCAAAGCCCGCCCAAGGTCGAGCAGACCCGTTTTATCGGAAACAGAAAGAAGTGCGCGGCGGAGCGGTGCAAGGTCAGTCATGTGATCCCCCAAAGATCAATTATCAAAGTCGTCCATCGGGTCGTCAGTGGCGAAATCGCGGACACTGTCTGGCGTGTCTTGCGCCTTGGCCAACGACCATCGGACGCGTGTCGCATAGGCCATCGTGCGACCAGATAAAACCACCTGTTGGCTCGGACGGGGCTTTAATCTGCCATTTTCGAGATAAACTGATGGTTCAAGCGCCAAATTGGCGTGCCCGTCGTGTCGCAGGATCCAAATCTCGCCCGATTTAAGTGCCATCGAGATCGCCGCCCCGCCCATATCCACGGTCGCATCGACCTCTGGATGCAGATGGAATCGCAGGGCGTAAGGGACGCCTTGTAGAGATGTCTCATCGATTGCTTTATCGAACCGTTTCTTGTCGGAGTCGGTCAGCGTGGTCAGGAAATCTTCGCCAACCATGCCGCGCCCATCCTGCGCCAGATCAATCGTACGGGCATGGGTCAGGCCATGGGTCGAGCGATAGCCGTTATGCGACAGCTCTACCCGCTTGCCGTCGTGCAGATCGGAAAAATGGCATTGCACGTCCGTCGGCACATCGTCGAGCAACTCTTGCTGCGAGGTGACCTGCCTACTTGGTGCGCCAAGTCGCGACGACGAATAGCCTTCGATGCAAAGCGTGGTGTGGCTTGGCGTGGCACGCCCTGCCCTGCGCCAATCCTCGCCAAACGTCTGACCAGAACCGCAATTTACGACCAGTGGCCTGCGACCAGAGGTCAACTCAAACGCCAAGGTACTGGCATGCGCGTTCACCGATATTGGGCCAGTTGGCGGCGCAGCAGCGTCGATCACAATTGAGGTGCGACCCGCACTCAGCCGCGCATAGCCCATGTGCAAATCATCGCTAGGCCGCGTGCGATTCCCCGCTGCCGCCAGCGCGTGATCGAGCCTGCCGTCAAGTCCGCGCCCGCCGCCATGAAACCGCGCAAGGCCGCCGTCGGAATGCCGCAACGCCCGCAATGTCGGCGTGATCCGCGCAATCGCCGAAATGACTGCGGCAGGAGGTTGGCGGTCTGCTTCTGTAAGCGCTTGCGACGCCCAAGTGAGCAGGGTCAAAACCTCTAACAACTCTTCTGGATTACGCGTTGGAATCCCGCCAGAGGCATCAATCTGTGTTTCACAATCGCGGGCTAGGGCGGCGACGGCAGGGGCGACATGCTCTTCCATCCCTTCCAGAGACAGGCCCGCGTAAATCATCCCCGTCAGCGCCTCGAACCGTGGCAAGCCAGCACGCGCGGTTTTCCAACGGCGCGACAGGAAAATCGTCTGCTGGCCAAGTGATCGGTAAAACGCCACGTTGGCAGGCCGTTCTTGGCCACGCAGTAGGAAAAATCCATGTTGAATCCAGCGAATAATGCGCCTACCAGCAAGATCAGGCGTCCATCCCAGACCGTGCCCATTGCCGTATCGCGTGATCCAGTCACCAACCCAAGCCTGCGCACAGGCCCGCGCCTTGGCATCACCAACGGCAGTCAGATCATCTAGCCAAGCGCAGCCCTGCAACTCTTCGGACACCACGGCATTGTCAGGGGCGACATCCCAGATCGAGCCATTCTTCGCCTCGGTCAGTGTGCCTGAAAACAGAAAGTTGCCAGCGATAAGCTGCCGACCACGCGCAAAATGACCGATGGTTTTTGGTTCAGGCTGGCTGACGAATCCCGTCGCAGGACGCGCACGGGCGGCTGCACGCGCATGAACGCGATGCATGAATTGCGTGCGGCGGGCACGCCATGTCTGTTGTTGTGCCAAATTCTGCTGCCTCGGCTTTGCGTTCTTACGCATTATTGTTGGCGGCAGATTAGCGGTAATTTATGGCTTTGTCAGCACCGCAATGTAGAAACCATCCATCCCGCCAAGCTCTGGCCAGAAATCAGGGCGCAAACGCACGCCGCCCTCGAATGTTGTCCACTCAGGATCAATGCCAGCGATGTTGGCAGCGCTCTTGTCGATCACCAAATCGGGGTGACGCTCTAGCGCCTCTTCGATCTGCACTTCGCCCTCGTCGGGCAACAGCGAACAGGTGCAATAGACCAGCTTTCCACCTGGTTTGAGCAAGGACAACGCATGATCGATCATATAGGCCTGCTGCTCGATCAATTCGGCAAATTCAGAGCCGTCTTTCGCATAGGGCAAATCGGGGTGACGGCGGATCGTGCCCGTGGCCGAGCAAGGCGCATCAAGCAGAACGGCGTCATACTCGCCCTCCATCTCCATCGCATCACCGATGATCACCTCAGCGGTCAATTTCACCCTCGCGAGGTTTTCACTGACGCGCTGAATCCGCCCTTGGGAGATATCGACGGCAGTGACCTTGGCGCCAGCAGCGGCCAGTTGCATCGTTTTACCACCCGGTGCCGCGCAAAGATCAAGCACGGTCATGCCCTCGGTGGGCTTCAACATCTTCACTGGGATCGCAGCGGCGGCGTCTTGCACCCACCATTCACCTTGCGCAAAGCCAGACATCTCGCTGACCTGCCCCGCATTCGCGACGCGCACGGACCCCGTCGGCAGAACGACACCACCCACGGCCTCGGCCACGCGGTTTGGATCACCCTTGCAGGTCAAATCCAATTGAGCACCTGCAAAATGCGCGGCATCCATGGCGTCCATCGCGGGACGCCCCCATGCCGCAACAAGGGGCTGGCGCAACCATCCGGGCATCAACGGCACGGGGCGTTTATTCCAAGCGGCGGGACCTTCCTCGGCGATGCGGCGCAAAACGGCGTTGGTCATCCCCTTCATCGACGCAGTGCGCTGATTGCGCCCGACGATCTCGACGTAGGCGTTCACAACACCATGCGCCGCTTCGCCGCCCGTCAGCTCGATCACACCAAGGCGCAGCGCGTTCATCACATACTCAGGCGGAGCCGCTTTCTTGAAGTACGGCTTCAGCATCCGGTCCGCACGATCAAGGCCGCGCAGAGCATCTGTCGCAAGACGTTGCGCGCGGGCGCGATCGTCCGCTGCCAAATGTTCCAATGCACCGCCACCAATCAGTTCGGCCATCAAGCGACCCTCACCGATAATCTGTTCAAGCAGATGATGCGCGGCACGGCGCGGTGGCAGACCAGTTTGGCTCATGGGACTTCCCTTGTTTTCGTTTCAATGCCGAGTATATCAAAGGATAGAATGCTACAAGGACAGGCCAGATGACAGATAAATCCACCGATTTACCCGAAGCCGCCATTCGTGCCTTGGCCGAGGCCGAGGCCCGCCGCAAAGAAAACGGTGAGTTCACATTGCCAACCGAGTTGGGTGGTCGCAAAGGCCCAGAGGCCGTGCGCTATGGTGATTGGGAGAAAAAGGGCATCGCGGTTGATTTCTAAATGATCAGCAGTGCCTTTACCCTCAAGCAATTGGAGGCCCTGATCTGGGTCGCTGACCTTGGCAGTTTCCGCAAAGCCGCCGCACATCTGAACACCACACAACCGAACATTTCCTCGCGGATCGCAGGGCTGGAAAAGACGCTTGGGCTGTCGCTGATGCAGCGCGATACGGGATCGGTGCAGTTGACCGCCAAGGGTGCCGAAATCGTCGCCCAAGCGCGTGTCGTCTTGCAGAATGCGGATACGCTTTTGAACATCGCCGGGCGGCCCGATCTGCATACAGATCGGATCCGGCTCGGCGTTACGGAACTGGTGGCCTATACATGGCTGCGCGAATTTATGCGGCGGGTGTCTGATGTCTTTCCCAATGTTTCCTTTGAGTTGACTGTTGATCTGTCGCGCAACCTCGACAAAGAACTCGCCAGCAACACCCTTGACCTCGCCATTCAAACCGCCCCTTTCAGCGTGCAAACCACAGGGGAAATCGCCCTTGGTGCCTATCCGTTCGCTTGGGTTGCGGCCCCCGACATCGCGGCCAAGCCGATTGACCTCTATGCCCAACCGATCCTGACCCACGCACGCGGCACCGTTGCTTATTCCGAACTGCGCGACCGCCTTGGGGATCGTGCCAATATCGTACCGTCGAATGCGTTAATGTCGAGCCTGCACATGGTTCTCGATGGCATGGGCATCGCCATTTTGCCGCAGGTCATGGCACAGGAACATATCACCAGCGGGGCGCTTGTGGCATTGCCGATGGATTGGAGGCCGACCCCCCTGCAATTCTCCGCGCGTTTCCAATCGGACAAGGCCAGCGGAACGGTGCAGGCCGCAGCGCAGATCGCAGCAGAGGTCGCCACTGATCACATTTTGCATTCAACGGTATAAATAAGAATAATTTGTATTGATCCTAGGCTCGCGCCTATCATCGCGCCAAGCAAAGGGATCACACATGAAAACCAACTCTGTTCGCCTCGGCGTCGATATCGGCGGCACATTCACTGACGTTGTGCTGGAAAAAGACGGCGCATCCTTCTCAACCAAGGTTTTGACCACCTATATCGCCCCCGAAAACGCGATCATCGACGGGATGGGGCAGGTTTGTGCCAAGGCAGGCGTAACTCCCGCGCAAATCGACCAGATCATCCACGGCACAACGCTTGCGACCAACGCGCTGATTGAACGGCGTGGGGCGAAAACAGCGTTCATCACGACAACAGGCTTTCGCGATGTGATCGAAATGCGGACCGAGTCGCGGTTCGAGCAATATGATCTCAACCTGACGCTGCCCGAACCCCTGCTCGCCCGTCAAATGCGCTATACCGTGACGGAGCGAGTCGATGCGAAGGGCAACATCCTGATCCCGTTAGACCGTGCCGAGGTTGAGGACGTGGTAGCAATGATCAAAACCGCTGGCTACGAATCCGTCGCGGTTGGCCTCCTTCATTCCTACCTCAACGACACCCATGAAAAGATGGTGCGCGACGTGCTGGCCGAGATGATGCCCGAGGCAATGATCTCGATCTCGTCCGAAGTCAGCCCGCAGATGCGCGAATACGAGCGGTTCAACACCGTCGTCGCCAACGCCTATATCAAGCCGCTGATGAAATCCTACCTTGGTCGCCTTAAGGGGCGTCTGCGTGACGAAGGCGCAGATTGCCCGATCTTCCTGATGCACTCTGGCGGTGGCATTATCAGCCTAGAGAGCGCCGCTGATTTTCCTGTGCGCCTCGTCGAATCCGGCCCCGCTGGTGGCGCGGTTTTCGCCGCCAACATCGCGGCGCGTTATGGTTTGGATAAAGTTCTGTCCTTCGACATGGGCGGCACCACGGCCAAGATTTGCCTGATCAAAAACCAGACGCCTAAGACGTCACGCGTGTTCGAGGTCGCCCGTACGTACCGCTTCAAAAAGGGATCAGGCATGCCGATTTCGATCCCCGTGATCGACATGGTCGAGATCGGCGCAGGGGGCGGATCGCTGGCCCATGTTGACGCCATGCGCCAAATTCGGGTGGGTCCTGAGAGCGCTGGATCAGAGCCTGGCCCCGCTTGTTACGGACGCGGCGGAGAGCGGCCCGCCGTGACTGATGCCGACCTGATCCTAGGCAAACTCGACCCTGATAACTTTGCAGGTGGCTCTATCAAGCTTGCAAAAGTAGACTCTAACAAAGCACTTTTGACCGTCCTTGGTGTACCCCTCGACATGGACGCCGAAACCGCAGCCTTCGGTCTGGCCGAAGTCGTCGACGAGAACATGGCCAACGCCGCCCGTGTTCATGCGGTAGAGAATGGTGAGGATTTGTCCGAATATACCATGATCGCTTTCGGCGGCGCTGCCCCTCTGCACGCTGGCCGCTTGTGCGAAAAGCTTGGCGTTGCCCGTCTGCTTGTCCCAACAGGTGCTGGCGTCGGGTCTGCCATCGGGTTCCTGCGTGCGCCGTTTAGTTTTGAGGCTAACAGGTCCGTCTACATGAGGCTGTCGCATTTCGACGGTGACGTGATCAAATCACTCCTGTCCGATCTGCAATCCGAGGCGACGAGTTTTGTGCGCACCTGCGACGCGACATCTGACATCATCTCTGAATTCAAGGTTTACATGCGTTACGCGGGCCAAGGCTGGGAAATCCCTGTTGCATTGACCGAAGCGCAGGCAATGAACCCAGATGCGGCAACCTTCCAACGCCTCTTTGAGGAAGACTATACCAAGCTATTCGGCCGCACCGTCACGGGCATGGATATCGAAATCACCGTCTGGTCCGTAAACGCGACAACGCCACCAGAAAAGGTCGCGCGCGTAGTGGAGGCAACCGCTGGCGAGGCAGCAAAAGCCGTCAGCAACCGCGCGCTTTTCGACGCAGGTCTGGGCCACGCTTTGCCCGCTGACGTCATCAACCGCGACACCATGACAACGGGTCAAACCGTGCAAGGCCCCGCGATTATCACCGAGGATGAGACCACGATTATCGTCCCCTCCACCCGCCGCGCCATCGCCCATCCTGACGGCTCAATTGAACTGACCCTCAAGGGAGCCATATCATGAAAACAGTGTCTAACGTTGCATATCAGGTCATGTGGAACCGTCTGATCTCGGTCGTGGAGGAACAGGCGCAAGCGCTCGTGCGCACCGCTTTTTCGACCTCCGTGCGCGAGGCGGGCGATCTTTCCGCGGGGGTCTATAACGCGGAAGGCTTGATGCTGGCCCAAGCGGTCACGGGCACCCCCGGTCACGTGAACGCCATGGCCGACGCCGTCGCACATTTCATCCGCCGTATCGGGCGCGAGAACATCCACGAGGGTGACGTCTACATCACCAACGACCCTTGGGAGGGCACGGGCCACCTCCACGATTTTACCGTCGTCACCCCGTCGTTTCACAACGGCAATATGGTCGGATTTTTCGCCTGCACCGCCCACGTGGTTGACGTTGGCGGGCGCGGATTTGGCGCGGATGCGGCGAGCGTTTATGAGGAGGGCATCTATGTCCCTATTATGAAATTCGCGGATCGTGGCACTGTCGATCAGACGCTGGTAAAAATGCTACGCGGAAACGTACGCGAACCTGATCAGTTGATCGGCGACATCTATGCTCTGGCGACCTGTAACGAGATTGGTCAGCGCAGGCTTGCCGAAATGATGGACGAATTCCACCTGACCGATATCAAAGGGATCGCGGATTTCATTCTCGAAAACTCCCGCCGTGCGACGCTAGAACGGATTGCCGCCTTGCCACGCAAATCGGCGACGGGTGTTTTGACCGTGGACGGGTTCGACAAACCGATCACGATTAAGGTTAAGGTCACGATTTTCGAGGATCGGATCCTGTCGGATTTCGAGGGCACATCGGGCCTCGACAAAAAGGGCATCAACTGCCCGCTTGTCTATGCCAAGGCCTACGCCTGCTACGCGCTCAAAGTCGCCATCGCGCCCGAAATTCCAAACAACGCCGCCTCGCTTGCGCCGTTTGAGATCACAGCGCCCGTCAACTCCATCGTAAACGCGGTGCACCCTGCGCCCGTCGCCCTGCGCCATATCGTTGGCCACTTTGTCCCCGACGCGGTGTTCAACGCATTCGACCAGATTGTCAGCGGTTTGGTCCCAGCAGAAGGTGCAGGTTGCCTGTGCAATTTCCAAGTCTCGCTACGCCCGCGCACGGATACTCCCGCCCCTACGGATGCGGTCAGGTCCGAGGTTTTGACGTTCAACTCTGGCGGCTCTGGTGCGCGGCCCAACTTTGACGGGTTAAACGCCACCGCCTTCCCCTCTGGCGTCATGACCATGCCTGTCGAGGCGACTGAACACGCAGGCCCCGTCATCATCTGGCGCAAGGAGTTGCGCCCCGATTCTGGTGGCGCAGGTCAGCAGCGCGGTGGCCTTGGGCAGTACATGGAAGTCGGCGCACGCGAGGGGCACGAGTTCGATATGCAAGCCATGTTCGACCGCGTAGATCACCCAGCAAACGGGCGGCGAGGTGGCGGGTCAGGTGCACCGACAACAATCATCCAAGACGATGGCACAGCGATGCGCGGCAAAGGCAAGCAGTTTGTAGCGCACGGCAGGCGGGTCGTCATGGCCTTCCCGGGTGGTGCGGGTTACGGCCATGCTGCGGATCGGGCGAAGTCTAGCGTCATGCGCGACCTCGCACGCGGCTACATCTCTGTCGAGACCGCAAAGCGCGATTACGCCTTATCAGACACTGATATTGCCACCGTGCAAGACGCGATCAAGATGGGGGTCGACCTATGAAACTCGCGCCCAACCCCTTCACCCACGCCATTGCCGCTGGTGAAAAACAGATAGGCATCTGGTCGAGCCTCGCCAACGGGTTCGCCGCCGAGGTGATCGCTTCTGCTGGATTCGACTGGGCACTTTTAGATATGGAGCACACGCCGTCCGATTACTTCGCTCTTCTCGGTCAACTGCAAGCTTTCGCGGCGAGCAACACCACCGCCATTGTGCGCCCCGAATGGAACGATCCTGTTGTCGTTAAACGGCTGCTTGATCTTGGTGCGCAGGGGCTACTCTTCCCGATGATCCAATCCGTTGAGGAAGCAGAGAAAGCCGTCGCCGCGACCCGTTATCCTCCACACGGGATGCGCGGTGTTTCGGGTGCAACACGCGCCACAAAATTCGGGCGGATCACTGATTACAACGCACGTGTCGAGGAAGAAACCACCGTCATCCTGCAATTGGAAACAGGTCTCGCAATTTCGCGCGCCGAGGAGATTGCCGCTGTTGATGGCGTCTCGGGCATTTTCTTTGGTCCTGCTGATATCGCTGCAGACATGGGGCTGCTCGGCCAGCCGCTACACGAAGACGTTTGGGCGCTGATCCGCCCTGCCGCGCAAAAGATCATCAAAATTGGCAAACCCGTCGGAACCCTTGTGTTCGACCCTGTTTTTGCCGCACAATTGCTGAACGAGGGCTTCACTTTCGTCGCTGGTGGGGCCGACACGTCACTGCTCGCACGCGCCTCCGACGCGCTTCTTGCCAACATTAAATCCAACCTAAAATAGGACGGCCTAGACAGTTCAGCGGCGCTGCTGCAATCTGCATAAAACCATCAGAAAGTAGTGCGCCATGACCGTCACCGTCCGTCCCGTCACCCAAGCAGACCACCCCGCGTGGGACACGCTTTACCAAGGGTACGCCGAATTCTATGGCGTGACCCAAACGCCCGAAATGCGCGATAAAGTGTGGAGTTGGCTCTTTGACCAAAACGCTCAAAGCGAAGGCCTTGTTGCAGTCACCGAAGATGGAACTGTCGTCGGCATCACGCACTTTCGCCCTTTCGCGCGGCCACTTTCGGCGACGACTGGCGGCTTTCTTGACGACTTGTTTGTATCCCCAGATGCACGCGGGCTAGGCGCTGCAGATGCACTGATCGCTGGAGTCAAAGCGGAGGCCGCAAAGCGCGGCTGGTCAATCGTGCGTTGGATCACGGCAGAGGACAACTACCGCGCCCGCGCCGTTTATGACCGCATGTCAAACCGGACAAAATGGGTCACTTACGACCTGCCAGTCTAAGACATTGGGCGCTCGCTATTACCGCGAGCGCCCAATTATTTTATGGACGCAACATCACCTTGCCAAAACGGCCAGGCGTCACCGCAGCAATCATCGCAGGCGTCACTTCTTCCAGCGGATAGACACCACCATCACCCATTATGAGGTCTCCGCTGAGCGCCAAACCAACCAATTCGGTCATCAGGCGCGTGCGAGTCTCAGGATCCATTTCTGCACCAACTTTCGATGCCCAGAAGCCCTTCACCGTCAAATGCTTGAAAATCATCAGGCCTGAATTGAGCGCAAGCGGCGTACCAGTCGCGGTCCCGAAAATCACCAGCGGGCCTTCGTCACCCAGCAATTCGGTCAGGTCAGTCGCAACGGGGCCACCCACGGAATCAATCGCAGCGCGGGCGCCAGCGTCGCCGATGATCGCCTGTGCCTGCTCTTTCCAGCCTACGTCACTGGTCGACAAAACATGCTCCATGCCCATCGCCTGAAGTTCCGCGATAGCCTCTGGACGGCGGACAAGGTTCAACAGGTTCAGGCCACGCGCCTTGGCCAAAACGGCCATGATTTTGCCAAACGCACCATTCGCCGCAGTCTGCACAATCCAGTCGCCTTCAGAGACATTCAGTGTCTCCAAAAGGGAAATCGCGCTAAATGGCATCGCGACCAACTGCGCGCCAAGCGTGTCACTGATCGCAGCAGGTAAAGGCATCACACCATTCGCGGGGGCCACGAAATACTCGGCCCAAGTACCATGCACACTCGCAACCGCGATCCGCTGACCGATCAACGCCTCGTCAACGCCAGCGCCCACGTCCGTGATCATGCCAACAGCCTCGGACCCGCCAATCGCCGTGGGCAGGTCGGGCTTATAGCCATACTCGCCGCGGATCGTCCAAAGATCGTGGTTGTGGATCGGCGACATGATCATCTTGACCAAAACCTGACCAGGTGCAGGATCGGGTGTCGTCGTGTCGACCATGTGCATCAACTGGATAGGATCGCCAAAAGTGTTGTGAATTGCAGCGCGCATAGGATGTTCCTTGGGAGATAATTGAGACGCCAGACATATGTCACGACGGATCGGAAAACGAGGGGGCTGACGCAAAGGCATCCGCCAAAACAAAAACGCCCGCCGTATTGGCGGGCGTTTCCGTATTCTGTGATCGCGAAATTAGCGACGCAGACCAAGACGCTGGATCAAAGACTGGTAACGAGCCTCGTCCTTGGAGCGTGCGTAGTCCAAAAGCTTACGACGCAAAGCAACCATTTTCAAAAGACCACGACGACCGTGGTTGTCTTTCTTGTGGGTTTTGAAGTGCTCTGTAAGTGTCGCAATGCGGGAAGAAAGGATAGCAACCTGAACTTCGGCCGAACCAGTGTCGCCCTCTTTCGTTGCAAATTCTTTCATCAGCCGTGTTTTTTCTTCAGCAGTAATCGACATCGGGGTCTCCTTGTCTAAAGGGTTAATGGCGCAATCCGGGATGTCGTCCAGAAAAGCCCGTGGAGTATCCGCGCAGAAAGATTCCCTTTGCGGATGGCTGCATTTAGGTCACTTCCCCCCAAAAGGGAAGTGTTTTGTCAAACTGCGGTCAGCACGACAGGCACCAAGGCCAGATCAAGCGATGTCAGCCCTGCAAAAGTTGCCACGACGGTATCGTCCGCCATAAGGATAACACCGTCATCGTTGTCGATGAATGACAAGATGGGTTCGCCACCGTCCGCGTCGTAGGCGACTTCGATGGTATCTTCGTCGAGGTCAAAATCGTCGACGAACACACTCGAGTTCACTTCCATCGCAAAGCGATCGGCACCCGTGCCGCCATTCAAGTGATCTCCGACACCAGCCCAAAGTACATCGTCGCCCGCGCCACCGTTTAGGAAATCGGCGCCATTGTCGGCATCGCGCCCGTCAAGAACATCATTGCCTTCGCCACCAAACATAACGTCGTCGCCGTTACCGCCACTGAGGGTGTCCTCGCCCAGACTACCTTGCAAGGAATCATTGCCGTCACCGCCTTCAAGCATGTCACGACCATCGCCACCAACAAGCGTATCGTCACCCTCGCCACCAGCGAGAGTGTCATCTCCAACATGACCGTAGAGTGCGTCGTCGCCCGCTTCGCCAAACAAGATGTCGTTGCCAAGACCACCGTGGACCTCATCGTTGCCCGCACCAGCCGAGACCACATCATCGCCATCGCCCGCGTCAATCAGGTCATTTCCAGATCCCGTTTCAATAGTCTCGTTTTCGCCACCTGTGAATACGGTTAGGTCGCCGTCTGAAAAATCCGTGAAACCACTCGCAGCATCACTAAGAAGGCTATCCAAGGTCTCGACACCTGCGCTGCTCTGGTCGCCAAGGATCGGATCATCATCAGTTCCATCCATATCAGATGTGCTGTCGTCATCTAGGTCGTGCCCAAACATGAGCGAAGCCGAGAACGCCAGTCCCATGAGTCCAAAAATCGCTAACATTGCAATCATTCCGCGCATTAAGGTCACCCCGACCCGTACTTTGACCTACATAGCATGAAAAATCTGACGGAAGTGCTAATTCACCCAAAGAGGTTAATGGTCGCCGTAGGGATTGGGCCAAAGAATTGGTTGCTGAGAATAGCTGATATATAATGGATGCTTAGGGTGTCCCGCTTTGCTCAGGCCCAGATGGCTCAGGACATGTTGCTCTTTGGAGAGCAACGCCGCCACATGAGGTCCACGGTCGAGATATGCGCCATGGGTGCCCCAAGCCGCCACAATGGAATCGGCCCAGCCAGCGCCTTCCAGAATCGTGGCGTCGTTTTCAGGACCAATCGGCTCTGATGCCGCACGCATTTTACGCGGGTCGGTATCGCGCCATGCAAAGATGTTGGTGACCCGAAACGCGCCGAATCCCAAGGCACGTGCGCGGCGTTCACACCGCTCGACTGTGGGATCGTTTTGGACCTCGTTCGCGGTTGACGGGTTGAGCATGACGAATAACACACGTTTTGCCCCCTCGTCCCAAATGCGGGTCAGCGCATAGCGATATTTCTCGCAATCCGAATAGATCGCGGTGGATTTTGACAAAAGCGTATCGTGATGGCGTGTGATCATGCGCAAACATAGACTGGGGGATGATGGGTTAAAACCCATCCTACGCAGTTTCGCCAGACGCAAGGATGGTCGAAGTAGGATGGGTTTTAACCCATCATCCCTTCGTAAACAAAAACGCGGCTCGGGTGCAGTTCACCACCTCGGTAATTGCCCACCGCGACAGGTTTCCCTTGATACGACACCCAGACCTCTTCGTCATACTCCAAACCAGATGCAATCACATGGGCCGCATTCCCATTGCGCAGCTTTACAATGCTGGCATCAGGACAAACCACCTGCGCCATATCGCCCAGCGCCAATTCAAGCGGTAAGATAAACGCATCCAACTCTGGTGTCTTCGCCATTTCCTCGATCTTCTCAAGCGTCACGCCTTCGACCACATCAAACGGCCCTGACCAAATGCGACGCAAGCGCAGCACATGACCGAAACAGCCCAGCTTCTCACCCAAGTCCCGCGCAATTGAACGGACATAGCCACCCTTGCCGCACGTCATCTCTAACGTCACGTGATCCGCATCTGGGCGATCCACCAATAGCAGCTCTTCAACCCAAAGCGCGCGCGCTGCGAGTTCCATCTCTTCGCCGTCCCGTGCCTTTTTATAGGCCCGCACACCGTCGACTTTCACGGCAGAAAACTGTGGCGGCACTTGCATGACATCACCAACAAACCCACCAAGTGCGGCTTTGATCTCATCATCAGTCGGGCGCAGATCAGAACTGCTGATCACCTCGCCCTCAGCATCATCGGTATTCGTCGCCTGCCCCAAACGGACAGTAAACGTATAAGCCTTCAGCGCATCAGTGATATAGGGCACCGTCTTTGTCGCCTCGCCCAAGGCCACAGCCAAAACGCCAGTTGCCTCCGGGTCAAGCGTGCCTGCATGGCCCGCCTTCTTGGCATCCAGCGCCCATTTGACCTTGTTGACCACGGATGTGGATGTGATCCCCGCAGGTTTATCCACGATCACCCAGCCCGAAATATCGCGGCCCTTGCGCTTGCGTCCCATATCTCACCTATTTCTGTTTCGAAGGGGTCTGCTACCGCCGCGACCCTGCCCCGTCAACTATTCCACAACACCGACCATCGGCCCAAGCCGAAAACCCGGATCAGAGCGCCCAAGGCTAGTGGCCTGCATCCGCGACACCTTGCCATCGAAATAAAGCGCATTTGGCAGTTTAAGCACATCACGGAAGAAACTGCCGAACTCGTGAAAGCTCACCGAATTATTCGAAATCACGAAGACGGCTGTCTTACCGTCCGCCGAAGTGCCGACACCGTTGCGGATATACCGCGAAGTGCCATCAGGCAGGAACCTCGGGTGCAAAGCACCATCAATGACCAACATCGGACCCGATTGGGTCGCGTCGCGGCAAACGGGGGAACGCTCAACAAAATCCAAGGTCTCATAGACCTGCGCGTTGCCCGCATTGATGCAAAAGATACCGTTGGGCAGCAGACCAAAATTCCCCGGCCCCGCGTTCGGGATCACGCGCATCGCCTCTTCGCCATTCTCGACGAAATAGCCAACTGGCGCGCGGTCCTCATGATACATGCCGGCGTTCATCGCAAACGGCAGCGTTGCCCCATCAAGGGTATTTTCGATATTGCGGAAATTGCCGAGGATATTGCCGTTCTTGTCGCGCAAAAACAGGCGCAAATCTTCGGTTTCCATATCGACAGTGCAAGTGGTGTAACTCTTGCCTTCGGACGTGACATCCGCGCAGGTAACAGCGGCGGCTGGATTGGCCCAGAAAAGGGCCAAGAACAGCCAGCGTTTCACTCGTCCAAATCCTGCTTTACATGGCTTTCGGCCAAGAGGGCGCGGGTCGCATCCATCTGATCAAAGGTGCCGTCAATCTCGAACCGCAACTCTGGCGCGTGCTTCATCGAGCCACCCTTCACCACCAAATGGCGGATCTCATGGCGGTTTTTGCGCAGCGCAAGCAGCGCCTCGACCTTTTGCTCGCCACCAAGTGGCAGGACAAACGCCGTCGCGATCCGCAGGTCAGGCGACATGCGCACTTCGCCCACTGTGATCATAAAACGGGACAATTCGGGATCATGGACCTCGCCACGCTGTAAAATAGCCGAAAGGTCACGGCGGATCATCTCGCCGACCTTCAACATACGCTGCGTGGGCGCGCGCCCGTCTCTTGATGTGTTCTTAGCCATGCAGCCCATGTAATGCGTCGTGGGTAAATTGCCAAGCGGGGGTTTGTCGGGAAGTCGACTTAGGCCAAAATCTGCAAAATCCGCTCAAACTGCGCATCCACACCCCGCAACCGTGACCACACCAAGACAATATCCGTCGCTGCCTCTGGCGTTGAAATAGGCACTGTCACGAGTGGCTTACCATCATAGCTTATGTCATTAGGCGGCCGCGAATAGCTCATCCCGACACCCAATCCATGCGCCGCCAAAGATCGCATCATTTCAAGCGAGGTGGCGCGTTGGCGCACTTGCGGATCAAGCTTTAACGTTTCAAACAGATTGCGCACAAAGCCTTCTGACAGATGCTCGGAAAACAGAATCATCGGATGTTCCACCAATTCCGCGAGCGTCACAGAGGTCCGCTTTGCCAAAGGGTGATCTGTCGCCAGAAAGGCAACGGGTGAAACCTGCGTGATTTTGCGGCGCTCGAAATCACCATCGAACCCGATGTCATATGTGATCGCGACATCAACACGCCCTTCGGCCATTTCCGTGGCAAGCGCCGCAAATCGCCCCTCCCACCCTTGCACCATCACCGAAGGTAAATGCACGCGAAGCGCCTCCAAGGCAGGGGCCAAGTACCAAGGCGCGATATCCTCAAAACAGCCTAGCACAAAAGGGGCGGCGACCTTAGGCCCGCGCTCGACTTGCGTTGCAAGCGCTAAAAGGCTGCGCGCTTGTGCAACAAACTTGTGCCCGAACGGCGTGATCTTAATCTGCGCTCCACGTGCTCTCTCAAACACACTGGCCCCCAACCGCTGCTCGACACGCGTGATCGCAACCGACAGCGATGGTTGCGAGACATTCAGATGAGCTGCGGCTTCTGTCAGGCTACCCAGATCGGCCACGACGACCACATATTCGTATTGGCGCAAGGTAATATATAACATGAGACTATTCATATTATTCCAAATCATTATTGGAAACTATTTAATGCGCTCGCTACAATTCCCCCAAACCAAGGAGGCCAACACACCATGAACCCATTGATCACCCAAACCGATATCGACACCTACCAACGCGATGGCGTCGTGATTATCCGTGGCTTGTTCAAGGACCACGTCGACGCGATCCGCGCGGGGATTGAGCGTAACATGGCCGATCCTGGCCCCTATGCTGCCGAAAACCTCCACGCTGGCGAAGGCGGGCGTTTCTTCGATGATTACTGCAACTGGACGCGGATCGCTGAATTCGGCGAGGTGATCTCGAAATCCCCAGCTGCCGAAGTCGCAGCCGACCTGATGGGCGCCAACCGCGTGCAAGTCTTCCACGATCATATCCTCGTCAAAGAGCCGGGTACATCCAAGCCAACTCCATGGCACCAAGACGGCCCCTATTACTTTGTCGATGGCATCCAGAACATCAGCTTCTGGTCGCCAATGGATACGGTTCAAGGCGCGGGCCTGCGGTGTGTTGCGGGCAGCCACCTGTGGGAAAAACCCGTTTTGCCAAAACGCTGGCTTGCCGACACCAGTTTCTACCCAGACGAAAACGCCTATATGCCCGTCCCCGATCCAGACGCCGAAGGCATGGACATCCGCGAATGGGATATGGAACCGGGTGATGCGGTAGCGTTTAACTACGGCACACTGCACGGCGCACGCGGGAACACCACAGACCGCCGCCGCCGCGCCTTCTCGCTCCGCCTTGTCGGCGACGATGCGCGCTACGTCGAGCGGCCCGGACCAACATCGCCCCCCTTCCCCGGTCATGGGATGAACGCGGGCGACACATTACGCGAAGACTGGTTCCCTGTGATCTATCAACGCGGGGTCGCTTAAAGCGCGGCAACAGGGTAGCAACGACCTTCACGCAAATCCGAGGTCACCCTATGCCACTCTTCACGCCCCTTACGCTCCCCTGTGGGACAATCCTCAAACACCGCATCGCCAAGTCTGCGATGTCGGATTCCTTGGGCGATGGCACGGGCCACCCGTCGGAGGCGCAAACCGCACTCTATCAAGGATGGGACGCAGGCGGGCTTGCGGTGTCTATTATCGGCGAAGTGCAACTCACCGCAGGCTTCGCCGAAAAGCCGGGGAACCTTGTCCTGAACGCGGCGTCCGACCTATCGCGCTTTCGGGCATTGGCAAAGGCTGGCCAACAAAACGGCAGTCAGCTCTGGCTGCAACTTGGTCACGCGGGCGCATTGTCTTACGCGCCAACCAGCAATCCCATCGGCCCAAGCGCGCTTAATCTCGACGGGCTGACCTGCGCCGAGATGACGATCAAAGATATCCAAGCCTTCCCCACCCAATGCGCCCAAACCGCGAAATTAGCACAAGAGGCGGGCTTTGGCGGCGTGCAAATCCACGCGGCACACGGCTTCCTGCTTAGCCAATTCCTGTCGCCACTGTTCAACAAACGCACGGAAGTATACGGCGGCAGCATCGCTAACCGGATGCGGATATTGCTCGCGGCAATCACAGCTACCCGCGCCGCGGTCGGACCCAGCTTTCCCATCGCAGTGAAACTCAACTCATCAGACCAACTCGAAGGCGGGCTATCCGAGGACGACGCGCTAGAGGTCATCAAAGCCCTCGACACGACCTCGGTTGATCTCATCGACATCAGCGGCGGCACCTATTTTCCGGGGGCAAAATCAGCCTCCGACAGCGCGGGGAGCGGCCCCTATTTCCTGACCTTCGCGCGGAAAGCAAGACCACTGACATCCAAACCGCTCATGCTGACAGGCGGCATCAAAACCCGTGCACAAGCAGAGGCCGCAATGGAGGTCGTCGACGTCATAGGCCTCGCCCGCGCAATGATCCTTGAGCCCACACTCCCCAACCAATGGCAGGCAAAAACCAACCCAGAACCGAAATTCCCAAGATTCGCAACCGCCCCCGAAGGCGGCATCACCGCATGGTACACAATGGCGATGACAGCACCGCCAATTAGCATGGAAGCCGCTATTGAAAACTATGCACAACGGGACGCGGAGCGAACGAAAATCTGGATAAACCACTTCGCCAAGTAAGCAGGGAAGCAAAGTGCTACGCGGTTAAATTGCCAGCATGCCTAGGCGAACGCTTATCAACTTCTTGCGCCACAAAAAGGAACCGTTGCGCCTCCCTATTTCCCCCACCACTCAAACCGACTATACCCTGTCCAAACGCAGACAAAGGACGCACCCCATGACCAATACACCCGGTATCGTAATCACTGGCGCTTCTGGCCGTATGGGACAGATGTTGGTTAAGGCGGTTATGGCCTCGGACAAGTGCCATCTTGTGGGCGCATTGGAACGCACAGGCCATGCATGGGTCGGCCAAGATATCGGCACCGCGATGGGTGGGGCTGAGATGGGCGTGACTGTGACCGATGATGCGCTCGAGGTTTTCGCAAAGGCGCAAGCCGTTATCGACTTCACCGCACCCGCCGCGACCGTCGCTTTCGCAGGCCTCGCGGCCCAAGCGCGCGCCGTGCATGTGATCGGCACGACGGGACTGACTGACGACGACCTCAAGGCGATCAACGCGGCCTCACGTCATGCGGTGATTGTGCGGGCTGGCAACATGTCGCTGGGCGTGAACCTGCTGACCAAGCTCACCCAAAAAGTGGCCGAAGCGCTCGACGAAGATTTCGACATCGAGATCATCGAGGCGCACCACCACCACAAAGTCGACGCGCCATCTGGCACGGCACTGATGTTGGGTGAAGCCGCCGCCGCTGGTCGTGGCGTGAACCTCAAAGACGTGTCCGACAGTGGCCGCGACGGGATCACGGGTGCGCGCAAGCGGGGCGATATCGGCTTTTCCGCCGTCCGTGGTGGCGATATCGTGGGCGAGCATGACGTCATGTTTGCCGCCGCTGGCGAGCGGATCGTGCTGCGGCACATGGCAACAGATCGGAACATCTTTGCACGCGGTGCGCTCAAGGCCGCACTTTGGGGCCAAGACAAAAACCCAGGCGAATACGACATGATGGACGTGTTGGGCCTTTAATCTGATCCAAACCTCTTAATGGCACGTATGTGTTTTATAAGGAGGCCGCCCATGATCCGTACTATTTTGTTCACGCTCTTTGCTCTCGCCAGCCCTGTAACCGTCCAAGCATTCGAGCGAATCGCGGAAAAAAACGCGTTCATCACATTTATTTCAGGCACATCCCTGACCAATCGTCTTTACGGCGTGACGCTCATGGTTTCGGCCTCGGGTGACATCTCGGGCGAAGCATTTGGCCGCGCCATTAACGGTGACTGGACATGGCAGGACGGCTATTTTTGCCGGGAAATGGCTTGGGGTGACCGCGCAATCCCCTACAATTGCCAACAGGTCGAGGCACGCGGCAACGAGATACGCTTTACCTCGGATCAAGGGGCAGGCGACTCTGCGTCATTCAAACTGCGCTAAGTCGTCATCTTGTCTGGCAAGCGCGAATGTGGTTTGTGCCGTTCAACGACGACAAAAGGCAAAACGCCCATGACAAACCGACCTGCAATCCGCCACATCGTGTTCTTTAGCGCCAAAGATAAGGCCGACATTCCCACAATCGTGGCTGGCCTGCGCGAGCTTGGCAAAATCCCGCACTCAGACGTGTTCGAGGTCCGCGAGAACACCAAAGGCGATGCATGGTCTTCGGAAGTCGACGTGATCGTCTATGGCGAGTTCGCAAGCGACGAAGCACTTGCCGCATATAAGGCTCACCCTATCTACGCTCATGCGATAACTGTGGTGAAACCACTGCGAGACCTGCGGATCGCGGCAGACTTCTAAGGAGAGGCCACTTGGCCCAGCGCGTTTACTTCGACAACGGACCACAAGGGGCGGGGCTGTCGTTTGACAACGCCCTGCGCGTGATCCGTGCCGATACGCCTGACGAGGTCTTGCCGGCGCTTTTGGCGATGGAACAGGCACGCGCCGAGGGCCACTGGCTCGCAGGGGCCGCAAGCTATGAGCTTGGCTATATGTTCTCGCGCAAGTTGACCGACCTGATGCCCGCGACCCGCGATATCCCGCTGCTGCAATTCGGCGTCTTCACCACACCCTCCTCAAAACGCAAAGCCGCGCCAACCGACACAGCCACGCTGTCCGCACCTGTCCCCGACTGGACGCTCGACGATTACACAACCGCGTTTAACACCGTGAAAGACTACATCGGCGCGGGCGATATCTATCAGGCAAACCTGACCTTCCCGCTGACCTGTAAACGAACGGGATCGCTCGACGCGCTCTACGCCGCGCTGCAAGCCAAGCAATCGGTGCCATTCGGGGCGCTGGTTGACTTGGGTGGACCTGCGCTTTTGTCCCGCTCGCCTGAACTCTTCTTTAGCATCGACGCTGACCACAATATCAGAGCGCGGCCTATGAAAGGCACCGCGCCACGCGGCGGCACGCCCGAAGAAGACGCAGCCCTCGCGAAATGGCTACACCGCTCCGAGAAAAACCGCGCCGAGAACCTGATGATCGTGGACCTTCTGCGCAACGACATGAGCCGTATTTCGGAAATTGGATCGGTCAAGGTGCCCGCGCTCTTTGCGGTAGAGACCTATGCGACGCTACACCAAATGACCTCGTCGATCAGTTCGAAACTGGTTGAGGGTACCTACCTCACCGACATCTTCCGCGCGCTGTTCCCCTGCGGGTCGATCACAGGCGCGCCGAAAATTCGGGCCATGCAGATCATCCATGAACTTGAGGCAGGACCGCGCGGCGCCTACTGCGGCGCCATCGGCTGGATCGCCCCCAATGGCGCCATGACCTTCAACGTCGCCATCCGCACGCTGACTTGTTTTGAAGACAACAGCGTGCGGCTCAACGTCGGCGGCGGGGTCGTCTACGATAGCGACGCGGCAGGGGAATACGAGGAAGCGCTTTTGAAGGGTCGGTATGCGGTGGTGGATTGCAGCAATTAGTAGTGTCCTAGGTCCGCGTCGAGCCCAATATGCGAGGTTTCTGCATCGCCGCGAATGTCGTGTGTGGATGGCTCCTGCATAGCAAGACATATTTGATCAGATTTGTGCATTTGTCAGAAGCAGTCATGTGTCCGGCC
>ENA-OREM01000119-OREM01000119.1-marine-metagenome-genome-assembly--contig:-NODE-119-length-66842-cov-8.488250_pt1 | contig 66842 bp, 71 predicted proteins | sample MGYA00248623_ERZ508561 | MGnify/ENA primary metagenome ERZ508561 (study PRJEB26227, sample SAMN06264494) | marine metagenome | isolation source: Columbia River Estuary | place: USA:Columbia River Estuary...
ATGCGCCTGCCGGGGGGCAGGCAGGCGCAGCCCGGTGTTGCCACCGGGCAAAGTGCTTTTGGCTTGGTGTTTGGGTTGTGCAGAGGCCTTAATAATTAATTTTTCAATTAATTAATATTGAGGCGACATCAAAGGCACGAAATGCGATATTTTTCCGTTTTGGGGCCGGATGGCCACAGTTTTACGGCCGATCAAAGCAGGTGATTGAGGAATCTAAATGAGGCTGCTAAGGGTGAACCACCCGGCGCCGGGATGTTGCGGCGATTTTTTTGGAGGACATGGTCCTGTCTTTGACGTCTGACGCGGAAGGATCCGCGCGCAAATTGGCCAAAGGCCAATCGAGTGTTACGAGCGATGCTATCTTGGCCGCCGTGTTAAAATCCCTAGACGATGATAAAGCCGAAGATGTCGTGCAAATAGATTTGCGGGGCATCTCTGAGATTGGCGATCATATGGTGATCTGTTCAGGGCGCTCTACGCGCCAAGTTGCAGCCATCTCCGAAAAGTTGAAGAGCCGCTTGAAAGATGATCTTGGTATTCTGTCAAAGGTCGAAGGCAAGGGCACGGGCGATTGGGTGCTTGTGGATACGGGCGATGTGATTGTGCATGTGTTCCGCCCGGAAGTGCGCGAATTTTATCAGTTGGACCAAATGTGGCTCGAGCCTGGAGCGCCAAGCCCGACTGAGGCTTAATGCGCCTGCGTATTCTCGCCATTGGACGCCTGCGCAACGGGCCTGAAAAAGATCTCATTGAAGATTACATCTCTCGGTTCAACCGCAGCGGTCGCCCGTTGGGGCTTGGACCTGTTGAGCTGACCGAATTGGAAGATAAAAAAGGCGGTGGCAAGGCAGCGGAAGCGGCTTTGTTGCTCAAGGCCATTGGGCCAAGCGCGACGGTGATTGCATTGGATGAGCGGGGCAAGCTGCAGAGCTCTCCAGATTTTGCGGCGCATCTTGCCCAAATTCGCGATACCGCACCCAGCGAGTTGGTCTTTGTCATCGGGGGGGCAGATGGTCTGGACCCCGCTGTGCTGCAGCGCGCAGATTTTGCGCTGAGTTTTGGGGCGATGGTTTGGCCGCATATGCTGGTGCGCGTTATGCTGACCGAACAGCTCTACCGCGCGGCCTCCATCCTCGCAGGCGGCCCCTATCACCGGGTATAAACGGGTATAAAAGTGGTTGTCAGACGGTGCTCGACTGCCCTAGTGTCAAAGAAAATACGAGGAGTTACAGGATGCGAACACGCGCTGCGGTGGCCATGGAAGCCGGCAAACCACTTGAAATCATGGAGGTCAATCTCGAGGGCCCAAAGGCCGGCGAGGTTTTGGTGGAAATCAAAGCCACCGGTATTTGCCACACGGATGAGTTCACCCTATCTGGCGCTGATCCCGAGGGGTTGTTCCCTGCGATTTTGGGCCATGAGGGCGCAGGGGTCGTGGTGGAATGCGGCCCGGGTGTGACCAGCTTGAAGCCCGGCGATCATGTCATTCCGCTTTACACGCCAGAGTGCCGCAGCTGTGACTATTGCCTCAATCCAAAAACCAACCTGTGCCAAGCGATCCGCAGCACCCAGGGGCAAGGCCTGATGCCAGATGGCACCAGTCGGTTTTCCATGCTCGATGGTACGCCAATTTTGCACTACATGGGCTGTTCCACCTTCGCCAATCACACGGTTTTGCCAGAGATTGCTTTGGCCAAAGTGCGCCCCGATGCGCCCTTTGACAAGATTTGCTATATCGGCTGCGGTGTGACCACGGGCATTGGCGCGGTGATCAATACGGCCAAGGTCGAAATTGGCAGCACGGCGATTGTCTTTGGTTTGGGCGGTATTGGCTTGAATGTGATTCAAGGCTTGCGATTGGCTGGGGCCGATCAGATTGTCGGTGTGGATCTAAATCCCGGCAAGATTGAGATGGCCCGCCGCTTTGGTATGACTGATTTTGTCAATCCAGCCGAGGTGAGTGGTGATTTGGTCGCCCATTTGGTCGCGCTGACCGGCGGCGGGGCGGATTACACATTTGATGCAACAGGCAATGTTGATGTGATGCGCAGCGCTTTGGAATCGGCCCATAAGGGGTGGGGGGAAAGCGTGATTATTGGGGTGGCGCCTGCTGGAGCTGAAATCAGCACCCGTCCGTTCCAGCTGGTTACGGGCCGCGTCTGGCGCGGCACGGCTTTTGGCGGCGCCCGTGGGCGCACGGATGTGCCAAAGATTGTTGATTGGTACATGGACGGCAAAATTGAGATTGACCCCATGATCACCCACACCATGCCTTTGGAGGATATCAACAAAGGCTTTGATCTGATGCATGCGGGCAAATCCATCCGCGCAGTGGTTGAATTTTAAGGCCAGAGCTCGCCGCGCGCCAGGATCTGCGCTTTTCGGGCTTTCGCCCGGTGAAATTAGAGCTAATGTGAAGGGGCGCGCTATGCGCCCTTTTCGCATGAAGTATACCCCTCGATGATTGACGTTCTTCTCAAAACATTGCCCTTTTTCGCCATCGTGGGTCTCGGCTATGGCGCGGCGCGGACGGCGTTCTTTCCTGAAGTGGCTACGGCCTATCTGACGAAATTTGTGTTTTATTTTGCTTTGCCGGCGATGATTATCCGGTTTTCTGCCAATCTATCCTTTGCGGATTTGATCAATATTCCCTTTATATCTGCCTATCTATCCGCCTCACTGCTGATCTATCTGCTGGCCACGGGGGTTGCGATGCTGCGACGACGCAATGTGGCTGAGGCGGCGGTGGAGGCGCAATGCGCCACGATTGGCAATGTGGGATTTTTGGGCATTCCGATGTTGGCCATGCTGATGGGACCGGAGGCTGTGCTGTGGGTCATGTTGGTGCTGGCCATTGATCAACTGGTGTTCGGCAGTTTGATTGTGATCTTAATTGTCGGCTCGCGCGATGGGCGCATGAGCTTTGGAGTGCTGCGCACGGTCGGGCTTGGGTTGATCAAAAATCCGATGATCATGGCGATGATTGTCGGTTTGCTCTGTTCCTCATCGGGGGTCGTCCTGCCCGCCCCCGCGACAGAATTCTTCGACATTTTGGGCGCGGCCGCAACGCCCGGTGCGCTTTTTGCCATTGGCGCCTCTTTGGCCAGCAAATCGGCTGAGCGGCTCTCTGTGGCCAGCTGGCTGGCCTTTTGTAAGTTGATTTTACATCCGGCGGCTGTGGCGATTGCCGCGCTTTTTATCTTTCCGGTTGCCGCCTATCCCGCTGCGGTTTTGATTGCGGCGACGGCTTTGCCGGTTGCGGGTAATATCTTTATTCTGGCGACGCATTATGAGGTGGCGCCGCAGCGGGTCTCGGCGTCAATTTTCCTCTCGACCGTTGCCTCTGTTGTTACGGTGTCTTTGATCATCGCATGGGTCAGCGCCCTGTACAGCTAATCGCCCCTTTTGGCTGTGCTACGGTGTGATCTGGGGGCTTGGCCCTTGCAAACCGGAGCGAATTGAGTTTTCACCAAGTGACATTTGCAAAGGGGTTTTCCATGGAAATCAAATCTGAGAACGCGTGTTTCGGTGGAACGCAGGGGGTTTATGCCCATGCGTCGGAGGCCTGTGGGGGCGAGATGACCTTCGGTTTGTTTTTGCCCGAAGAGGCCAAGCTCGGCCCGGTGCCTGTGCTGTGGTATCTGTCAGGCCTGACCTGCACCCATGAAAATGCCATGACCAAAGCGGGTGCGCAGGCCTGGGCGGCGCAAGAGGGGATTGCCTTGGTCTTTCCAGACACATCCCCGCGCGGCGCCGATGTTGCCGATGATGCGGCCTATGACCTGGGGCAAGGCGCTGGGTTTTATGTCAACGCCATACAGCCGCCATGGGACAGGCATTTTCGCATGTGGGATTACATTGCCGAAGAGCTTCCGGCGCTGCTCGGGCGCGCATTTGCCGTTGATTTGGAACGCCAATCCATCACGGGCCATTCCATGGGCGGGCATGGGGCGTTGACCCTCGCCATGGGCCGGCCGGGGCAATACCGCAGCGTTTCGGCCTTTTCTCCCATTTGCAATCCAATGGGGTCAGACTGGGGGCAAAAGCAGTTCACCAGCTATCTGGGGGATGATCAAAGCCTCTGGAAGCCGCATGACGCCAGCCATCAAATGCAAGAGGTTGGCTTTGATGGGCCGGTGCTGATCGACACGGGCACGCAAGATCAGTTTTTGGATCTCCTCAGGCCCGAAACCCTGGCCTTTGCCATGGCCAAGCGGCGCCAGGACGGGCATCTGCGGATGCAAAAGGGCTATGATCATTCCTATTTTTTCGTTTCGAGTTTTATGGAAGATCACGTCGCTTTCCATGCCGAAGCCCTTTATGCGGAGTGAGCTATGACGCAATATGATTTGGTGATTATTGGCTCGGGCCCCGGAGGGCGCGCGGCGGCGATACAGGCGGGCAAGCTCAAGCGGCGGGTTTTGGTGATTGATCGCAAGGATCGCTTTGGTGGCGTTTCGGTCCATACGGGCACAATCCCCTCCAAAACTCTGCGTGAGACCGTGCTCAACCTCTCGGGATGGCGGGAGAGGAGTTTTTATGGCCGGTCATATCGCGTGAAAGATGAGATTGGCGCCGATGATCTCAAGATGCGCCTGCACAAGACACTCGATTATGAGGTGGATGTGCTGGAGCATCAATTCAACCGAAATCATGTCGAAACCATGAGCGGTTTGGCCCGGTTCATCAGCCCGAATGAGGTGGAAGTCACCGCCGAAAATGGCGAAGTGACCACGGTTGCGGGTGCGCATTTTCTGATTGCCACCGGCACCTATACCTATCGGCCTGACAACGTGCCATTCAATGGCACCACCATTCTGGACAGCGATGAGTTTTTGGAAATGGCGCAAATTCCGCGATCTTTGATTGTGATCGGTGCCGGGGTGATCGGTGTGGAATACGCCACGATGTTTTCTGCTCTCGATGTGAAAGTGACTTTGATTGAGCCTCGGGAAACGTTCTTGGACTTTATTGATAAGACGTTGATCCAGGAATTTACGCATGAGATCCGCGAAAACGGTGTTGATCTGCGGCTGGGCTCGGCGGTGGCTAAGATCGAAGATTGCGACAGCCATGTGGAAGTTGCGCTTGAAAATGGCCGTCATGTGCGCGCAGAAATGCTGCTCTTTGCAGCCGGACGCATGGGGGCGACGCAGCGCTTGGGGCTGGACGCCGCTGGGCTCAAGACCGATCACCGCGGACGGTTGAGTGTGGATCGTAAGAGCTATCAAACAGATGTGCCGCATATCTATGCGGTGGGGGACGTGATTGGTCACCCGTCGCTGGCCTCAACCAGCTTGCAGCAGGGGCGTGTGGCGGCCTGTCATGCGCTGGACACCCCAAGCCTGCCGGAAAGCCCATGGTTTCCTTATGGGATCTATTCCGTGCCGGAAATCTCGACTTGCGGTATGAGCGAAGAGGAGACTCAATCGCGCGGCATTCCCTATGAAGTCGGCATTGCGCGGTTTCGTGAAACCTCGCGCGGGCATATCATGGGGCTGGAGCATGGGATGTTAAAAATGCTGTTTTCGCTCAAAACCCGCCGGGTTTTGGGGGTGCAAATCGTTGGCGAAGGGGCAACCGAGCTGATCCATATCGCGCAAGCGGTGCTGAACCTGAAGGGCACGGTTGATTACTTTGTGCAAAATACCTTCAATTATCCGACATTGGCGGAGGCTTACAAAATCGCGGGGCTGGACGCGTTTAACCGGATGCCCATTCCTGAAGAGTTGAAAGCCAGCAAAAGGCAGAGCTCGTGATTTATGTGGATGCGGATGCCTGCCCGGTCAAGGCTGAGGTGGAGCAGGTGGCCACGCGTCACAAGGTCTCTGTGAAGCTTGTTTGCAATGGTGGTATTCGCCCCTCTGCCAACCCGCTTGTTGAATTGGTGGTTGTGGATGCCGGGCCAGATGTGGCTGATATGTGGATCGCAGAGCGGGCAGGGCCCGGTGATGTTGTGATCACCACAGATATTCCCTTGGCCGCCAAAGCTGTTGAGGCCGGAGCGCAGGTGCTCAAGCCCAATGGCGAGCCATTGACGCAGGCCAATATTGGCAACGCACTGGCCACGCGCGACCTCATGTATGATCTACGCGCCGCTGATCCCTTTCGCCAGGGAGGCGGGAAAGGATTTGCAAAATCTGATCGCTCGCGGTTTCTCAATGCGTTGGACCAGGCCTTGCGGCGCTGAGCGCTTTGGATTTCGACAGGCCTTTCGCGTCATCGGCCGGGTCGTATTTGGATCAGACCTGTGGCCAAACCCGGCGTAGCGGTGAGGCATGGGACAGACAAAAACGCCAATCGGTGCGCTTTGGGCGCTCCTCGCTTCTTTGATATTTTCGGTCAATGATATGTTGATCAAATTTCTGTCCGATGGTTATGCACTGCATCAAATCGTGTTCACCCGCTCGCTGTCGGGCGTCTTGCTGTTGATGATCGTCATTGTTCCCTTAACCGGCGGCTATGGCGCGCTGCGCACGCAAAAGCTTGGGCTGCATCTGATCCGAGCGCTTTTTGTGGTGGCGGCCAATCTGTTTTTTTACATGGCGCTGGCGGATTTGCCCCTGGCGATTGTCGTGGCGATCTTTTTTATTGCCCCGTTTCTAATCACGATTTTCTCGGTTATTTTCCTTGGGGAGGCCGTGGGTAAATGGCGCTGGTTGGCGGTTGTGGTGGGGCTCATCGGCGTCTTGCTCATCGTACGGCCGGGCACGGAAGCCTTTACCCTGACAACGATACTGCCCGCCCTGGCGGCGCTGTGCTATGCGGCCTTTCATATTTTAACCCGCAAAATCGGTCAGACCGAGACTTTGATTTCACTGACTTTCTATGTCCCGCTGGTGTTTTTGGCCGTGACGACGGTGATCGGCTTGACCCTTGGGCAGGGTGGTTTTGCAGGTGGTGGGCATCCTTCGGTCGAATTTTTGCTGCGCGCGTGGCAATGGCCCAGTTGGGAGGATTTATCCATCATGGTGTTTATCGGCGTTGGGGTCACCGTTGGCGGCGCGGCGATTAGCCAAGCCTATAGGGTGGCAGAGGCGGCGCTTGTGGCGCCTTTTGAATATACAGGCCTGATCTATGCCACGGCATTTGGCTATCTGCTCTTTGCGGAATGGCCAGATTCTTATGAATGGGCCGGGATGAGCCTTGTCTTGATCTCGGGCTTGGTCACAGTCTGGCGCGAGCGGGTGAATGCCCGCCCAAGGGTTGCGCCGCCCAATTCTCCACGTTAGCACTTGTGCAAAGTGAGGAGATCTTATGACCGTAGAGGCCGTTGTTTTTGATATTGGAAATGTGCTGCTGGAATGGCATCCGGAGCGCTATTTTGACCGCACCATCGGCCCTGAACGCCGCAAAGCGATGTTTGCCGATGTAGATCTGCATGCAATGAACGATCGCATTGATTTGGGCGAAGGGTTCAAAGATGTGATCTATGCCACGGCGGAAGCCTACCCCGCTTGGCGCGCGGAAATCCGCGATTGGTACGACAATTGGATAGAGCTGGCAGCACCGCCGATTGATCATTCTGTGCGTTTGCTGCGGGCGCTGAAAACTGCGGGCGTGCCGGTTTTTACTCTGACCAATTTCGGAGTGGAGAGCTTTGCCTATGCGCAAAGCCACTATGATTTTTTGACTGAATTTGATCGTGAATATGTCTCGGGCCGTATGCGGGTCATCAAACCCGATCCGATGATTTACCAGATGTTGGAGCAAGATTGCGGCGTGCCGCCAGAGCAATTGCTCTTTGCCGATGACCGCGCTGACAATATCGCCATGGCAGCCAGCCGCGGTTGGCAAACCCATCACTTTATCACGCCTCAGGGGTGGGCTGACTGTGTGGTTGCCGCTGGGCTGTTGACGCCGGAGCAGGCCCAGTGACCCCCGCGATGATTCCCTTTGACGCCGGCCAAGAGCGTCTGGACTGGCTGGATTTGGTCGCCGCTTTGAAAAGAGGGCATCAGGCACCAAAGGCGGAGATTGAGGATCTGTTTTTATATCGCGGATCCGACACGCTCTTGAGCCGCTCGGCTTGGATTGATGGGATGGGTCTTTTGACCAAAACCGCCACGGTTTTCCCGAACAACCCCAAGAGCGGCCAGCCGATGATCGGCGGCGGTGTGATGTTGTTTGATGATGCCACAGGGGCGCTTGCGGCGGTGATTGATTTTCACCTGATCACCAAATGGAAAACTGCCGGCGACAGTTTGATGGCGGCGCTGGCGCTGGCCCCGGCGGGGGCGCGGGAGATATTGATTGTCGGTGCCGGCACGGTTGGGCGCTCTTTGGTGGAGGCCTTTGGCGCCGGATTTCCTGAGGCCCGGTTCAGCATCTGGAACCGGAGCCCCAAGGCGGCGGAGGTTTTTGCGCAAGAGACAGGTGCGCAGGTGGTGCGCGATCTGCAAAGCGCCGTTGCAGCTGCCGATATTATTTTAACCTGCACCATGACCACGGCTCCGATCATTCAGGGGGACTGGCTGCGTCCGGGGCAACATCTTAATATGATTGGTGCTTATAGGCCGGATATGCGTGAAGCGGATGATGCGGCTTTGCAAAAATCTAAGCTCTTCGTGGACAGCTATGACACCACATTGGGGCATATTGGCGAGCTGAAAATTCCCTTAGAGAGCGGCGCAATTGACCGCAGTCATCTGCGGGCAGATTACTATGATCTGGAGGCCTTTCAGGCCGGTCCGGATGACATCACGGTGTTCAAAAACGGCGGTGGCGCGCATTTAGACCTGATGACCGCGCGCTATGTTTTGGACCAATGGTCGGGCGCGCCGGAGCCGCCGCGCTAGACAAGCCCGGCAATGCGCGCGCGGGCCGAGTTTGACCGGGGCTGCCACAGGTCACGATCAATCGCCTCCTGAAGGCGCTGGGCAATCTCACGCAGGGCGGGCGCATTGGCCTCAGCGATGAAGTCTCGGGTGTCGTCATCTTCCAAAAAGGCCGCTTCAACTGCGTCAAAATGGTGGGATTTGACAGCACCGGTGGTTGCGGCGAAGGCGAACATGTAATCGACGGTTGCGGCAATCTCAAAGGCGCCTTTATAGCCGTGGCGCTTCACCCCATCGATCCATTTGGGATTGAGAACGCGCGACCGGATCACGCGCGCCATCTCATCGTCTAAGCTGCGGATGAGGGGCCGTTCCGGGCGAGAGTGGTCATTGTGATAAATCGGTCGGGCTTGCCCTTGCAGGCTTTGCACCGCCGCGGCCGCCCCGCCTTCGAATTGGTAGTAATCATCGCTGTCGAGCAGATCATGCTCGCGATTGTCTTGGTTTTGCACAATCGCCTCGACCTGACCCAGCCGCGTTTCGAAACCGCTGCGGTCGCGCGCGCCTTGGCGGCCTTTGCCATAGGCGTAGCTTCCCCATTCCAAATAGGCCTCGCCAAAGTCTGCTTGGCTGTCCCAAATGCGCTCATCAATCAATGCCTGCAGTCCCGCGCCGTAGGCACCGGGTTTTGAGCCATAGACCCTGGCGCCAGCCCCATTGGCTTTGGCCGGATTGACCTCCTCAGATTCATCAAGGGCCAAAACCGCCCGTGCGGCGCTGTCCACAAGATCTATCAAGCCGGGAAAGGCATCGCGGAAAAATCCAGAAATGCGCAATGTGACATCGACCCTTGGCCGTCCGAGGGTGCTGGCCGGGATCACCTCAAAGCCGGTGACCCTCCGATTGGCGCTGTCCCATTTCGGTTTGACACCCATAAGGGCTAGACATTGCGCAATATCATCGCCGCCCGTGCGCATATTGGCCGTGCCCCAAGCCGTGAGCAACAGGGCGCGTGGCCAATCGCCATGGTCTTGTAGGTGTTTTTCAATCAGCAGATTGGCCGATTTCCATCCCAAGGCCCAGGCCGTGGGCGTGGGCACGGCACGGCTGTCCACGGAGTAGAAATTTCGTCCTGTGGGCAACACATCGAGCCGCCCGCGCGTTGGCGCGCCTGAGGGGGCGGGGGGGACGAATTTCCCATCCAGCGCCGTGAGCAATCCCTGCGCTTCCATCGGACCGCAAGCCGCCACGGTGGGAGAGATCGCCTGGCGGATATGATCCATAACCTGCGCCGATTGGGTGCCGGGCGCGTCGCGCGTGCCGTCCATGAGCGCCTGCGCCAAGAGCTCCAGCCGTTCAACCGTGTCGCCGGTGGTGCGCCAAATGTCCGCGCTGATATCAGACAGAGGGCCAAGCTTGTCGCCCTGCCAAGCTGCGGCGAGATCGCAATCCAACGGGTCAAAACCCAAAGCAAGGTCGCCTGCCATGGCCCGCAGCAAGGAGGCATCCGCGCCCAGCCCAGAGCCGCGGGGAATGCGCGCCAGGGCGATGGTCAGATCCCGCAGCTGCACCCCTTCGGGGGTTTGGCCAAAAATATGCAACCCGTCGCGAATTTGCGCCTCTTTCAGCTCGCAGAGATAGGCATCGAGTTTGGCCAGATCTCCGGCTTCATGACCCTCAAAACCGATATCTTTGTCCAAGCCGCTGGTGGCGGTGAGGGTGAGAATCTCGCGTCTGAGGTGTTCAATGCGCCGCGGATCTATTCCGGCAGCTTCATAGTATTCATCAACCAAAGCTTCGAGGTCTCGCAGCGGGCCATAGGTTTCCGCGCGGGTCAGGGGTGGGGTGAGGTGATCGATGATCACCGCCTGCGCGCGCCGCTTGGCCTGGGTGCCTTCGCCGGGATCGTTGACGATGAAAGGGTAGATATGCGGCATGGGTCCCAAAATTGCCTCGGGCAGGCAGCTGTCACTTAGAGCCAAAGCCTTGCCCGGCAGCCATTCAAGATTGCCATGTTTGCCCATATGCACAATCGCTTGGGCTTTTTGGTGATGCCTGATCCAGAAATAGAAGGCCAAATAGTTGTGCGGCGGGATAAGATCGGGGGAATGATAGGTTTCCACCGGATCAATATTGTAACCGCGCGCCGGCTGCAGGCCCAAGGTGATCTTTCCGAAACGCAAAATTGAAAGCTTAAATCCGCCCTCCTTTGGGTCGAAAAATGGATCATTTTCAGCTGCGCCCCAACGCTCTTCAAGCCGCGCGCGCAGCTCATAAGGCAGGGTCTGATAGTGATCCATGTAATCGGCGATTGGCAAAAGCACGCCACCTGTGCGCGTGGCCCGATCGGTCAGCCAATTGGTTGGACCGGCCATGATTTGCGCCATCAATTCCGCGCTTGTCTCGGGCGCATTGCCCACGCCATACCCAGCCTCTTGCAAAAGGGCGAGTGTATGAACCGCGGAGGCGGGGGTATCGAGCCCCACCCCATTGGCCAGGCGGCCATCTTTATTGGGGTAATTGGCTAGAATCAGCGCGACTTGGCGTTGCGCCGGTGCGCATCTGCGCAGCTGGGCCCAATTGGCCGCGAGGGCTGCGACAAAGGTGACGCGATCTCCGCGGGCTTTATAGGTCGCAATCGGGCATTCGGTAGCCTCATCGAAAAAGGCCTCGCCCTTAAAGCTGATTGCGCGCGACAGAATGCGGCCATCCACCTCAGGCAGAGCCACATTCATCGCGATGTCGCGGGCAGAGAGGCCGTTGTCGCCTTCCTCCCAACTGGCCTCGGTGCTGGCTGCCAGCACGACTTGCAGCACAGGCGCTTGGCGGGCTGAGGCGGCGGTGAGCGGGTTATTGGGACTGCTGTCCCCATGCGGGTTACCAACGGCAAATGAGGTGCAGTTCAAGATCACCTCGGGTGGGGCCGCTTGGAAGAGTTGATCCAAAGTGGCCACAGAAATCGGATCTTTGAGGGAAGCGACGAAGATCGGCAAGGGGTTCAGCCCGGCCTGCAGCAAGGCTTTGACCATCCGGTTGATTGGGTTGAGCCCAGCCCCCTGCACCAAGGCGCGATAGAAAATCACGGGAACAACGGGTGCATCCTTTGTCCAATGGGCGCGCGCGGCAGATAGATCCGAAATGCCAGCCCCCGGCCAATAGACCCCGGCGCGCAGCAGCGGTTCGGCCGCCTGTGGCATGGGGGTTTGCGCAATCATATGCTGGCAATAGCCAAGGAAGTTGACCGCGTTTTTCGGCCCGCCTTCCACCAAATAGGCCCAAAGCGCATCGTAGTCTTGATCACAGACAGTCGAAAACAAGCGCAGATCAGGGTCAGGTTTGTCATCTCCGGGAAGGGCGGCAAAGGCCACGCCCGCATCGGCCAGTCGCGCGGCATATTGTTCGAAGCCATATTTCCAATAACTCGCCCCGCCAAGCACCCGGGCCACCACCAATTTTGCCCGTGAGGCGCAGGCGTCAATATGCAAATCAACCGACATCGGATGTTGCAAGTGCATCATGCTGGCCAGGCGCAACCCCGGGGGATCTGTCATGTCCGCGCGGGCCGACGATAGGGCGGCCAGCTCCGTATCGGCCGCAGAGATGAACACGACATCCGCGGGGCTTTGACCAAGGTCAACGGGCTCTTGACCTTCATCTACAGATCCGGGGGTGGCGGCCAAAAGATGCATTATGCGGTTCCGTCTTGCTCAAGGCCTGCGAATGGGGCATCAGCAGCGCTGAGGCCTGGGGCCGATGTAAAGGATAGACTATGGATTATAAAGACGCCGGCGCCATTAAGAAAGGCAGCAACAAGCCGCGGCATAGCGAGCATAATGCGAAAGGCAGTCGTAAAAACCCCTTTGGCAAAAGCGAAGGGAAGGCCGAGCTTTTGGCGCGGATGAAAGCGGCTGCGAAAGCCCGTCAAGACGCCTCTTAAACTCATAGGGTTTTGGTCATGAAGATGCTGCTGTCATTGGCGGTGTAATCGCCAAATGGACCGCAGGTTGTAAAACCGTGCCGCGCATAGAGGCGCAGGGCGGCCTGCAGCGAATTTCCGGTTTCAAGCTTTAACGCGCTGAGCCCTTGCTCAAAGGCCAGATCCTGCAGCGCGCGTAAAAGGGCATCGGCCACCCCTTGGCCCCTTGCGCTTGGATCTACAAACATAGATTTGATCTCCCCATAGCCAGGTTTGACGGTCAAGGCGCCGGTGCCAAGCACCTTGTCACCCCGGCGTGCGGTGTGAAAATAGACGTCGGGCATACAGAGGTCTTCAATGGACAGAAAGCTGTTGTCCTCTGGCGGAAAGAGCGATTGCATAAGCGCGTGACTGGCCTGCAACAATGCGGTGGCCTGCGGTTCTTTGGGATCACTGCGCTCGATCATGATCATGATTTAGTGCACCGCAGCGCAGGATCGCAACGCCGCTTCAATTGCAGCATGATCCAAACCTGCCTGGCCGATCACGACCAGGCGCGTGGCGCGCGCGCCATCACCGAAGGGTTGATCAAAATAGGTCTCCACCCGTGGCCCGACCGCTTGCAAAGTCAGACGCATAGGTTTGCCTGAGACAGCCGCGAAGCCTTTGAGCCGCAAAATATCATGGGCGCCTATGATCGCGCTGACCTGGTCTGAAAAGGCCTTGGGATCTGTGATCTCGCCCAGGGTCACGACAAAGCTTTCAAAGGCATCGTGGTCATGATCGTGGTGGTGATCATGGTCATCGTGATCATCGTTGCCATGGTCATCGTCGTGATCATGATGGTGATGGTGCAGCTCATGGCGGGCCTCAAGATCGCTCTCCGCGCCAATACCCTGTCCCAGCAGCACATCAACCGGCAATTTACCCATGGAGGTTGTCACCACTTGCACGCCGGCGCGCGAGGAGCCGTTGAGAGTATTGACCAAAGCTTGGGCCTCGGCCTCCTCGAGCAGGTCGGTTTTGTTCACCACAATCATATCGGCGCAGGCGATTTGATCTTCGAAAAGCTCCGATAGGGGCGTTTCATGGTCCAGATTTTCATCCAACTGGCGTTGCGCATCAACCGCGGCGACCGAATGGGCAAATCGTCCCTCAGTGACGGCTTTGCCATCGACCACAGTCACAACCCCGTCGACCGTCACCTGTGTCGAAATGCCCGGCCAGTTGAAGGCCCGCACAAGAGGTTGAGGTAGGGCCAGACCGCTGGTCTCTATCACAATATGATCGGGCTTATCTTCCCGGGCCAAAAGCTTTTCCATTGTTGGGATGAAGTCATCGGCGACCGTGCAACAGATGCAGCCATTGGACAGCTCCATCACGTCTTCTTCGCGGCAGGTTTCATCACCGCAGCCCTTCAATATATCGCCATCCACGCCAAGATCGCCAAACTCATTGATGATCAGGGCGATCCTGCGGCCTTGTGCATTTTGCAACATATGGCGGATGAGGGTGGTTTTACCCGCGCCAAGAAAGCCGGTAATGATTGTTGCGGGGATTTTCGAGACCATGTCAGTATTCCTTGTGATCGGGCTTGGAGTGCTTTACGCCGAATAGATGTCAGCCAAAAGGGGCGATTTTGAAAGATCGTGTGACCATATGTGATACCTGTGCGGAGCCCGGCGGGACGGCGCCCGGCGGCAAATGGGCGATAGCGCTTCGCAAAGCGGCACAGGACTGCGGTTTGGAGGTCGAGATTGTGACCTGCTCTTGTCTTAACATGTGTCAGTCTCCCGTGGCCTTTGCGCTGCAAGGGGCGCAGAAGGCAACCTACCTCTTTTCTGGTGCCGATCCTGCGCAGGATACCCAAGATATGCTGGGCCTGCTCAAGCTATTCGCAGATGCGCCGGAGGGCTGGATCACCGAAGCGGAGGCCGCAGGGCGTTTGCGTCTTTGCCTGCGGGGCCGGGTTCCAAGGCTCTAGCCGCCCTCTAAGTTTCCAAACGCGTCAGAGTGGCTGCCACCACATAGCCCAGCATGACCCATCCCGCTGCGGCGGCTCCCAAACTCAGCGTTGCAAATTCGGCAGCCAGCTCAGGTGGTGCCACACCGAAAAACATGTCGAGATGTGGCGCTCCCAAAAGCTGCGGGATCGCTATCAAGATCACGCCCGCGAGCGGCAGATAGCTGCGGCCGAAGGCGATCAAACCAAGCCCCGTGGCGCTGGCCAGGATCGTGCTGATCCACCACAATTGCCGTTGTCCCACTTCAGCTGCGATGGTGCCCGGTAACTCAGGAGGCAGGCCGATCGCTGGCGCCAGTTGCACTGCGATAAAGCCACAGAGCCCCCAGATCAAACCCTGTCGGGCAGAGGTCGTGATACCTTTGAGCGCCGCGAAGCTGATCAGCGCGGCCAGCAACAGCCCGTAGCCTGTGTAGGTCACGATGTTAAAGGCCACTGTCATGGAATGGCGGGTCCAATCACCGCCCAAAGAGGGCGCACCCCGGTCGCTCTGAGGGGATCCGTCCGTGCTAAAATGCACGCGCGCTCCGGTCTCATAGAGCTCACCTTCCAAAAGCACCGGAATCACGAATGTGAACTGAAGCACTGAGGCCAATAGCCCAGCGGCGATGCCGGCGCAGATCGCGCTGACAAACAGGTTTTTCACCATGAGATCAGCTTAATGGCAGGGAAACGCCATGGCATGGCGTCCGTCATGGGCCGCATCATGTAGGGCATTGGCCTGAGCATAGCCGGAGGCCATCAGCAGGGCGAGCCCTGTGATAAAGACCAAAGTGATGCCCGCAGTGGCCGGCATGGAAGCTGCAATTGCTTTGCTTTGAGTTGTCATTTCGTCTCTCCTAATCCTGTCACACCCGACAGGGGGTTATTGGTCTTGCAGGCCGGTCTCCTGGCTGGCGGCATGATGATCTGTCTCCTTCCCGGTTTCCCAGTGGTATATGACAGACCCAAACCGCTTACAGTCGCGGGGGCGGCTTTGGTTTTGGGTCCCGATATGGGTCACCCGCACCAAATTCCCGTTTCAGTTCCGAATGCTTTGCATCCAATGAACACCTTACAGGAACATCTGTGGCTTGCTTGATGGGAGTCGTCAAGATCGTTTGCGACCTCACAGCGCAGAGTATCGGCATTTGTGATCTTGGCCGGGGTTTCATCAGGTGGGTTTTCATTTTGGTTGGACTGTTCCATTGTCGGCGGAAGATTGGAAGAGGTGGGAATGCGTGTAGTCCTTTTGAGTTTTGCCATTGGCATGGGCATTGCTGTGGCGCCTGGGGTTGGGGCAGTGGATTTACCGCCGCCCCTCAAGGAGGCTGATTTTCGTCCCCTGCGCTTTGAAGAAGCGCAGTTGGGGCAGCTGCTGTTCTATGACCCCTTGCTCTCTGGCAATAAAGAGGTGGCCTGCGCAACCTGTCACCATCCCGCCTTTGGGACGGGAGATGGCCTGTCTTTGTCTTTAGGAGATGGCGGCATGGGGCTGGGTGTGAACCGTGTGGTGGATCCGCAAAACCTGCCTGAGCAACGGGTGCCGCGCAATGCGCAGCCCTTGTTCAACCTCGGCGCCAAGCAAATGACCGTATTGTTTCATGATGGGCGGGTGGAGGTTGATGCAACCCGGCCGTCCGGTCTGCGCACGCCTCTTGAAGAGGAAATGGTTGGCGGCTTTGCTTCGATCATTTCGGCGCAAACCATGTTCCCCGTGCTTTCAGGTGATGAAATGGCGGGGCATTATTCGGAAAATGAAATTTCCCAAGCCGTGCGGCGCGGCACGCTTACGGGCAAGGATGGGGCCTGGGATTTGATTGCCCAACGGGTGGCCGCCGTGCCGGACTATGCGGCGCGTTTTGCGGCGGTCTATCCCGTTTTGGCCGGGCCCCAGGACATTGGCTTTACCGATATATCCAACGCCATTGCCGCTTTTATGGAATTTGAATGGCGCTCAGATACAGCGCCCTTTGATGCACTATTGGCCGGTGAAGTCAGCTTTTCGGGCGCGCAAAAGCGCGGGCTTGAGCTGTTTTATGGCGCGGCGGGATGTGCGGCCTGTCACAGCGGGCCACTTTTGACTGATTTTGAGTTTCATGCCATGGGCCAACCGCAGCTTGGACCGGGCAAGGCGGCGCGGTTTGAGCGCCATGCGCGGGATGAAGGCCGGTTTCGCGTGACCGGGCGGGAAGCCGATAGATTTGCCTTTCGCACGCCCTCCCTGCGCAATGTCGCGCTGACTGGCCCTTGGGGGCATTCCGGAGCCTATGGGGATCTCGCCAGCTTTGTCGCGGCCCATGCCGATCCACGCGCAGCCCTTCAGAGCTATGACCGCAGCGGGGTCGTCTTGCCAGAGTTTGAAGCGGCCGATTGGCGGATCATGGATGACCCCGCAGAGGTGGCAGCGATCTCAGCCGCGGTTGCCGTGGCGCCCGTGGCGCTTGGGGCGCAGGACGTTGCCGATATCATCGCCTTTTTGAACAGCCTAACCGACCCCGCGATGACCGCTGGCCGGCTCGGAGTGCCCAAAGCCGTGCCAAGCGGCTTGCCAGTGCCGAACCCCTAGAGAAGACCTCTGGCAGCGCGATGTCACAACAGAACACTGGGCAAAGCGTTTCGGTTTGGCAGCTCACGCTGTCCTTTCAGTTACAGGAAGTTAAGGGGTCAGAGTGACGCTTTGATTGGCCGCAGCTTTGTGATGGGTGATGTGCCCGCTGGGCCATGCGACGGTGATCTCGGCCTGGGTCGCGGCGCCAAGGCCGAAATGCAGCGGACCGGCTTGTCCGCCGGCATGTCCGCCACCGATGATCGCGCGCTGCATATCGCCGTTGACGGTTACACTCGCGCCGATCGCATGGCGATTGCCGCCCGGTTGTAGGAGCGAAACCGTCAGCCAGTGACCGGCATCTGGGGTTTCGTTGCGGTAAATTTCCAATGGCGCGCGGCGATTCAGCACCACGACATCCAGCCGGCCATCACCATCGAAATCTGCCAGCGCAGCTCCGCGCCCGCGTTCCGTGCTGGCCAAGCCAGCACTTTGGCCCATTTCCCGAAAGGTCCCATCCGCTTGCTGCATCAATAGATTATTGGGATCCTTGATCGCATTGGACGGCATTTGATCCACATTGCCTTTGGAGATGAACAGATCAACCCGCCCGTCATTGTCCATATCCCCAAATTGCGCATGCCAGCCGGTTGAAGGGCGCCCATCATCGCCAAAATAGGGGCGATGCGCATAGGTTCCGATGGAAAACGGAGCACTGGCATAGGTGCCGTCGGGCTGGGCTATTTGCATCAGCTGATCGCCCATGGAGGTGAGCATGACCTCTTCGCGCTGGTCGCCAGTGATATCACGGCTGGCAATGCCCATGCCCCAGATAGAGATTTTTCCCCAGCCGTCTGAAGCCCCCAGAAACCGGCCCTCCTTGAGATCCCACATTTGCTCATATCCGCCGCGCACATAGTATTGGCGGTCATTTGAAATACGCAGGCGCTGCGCGCCGCTGGCATCCTTTGTGGCCAACATGGATAGGCTGCAAAATCCGGGTTCCAGCGGGGTGGAGTGATATCCATCCGCAAGCGGCGTGAGTAGTTCATGGCTGTCACAGGCGAAAAACGGACCCTCGGGGTTCTTTAAATCCACATAATTTCCCACGGCCATATGTGGGCGTCCGTCATCCAGCCACCAGGCGCTAAAGGCTGTCGACCATTGATCGGCGGGCAGGTGGGGGAATTCGGGGGTGGCCTGGGTAAAGCTGCAGTCTGGGCCACCCATAAGGATCATGTTTTGCCCAATGCGCAGCACGAAGAGATCCATGAAGCCATCGGCATTGATGTCGATGGGATAGGCACCTGTGGTGGCGCGGATGTCGGGCAAGGGGTGGGCGATGAAGGTGAAATTGCCTTGATTGACAAATAGGCCGGCCGGCCCAGTGCCACCGGCGGCGAAAATATCGGGCAGCGCGTCGCCATTGCAGTCCAGGACCGCGACACCGCCGCCGACAAAATGGTTCCACCCCCCCAAATAGCGGTGCTCAGGCAGGCGATGTGAGAGGTCGCGAAACAGCGGCTCGGCCTGTCCAACCCCGGCGAGAAGACACAAGATTACCCAAAGAGATTTCACAGTTTTTGACGCCCTTCGACAATGACAGTGCGGGTCAATTCGGTCAAAGCAAGGGCCGTTGCGCCGCGGGCCCAAACCATATCCCCCCAAGTTTGCACCTCAACCCGCGTCTCATGGCGGCTGTGATAGAGAGCAAGCGCGCGCATTTCGGCCTGCATCTCTTTGGCATTGAGGAAATCATAGCGCATCAATTGGCCTGATAGAATAATCAATTCAGGATCTAACAGGTGGATAATATTTGATAAAGCCACTGCCAGGTAGCGGCCTGCGCGCTTGAAAATGGTGCGAATATGCGGATCACTGCTGGCGGCCTTTTCGTAGAGCGATTTGAGCGCATCGGGCAGGTTATGGGGCTTTTCTGGCGACAATCCAAATACCGTGGAAGCCTCGCGGGCGAGGGCGTAATCGGCCAAATAGGCCTCCAAACATCCGCGCTGACCGCATCGGCACAGCGCGCCATCAAGCTGCACTTTCGTGTGGCCAAGTTCCAACCCCATACCATGGGCACCGCGAAACAATTGGTTGTCGCTGACAAAGCCCATGCCAACGCCATTTTCAACCGTCACCACAACGAAGTTGCTCAAAGCGCGCCCCGCGCCGAACCATAATTCGGCAAGGGTCAAAACATTGGCGTCATTGTCGATGCGCACCGGGGTTTCGAAGTGATCGGCAAAGATCTGGCCCAGTGGTACATCGGCGTTTTGCAGCAGCGGTGACCAGGCGACCATGCCGGATTCAAAATCCACGATCCCAGCAATCCCGACGCCAATGGCGGAAATCGTATCCATGGGGATCTCGGCCGCGGTACAAAGCTGGGTCATTAGATTTTCTGTGTCTTTCAGCAGGTCTTCTGCCGTCTTCTTGTCTGTGTTGCTTCCTAGGGCGGCACTGGCCAGTAGATTGCCGGCCAGATCGGTCAAGACCGCTGTGTGTGTTTCGTCAGAGAGTTTCACGCCGACCACGCGCAGCGCTTCGGGCACCACCTCCAGAGCGACCGGAGGGCGGCCCCGGCTGGTTTCGCGTGCGGCACCCTCGACCTCACGCAAAAATCCATCTGCGATCAATTCAGCGGTGAGTGCGGTGACCGAGCCCGGGCTGACATCAAGGCTTCGGGCTATGGTTGCACGGGCGACACGGCCACTGGCGCGGACCTGCTCAAAGATCTGCTGGCGCAGCGAGAAAGATTCGCGCGCCGAGGTGCGTAGAATCGGCCCATAGCCGGTGGCCAGCGCAGCTGATTCGATTTCCTCATGAAACCCATCCTCAAACATAAATTCACCCTTTGAACTATAAGCTACCGAATTTCTCCAGCTATGCCGCAAAACCTGTATTTATTTGCGATTGGCACCGCTGATATTTGCCATTTTACACATTTTGTCAGCTAAAAATAGTAAATTTTAATTTGACAACTGAATTAAATCGCGCAGTATGTCCAAGTGGCTCAGATCTGGCGTCTGCTCGATCGGGCTAAATTTTTGGGAGGACTACAATGAATAAGCTAATCATCGCAGCCGCAGTCGCGGCAGCTGGTTTTACAGGGTCCGCTGCTTTGGCAGAGGGCATGTCCATCGGTGTGTCTTGGGCAAGTTTCCAAGAAGAGCGTTGGAAAATCGACGAAGCGGCAATGGTTGCTGCCATTGAAGCGGCTGGCAACACCTATGTTTCCGCAGATGCGGAATCATCTTCCGCCAAACAGTTGACCGACATTGAAGCGCTGATCACACAGGGCGTGGACGCTTTGGTTATCAACGCTTGGGATAAAGACGCAATTGCACCTGCTATTGAAGCTGCTGCAAACGAAGGCATCCCTGTGATCGGCTATGACCGCCTGATTGAAGATGACCGTACATTCTACCTGACATTCGACAATATCGGCGTTGGCCGCATCATTGCGAAATCTGTGCAGGCGGTTCAGCCAAGTGGCAACTATGCGATCATCAAGGGCGATCCGGGCGATCCAAACGCGATGTTCCTGCTGCAAGGTATGATGGAAGTCATCGGCGCCGATGTTGACGCGGGCAAAATCAAAATCGTTGGTGAATCTTTCTCCGATGGATGGAAGCCAGAAAATGCTCAGAAAAACATGGAGCAAATCCTGACAGCCAATGACAACAACGTGGATGCGGTTCTGTCAGAAAATGACGGCATGGCCGGCGGTGTTGTTGCCGCGCTTTCCGCACAGGGTCTTGTGATCCCAGTGGGCGGTCAAGATGGTGACTTGGCAGCGATCAACCGCGTTGCACGTGGCACGCAGACTGTGTCCGTTTGGAAAGATGCCCGCGATCTGGGCAAAGCGGCCGGTGAGATTGCCTCTGCTCTGGCAGCTGGCACATCCATGGATGCCATCGCAGGCGCGACCAAGTTTACGGGTGGCGAAAAAGGCATTGCAATCAATGCAATCCTTCTCGACCCAACACCTTTGACACGCGACAATCTGAGCGTTGCAATCAATGGTGGTCACATCACCAAAGAGCAGGCCTGCGCCGGTGCTTTGCCTGGTGTTGACGGCTGTAACTAAGCCCTAAGACCTGCGGCGCCGATCCATTGATGGGTCGGCGCCCCTCCTCTTATTCTTTGGCCATTTGATTTGGACATGTTCGAGTAGCCTTGTCAGACTTCGGTCTGCGCGCCCGCTCCTTGTTGATCAGAGTTGAGCCTATAGCCATTTTGGATTCCCCATGACTGATACTTCGACATCAAAGGCCGCAACCAAAAGCCCACAGGGTTTGATTGCGCGCTTTTTGAGCGACACTGAGATAGATACCCGCCTGCTGGGCATGCTGGGCGCATTGGCACTCATTTGGGGAGGATTTCACCTCTATGGTGTGATCTTCAATAACTTTGGTGCGTTTTTGACGCCGCGCAACCTTTGGAATCTATCGGTTCAAACCTCTTCCATTGGGATCATGGCAACCGGCATGGTGCTGGTGATTGTCACGCGTAACATTGACCTCTCGGTGGGATCGATGATTGGGGTGATTGCAATGTCCATGGGGCTGTTGCAGGTGGAGGTGCTGCCGCATCTTGTCGGGCTCGGTCATTGGTCAATCTGGGTTCTCGCCGTGATTTGTGGCCTGATCGTTGGCACATTGATTGGGGCTCTGCATGGGTGGCTGATCGCCTATCGCGAAATTCCTGCTTTTATTGTGACCCTGGGCGGTTTGATGGTCTGGCGCGGCATGGCGTTTTTATCGGCCGGTGGTCGGACGATCTCGCCCGTGGACAGCAAGTTTGCGCTTCTGGGCGGTGGTCCCTATGGCGCTGTTGGTGCGATGGGCAGTTGGATTGTTGGGATATTGGCCTGTATCGGCGTGGCCTATATCATTTACTCGGGCCGCAAGGCGCGCGTGCTGCACAATTTCCGCCTGCGCCCCCTCTGGGCCGAAGCCTTCTTAGCCCTTGTTGGATGGGCGACCATCATCGGTGCTGTGATGCTGGTTAATTCATACCCCTGGCCCAAGGGCATCGTACGCCAATATGGCGCCAAGATTGGGCAAGACCTAGAAGGCACCTTCATCTCTCACGGCTTTGCCATTCCAGTTTTGATCCTGGTTGCAGTCGGCATTGCCATGACTATTTTGGTCACACGCACGCGGTTTGGTCGCTATGTTTTTGCCATCGGGGGCAACCCGGAGGCCGCCGCTTTGGCGGGGATCGATACCCGTTGGGTGACGCTCAAGGTGTTCGCCTTGATGGGCACATTGACCGCCATTGCAGCAATCATCGCCTCGGCCCGTCTCAATTCCGCAACCAATGCATTGGGCACGCTTGACGAGCTTTATGTGATTGCCGCCGCAGTGATTGGCGGCACCTCACTGGCTGGCGGGGTTGGTAAAATTTACGGTGCGATTTTGGGGGCTTTGGTGATGCAAAGCTTGCAATCGGGCATGGTGCTCATCGGATTTGACAGCGCCATTCAACGGATCGTCGTGGGTATGGTTCTCGTGCTCGCTGTCTATCTCGATATTCTCTACAATAAACGCGTGAAGTGAGGAGACAGATCATGAGCAATTCAGGCACTCCTTTGGTCGAGTTGAAGGATATCTCGATCGCATTCGGCGGCATCAAAGCGGTGGATCGGGTCAGTGTTGATCTCTATCCGGGTGAAGTCGTGGGGCTTTTGGGCCATAATGGCGCTGGCAAATCAACTTTGATCAAATGCCTCTCTGGCGCCTATAAGGCCGACTCTGGCGATGTCTATATCAATGGCGAGAAAGTGGTGATCAATAACCCCCGTGATGCGCGTGGGCACAATATTGAAACCATCTATCAAACACTGGCCTTGGCCGATAACCTTGATGCGGCGTCCAATCTGTTTTTGGGGCGTGAAATTGTTGGTCCGGGTGGGTTTTTGGACGACAGTAAGATGGAAGCTGAGACGCGCAAAATCATGGGCCGTCTTAATCCGAATTTCACCAAATTCGCCGAGCCCGTGTCCGCCCTGTCTGGCGGTCAGCGTCAATCTGTCGCGATTGCGAGAGCGGTTTATTTTGATGCCAAAATCCTGATTATGGACGAGCCCACGGCGGCGCTTGGCCCGCAAGAAAGTGAAATGGTGGCGGAGCTTATTCAAGAACTGAAAAAGCAAGGCTTGGGAATCTTTCTAATCGAGCATGACATTCACAACGTCATGAAGCTCTGCGACCGGGCCAGCGTGATGAAGAATGGGCAGCTGGTTGGCACGGAGCGTGTTGCAGATGTGACCGAAGATGATATTCTGTCGATGATCATTCTTGGTAAAAATCCGAAAGACTCCGGTTAGCGAATGTATATTGGTTTAGATCTTGGGACTTCAGGTTTAAAGGGCATCGTCATTGACGATGCCCAAACTATTTGTGCCGAAGCCACTGCGCCCTTACAGGTCACCCGGCCCAAGGCGGGCTGGTCAGAGCAAGCGCCGCAAGACTGGCTTGAGGCCGCAGAGGCGGTTCTGTCGTCCTTGGCCGCGCAGGCCGATTTGAGCGCCGTGCGCGCCATTGGTCTTTCCGGTCACATGCATGGGGCGACGCTGCTGGATGACCAAGATCGGGTGGTGCGCCCCTGTATTTTGTGGAACGACACCCGCGCTGCGGCTGAGGCTGACGTGATGGATCGCAATCCAATCTTTCGCAAGCTGACCGGCAATATCGTCTTCCCGGGCTTTACCGCTCCAAAGCTGGCCTGGGTGCGGCGGTGGGAACCTGAGGTTTTTGCCAAAGTGGCCAAGGTTCTTTTGCCAAAAGATTATCTGAGGCTTTGGTTGTCCGCTGCGCATGTGGCAGAGATGTCTGATGCGGCTGGCACCTCTTGGCTGGATGTGGGCGCGCGGGCTTGGTCCGATGAGCTGCTTGAGGCGACAGGGTTGCAGCGGGCACATATGCCGGATCTTGTAGAGGGCTCCGAGCCCTCCGGCATGCTGCGCCGGGATCTGGCGGCGCGCTGGGGCATGCGGGCCGATGTGGTCATTGCTGGCGGCGGTGGGGACAATGCGGCCAGCGCAATCGGTGTGGGCGTGGTGCGCAGTGGTGAGGCCTTTGTCAGCCTGGGCACCTCGGGCGTCTTATTCGCGGCCAGTGACGCCTATCAGCCAGATCCGGCCAGTGCGGTGCATAGTTTTTGCCATGCTGTGCCGCAGACCTGGCACCAAATGGGGGTAATTTTGGCGGCCTCTGATGCTTTGAGTTGGTTTGGCCGCGTGCTGGGCGCGGCGCCAGAGGATATGACCTCCGGGCTTGGGCCGCTGCAAGCGCCCTCCGCAACGCTATTTCTGCCCTATCTGGGCGGGGAGCGCACGCCGCATAATGATGCGGTGATCCGCGCCAGTTTCCTAAACCTTGATCACAGCACGGATCATGTCGCCATGACGCGGGCGGTGATGGAAGGGGTGACTTATGCGGTGCGCGACAGCTTTGATGCGCTGACTTCGACTGGAACAAAGATTGAGCGCTTGCTCGCCGTGGGTGGTGGCTCGAAATCTGACTATTGGGTGCAGGCGATTGCGACCATCTTGGGGCTGCCCATCGAGTTGCCGGTCTCAGGAGATTTTGGCGGTGCCTTTGGCGCGGCGCGGCTGGCTATGATGGCCGCAGGTGCCAAAGTGAGCGATGTGGCCTATGCGCCAAAAATCGCGCGGGTGATTGATCCCGCCCCAGGGCTCACCGATGAGTTCATGGCAGGTCTCAGCGCCTATCGCGCGGCCTATCAGGCCCTGAAAGGGCTTGGCGGATCTGCGGCTGGCTAAGCATTGGGGCCTTTGCGCCCATCTCAAGATGTGCCACTCTTGCCCTATCATGGGTATTAACCTGTCTAAAAAAGGTGTTCGATGACTGATTTCTTCCAAGGAATTCCCCAAATTCAATATGAAGGGCCGCAAACGGACAATGAGTTCGCCTTTCGTCATTACAATCCAGATGAAAGGGTGATGGGCAAAAGCCTCAAAGAGCATTTGCGCTTCGCCGTGGCCTATTGGCATTCCTTCGCTTGGGAGGGCGGCGATCCTTTTGGAGGACGCACCTTTGAGCGCCCTTGGTTCGGCTCACAGATGGCTTTGGCCAAGCTCAAGGCCGATGTGGCCTTTGAGATGTTTGATATTCTTGGCGTACCCTATTTTTGCTTTCATGATGCCGATATGCGCCCAGAGGGGCAGAATTTTGCTGAAAATACCCGCAATCTCGAAGAGATGGTGGATTACTTTGCCCTAAAAATGGAGGCCTCACAAACCCGCTTGCTTTGGGGCACTGCAAATTTGTTTTCTCATCGGCGCTTTATGTCGGGGGCGGCGACAAACCCGGATCCTGATGTTTTTGCCTTTAGCGCTGCCACAATTAAGAGCTGCATGGATGCGACCGCAAAGCTCGGCGGTGAAAACTATGTACTTTGGGGGGGGCGCGAGGGCTATGAGACCTTGCTGAACACGGATTTGGCACGGGAGCGCGCACAGGCTGGGCGTATGCTTCAGATGGCGGTCGAGTATAAACATAAAATCGGCTTTAAAGGCGCTATTTTGATCGAGCCCAAGCCTCAAGAGCCGACAAAGCACCAATATGATTATGATGTCGCCACGGTTTATGGGTTCCTTAAGGACTTCGGTCTGGAGGAGGAAGTTAAAGTCAATATTGAGCAGGGACATGCGATCTTAGCGGGTCATTCCTTTGAGCACGAGCTGGCTCTGGCGCGCGCTTTGGGAATTTTTGGCTCCATTGATATGAACCGAAATGACTATCAATCGGGTTGGGATACGGATCAATTTCCAAACAATGTGCCGGAAACGGCTTTGGCTTACTATGAGGTGCTAAAGGCCGGCGGGTTCACCACCGGTGGCACCAATTTTGATGCGAAGCTGCGGCGGCAATCTCTTGATCCACAAGATTTAATTCTCGCCCATGTGGGGGCGATGGACATTTGCGCGGCGGGGCTAAAGGCGGCTGCGGCCATGCTCGAGGACGGCCGGCTTGAGACAGCGCGCACAGAGCGCTATGCCGGCTGGGACAGTGCGGAGGGTCAAGCGCTTTTGCACAGTGATTTGGAGCAAATTTCTGCGCGGGTGGTGGCCGAAGATATCAATCCAGAGCCAAAATCTGGCCGCCAAGAGCGTTTGGAAAATCTGGTGAACCGCTTTTTGTAGGCGCGGGTTAAGGTTTGGTGAATAAATCGCGGAACTGATCGCGCAGGGCATTTTTTTGCACCTTGCCCATCGTATTGCGCGGCAGCTGGGGCAAGAGGATTAGTCTTTTGGGAAGTTTGAAACGGGCCAGCTTCTCGGAGATATGGCTTTGGATCGCGTCCAGATCGGGCGTGACGCCTTTTGCGGGCACGAGGAGCGCCAGCACGGTTTCGCCAAAATCTGGGTGGGGAACACCGATCACGGCACTTTCCAGCACGCCCTCTTGCGCATCCAGAATCGTCTCGATTTCTTTGGGATAGATATTGAACCCGCCCGAAATAATCAGATCCTTATTGCGTCCGACAATCTGGACGTAGCCATCGGCATCAATCATGCCCAGATCTCCGGTGATGAAAAACCCATCCTTGCGCAGCTCTTCGGCAGTTTTTTCAGGCATATTCCAATAGCCTTTGAACACATTCGGGCCGCGCACTTCGATCTCGCCGATGTCGCCCTGTGCCACTGTCTCGCCGGTGGTGCTGTCGGTGATTTTCAGCTCTATTCCTGGGAGCGGAAATCCGACCGTGCCCGCGCGGCGCTCGCCCTCATAGGGGTTCGAGGTGCTCATATTGGTTTCTGTCATGCCGTAACGCTCAAGGATGCGATGACCGCTGCGCTCTTCAAACAGCTTATGGGTCTCCGCCAGAAGCGGCGCGCTGCCAGAGATGAAAAGCCGCATATGCTGGGACAGCGCCCTGTCGAAGCGCGGATCATCAAGCAATCTGGTGTAAAAGGTCGGCACGCCCATCATGCAGGTTGCTTGCGGCATCAAAGCGAGGATCGCCTCGAGGTCAAATTTTGGAACAAAGAGGATTTTGCAGCCAGACAATAGGGCAATATTGGTCGCCACAAAGAGCCCATGGGTGTGAAAAATCGGCAGAGCATGCAAGAGCGCATCCGTGGCGCTGAAGGCCCAATGGCGGGTTAGGACCTCGGCATTGGACAGAAGGTTGTTCTGCGTCAGCATTGCGCCTTTTGATCGACCTGTCGTGCCGGACGTGTAGAGGAAGGCGGCCAAATCCTCCGCCTCACGCGGAACGGTTGCAAACTCCATAGGCTGCGCTGCCGCCTTTTGCGCAAAACTGCCTTCCCCTGCGGCATCCATAGTTTCCAGCTGCGCCCCAGTGGCCTGGGCAATCGGGGCTAGGGTTTCTTGAGATTTGGGGTCACAAATGACCACCCGCGCGCCGCTGTCCTCCAGGAAATAGGACAGCTCACTGGCGGTATAGGCAGTGTTCAGCGGCAAAAATATCAGGCCGGCTTGTACGCAGGCGGCATAGATGGCCAGGGATTGAGGAGATTTTTCAATCTGTACGGCCACCCGGTCACCAGGGTGCAGGCCAAAATCGGTTAAAACATGGGCATATTGCGCCGCTTGCTGCAAAAATTGGCCATGGGTGAGCACCGTGCCATCTTGCATCTGCAAAAAGACAGTCGCCTGTCCCGAATGTCGACCGAATAAGGCGTCATAAAGTGGATTGGCCATGTCACTTCCCTGTTATTTTGGTCCTCACTGAGGCGCAAAGCGTGCGCACGGGGGCCGAGGCCACCACCGTTTTATCTTTAACAAATTGTTCGTGATTGTGGGAAATTTTTGCAAGATCGTAAAGGTAATTGACCATGGTTCCATTGGATTGTGCCAAGCCATTGGCCGAGGTGTCCGCACCGGTGTGCACCGCGTGAATGCGCGCACCATTGCCCAGATGAAACCGTGCTACGGGATCATAGGGGCTGCCATCAGCGGTCTTGGCTTCCAGCAAATAATAGGCTGCAAGCGAGGCGCTTTGAGTTTCGATGCCCTTGGGCAAATCCGCTTGTTTCAACCAGCGGTTTAGGCTTGGGATCGGCGATAGGGTGACAAATGTGGACAGCCCCGGCAAATCCTGCGCCAAGTCGGCGGCCACTTGTTTGATCAAGGAATTGCCAAAAGAAATGCCGGCCAACCCCGCTTGGCAATTGGAGATGGAATAGAAAACGGCCGTATCTGCATCGCCGGCGCTGATAGCTTCGCGCTCATCTGCCAGCAGGTCTTGGATAGAATTGGGAATGCCTTTGGTCAGCGCAACCTCCACAAAGATCAGCGGTTCATTCGGCATGGATGGGTGGAAAAATCCAAAGCAGCGCCGATCTTCAGGCTTTAGCCTGCGGCGCAAATCATCCCAACTGTCGATGGCATGTACGGCCTCATAGGCGATGATTTTTTCCAAAATATCGGCGGGGCTGCTCCAATTTATTGGGCGTAGGACCAAGAAACCACGGTTAAACCAGGAGGCGAAAAGGTGCTTGAGATCCACATCTAAGGGCCCCAAATCGGGCCGGTCTTTGATGACCTGTAGGAGGTCTTTGCGCAGTTGCACCAATTGCCCCGTTGCACCAGGCACCTGATTGAGCCGCCGGGCCAGCTCTTGGCGTTTTGGCTCGCTGGCGATGGCAAAGCTGCGATAGCTGTCTTTGTTGGGATCGGCTTTATAGGCTTTCAGGCTTTCGATCACCTCTTCAGGATCAATTTCAAGCTCATGGGTCATGAACTCGAAAAAGGCCAATTTTTCATTTGCATTCATCGTCTCATAACGATCGAGAACAGTATGGGCCATGGCCACGCCAGAGACCTCGCCAATACTGCCCAAAAGCGCACGGGCCAGATCGGTGGTGCTGCGCCCCTCAGCCTCTTTGGACAGGAATTTTTGATAGCGGCGTTCAAAAAGCGTCGAGACCAGCTCGCTGAAGAAACTCATCGTGCGGGCCCGCGCAGAGGGTTGCGAGGCCCGGAAACATCACCACCGCGTTTTGACAAGCTTTGGGCTGCGCGCGCGGCGGGCAGTGTCAGAACATATAAGATCATAGCTTTTCCAGACGTATCTTGCCGCGCAGAACTCTGGCAGCCTCAAAAACTAGTCCCACGCATGGCGCCCTTGGTCAATAATCTTTCTACAAGATCTCCTGTGTTGGAGGCTTGCTTAGCCTAAGAGCCGCCGCGCGATGACCTGCGCTTGAATTTCCCCTGCGCCTTCGAAGATGTTTAAGATGCGCGCATCGCAGAGCACACGGCTAATTTTATATTCCAATGCGAACCCGTTGCCGCCATGGATTTGCAGCGCGTTATCTGCGGCCGCCCAGGCGACACGCGCCCCCAGAAGTTTGGCCATGCCCGCCTCTATGTCGCAGCGCCGACCCTCATCTTTTTCGAAGGCACTGAAATAGGTCAATTGCCGCGCCACCGTCAGCTCCACCGCCATCATTGCCAATTTATTGGCCACGCGGGGAAAGGCGATCAGAGATTTGCCAAATTGTTTGCGATCCATGGCGTAACGATAGGCCAGATCAAGCGCCGATTGGGCCACCCCCACCGCCCGCGCGGCTGTCTGAATACGGGCGCTTTCGAAGGTTTCCATCAACTGCTTAAACCCTTTGCCGGTTTGCCCGCCCAAAAGGTTTTCCCCCTTCACCTGAAACCCATCAAAGGCCAGCTCATATTCCTTCATACCGCGATAGCCCAGAACCTCAATCTCACCACCGGTCATGCCGTCACTTGGGAAAGGAACTTCGTCGGTGCCGGGCGTTTTTTCGGCCAGGAACATGGACAGGCCCTTGTAATCTGTGGTGTCTGGATCCGTCCGGGCCAGCAAAGTCATGACATGGGTGCGCGTGGCATGGGTGATCCAAGTCTTATTGCCGGTCACGCTCCAATCGTCTCCTGATTTGACGGCGCGGGTGCGCAGGGCGCCAAGATCGGATCCGGTATTTGGCTCGGTGAACACCGCTGTGGGCAGTTTTTCCCCACTGGCCAATGCGGGCAACCATTTTTCTTTCTGCGCTTCTGTCCCGCCGGCGATAATCAATTCCGCGGCAATTTCGCTCCGCGTGCCGAGCGAGCCAACACCGATATAGCCCCGAGACAATTCTTCGCTGACCACGCACATTGAGGCTTTTGACAGGCCAAACCCACCATATTCCTCCGGGATGGTCAGGCCAAAGACGCCCATTTCGGCCAGCTCATCAATGACCTCCATCGGGATCAGCTCATCTTTCAGGTGCCATTCATGGGCGAAGGGCTCGACCTTTTCGATGGCATAGCGGCGGAACTGTTCGCGGATCATCTCAAGTTCTTCGTCCAGGCCAGAGGCGCCGAGGATCGTATTGGCTTCAAATTCCTGCATGAGGGCCACCAGGCGTAACCGCGCGGCCTGTGTATTGCCGTCCCGTGCCAGCTGGGCCGCAGCGCCGGATGTCAGCGGAGCGGCCGCCTCAGCGGTCAGGCCCATGTCTTGCAGGCGAATAACTTCGGTCTGGTTCATCGCAATGCCACCGGTCAATTGGCAAAGATATTCTCCAAAAGCGATTTGGTGAATAAGCTGTTCTGTCTCAACGAATTTTTGCTGCGCTTGCAAAGCCTCGGCCCAGCTCTGCATTTGCTCGAGACTTTGCACATAGGTGGCCAGCCACGCAAAGCCATGCGCTGCGGTTTGATGTTCTTCAATCAGCGCGTTTTGGACCCGGCCATCAGCGCTGACCATGTCGCGCAGGCACATGCGCGCAGTCTCGCAGACCGCTTGAGCCGCAGGCAGAGCCTCGGCGGTGAGGGAGAGCAAATTTGGAAGAATTACCGGAGCCGTCATGTTCACATCCTATTTCTGCGATCGCGCGTTAATGCTTAAAGGGAAACCTAGGTTGTTTGCAATCGCAGCACAACTTTCATTCAAAAGAAAATGCTATTTTGAAGTATTATGTCGCAGTCGAATTGCAGTGCGGCGCCCGATGAGTGCCGTTATGCTGCCCATATGACCGATATATTGAGCCTGTATACGCTGGACTTACTTCTTTTGATTGCCGCCACAGCCGTGATTGCCGGGATGGTGAAGGGCATTGTTGGATTTGCCATGCCGATGATCTTTATCACCGGCATGACCATTTTCGTCGCTCCAGATTTGGCCTTGGGCATTTTGATTCTGCCCACACTTGTCACCAATGGTTGGCAGGCGGGCCGACAGGGGTTTTCTGCGGCGCTCAAGTCGCTCTACGATCATCGGTGGTTTTTGGGTCTGGGTTACGGGGTGCTGTTGGCGACCACCCAGCTTGTCCCGCTTTTGTCACAGGATGTGTTCTTTCTCTGCCTTGGGGTTTTGGTTGTGGGATTTGCCAGTTTGATGCTGAGCGGCTGGAAGCCCCAGGGGCGCAGCGGGGTGCGCCTGTCCTTTGCCTGTGCGGTGATTGCTGGCATTGGCGGTGGGATTTCTGGAGTTTGGGGCCCGCCAACGGTGATGTATCTATCCACCCATCAGCTGGAAAAGCAGGCACAGATGCGGGCGCAGGGTGTGATTTATGGCCTTGGGGCCGTGCTACTTTTATTTGGTCACCTCGGTTCTGGTATCGCAACACCGCAGGCATTGAGCCTCGGCGGCTTTGCGATTGTTCCGGCCTGTTTTGGCATATGGATCGGCTTTCAAATCCAGGATCGTATCAACCAAAATATGTTTCGCATCGCGACCTTGAGCGTTTTAATCTTGGCGGGCCTGAATTTGATCCGCCGCGGGGTGATGTGATCGGCACTCCCGCAGCGAAACGCCCGCAGCGAAATGGTCGAATTTAACCGCCCAAGGCAATCGCACGCACGTCTTCGTCAATATAGGGAAGATACTGCTGGAAGTTTTCGCTGAACATCGCGACAAGCTTTTCGGCCTGTGCGTCATAGGCGTCTTTGTCTTCCCATGTCCGTCTGGGCTCGAGCAAGAGATCTGCCACGCCTGGCACTGAGGTTGGCACTTCAAAGCCAAAATTTGGATCAGTGCGAAATGTGCCATTGGCCAGCGTGCCATCGAGCGCGGCGCTGAGCAACGAGCGGGTGGCGCGGATCGGCATACGGCTGCCTTTTCCATATGCGCCACCTGTCCAACCGGTATTCACCAACCAGCAGGTTGCGCCATGTTTGGCGATCTTCTCGCGCAGGAGGTTGCCATAAACCTCAGGACGGCGCGGCATGAAGGGGGCGCCGAAGCAGGTTGAGAAGGTCGGCTGCGGTTCTGTCACCCCGCGCTCTGTCCCGGCCACTTTGGCGGTGAAGCCCGACAAAAAGTGATACATGGCCTGGGCCGGCGTCAACCGCGCAATTGGTGGCAAAACGCCAAAGCTGTCACAGGTCAGCATGATGATATTCTTCGGATGCCCGCCAAGCGCCGTTGGTGAAGCGTTTGAGATGTATTCCAAAGGGTAAGCGCAGCGCATATTGGCCGTTAGGCTGTCATCATCGAAATCCAGCTCTTTGGTTTCGGGATCATAGACCATATTCTCAATGACCGTGCCGAATTTCGAGGTGGTGGCGAAGATTTCTGGTTCGGCCTCTGCGCTGAGGTTGATGGTTTTGGCATAGCATCCCCCTTCAAAATTGAAGGTGCCGCGATCAGACCAGCCATGCTCATCATCGCCAATCAATACGCGGGAGGGATCCGCTGAAAGTGTGGTTTTTCCCGTGCCCGACAATCCAAAGAAAACTGCCGTATCCACGGGGTTTCCAGGGGCATGATTGGCCGAGCAATGCATCGGCATTATGCCTTTTTCAGGCAATAAGTAATTGAGCAGTGAGAAGACAGATTTTTTGTTTTCGCCCGCGTATTCCGTGCCGCCAATCAGGATGATCCGGCGGTCGAAATTCATCGCGATAACCGTTTCAGAGCGGCAATTGTGGCGCTCAGGATTTGCTTGGAAGGAGGGGCAATTGATTACAGTCCAATCGGCTGTAAATTCTTCCAGCTCCTCCGCATCAGGCCGGCGCAACATATGGCGAATAAACAGCCCATGCCAGGCCAGCTCTGTCACCATGCGCACATCGAGGCGGTTGGCGGGATCGGCGCCGCCAAAGAGGTCTTGTACAAAATAATCGCGCCCCTGCATATGAGCGATCATATCCTCAAAGAGGGCCTCAAAACCCGCCTCTGACATTTCGGCATTGTTTTCCCACCAAATGCTATCAGCCACAGAGGCAGTTTTGACCACATGTTTGTCTTTTGGAGATCGGCCCGTGAATTTGCCAGTGGAGACCAAGAAGGCGCCGCCCTTACCAAGCTCGCCTTCTTTGCGTGCCAAAGCCTGTTCGATGAGCGTGGGTTCCAGCAGGTTATAATAGACAGTCCCCAGCCCAGTGATGCCTTGATCTTCGAGGGTGAATTGGGGGTTTACGCGTCCATTGGTCATGCCATTGCTCCTGAGGCTTGCATAGTACACCCTGCCTTTAACATGCCATGGTGGACCATCAACAGTATCGGCCGGGGTCGTTAGCGCAATCAGTGGCAGTTTGGCGCAATAAATTTTCTGACTATGGCAAAATTAACGTCATGGAAGCGAATTGCCGATCATAGTGCTGCGAGTTTGAGGCTGATTCGTAGTTACATGTTGCACAGATCGGCAAAACTAAAGAAAGTGGTGGCAGATATCAGTGTTAAAATGTTGAGCCGATCAGAGGACGATACCCATGCCAAGAATAGTTCTTGTCGATGATGATCGCAGTCACATGATGTCTCTCTCCATGATGCTTGAAGCGGAAGGGTTTGAAGTTGAATGCCATTCCGATGGGCTTGCCGCTTGGGAGTCTTTGTCAAAGTCCTTGCCCGATATTTTGGTGCTGGACGTCAAGCTTCCAGGCCTCGATGGCATGGATGTGGTGCAGCGGCTGAGGCATGTGTCGAACATCCCCGTGATGTTTTGCACCACAAAAGAGGATGAGATTGACGAAGTGTTGGGCCTGCGCATGGGGGCCGATGATTATGTGAAAAAACCAAGTTCACCAAGGGTCTTGCTCGAACGTATCCGCGCGCTTTTGCGACGATGGGACGTGCTGGGAGGCGATCAAGCTTTAGAGGCGGACGAGACGACCATCATGGTGCGTGGTCCTTTGTCGATGGACCCGATGCGCCACGGGGTGACTTGGCGCGGCATGGCCGTTGCGTTGACCGTGACGGAATTTGCTTTGCTGAAGACGCTGGCGGTCAGGCCGGGCTTTGTCAAAAGCCGCGATCAACTGATGGATGTGGCCTATGATGATCAGGTCTATGTCGATGACCGAACAATAGACAGCCATATCAAACGGCTGCGAAAAAAGATGCGACGGGTAGACGGAGACTTTGATGCAATTGAAACACTCTATGGTATCGGTTACCGATATAATGAAGCCTAAGCCCCAATCTTTGCCCATATTTTTGTGCGGTTTGGATGGTCGCAATGAATGATCTCATCGTCTACCGCCGAAACCGATGGTTTATGGGGCTTCTCCTATCGCCCATGACCCGCCGGATCACATTTTTCCATCTGCTGGTGCTTTTGCTGCCAGCCGTGGGCGCGTTTTGGCTGCTGCAGCTCCACCCTGACGACCGCGATGTCAAACGGGCGCAATTGACCTCTGAGGTGCTTTTGCTTGCGCAGGTGGTTGAGGGGCGGTTGCCGCATCGAGTGCCGGTGGATTTTGTGCAAGGTGACGGGGTGGATCTTGACGGGCTGTTTGACAAGCTCACCTTGCCTGCCGGTGCTGAGGTGATCGCCTTCGGCCCGCTGGGGGAACAGCGAAGCCTCACGCCCGGAAACAGCCTTAAGGCGCAACATGCTATGGCCCTCCCCGGCGCCTGGCCCGTCTGGCTTGGACCGTCGTCACCTGTACTGTTGGATCATCTGGCGGAAATCTATCGGCAAATCTCTCCGCAGACGACCAAGGCGGTGGATCGGTCGGACGGTGTGGAGTCGATGATTGCGGCGGTGCTAAATGGCCCAGGGTTTCCGCGACATATCCAGAGTCAAAGCAGCGAGTCCGAGATCTGGGTGGCGGTACCGATCCTGCATCGTCAGGAGATGGTGGGTGGCATTGCTCTTGGATATCCAGGCAAGGCCGGCGATCCGGCGGGGCGGAAGATGGTTCTGGAATTGGCCTTGCGCTTGCTTTTAACAGCCGTGGCTCTTGCGATTGTTCTTTCGGTGGTGAGCGCTTGGGTGATGTTCGGACCGGTCAACCGCATGGCGGATTCTGTGGAGCGGTTTTCTAATCAGCTGCGCCATGGGCTTGCCGCCAAAAATATCACAGAGCTGAATTTGCCGCAGCGTAGAGACAGTATTGGTCGTCTGTCCGAGGCGCTGCACCATACGATCGGTGCGCTTTTCATACGCATTAGAGAGGCAGAGGCCGCTGTCGCAGAGGTGACGGGCGAAATCAACAACCCGATGGCCTCGATGAAATCCGCGATCAAAGCTCTGCGTCTTCAAAAGGACCCTTCGACATCGGCAAAACTCTTGGATGTGATTGACAATGATTTGCTGCGCTTGGAGCGGGTCACCGCTCCGCTCACCCAGGCGGCGGCGCCTGCACCCGCCGCTGTCCCAGAGCTGCCCAGGCGCAAGATGGGCAAAAAGGAAAGGTTTGAACTGATTTCACTGATTACGTCCCGGGTGGCGGCGCTGCGCCCGGCCGCGGTGGCTCGCGGTCTTGTCTTGACGCAATCGACACCAAAAGTTCCTGTGATCATTGAGGGCCTGCCCACGAGTGTGGGCTCGATCCTGTCGGCTTTTCTGTCGAATGCCATTCAAAGATGCGCCTGGGGGGACGAGATTCGGATCTGGACGCGGATTCAAGATGGCATGGTTTTGGTCGTGGTCGAAGACACAGGCCCACCGTTGCCGGAGGGTTTGAGCCAAACCCTATTTGGGACCGGAAACTTGGCCACGTTGGGCGATCAGGGCGTGGCCGAGTTCGCTGCGGGTCTTGCGGAGGCGGCACAGATCGTTGCGGCCCATTCAGGGGTCATTCGCGCAGAACCGGTTCAGCCTGCTGGCGTGGGGCAGGCGTTTGGGGCGCGCTTTTTGTTTGGCCTGCCGGTGTGATGTCATGAGCTTTGATGCTTGGAGAAATTACAGCAATGACGATGAGGCGTTGCTGTTGCATGGCTCCGCCGTGTCGGTCGGCGGGAGCGGGTTGTTGATATTAGGCCCTTCAGGCGCCGGCAAATCCAGCCTCGCGATTGAAATGCTGGCGCTCGGGGCGCAGTTGGTTTCAGATGATCGCGTCTGGCTGCGCGCTTCGCAAAATGGGTTGCTCCTTCAGGCGCCTGACGCCGTCGCAGGGCGTATCGAGGCGCGCGGTCTTGGCCTTATATCCTGCGCGCATAGGTCCGAGGCGTCCCTAAAATTCTGCATAGATCTGTCACAATATAGTGATCGCCGCTTGCCTTTTGTTCAAGAAGTCACAAGATTGGGGCATAGAGTCTCGGTTATTCCCGGTGGGCCGGACGTGCCGCGGGCTGCGGCGCTCCTGCTTTTGCTTCAAAATGGATTTGCAGCCTATGACTGACAAAACGCAACCGGTGCATGTTGTGCTCGTGACCGGCCCATCTGGGGCCGGGCGAACCACTGCGATCAATGCTTTGGAAGATGCGGGCTTTGAATCTATTGATAATATGCCTTTGAGCCTTGCACCGAGGTTGTTCGAACAGCCGGGCTTAAGTCGGCCAATGGCTCTAGGCCTTGATACCCGAAATCGCGATTTCTCGACCGCTCAAATGATGGATACAATTGCGACATTGTCTGCCAATCCGTCTTTGACTCTTGAGGTCCTGTATTTGGATTGTTCGGAGGATGTTCTGATCCGCCGCTTCTCCGAAACGCGACGTCGGCATCATCTGTCGCCAGATGGCGCGGCGCTTGCGGGGATACAGCTGGATTTGGATTTGATGCAGCCGGCGCGGGTCAGAGCCAATGTTTTGATCGATACCACCCAATTGTCGCCCCATGACCTGCGCGCGGAGGTCACCCGTTATTTTGCTCCGGACAAAGGCAATCCAATGGCGATTTCTGTGCAGTCCTTCTCGTATAAACGTGGCACACCGCGGGGGATTGATATGATGTTTGATTGTCGCTTCCTGCGCAATCCTTATTGGGATGAGACTCTCAGAGCAGAAGATGGACGAAACCCGAAGGTGCAGGCCTATGTGGCCGAGGATAGTAATTTTCCGGCTTTCAAGCAAAAAGTGCTCGATCTGATAGATCTTGTGATCCCAGCCCATGTGGCGGAGGGGCGGTCGCACCTGGCCATTGGCTTTGGCTGTACGGGCGGCAAACATCGATCCGTCACAATGGTCGAAATGTTACAGAAAGAATTGCAATTGCGCGGCTGGCATGTGAGCATACGGCATAGAGAGCTGCTGGAACAGGCGGCTCCGTCGGACACTTCAGACTCTAAGGTTTTGAGCAGTTGATAGGTATCGTTATCGTAGCGCATGGCGGGCTGGCCACCGAATATAAGGCGGCGGTGGAGCATGTTGTGGGCGCTCAACGGGGCATTGCGGCCGTTGCCATCAGCGCAGATTGTGACCGTGAAGCCAAGCGGATTGAAATTTGCCAAGCGGCAGATGGGGTGGATATTGGCGGCGGCGTGGTGATTGTGACCGATATGTTTGGCGGCTCTCCGTCCAATCTATCACTTTCTGCCTGTAATTGTGCCAATCGCCGGGTGCTCTATGGCGCCAATCTGCCCCTTCTGGTCAAACTCGCCAAATCTCGCAGTCAGACCGTGCCAGAGGCGATTTCGCGGGCCATAGATGCGGGGAGAAAATACATGGATTGCCTTCCCGAGACTCAATAGGACGAAAACGTGCAGCAAATATTGAATATTATTAACGAAAAAGGCCTCCACGCGCGGGCCTCTGCGAAATTTGTGGAAACGGTTGAGCAGTTTGATGCGGGCGCTGTTGTGCGCAAGGATGGGCTTTCTGCTGAAGGGGACAGCATCATGGGATTGTTGATGCTGGCTGCGGCCAATGGCACCTCCATCGAGGTTGAAACCCGTGGCGTGGAGGCAGTGGCCTTGGCGGAGGCTTTGCGCGATTTGGTGGCCAATCGTTTTGGGGAAGCCGCCTAGGCCGGACTAGGCCGGATCTTGGTATCGCAAATGACAAAGGCCCGCCATTGCGACGGGCCCTTGTTGCATCTGATAATAGTTGCGGTCCGGCTTAGGCCAGTTTCTCTGTCAGTTGCGGCACGACATCAAACAAATCACCCACGAGACCGAAATCCGCCACTTGGAAGATAGGTGCCTCTTCGTCCTTGTTGATCGCAACGATGACTTTGGAGTCCTTCATGCCAGCCAAATGTTGAATGGCACCAGAAATGCCAACCGCAACATAGAGATCCGGTGCCACAACCTTTCCAGTTTGCCCGACTTGCCAGTCATTCGGAGCATAGCCAGAATCGACCGCGGCGCGGGAGGCCCCCACTGCGGCGCCCAATGTGTCGGCCAAATTTTCGATGATTTTGAAGTCTTCCTGCGAGCCAACTCCACGGCCACCAGAGACCACAACGCCCGCTGAGGTGAGTTCAGGGCGGTCGCTTTCGGCAACCTTGTCTTCCACCCAAGAGGACAAGCCAGGATCACCGGCGGCATCAATGCTGGTGACCGAGGCTGCGCCGCCTTCACCGGTTGCATCGAAGGTCGAGGTGCGGATCGTGGCGACTTTGGTGGCATCGGTGGATTTCACCGTTTGGATCGCATTGCCCGCATAGATGGGACGCTCGAATGTCTCTGCGTCAATAACCGCTGTCACTTCGGATATGACCATAACATCCAAAAGCGCCGCAACACGCGGCAGAATATTCTTAGAGGCCGAGGTGGAAGGCGCGACAATGTGGCTGTAATCGCCGGCGAGCGATACAATCAAAGCGGCGACCGGTTCAGCAAGGTCATGGCCATAGGCGTCATTTTGCGCGCAAAGCACTTTGGACACGCCGTCGAGCTTTGCTGCCGCTTCAGCTGCGGATGAGCAGCCCGATCCGACACAAAGAACAGTCACGTCGCCCATTTGCTTTGCAGCGGTGAGCGCTTTTGCAGTTGAATCAACGGATAATTCGCCGCCGTTCACTTCAGCAATCAGGAGTACAGCCATTATACAGCCCCCACTTCTTTAAGTTTCTCGACCAGCTCATCGACAGAGCCTACTTTGATGCCCGCCGCTCTTGCTTCAGGTTCGCCGGTGGAGACAATGGTCAGGCGCGGCGCGATATCAACGCCTAGATCCGCGGGTGTTTTCTCATCCATCGGCTTTTTCTTCGCCTTCATAATGTTGGGCAATGAGGCGTAGCGTGGTTCATTGAGACGCAGATCAACAGTGACAATGGTCGGCATGGAGACTTTGATCGTCTGCAAGCCGCCGTCCACTTCGCGGGTGACCAAAGCGCTGTCCCCTTGGATATCGAGTTCGGACACGAAAGTGGCCTGTGACCAACCGGTCAGAGCAGCCAGCATTTGGCCCGTAGCGTTCATATCATTATCGATCGCCTGCTTGCCGGCCAAAACGATACCGGGCTGCTCTTCGTCGATGACAGCCTTCAGGATTTTTGCAACTGCCAGAGGTTCAATGTCGGTGTGCACATCTTCGGTTGCGACAACCAAGATTGCGCGATCCGCACCCATAGCCAGCGCCGTGCGCAGAGTTTCTTGGTTTTGTTTCACACCGATGGAAACTGCGACCACTTCATCGGCCTGCCCTGCCTCTTTCAAGCGGATTGCTTGTTCGACAGCAATTTCGTCGAAAGGGTTCATCGACATTTTTACATTGGCCAAATCGACGCCGCTGCCATCCGCTTTTACACGGACTTTCACGTTATAATCGATTACACGTTTGACCGGCACTAAGACCTTCATGGTGTATATCTCCGTACATAGGTGAGCCGCAGGCGACTCTCAGTTCACAGTTGCCGCAGTGTTACCTGCGTTTTTCTTTGGGAAACAGGGGAAAATCGACATTTCGGCGCATTGCAGCGGCCAAATTGTGATTGGTTGTTTCCAAAGTGTTACACTCGGTCAGCTTCTTTCCTTAACGATTGGCGCCGGGAACCCAAAGAATATCGGCACGCCCATCGTCATTTGCGATGCGCCCGGCGACGAAAAACCAATCTGAAAGGCGATTGAGATATTGCAAGGCTGAGGCATTGATCGCCTCTTGCCCGGCCAATTCCACGGTCATCCGTTCTGCGCGGCGTGAGACGGTTCGGCACAGGTGCAGCTGTGCTGCAAGCGCTGAGCCACCGGGAAGAATGAAAGAGCGCAGCGGCTCCAAAGCGTCATTCATCACGTCGATTTCTGCTTCCAGGCGCGCCACCTGGGCCTCGCTCATGCGCAGTGGCTGATATTCTGCCTGAGCGTCTTTTTCCATATCTGGCCGGCAGAGATCTGCGCCAAGATCGAACAGGTCGTTTTGTATGGCGGCCAATTGCGCATCCATGTCACCCGTCGCATGTTGCCGTGCCAGGCCAACCGTGGCGTTGGTTTCGTCCACTGTGCCATAAGCGTTGACCCGCAAGGCATGTTTTTCAACGCGCGTGCCATTGCCAAGCGCGGTGGTGCCGGCGTCTCCGGTTTTTGTGTAGATTTTATTGAGCACAACCATGGTTAGCCCTTTCCAAAGAAGACAGCGAGGAGAATCAAAACAACGGCGACGAATTGGGCCGCAATTCGGTAGCGCATGAGGCGGTTGGAATGTTTGCGGGCAAACTCGCCGCCCTTAGCAAAACTGCCAATACCCAAAGCCAAAATGGCCAGAACCACAACGCAGGCGAGCGTGGCGATGATAAAAAGTGGATCGTTGCCCATTGAGCACCTCCTATTGGTTAGGCTTCACTTAGGGGAATTTCTGTCAAAGACCAATCCCATGCGACATTACATCCGCACCAAAAGCCAATCGAGCGCACGGGTCGGCAAGATGCGGCGCAAGAACCCCATGACATAGGTCGGCGTCGTGACGTAGTAGCGCGGCTTTGGGTTGGCGCTGTTCAAGGCCTTCACAACCTTTGCTGTGACAGCTGAGGCGGGCAGCTCAAAGGCGTCGGGGCCTTCAGGCGGGTTATAGAGCCGCTTGATCAACCCTTGCTCATATTGCGCTCTGCGTGGGGAGTTTTTCCAATCAATCCATTTCTCAAAATGCGGAATGGAGTTCTCACGAATCTTTGTGCCAATGGGGCCGGGCTCAATCAAGATGACCTTGATCCCGGTGCCTCGCATCTCAATGCGCAGAGTGTCGCTCAAGCCTTCGAGGGCGAATTTGGTTGAGTTATATGCGCCGCGAAAACGCAGGGTGATAAAGCCCAAAATCGAGGAGCAATTGAGAATGCGCCCATGGCCTTGCGCCCGCATAATCGGCAGGACCTGCCGAATGACCTCATGATAGCCAAAAACATTGGTTTCATAAATGGCGCGCAAAGCGTCGGTGGGTAAATCCTCGACCGCGCCGGGCACCGCAAAGGCCCCATTGTTAAACACCGCATCCAGCGTGCCGCCGGTGGCTTGCGTCACCTGCTCAATCGTATCACGAATTGAGGCGGCATCCGCGTGATCTAGGCGGGGTGAGGTGAGACCCATGGCTTCAAGCCGGTCACAATCGGCCTGCTTGCGACAACTGGCAAAGACCTTCCAGCCCATCGCATGCAGGGTTTCGGCACAGTCCAAACCGATGCCTGAAGAACACCCCGTGATGAGTATTGATTTTTGCATATACGCCCCCGTTGGCCCCTTGAGTTTCAGCGCCCACTTGCCTGCATTCCAGCAGGCGGGTCAACGGTTGATTGGGGTATCAGGGCTCCGGCGCATTGGTTTTGAGCGCGCTAGGAGATTTTCGCGCGGATCGCCGCTGAGTAGGGCTAGACCTGCAAGTTTTCGGCAGATACACCCAACCCATGTCAGAACAGATGAACGATACCGCGCCCATTCCAAGTGAAACGACTGAACCGCTCCGCCGGGCCATTGGCGAGCGTTATCTCACCTATGCGCTTTCGACGATCATGCACCGCGCTTTGCCTGATGCGCGAGATGGATTGAAACCGGTTCACCGCCGCATTCTTTATGCGATGCGCGAGCTGAAGCTGACTGCCAACGGCGGATTTCGCAAATCTGCGAAGATTTCCGGCGATGTGATGGGCAATTATCATCCCCATGGCGATGCGGCGATCTATGATGCCATGGCCCGCTTGGCGCAGGATTTCAACGTGCGCTATCCGCTGGTGGATGGTCAGGGCAATTTTGGCAATATCGACGGCGACAATCCCGCCGCGAGCCGATACACAGAGGCGCGGATGACTATTGTCGCCGAGGCGCTTTTGGAAGGCCTGTCGGAAAATGCGGTGGATTTCCGGGAAAACTACGACGGCACGCTTACCGAGCCCGTGGTTTTGCCCGCAACCTTTCCCAATCTTTTGGCCAATGGCAGCAGCGGGATCGCCGTGGGCATGGCCACCAATATCCCGCCGCATAACATCTCGGAGCTGATCGATGCCTGTCTGCATTTGATCAAAAGCCCCGATGCCCGTGACGATACATTGTTGCAATATGTGCCCGGTCCCGATTTTCCGACGGGCGGTATTTTGGTCGAGCCACCAGAAAATATCGCGCAGGCCTATCGCACGGGGCGCGGTTCTTTTCGGTTGCGCTGCAAATGGGAGGTTGAGGATCTTGGCCGCGGGCTTTGGCAAATTGTGGTCACGGAAATTCCCTATCAGGTGCAAAAATCAAAGCTGATTGAGAAATTGGCTGAGGTTATCCAAACCAAAAAAGTACCCATCCTGGGCGATGTGCGCGATGAATCGGCAGAAGATCTACGGATTGTATTGGAGCCGCGCAGCAAGAATGTAGAACCGGAATTGCTGATGAATATGCTCTATCGCAACAGCGATCTTGAGCTGCGGTTCAGTCTGAATATGAACGTGCTGATTGACGGGCTCACCCCAAAGGTCTGCAGTATGAAAGAGGTGCTGCGCGCCTTTCTCGACCACCGGCAAGAGGTTCTGGTGCGACGCTCTGAGCATCGTTTGGCGAAAATCGATCACCGCCTGGAGGTCTTGGAGGGCTTTATTCTGGCGTTCCTCAATCTCGATCGGGTGATTGATATCATCCGCTACGATGAGGAGCCAAAAACCGCGCTGATGTTTGAAGACTGGGGCCGGGATCATCCGCGGGCCATGTCTGAAAGCGATTATATCGGCCCGCTGAGCTATCGCAAGGCGGTGGAGGGGCAAGAGGAGCTGTCGGAAGTTCAGGCGGAGGCTATTTTGAATATGCGCCTGCGCAGCTTGCGGCGTTTGGAAGAGATGGAATTGCGCCGTGAGCGCGATGCTTTGCAACAAGAGCGGGCCACTTTGGACGATTTGATTGCGGATGAAGGTCTGCAATGGGCGAAAATCAGCGAGCAATTGCGCGCCACGCGCAAGGCCTTTGGCAAAGACTATGTCGGCGGCGCCCGCCGCACGGCCTTTGCCATTGCGGGCGAGGTCGAAGAGGTGCCGCTTGAGGCCATGATCGAGCGTGAACCGGTGACGGTTGTTTGCTCAAAAATGGGATGGATAAGGGCTATGTCTGGGCATGTGGCCTTGGACAAGCCGCTGAAATACAAAGATGGTGATGAGGGCCGTTTTGTCTTCCATGCGCAAACCACAGATAAGCTGATCGTTTTTGGCAGCAACGGGCGTTTCTATACGCTGGTGGCGGACAATCTGCCGGGCGGGCGCGGCATGGGCGAGCCTCTGCGCTTGATGGTGGATCTGCCCAATGATGTCGAAATTGTCGATTTCTTCATCCATGATCCGTCGGTCAAGCGCCTGGTGGCCTCAACGGCCGGCGACGGGTTTGTGGTGCCTGAAACCGAGATCGTCGCACAGACGCGCAGCGGTCGGCAGGTGCTCAACGTCAAGGGAGATGTGAAGGCACTCCTGTCTTGTCCTGTGGTGGGAGATCATGTGGCCTGTGTCGGTGAAAACCGCAAGGTTTTGATCTTTGGCGTCGACGAGCTGCCAGAAATGGGCCGAGGTAAAGGGGTGCGCTTGCAAAAATATAAAGACGGCGGCCTGTCCGATGCCACGACGTTTACCCGCGAAGAGGGCTTGTCTTGGAAAGATCCCGCCGGGCGAAAACGTGTGGTAGAGGCTGCCGAACTGGCCGAATGGATGGGCAAACGCGCCAGTGCTGGCCGAATGGCGCCACGTGGATTTCCGCGTGACAATTGCTTCACGAAGTGATTAATTTGCAAGATATTGCCATGTAATTGCAGGATTAAATTTATGACTGACACATCGACTTTGCAAGGCGAGGGCGCGGCTTCCGCCCCCACGCATCTTAACGGCGTTTTTTTATCTGAAAAGTCCAAGCTTTTTTGGCTTGCCTTGTGGACGGGGGCTTTGACCATCGTGACTTTTGGACTCTACCGATTTTGGGCCCGCACACGTCTGCGGCGATATATCTGGTCGTCGATTAAGCCGGGGGGAGATTCCTTTGAATATACCGGCACAGGGCTGGAAAAATTCTTGGGATTTCTGATCGCTCTGGTTGTTATCATGGTGTATTCAGGCATATTGCAAGTTGTATTGGATTTTATCGGATATAGTCTTTTGGGCGAGGTGATCTCGGGGCCCAATCCCAGTATGGATGATGTTGTGATACATATTGGGCTGACCTACGGGGCCGGTTTGGCTATTCTTCCATTGATCTTTTTCGCGCAATACCGCGCGCGCCGCTATATGATGTCACGCACCCGCTGGCGTGGCCTGCGATTTGCAATGGATGCTGCAGCCTTGGGATATACGTGGCGCGCGATGCTTTATTTCGCAGCGTGGTTTGTGAGCTTTGGCCTGCTCACGCCCCTGGTGACATTTCGTCTGGAAAAATACATGACCGATCGTATGTGGTACGGCGATGCGCGTTTTGAGCAGACGGGGCAGTGGACGGCGCTGTATGCGGCAATGAAGCATCAGTTTATTGCTGTAGGTGTGCTGCTATTGGGCGCCGCCATCATTTACTTCGGGCAAGCCGTGGCTTTGGGCGGCACTGTTATGATCGCTGGCGGTCTTTGGCTGATCTTTGGATTTGTCTACTACCAAGTGGAAAGTTTCAAATATCTCACCGCCCATAAAGTTCTAGACGGCAAGGTGCACTTCACCTCCAACGCGTCCAGCGCACGGGTTATCAGCATTTTCGTATTGGGTGTTGTTCTGATAGCGGTTCTGGTGGTTGGCTTGATCATTGCTTTCGGCACTTTATTTGGTCTTTTTGCGTTGGCTGGCAGCGGCCATGACGTCACTGGCGTCGACCGTTGGGCGGAGATCATTGCCGGTATCGGCCTGGGTGCTGGTCTGGGGATGATCTTTGGCAGTTTGGTGGCACTTGTGTGCATTGGTGCGTTTGTGATCGTGTTTATCTCAGCACCTATTCTTGGCCATTATGTTGACACGCTCCGGGTCGAGAATGCGGAGCCGCTGGAGCAGATACACCAGCGCGCTGGCGATAATATGGTTGATGCGGATGGTTTCGCCGATGCATTGGATGTCGGTGGGGCATTCTAGGGTGGCGTTCACATGGGTGGATGCGCGATATTTTGACGGGCTCTCAGCACAGCGTCGGCAGGTTTTTGTCTCGCTTGATGTTGAGAGCCGGCGTTTGACCATCCATGACAGCTCCGGCGTAGAATTGGATATTTGGCCTTTGGAGACGTTGCGACAATTGCGCGATGATGCAGGGGGTGGGTTGATTCTATGCTCGGGGGCAGTGGATCCGGGTGAGGCGCGCATTGTTCTGAGCAATGCGCGTGCGATCTCAGCGATCAAAGCTGCTTGCCCGAACCTCACCAAGACCACCGTCACGGGCCGCACCTGGGGAAAAATTGGGGTTTGGACCGGGGCCAGCGTGGCGGCGGTTGCGCTCATGATCTTTGTCATTGTTCCGGCCCTGGCCGGTCAATTGGCCGTTTTGATCCCGCCGGAACGGGAAGCCAAAGTTGGCAGTGCCGTCTTACGACAAATCGAGCGCCTGTTTTCAGAGCAAGAGGCTGGCGATTGGTCCTGCACCAATTCTGAGGGGCAAATGGCTTTGGAGCAGATGGTGCAGGCGTTGCAGCAAGGGCAAGAGTTTCCTTATCCCATACAAGTGGGCGTGGTGGATCATGAGATGGTCAACGCCTTTGCCCTACCCGGCGGGCATATCATCGTGATGCGCGGCTTGATTGAAATGGCCCAGACGCCAGAACACTTGGCTGCGGTCTTGGCCCATGAGCTGGGCCATGTGGCGCAAAGAGATCCAATTGTACAAGCATTGCGCGCGGCAGGTACGGCGGGTTTGCTGTCTTTGGTTCTCGGCGATGCCACTGGCGGGACCGTCTTGGCCCTTGCTGGGGAGACGTTGATTACGGCTAAAAACTCTCGCGCTGTTGAGGCTCGGGCTGATGATTTCGCCCTGGCGCAACTGGCCAAGGCGGGCGTGTCCCCAGAGGCATTGGCGGAATTTTTCGAATTGTTGCTTGAGGAGATGGGGGATCCTGCCTTTGGCATGGGGTGGATCAGCTCTCATCCACCTAGTGCCGCGCGCGCCGCCCATGCCAGAGAAGCCGTGCGGACGGCGCGGAGTTACCAAAAGAGTATCTCATCACAAGAGTGGCAAGCCATCCAACAGATTTGTGCCAAATAGGGCAGGACTGCCGTCTTTATATTGCCATGCAGGTGTGGGCTTGTTAGCAGATTGGGCGATAAAAGGATCTGATATGTTAATGCGTTTTGTTTCGGTCGTTTTGGTGCTCTTGTCTGCGGCCTGTGCGGCCCCGACGCGCGATCTGGCCGAAGAGACTGTGCCCATTGGGAATTTTAGATTGGGACAAATGGTGCCACGTGCCGAGGCGCAATTGGCCAAAGGCCCGCTGTCACGCAGCGCCAGCCGTGAGGAATGGATGCAGGCCCTGGACCTGGCCTTTAAAGAGCGCTTCTCGAGATTTGAAGGCGGATCCTATTACCACCTGGGAATCACAGCGGGCGGATATGTCTTGGCCAAGCCGGGCATTCCATTTTTTGCCGCGCCGAAGTCTATCTTGATTTTCACGGTCATCGTGGTTGAGGATCATACGGGCAAAGTCCTCACAGAGGAGCCGCATCAAATAACGGTGATTGAACGGCTCACCGGTGGATCCATTTTGGGTTCGGGCTTCACCCGCAGCCGCGCGCAGCAAATGCAAGATCTCGCCGAGCAAGCCGCAAGAAAAACCGAAGAATGGCTGCGCACACAGCCTTGGTTTGACGGACCCGATACCATTGTCATTTTACCCGATGAAGCGCCTGAGAGCTCGGGTCAAATCACCAGCGAGTGAACGCAGGTTTGACGGCTTTGCAACAAGGGTCTTGATTTTCGCCGCACTCTCCAATATTTGCCCGGCCATATCACAATCGCGGGCCCCGTGCCCCCTTTAACATATAAGGCTGCCCACCCATGGCTAAGGAAAAGTTTGAACGCTCGAAACCCCACGTTAACATCGGCACGATTGGTCACGTTGACCATGGCAAGACAACCTTGACAGCTGCGATCACCAAGCAATTTGGTGATTTTAAAGCCTATGACGAGATTGACGGCGCGCCGGAAGAGAAGGCCCGTGGTATTACGATTTCGACTGCGCATGTTGAATATGAAACAGAGACCCGCCACTACGCGCATGTTGATTGCCCTGGCCACGCTGACTATGTGAAAAACATGATCACCGGTGCGGCGCAGATGGATGGTGCGATCTTGGTTGTGAACGCGGCCGATGGCCCGATGCCACAGACCCGTGAGCACATTTTGCTCGGCCGTCAGGTTGGCATTCCTTACATGGTTGTTTACATGAACAAAGTTGACCAAGTTGACGACGACGAGTTGCTCGAATTGGTTGAAATGGAAATCCGTGAGCTGCTGTCCAGCTACGAATATCCTGGCGATGATATCCCTGTGATTGCCGGCTCTGCTTTGGCCGCTTTGGAAGATCGCGACGCGGCGATTGGCTCTGAGTCCATCGCAAAATTGATGGCGGCTGTGGATGAGTATATCCCAACACCGGCGCGTGCGGTTGACCAGCCTTTCTTGCTGCCGATCGAGGATGTGTTCTCAATCTCCGGCCGTGGTACAGTTGTGACTGGCCGTATTGAGCGCGGTGTGATCAATGTGGGCGAAGAGATTGAAATCGTCGGCATCCGTGACACATCGAAAACTGTCTGCACAGGCGTTGAAATGTTCCGCAAACTGCTCGATCGCGGTGAAGCTGGCGACAACGTAGGTGTTCTGCTGCGCGGCATCGACCGCAATGGCGTTGAGCGCGGTCAGATCCTGTGTAAGCCAGGTTCTGTGAAGCCTCACACGAAGTTTGAAGCCGAAGCCTATATTCTGACCAAAGAAGAAGGTGGCCGTCACACGCCATTCTTCGCCAACTACCGTCCACAGTTCTACTTCCGGACCACCGATGTGACCGGCACAGTTGTTCTGCCTTCGGGTACTGAAATGGTGATGCCAGGTGATAACCTCAAATTCGACGTTGAGCTGATCGCCCCAATCGCCATGGAAACCGGCCTGCGCTTCGCCATCCGCGAAGGCGGCCGCACCGTCGGCGCCGGTGTCGTATCCAAAATCAACGAGTAAAACTCACTACCGCAGGCCTCATTCGTGAGGCCTGCACCGTTCGACGAGGGCGGGTTCGCCGGTCCTCCTATCAACAGACTTCAAGCCCTGGAAAGGGGTAACGAAATGCAAAGTCAAAATATCCGCATTCGTCTGAAGGCCTTTGACCACCGTGTGTTGGATGCGTCCACACTCGAGATCGTCAATACAGCCAAACGGACAGGTGCGCAGGTACGTGGCCCAATCCCACTGCCGAACAAAATCGAGAAATTTACAGTCCTGCGTGGCCCTCACGTTGACAAAAAATCTCGTGACCAGTTTGAAATCCGCACGCACAAACGCCTGCTGGATATCGTTGATCCAACACCACAGACCGTGGACGCGCTGATGAAGCTCGACCTGGCTGCCGGTGTTGACGTGCAAATCTCAGTTTAAGGGGGGTATTGATTATGCGCTCTGGAGTTATTGCGAAAAAAATGGGCATGACCCGTTTGTTCATGGAAGACGGTAAGCAAATCCCGGTGACAGTGCTCGCTTTGGATGGTCTGCAAGTTGTCGCACAGCGTACTGCCGATTTGGATGGCTACACAGCCGTGCAATTGGGCGCTGGATCGGCAAAAGCTAAACGCACAAGCCAAGCGATGCGCGGCCATTTTGCCAAGGCAAATGTTGCGCCCAAGCGTAAAGTTGCCGAATTCCGCGTCTCTGCTGAAAATTTGATTGAAGTGGGTGCTGAGATTTCAGCCGAACATTTTCTTGAAGGTCAAATGGTTGACGTATCCGGCACGTCGATCGGTAAAGGTTTCCAAGGTGCGATGAAGCGCTGGAACTTTGGCGGTTTGCGTGCATCACACGGTGTGTCCATCAGCCACCGTTCCCACGGCTCGACAGGTCAATGTCAAGATCCGGGTAAAGTGTTCAAAGGCAAGAAAATGGCCGGTCACATGGGTGCGGCGAAAGTCACCACCCAGAACTTGGAAGTTGTGCGTACAGACGCTGATCGCGGTTTGATCATGGTCAAAGGCGCGGTTCCAGGTTCCAAGGGCGGCTGGGTCACAATCAAAGATGCGATGAAAAAGAAACTGCCTGACGGCGTTCCTTTTCCAGCAGCAATCAAATCAGCAGCCGCACCGGCCGAAGCTCCTGTAGCTGACGCTCCTGCGGAAGGCGGTGAAGCATGAAACTAGATGTCATCAAACTCGACGGCGGCAAAGCCGGTTCGATTGATCTGAATGAGGCATTGTTTGGTCTTGAGCCACGTGTCGACATCCTGCATCGTGTTGTGCGCTGGCAGCGTAACAATGCGCAGGCTGGTACGCATAAGGTGAAAACCCGGTCTGAAGTCAGCTACTCCACCAAGAAGATCTATCGTCAGAAAGGCACCGGCGGCGCACGTCACGGCGCGCGTTCTGCTCCGATCTTCCGCGGTGGCGGCGTTTATAAAGGTCCAACACCGCGCAGCCACGGCCATGATTTGCCGAAAAAAGTGCGGGCGCTGGGTCTGAAGCATGCTCTGTCTGCGAAAGCAAAAGCGGGTGAGCTGGTTGTGATTGATGCGGCTGTTTCTGACGGTAAAACAAGTGCGTTGGCCAAAGCGGTTGCGAACTTGGGTTGGAAACGTGCTTTGATCATCGACGGCGCAGCTGTAAATGAAAACTTTGCACAGGCAGCGCGGAATATTGAAGGTCTGGATATCCTGCCGACAATGGGTGCGAATGTGTTTGATATCCTGAAGCGTGACACTCTTGTGATCACAAAAGCAGGGTTGGAAGCTTTGGAGGCCCGTTTGAAATGAGCGCGAAACCAGAACATTACGATGTGATCCGCAAGCCGATCATCACTGAGAAAACCACAATGGCCTCTGAAAATGGCGCGGTTGTGTTTGAAGTGGCTATCGACAGCAATAAGCCCAGCATCAAAGAGGCTGTTGAAAGCCTGTTTGACGTGAAGGTTAAAGCGGTGAACACAACGATCACCAAAGGGAAATCAAAGCGCTTTCGCGGCATGCTCGGCAAACGCCGTGATGTGAAAAAAGCCTATGTGACCCTTGAAGAAGGCAACACAATCGACGTAACGACTGGGTTGTAAGATTTTCAATGCGTCCGCATTTCGGTGCGGGCGCATTTTTTGATCGCGGGCCTCGCGATCATCCAGCACGGTCAACGGTTTGCTTACGCCCGAACTAGCCCCAGCTGTAGTTAAAACTCACAGAAATTCTGTCGTCTTCTGCCATATTCATTGGCACTTCGTGGCGCAGCCAACTTTCCCACAACAACACATCCCCGACCTTTGGTTTGGCATAGAAAAAACTGCGCAGCTCTTCGCGTGCGGTTTTTCGGCGCGTCGGGGCCGCCATCATCATGGCCAGGCGCGGGTCTTCGAATTTGATCGCGCTGGTGCCTTCAGGCATCGCCACATAGGTGGTGCCGCTGATGATTGAATGGGGGTGAATATGGGCGGTATGAATGCCACCATAGGGCAAAATATTGATCCAAAGGCTGTCGAGCGTGATGGCTTTCTCGCCCAAATCAAAGTCGAGATCTTTAGCAAATTGGGCGACATGCAAGTCCAACGCGGTCACCACATCTTTGAAGATTGGGAAACGCCAATCTAGATCGGTGAGGGAGGCATAGCTGGTGTAACCAGGAAAGTCATTCTTGTCACACCAGTCTTGACCGGCCTCGTCGTCTTCCGCGATGGCCAGGCAGGAGGCCGTCAGCTCATCGGTGTCAACAGAGGGGCCGTGCTCACAGAGCGCGGCGTGATACAGGCGGGTTGCGAAAAGCGATTTGATATCGGACATAGGGTTTTGTAGCGCAGCACAACGCCGAGGGCGAGTGGGAAAAGCGCAGTCTGGCACGGGTGTTTGGACGGCAAAATCACGACAATTCAGATTGCCGCAAACAAAGCGTCGCTGCGGGGTTGCTATATGGCTCAATCCCCACTAAAGCAGCACTTCATCATGATCTCCACTGGAATCAGGGTAACCCTTCGTGCGCCCTCCAGTGATGTTGAAAGGAAAAGGCTATGAATGCCAACGAACTTCGGGACAAGACCCCGGATCAGCTCCGTGACGAGCTGGTTGCACTGAAAAAAGAAGCTTTTAACCTGCGGTTTCAGCAGGCGACAGGCCAAATGGAAAACACAAGCCGGATGCGTCAAGTGCGCCGCGGTGTGGCCCGTGTAAATACTATCTTAAACCAAAAAGCGGCCGCCGCCGCAGGCGAGGAGTAAGCCCTATGCCCAAACGTATCCTGTCCGGCGTCGTTACATCGAACCAGAACGAACAAACTGTGACTGTATCGGTCGAACGCCGCTTCAAGCACGCTTTGCTGCAGAAAACCATCCGTAAGTCCAAAAAGTACCGGGCGCACGATGAGAAGAATGCTTTCAATGTAGGTGATATAGTTCGCATTCAAGAATGTGCGCCTAAATCGAAAACTAAACGCTGGGAAGTTATTGCAGAATAACAACGCAGTTTAATCGAAACCCTGGGGGATATTGCGGCATCGCACCCCATAGGTCGGGAGTAACCACATGATCCAGATGCAAACAAATCTGGATGTAGCTGACAACAGCGGCGCACGCCGTGTTCAGTGCATCAAGGTTTTGGGTGGTTCCAAGCGTAAGTACGCATCCGTAGGCGACATCATTGTCGTCTCGGTTAAGGAAGCCATCCCACGTGGCCGTGTTAAGAAGGGCGACGTCCGTAAGGCCGTTGTTGTTCGCACCGCCAAAGAAGTTCGCCGTGAAGACGGCACAGCGATCCGCTTCGATCGCAACGCAGCCGTTATCCTCAACAATGCAAATGAGCCCGTGGGAACACGGATCTTTGGCCCTGTTGTGCGTGAGCTGCGTGCCAAGAACTTCATGAAAATCATTTCACTCGCCCCAGAGGTGCTTTGATATGGCTGCTAAACTGAAAAAAGGCGATAAGGTCGTCGTTTTGGCCGGTAAGGACAAAGGCAAGCAGGGCGAAATTTCCTCTGTAAATCCTTCCGCCGGCAAAGCTGTTGTCGATGGCGTGAACATGGCCATCCGTCACACCAAGCAATCCCAGTCTGACCAAGGCGGTCGCATCCCAGTGGCGATGCCGATCCAATTGTCGAACTTGGCCTTGCTGGACAGCAATGGCAAAGCAACCCGCGTTGGCTTCCGTGAAGAAGACGGTAAGAAAGTGCGTTTCGCAAAAACAACTGGGGAGGTCGTATAATGTTGGATGCAGCAAACTACACTCCGCGTTTGAAAGCTCTTTATGTCAGCACGATCAAAGCTGCGATGAAGGAAGAGTTTGGTTATAAAAACGACATGATGATCCCGCGTTTGGAAAAAATCGTTCTGAACATGGGCATCGGCGATGCCGTTAAAGACACCAAAAAGGTTAAGCACGCGCAAGAAGCCCTGACATTGATTGCAGGTCAAAAAGCCGTGGTGACCAAGGCCAAGAAATCTATTGCGGGTTTCCGGGTGCGTGAAGAAATGCCTCTTGGCACGAAAGTCACGCTCCGCGGTGATCGCATGTATGAATTCATGGATCGTCTGACCACTATCGCCTTGCCACGTGTCCGCGACTTCCGCGGCGTGAAAGGTTCTTCGTTCGATGGTCGTGGCAACTATGCCATGGGCCTGAAAGAGCACATCGTGTTTCCAGAAATCGACTTCGATTCCGTTGTTGATATGCTGGGCATGGATATCATTATCTGCACTGACGCTAAGACAGATGCAGAAGCCAAAGCGCTGTTGAAGCATTTCAACATGCCCTTCAACAGTTAAGGATCTGCGATATGGCTAAAAAATCAATGATCGCCCGCGAAGTTAAGCGTCAGAAATTGGTGGACAAATATGCCGCCAAACGTGCTGAGCTCAAAGGTATTGCGCGCGATGAATCCCGCCCCATGGAAGAGCGTTTCAAGGCCCAGCTCAAGCTGGCCAAATTGCCACGCAATTCATCTGCAACACGACTTCATAACCGCTGTCAGCTCACCGGACGTCCTCACGCTTACTACCGTAAGTTGAAGGTCAGCCGGATCGCGCTGCGGGAACTTGGCTCGAACGGCCAAATCCCCGGTATGGTTAAGTCAAGCTGGTAAGGAGTTTAAAACATGAACGATCCTATCGGTGATATGCTGACTCGTATTCGTAACGCTTCGTTGCGCGGCAAATCCACAGTGGAGACGCCGGCTTCTAAAGGGCGTGCGCGCGTATTGGATGTCCTGGCCGACGAAGGCTACATCCGCGGCTATGAAAATACGACTGGTAAAGATGGCCACCCGGCGATCGAAATCAGCCTCAAATATTACGACGGCGCGCCCGTGATCCGCGAAGTAAAGCGCGTATCCAAGCCTGGCCGTCGCGTATATTTGGGTGTGAAAGACATTCCTGTAGTCCGTCAGGGCTTGGGCGTGTCGATTGTCTCCACCTCTCGGGGTGTGATGTCGGATGCCAGTGCACGCGCCAACAATGTTGGTGGCGAAGTGCTCTGCACAGTCTTCTAGGAGTAAGGTATGTCTCGTATTGGTAAAAAACCGGTCGAGCTGCCCTCAGGTGTTTCGGCATCTGTGTCCGGCCAGACCATTGAAGTTAAAGGTCCGAAAGCGACCCGCAGCTTCACCGCCACTGATGATGTGACAATCACAGTACAAGAAAATAACGTATCGGTTGAGCCTCGCGGCAAATCCAAGCGCGCGCGTCAGCAGTGGGGCATGTCCCGCACAATGATCGCAAATATGGTAACTGGTGTGTCCACCGGTTTCAAAAAAGAGCTTGAGATTAGCGGTGTGGGTTACCGGGCACAGGTGCAAGGCAATGTCTTGAAACTGTCTCTGGGCTACAGCCACGACGTGAATTTTGAAATCCCTACAGGTGTAACCGTGACGGCTGCGAAGCCAACCGAGGTTGCAGTTGAAGGTACGGATGAGCAACTCGTAGGCCAAGTCGCGGCGAATATTCGCGAATGGCGGAAACCAGAGCCCTACAAAGGCAAAGGTATCAAATACAAAGACGAGTATATCTTCCGTAAAGAAGGTAAGAAGAAGTAGGGACCCAGGAAATGGCAAACAGCAAAAGAACTCTGTTTCTGAAGCGCCGCCTGCGCGTTCGGAACAAACTGCGGAAAATCAACACTGGCAAACCCCGGTTGTCGGTTCACCGCTCTGCGAAAAACATCTCGGTTCAGGTGATCGACGATATCCAAGGGATTACCTTGGCTTCGGCATCCACCTTGGAAAAGGACTTGGGATTTGTAGGCAAAAACAACGTGGACGCCTCCGCAAAAGTGGGCTCTGTTATTGCAGAGCGTGCGAAAAAAGCGGGCGTCGAAGAGGTTCTCTTCGACCGTGGCGGCCGTCTCTTTCATGGCAAGGTAAAGGCTCTGGCCGATGCTGCGCGTGAAGGCGGGTTGAAATTCTAAATCAGTGCAGGCGGGCGTTCAGCCCGCCTCGATGATGCCGCGTCCTATGGGCGACGGACATCGCAGAAATAGGGTGCATGGCGCCCACAGTTCAGGAGGCCAAAATGGCTGAAAGAAATAACCAACGGGGCAATCGTCGCGATCGCGAAGAAACTCCAGAATTTGCAGATCGTTTGGTCGCGATTAACCGCGTATCCAAGACCGTAAAAGGTGGTAAACGCTTCGGCTTCGCAGCCTTGGTTGTGGTTGGCGATCAAAAAGGTCGTGTCGGCTTCGGCAAAGGTAAAGCCAAAGAGGTGCCTGAGGCGATCCGCAAAGCGACAGAACAAGCCAAGCGCCAAATGATCCGCGTGCCACTGCGCGAAGGTCGGACGCTGCACCACGATATGGAAGGCCGTCATGGTGCCGGTAAAGTTGTCATGCGCACAGCGCCGCAGGGTACTGGTGTGATCGCCGGTGGTCCAATGCGTGCGGTGTTCGAAATGCTCGGCCTGCAAGATGTTGTTGCGAAATCTATTGGGTCGCAAAACCCATATAACATGATCCGCGCGACAATGAATGGTCTGCAAAAAGAGAGCAGCCCGCGCATGGTCGCACAACGTCGTGGCAAGAAGGTCGCAGACATCCTCAACAAGGGTGATGCGCCGGCTGCCGCTGCTGAACCTGTAGAAGCTTAAGGAGCGGAGAAATGGCTAAAACCATCGTTGTAAAGCAAATCGGTTCTCCGATCCGCCGTCCCGCCAAACAGCGCCAAACGCTGATCGGCCTCGGCTTGAACAAAATGCACCGCACACGGGAATTGGAAGATACCCCATCCGTGCGCGGCATGATCAACAAGATCCCGCATATGGTTCAGATCATCGAAGAAAAAGGCTAACGACTGCCGGAATTTTCCGCGCAGTCGCCCAATTAAAACCCCGCCAGGAGACTGGTGGGGTTTTTTGTTTGTGGCGAGGTAAGAGAAGCCGCCCGGCGCGCAGCTTTACACTTGATCCTCTACGCTCAGGACACTATACGCACCGAGTGGCCAGAATTCTGTGCCAAGAATCAATCAAGCCGTGGTTGGCCCGCTTACGCTTCAGGGGTCACATCCGGCAAAGGAGAAGCGACATGAGACTTAATGAACTGCACGACAATCCCGGCGCAACCCGATCCAAAAAGCGCATCGCGCGTGGTCCGGGCTCTGGCAAAGGTAAAACTGCTGGTCGGGGTATTAAAGGTCAAAAATCCCGTTCAGGCGTGGCGATCAAAGGTTATGAAGGCGGCCAAATGCCCCTGTACCAACGTTTGCCAAAACGGGGCTTTAACAAGCCGAACCGCAAGGCCTATGCCGTGGTAAACCTCGGCTTGATCCAAAAATTCATTGATGCAGGCAAGCTGACCGGTGATGTCACCGAAGACAGCCTGATCGCATCGGGTCTTGTGCGCCGCAAATTGGACGGCGTGCGGGTTCTGGCCAAGGGTGCTTACTCGGCAAAAGTCTCAATCACCGTGACAGGTGCCTCTGCGGCAGCGAAAGCGGCGGTGGAAGCGGCTGGTGGGTCTTTGACAGTGGCGTCTTCCGCCTCTTCTGAGTAATCGGCGGTTGCGAGCAGCCTCTAAGCTGCTTACATAACTTTTAGTTTCCAAGCGCCGCCATCGGGGACCCCCGTGGCGGCGATCTTGTTTTAGGGAGTTTTCAAATGGCATCTGCCGCCGAACAAATGGCCGCAAATTTAAGCTGGAGCACATTGGGCAAGGCGACCGAATTGCGCCAGCGCATATTTTTCACAATCGGTCTGTTGATCGTCTATCGCATCGGGACTTACATTCCAGTTCCCGGGATTGACGCCGTTGCATTGCAACAATTTATGGATGAAGCCGCCTCCGGGATTGGCGGGGTCTTGTCGATGTTCACCGGCGGCGCCTTGGCACGCATGGGGATTTTTGCACTTGGCATTATGCCTTATATTTCAGCCTCCATCATCGTGCAGCTTTTGGGCGCCATGTGGGAGCCGCTTAAGCAGCTCAAAAAAGAGGGCGAGCAGGGGCGCAAGAAAATCAACCAATATACCCGCTACGGCACTGTTATCCTAGCGACCTTCCAAGCCTATGGCCTGGCCGCCAGCTTGCAAGCCGGTGATCTGGCCTCAGATCCGGGCATGTTCTTTATTGCGGCATGTGTGATCACATTGGTGGGTGGCACGATGTTCTTGATGTGGCTGGGTGAACAAATCACCGCGCGTGGCATTGGGAATGGTATTTCCTTGATCATTTTCGTGGGTATCATCGCCGAGCTTCCCGCAGCCTTTGGCCAGTTTTTCACTCAAGGGCGTTCAGGCGCGATTGGGACAGGCACGATGCTGGGCGTGATTGCAATGCTGATGATCACACTTGGGTTTGTGGTGTTCATGGAGCGCAGCCTGCGCAAAATCCATATTCAATATCCACGCCGTCAGGTTGGTATGAAAACCTATGACGGTGGTTCAAGCCATTTGCCGATCAAGGTCAACCCGGCCGGTGTTATTCCAGCGATTTTCGCGTCAGCCCTCTTGCTGCTGCCCACCACGCTGGCGACGTTTTCCGGCGGGCAGTCTGGTCCGGTGATGTCCACGATATTGGCCTACTTCGGCCCCGGTCAGCCGGCCTATCTTGCATTCTTTACGGCGATGATTGTCTTCTTCACCTATTTTTACACGCGGGAAGTGGCATTCAAAACCGATGAGGTGGCTGATAATTTGAAAAACCAAAATGGGTTCGTGCCGGGTATTCGCCCGGGTGCGAAAACCGCCGAGTATCTCGACTATGTGGTCACGCGGCTTTTGGTTTTGGGATCTGGCTACCTCGCGCTTGTGTGTTTGGTTCCTGAGATTCTGCGCAGCCAATTTGCCATCACGGCATATTTTGGCGGCACCTCAATCTTGATCATCGTCTCGGTGGGTATGGACACCATCCAACAGGTTCAATCTCATCTATTAGCGCATCAATACGAAGGTCTGCTTGAGAAATCACAGCTGCGGGGCAAGCGCCGCGGCAAAAAGGGCGGAGTGACGCGTCGATGAATATTATTTTAATTGGTCCACCCGGTGCGGGCAAAGGGACGCAAGCCAAGCTTTTGGTTGAAGAGCGTGGCATGGTGCAATTGTCGACGGGTGACATGCTGCGCGCTGCCAAGACATCTGGTACAGATATGGGCAATAAGGTCGCCGCTGTCATGGATGCCGGCCAATTGGTCACCGACGACATTGTGATCGGCCTGATTGCAGAGCAGCTAGACAGCGAAGCTGCCGGAGGCTTCATCTTTGACGGCTTCCCGCGCACCTTGGCGCAGGCCGATGCACTGGGTGAGCTGCTGGCGTCCAAAGGCGCAGGCTTGGATCATGTGATCGAGATGCAAGTGGATGATGAGGCCTTGGTGAACCGTATCACCGCAAGGTCCACCTGTGGTGGCTGTGGGGAAGGTTATAACGACATCTCCAAACCCATCCCGGCATCGGGCGCCTGCGGCAAATGCGGCAGCAGTGAATTCAAACGCCGGGCGGATGACAATGAAGAGAGTCTGAAGACGCGTTTGATGGCCTATTATAAGGAGACATCCCCTTTGATTGGCTATTATTACGCCAAAGACAAGCTGACATCCGTGGATGGTTTGGCCGATATTGAGGATGTGACCGCATCGATTTCTCAAGTCTTGGGTTAAGGTCTTGACGTTCTGAGCGGATGCTCATAATTCACCCTATCTCTGTTAAGAGAATCATAAGGGCCATGCGCATGGCTCTGAGTACCTCAATCGCAGGCTCGATGGCTTTTAGCTCCGGGCCTGTATCTGTGAAAAAAGGTTCCGGCGTTACGGAACCGCAGTAGAAAAGGAATATGCCTTGGCTCGTATTGCCGGCGTAAACATCCCGACCCATAAACGGGTCCCGATTGCCCTCACTTACATTACTGGAATTGGCCTCACATCTGCCAAAGAAATCTGTGCCAGCACAAACGTTGACGAAACCCGTCGCGTGAATGAGCTGAGCGATGCAGAAGTCCTTGCTATTCGTGAGCACATCGACGCCACATATACCGTTGAAGGTGACCTGCGTCGTGAAACCCAGATGAACATTAAGCGTTTGATGGACCAAGGTTGCTATCGCGGCCTGCGTCATCGCCGTAATTTGCCTGTGCGCGGTCAGCGGACACACACCAATGCGCGGACGCGCAAAGGCCCAGCGAAAGCAATCGCTGGCAAGAAGAAGTAAGGGCAGATAAATGGCACGTGATAAAAGAGCGCCTAAGCGCAAAGAGCGGAAAAACATTGCAGCCGGTGTGGCGCATGTGAACAGCTCGTTCAACAACACAAAGATTTTGATCTCTGACGTACAGGGCAATGCGATTTCATGGTCGTCTTCGGGCAGCTGTGGCTTTAAAGGCTCGCGGAAATCTACGCCCTATGCTGCGCAAATGGCAGCTGAAGATGCTGGTAAAAAAGCTCAGGATCATGGCGTGAAAACTCTGGAAGTCGAAGTCCAAGGTCCGGGCTCAGGTCGCGAGAGCGCTCTGCGCGCTTTGGCGGCATTGGGTTTGAACATCACATCTATTCGTGACGTGACGCCTATGGCTCACAACGGTTGCCGCCCACCAAAGCGCCGCCGCGTATAAGTATTTTGACCGAAGGGCGCGCGGATTTTCGCGTGCCCTTTGGACGTTTTTTCCCTCGAGCGTCTTTGGTTTTGGGACATGGAGCAAAGACAAGAATGGAGGACCGCATGATCCACAAGAATTGGGCCGAATTGATTAAGCCAATGCAGCTTGAAGTGAAGCCGGGCAATGATCCGAGCCGTCAAGCGACATTGATCGCCGAACCCCTTGAGCGGGGCTTTGGTCTTACATTGGGCAACGCCTTGCGCCGCGTTCTGATGTCGTCTTTGCAGGGCGCTGCAATTGCCAGCGTGCAAATTGACAACGTATTGCATGAATTTTCCAGCGTTGCCGGTGTTCGTGAAGATGTCACGGACATTGTCTTGAACCTCAAAGGTGTTGCGATCCGCATGGAAGTGGAAGGCACTAAGCGTTTGACTGTTCAAGCCAAAGGCCCTGGTGTCGTAACGGCTGGCAATATCGTTGAGTCTGCTGGCATTGAAGTTTTGAACAAAGAGCATATCCTGTGTCACCTCGACGAAGGTGCGGATCTGTTCATGGAACTGACTGTGAACACGGGCAAAGGTTACGTGGCCGCGGATAAAAACCGTCCCGAAGATGCGCCGATCGGTTTGATTCCAATCGATGCGATCTATTCACCTGTGAAAAAAGTGAGCTATGATGTTCAACCGACCCGTGAAGGTCAGGTTTTGGATTACGACAAGCTGACTTTGAAAGTGGAAACTGACGGCTCTTTGACGCCAGATGACGCTTTGGCCTATGCCGCACGGATTTTGCAAGATCAGCTGTCGATCTTTGTGAATTTCGACGAACCCGAAAGCGCCAATGCGGCATCGGAAGATGACGGTTTGGAATTCAACCCGCTGCTTTTGAAGAAAGTGGACGAGTTGGAGCTTTCTGTACGCTCTGCAAACTGCCTGAAAAACGACAATATCGTTTATATTGGCGATTTGATCCAAAAAACCGAAGCAGAAATGCTGCGCACGCCAAACTTTGGCCGGAAATCTTTGAACGAGATCAAAGAGGTTCTGTCTGGTATGGGGCTGCATCTCGGCATGGATGTTGAGGATTGGCCACCCGATAATATCGAAGATCTGGCCAAGAAGCTCGAAGATAACTTCTAAACCGGCAGGCGGGGCTTGACCCCGCCTTCCATACGACTGGGCAATACCGCCCCAATAGGGAGGGGTTCACTCGCATGAGCCCCCAGACAAAGCAAAATGTAAACGGAGAAATAAAATGCGTCACGCCCGTGGTTACCGCCGCCTGAATAGAACTCACGAACACCGCAAAGCGATGTTTGCGAATATGGCTGGGTCTTTGATCGAACATGAGCAGATCAAAACGACTTTGCCAAAAGCCAAAGAATTGAAATCCATCATCGAGAAGCTTGTCACTTTGGGCAAACGCGGTGATGAGCATGCGCGCCGTCAAGCGATGAGCCGCCTGAAACAGCATATGTATGTCACAAAATTGTTTGACGTGCTCGGCCCGCGCTACGCAGAGCGCCAAGGTGGCTATGTGCGCGTTTTGAAAGCGGGTTTTCGTTATGGCGACATGGCGCCCATGGCGATTATCGAGTTTGTTGATCGCGACGTAGATGCAAAAGGCGCGGCTGACAAAGCCCGCTTGGAAGCCGCTGACGAATAAGCGCACTTCATCATAGACATGATTTTGAGACCTCCGCCCGGCGCGGGGGTCTTTTTTGTTCCTCCCCTATACTTTTGCTTGGGCTTGCGGCGCGTGACAGTGCGCGCAGCAGGTATTAGGCTTGCAGGCAGAGTTTTACGATTTTTTGAGCATTTTGGCTTATCGCCTGTGGCATGTTCTCGGCACAAGCCGCAGGGGGCAGATCGCAGTATTTAGGGCCTTGCGTTTATGATTTGGGATATTTCTTTTGAGCGTGAATGCGTTGAATTGAAGCGTTTGGCACCGGCTGGCTATCACATCGGGCTGCACATCAAAGACACGACACCGCTGCACCGATTGCTCGACTACCCCGCCAGCTGGGTCGCACATTATACGGCGCAGGCCTATGCGTTGCGTGATCCGGTGATGGCCTGGGGCTTATCCGAGGTCGGATGTTTGCGCTGGAGTGCAATCACACTGCCCGATCCTTTTGATATTTTGGGGCAGGCCAGGGCGCATGGTTTGGTCTATGGCGCGACCGTGTCAACCGGCCCGCTTGATGCGCGCACCATTGGCAGTGTGGCCAGACCGGATCGTGAATTGACCGATGAAGAACTGGCGCAGGCTGAGGTGCTCATCACGGATTTGCATCGGCGGTTGATGCCGCCCAGGCCACTTACGCCCGCGCAGGTGGAGGCGCTGCGCTTGATTGCCAAAGGGTATCGCTACGCAGATGCTGCGGATGCCTTGCAAATTTCGCAAAGCGCATTGAAGGCGCGGATCACCGCAGCCCGTCAGTACCTCCGTGCGCGCACCACCGCAGAAGCCATTCAACGCGCTGCCTCTTATGATTTAATTTAATCTATGCTCGGCTCGACAGGTCGGTTGGATATTTCCCTTTGCCTGCCCCTCGCTTAGGGTGGCGGCATGATGGATTTATTCGATACGCCGGGCGAAGAGCTGCCCGCCTCAGATGCGCCGCGCCCTTTGGCGGACAGGTTGCGTCCGAGGCTCTTGGCCGATGTGATTGGTCAAAGGCAAATTCTGGGGCCAGAAGCTCCTTTGACCGTGATGCTCAAGGCCAATGCACTCGGCTCAATTATCTTTTGGGGGCCACCGGGCGTGGGCAAAACCACCATCGCGCGGCTCTTGGCCGAGGAGACAGATCTGAAATTTGTGCAGATCAGCGCAATTTTCAGCGGTGTGCCAGAGTTGCGCAAAGTCTTTCAAGCGGCGCAAAACCGGCGTGACAATGGCCAGGGAACGTTACTCTTTGTTGATGAAATCCATCGTTTCAACAAGGCCCAACAAGACAGTTTCCTGCCACTGATGGAGGATGGTACGCTGGTTCTGGTGGGAGCCACCACTGAAAACCCCTCCTTTGAATTAAATGCTGCTGTTCTGTCTCGGGCGCAAGTTCTGGTGTTAGAGCGCCTCTCAGCCGATGAGTTGGAGCTTCTGGTGCAGCGGGCCGAGACGGAGGCGGGGCGTGTGTTGCCGCTGGAGGCAGGCGCGCGCCGCGCAGTTTTGGAGATGGCCGATGGTGATGGGCGCAGCCTTCTCAATTTAATTGAGCAAATTTTGGCTTGGGACCTGCAGAGCCCCATAGACCAGCGCACCCTGTCCACACGTCTGATGCGCCGCGCAGCCGTCTATGACAAATCTGGTGACAGCCATTACAATTTGATTTCGGCCCTGCATAAGTCCATCCGCGGTTCGGACCCGGATGCGGCGCTCTATTGGTTTGCGCGGATGGTGCAGGGGGGTGAAGATCCGCGCTACTTGGCCCGGCGCTTGACGCGCATGGCTGTGGAAGACATCGGTTTGGCCGATCCACAAGCGCAAGACGTCTGTTTGCAATCTTGGCAAACCTACGAAAGATTAGGCAGCCCGGAGGGGGAGTTGGCTTTGGCGCAGGCCGTGACCTATCTGGCGTTGGCGCCAAAATCGAATGCGGCCTATGTGGCCTATAAGGCCGCGCTGAGAGAGGCCAAGCACACCGGCTCGCAGCCGCCTCCCAAACATATTCTCAATGCCGCGACTGGTTTGATGAAGGATCAAGGCTATGGCGACGGATATGCCTATGATCACGATGCGGAAGATGGGTTTTCCGGTCAAAATTACTTCCCAGAGGGCATGGAGCGCCCGGAGTATTATGCGCCGGTGGAGCGGGGATTTGAACGAGAGCTGCGCAAACGTCTGGCCTATTTCGAAAAGCTGCGCAACCGCCGCAAAGGTTGACAAACCCTCCGCCTGAGCACATTGCACCCATATGCTTACGACAGTTTTACAGGTGGCCCTTGGTGGGGCGATTGGCGCGGTGCTTCGGTTTTTGGCCGGGGTGGGCATATTGCGTCTTGTGGGCCCGGGCTTTCCACTGGCAGTGATGACGGTCAACATCTTGGGCTCTTTTGCCATGGGGATGTTTGTGGTCTATGCGGCGCAACGCGGTATGAATTATTTGACGCCATTGGTCATGACGGGCCTGCTTGGCGGGTTCACGACCTTCTCCGCCTTCTCCTTGGAGGCGGTGAGTTTGTTTGAACGCGGCAGCATGGGGCAAGCGCTGGGGTATGTCACCCTATCGGTGGTCCTTTCGATAGGAGGTCTGATATTGGGCCTGATGATTGCACGAGGAATATGGGCATGAGCCGAGTACAGCTTTTGGAAGTCAATGAGGGAGATGGCGATCAGCGTTTGGATCGTTGGTTTCGCCGCCTATTTCCACAGGTGCAACAGGGACAGATTGAAAAAATGTGTCGCAAGGGCGACATCCGCGTTGATGGGGGGCGGGTGAAGTCCAATACCCGCATTGAAGTAGGGCAGATGGTGCGCATCCCGCCTTTGCCCGATACGCCAGCGCCGGCTATCGTCGACAAGAAAATTTCCGACGCTGATGCCAAAATGATTCAATCCTGTGTTCTGTACCGTGACGAACATATTATTGCCTTGAACAAACCGCCGGGCCTGCCGGTGCAGGGGGGCAGCAAACAACATCGCCATGTTGATGGTCTCACCCCCGCGTTGCGCTTTGGCAATGACGAAAACCCGCGGCTTGTGCATCGTTTGGACAAGGATACCTCTGGGGTTTTGATTTTAGGGCGGAGCCGGCAAATGGCAGCGACTTTAGCTGAGGCTTTTCGCCACCGCGAGACGCGCAAGATTTATTGGGCCGTTGTCGCCGGCGTGCCGCATCCGAAAATGGGCACCGTAAAATATGGGTTGGTCAAAGCCGGCGGCCATGGCAGCTTTGGGGAGGGCGAGAAAATGCATTGTTTGCATCCCAATGAGGTTGCAACAACCCCCGGAGCGAAGCGCGCCACCACAGATTATGCGGTCCTGTCGCCGCTTGGCAGCCGGGCAGCTTGGGTCGCATTGGTTCCGGTAACCGGGCGGACGCATCAGCTGCGGGCCCATATGGCCGAAATGGGGCATCCGATTGTTGGAGACGGCAAATATGGCGGCTCGAGCCAAGAAAATCTTGGGCATGGCTGGGGCGCGCAATTGGGCGGCGATATCAGCAAAAAGATGCATCTACACGCCAGGCATTTGCGGCTGGAGCATCCGGTGACCCGCGCGATGCTGTCATTTACCGCACCCTTGCCAGAGCATATGCAACGCACGTGGGATCAGATGCAATGGGATCCGCGCGATGTGGAACTTGATCCATTCGAGGGCGATGAATGAGCCGACCCCGGACTTTGGTTCTATTTGATGTGGATGGCACGCTGATCGACAGCCAATCCCATATTTTGGGCGCGATGGAATTTGCGTTTAACGCGCGCGGTCTGGTCGTGCCGCCGGCCTCTGAGATATTGGCTATTGTCGGTTTGTCACTGGCGGAAGCCTTCGCGCAGCTGTGTCCCGAGATGGGTTCACAAGAGCGCGGCCTTTTGGTTGAGGCCTATAAAGGCAGTTTCGCGCGCCTGCGATCGGCCTCTGCCTCACCCCTCTATCCGGGGGCTCTGGCGTGTTTAGACGTTCTGAGAGATACGGATGATATTGTCTTGGGTATCGCCACAGGCATGTCGCGCCGTGGGTTGCGCCATGTTTTGTCCAATCCTGATTTGGCCGGGCGTTTTGTCACAACGCAAGTGGCGGATGATCACCCCTCTAAGCCGCATCCCTCTATGGTCTTGCAGGCTATGGCGGAAAGCGGCGCCGCGCGCGGGGTGATGATCGGTGACACAACTTTTGACATGCAAATGGGCCGGGCTGCCGGGCTCAAAACGATTGGCGTCTGCTGGGGGTATCATTCAAAGCAAGCCTTGCGCGCGCGGGCGGATCGGACGGTTGCTGATTATGCACAACTGGTGCCGGAAGTTCAAAACCTATGGGGTGAGATATGAGCGATTGGGCTGCAAAACGATTTTGGAGCGACGTGACTGTAGATCTGCGGGGGAACGACTATGTGATCTTGCTGGATAAGCGTTTGGTCAAAACGCCTGCTAAGGCGACTCTGGCTGTGCCGAGCCAAGCTATGGCAGAGGCGATTGCGGCAGAGTGGGAGGCGCAAGACGAGAAAATTGATCCGCAGAAGATGCCCACCACGCGCTCGGCAAATGCCGCCCTAGATAAGGTGACGCCGCAACGGGCTGAAGTGGCGCAGTTGATTGCGGCTTATGGCGAAAATGATTTGCTCTGTTACCGCGCCCCTGCGCCCATAGAATTGGTGGACCGTCAAAAAGAGGCATGGGATCCGCTTTTGGCTTGGGCAGCTGAAACTCTTGATGCGCCTTTGCGGACCGCAGCAGGGGTGATGCATGTGGCGCAACCGGCGAATGCGGTGGCCAACCTGACCGCCTGTGTCGCGGCGCAATCTCCGTTCCAATTAACCGCGCTTCATGATCTTGTCAGCATGTCTGGATCCCTGGTGATTGGGCTGGCGGCACAGGCAGAGGCGTTTGCCATTGACGATCTTTGGACCCACTCGCGACTCGATGAACTTTGGCAAATTGAGCAATGGGGCTCCGATGACGAAGCTGACGCAACGGCAGTTTTAAAGCATTCGGCATTTTTACATGCCTATCGATTCTACAAAATGAGCTGAAACGCACAGTATACAAATGTACACAAAATTTTCTGTCTCATTTTAAGGAAATGTTAACCAAAATGCGTCGATTTTCGCGGTGATCTATTGACCCGTTGATATAAAATTTGTCATTGTCTTCGTCATTGCAGAGGTAACTCTCGCATTCATGCCAATTAAATTAATTGGATTAGACTGCCCTTTTTTGGGTGGAAAAACAGGATGAGGTAAAAATGAAAAAAACCGTATTTCTTGGTGCATTGACTGTAGCTGGCCTGGCGGCT
>ENA-OREM01000121-OREM01000121.1-marine-metagenome-genome-assembly--contig:-NODE-121-length-66638-cov-50.547137_pt1 | contig 66638 bp, 66 predicted proteins | sample MGYA00248623_ERZ508561 | MGnify/ENA primary metagenome ERZ508561 (study PRJEB26227, sample SAMN06264494) | marine metagenome | isolation source: Columbia River Estuary | place: USA:Columbia River...
TTATCTCCCACGATGAACGCGTTGTGCGCTACATGAGCGATCGGACGATGGTTTTAGGGGTGAATAGCTAGAGGGCTGGGCAAAACAACGGAAAGTCCCGGCGCGCAGCAAAGTTCCACTACCCAGTTCAAGCGTAAAAGAGATGAATCGTTTAAGAGAAAAGCTTCAGCGCGAAGCGCGTACTCTCTAGCTTCAGGGCGCAGCCCGAGCCTTCTAGCCTTCTGGCTACAGTCCGAAGCACGTGCTCTCTAGCGCGCCGAGCGAGCGCTGGCGCTACAAACTTTTATCCAAATAGTACATCAACGCCGCCATCGACGCGGAGCCCAATTCAAGCTCCCGGGGGTGGACAGATTCAATATTGTCTTGGGCGGTGTGATGGTAATCAAAGTAACGTTGGCTGTCTCCGCGGTAGCCCATCAGAATGGCCCCTTCGTCGGTGATTTGGCCGACATCTGCGCCCGACCCCCCTTGCGTCCATTCGCGGCAGCCGTATGGAGAGAGCAACGTATTCAGTGCCTCGATGATTTCGGGGTGTTCCTCGTGGAAAAACCCGGGTAGGCTAAAGCCTCGGGGAGCGCCAGAGCCTCCGTCGGATTCGACGCCGGCGAGGTGGGTTCGGCCCGGCTCTAAGCCGGAAGCGGCATAATCGCGCGCGCCTTCTAAGCCGAATTCTTCATTCGCAAACAGGACGATGCGCATGGTGTGGCGGGGCTGATAACCAGCCTGCTTCAAGAGCCACAATGCCTGCATAGAATGTACCACGCCCGCGCCGTCGTCTTGGGCACCTGTACCCAGGTCCCATGAGTCCAAGTGGCCCCCAACCACCATGACCTGGTCGGGGAATTCGCTGCCCCTCCATTCGGCGATGACGTTGGCAGATTGGGCGCGTCCGACTTCGTGGCAACCAAGGGTGTAGTGTACTTGAAGGTTGGGGTTCTTTTTAAGTTCGGCGCTGAGCCAGTTGGCGTCGTTGGTGCTAATGCCGGCTGCGGGGATTTTCGTCACGCCCTCTTCGTAGGCCATGGCGCCGGTATGGGGGAAGTCGTCGTTTCGGTGGGTCAAGCTACGGACCAACACGCCCACCGCTCCATATTTAGCCGCCTCTGAGGCGCCCCCCCAGCGCTGCCAACCGGCCTTGCCGTATGAAGACCCTGTATTGATCAACCAGGGGTCCATGGGCTCGTTGTAAAGGACGATGTTGCCCGCCAAGAGGTGGCCTTTGGCGGCGAGGTCTTCGCGGCCTACAATTTCAATGACTTTCGCGGTCAGCCCTGGGCCCTTGTCGCCGCCGGGTGTGCCCACGGAACCACCCAGTGCGGTCACACGCAAGGGGCGCTTGGTTTTGCCTTGGAGGCATTCGGCGGTTTCCACGCCACGCGCCCAATGCCGCACATCAACGGGCTGGGTAAATACGCGATCAAAGCCTAGGGTGTCAAGCGTTTCGACCGCCCATTTCACGCCTTTGGCATCCCCTTCTGATCCGGCTAAGCGCGGACCCGCTTCCGAACACAGATTGGCCAGCCAGCGGTATCCTTGTTGTTCTCCCAAGGCTTGCTGGTACAACCCTTTGACGAAGGAGGCATCTTCTGCCGTTTGGGCTTGTGCGCCGATGGCCAAGAAGCTTAGGGCGAAAAGAGAAAGCGATTTTTTCATGAACTGGGCGTCTAATGCGAAACGTCGGATGCAAAAAATAGAAGCGAAAAGATACGCTGCATTCGGCCCTTCTTAAGCCGGTGTGCCTACTCCAACATGAGGGCAGCCGAATCCCCACTCACGAGGTACATGAGTAGGCCGGTCAACCATCCGCCGTAGGTGCCCAGCGCATAGCCCAGCACAGCGAGCAATACACCAACCGGCGCCAGCGAGGGGTGGAAAGCGGCGGCGGCTACAGGGGCCGAAGCTGCCCCGCCAATGTTCGCTTTGGAGCCCACCGCGACAAAGAAAAAGGGAGCTTTGATCCAGCGGGCAACACCGAGGAGGATCGCGATATGGAACAGCATCCAGATAGCGCCCACAAGGATGAGGCCCGGTTGCTTGACGGCTTCCATGATGTCCATCTTCATGCCGATGGTGCCCACCAAGATGTAGATGAAGACCGAGCCCCATCGGCTAGCGCCGGCGCCTTCAAGATTTCGGGCCTTCGTGAACGAGAGCAACAAGCCCACAGTTGTGGCGACGACCACAATCCAAAAGAAATCACTGGTCAAGCTAAAGTTCGCCGTGTACGGTGCGTTTTCCGCAAACCAGGGGGCCAGCGTGTCCCCGGCCATGTGCGAAATAGCCACGGCCCCAAAGGCCAAGCCAAGGATCTGCATGACTTCGGGGAAGGTGGGGATGCGGGAGGTTCGGGACAAGAAGTCCTCCATTTCTCCTTGCAGAGCCTTCACGGAGCGGTTGTCTGCCTTGAGCCATCCGTCTACTTGATCGCTTTTCGCCGCACCCAAAAGGATGATGGCCATCCATACTTCGGCGACGACCACATCCACCGTAATCATAGCAGAATACAGCGCGCCCGAGGGTTTGAAAATTTCAAACATCGCCGCTTGGTTGGCGCCTCCTCCAATCCAGGAGCCCGCAATCGTTGACATGCCTCGCCACACCGCATCTGGACCCACGCCGCCGACCAAATCGGGTGCCATGGCCGAAACCGCCAGGATCGCTACCGGCCCGCCAAGGATAATGGAGGCCGTCGCGGTGAAAAACATGATGAGCGCCTTAGGACCCAATCCAAAAACGGCCTTCAAATCAATGCTCAAGGTGAGCAAGACCAGGCTCGCGGGGAGCAGGTAGCGGGACGCAACGAAATAGAGGTGGGTATCCTTGGGGACAATGTGAAAATTCGTGAGCAAGGAGGGCAAAAAGTAGCACAGCAAAAGGGCGGGCACCACCTTGAAAAATCCGGATAACCGGGGATGGATCGAGGCCCAGAAAATACCTCCCAACAGGGACATCAATAGGCCGAATACGACCGCTTCATTGGTGATCCAGGGGGTGATAACGGCTTCTTCCATAGGTTAGGGATTCTTTTTGCGCGGAGGGCGTTTTCGTTTTTTCTTCGGCGCCAAGGTAGGGGTATTCGGGTCGACCGCAGCAGCCGAAGGCGCTTGTTGGGCGGCCACGGACTTAGGGGGCGCAGAGGGAATAGCTTTCGCCTTCTTCTTTCGCTTTTTGTTTTTTTGGGGGGCATCCACAGCAGCCGGCCTACCGGCGGTGGACGACGCGGTCCTATTGACCGAACTCTGCTTCGCCGGGGCAACTCCTGGGCGCACATCCCAGTGCACAAACTGCGGGCGCTCCATCCAGGCAGACAATACTCCACCGAGGCTCACCAAGAATTTGTCTTTGCGGATTTCTTGGATTTCGCCCGCTTGGCGTCCGGCGCCCTGCAGGACTTTCACTTTGTCCCCGACTTTAACGGGGAGGGTCCAAAGTCGCTCAAGTTCTTCGCGGTCGGCCTTTTGCTTGACCGTTTCGGCCCGTTGTTTTTGGACTTCCAGCACTTGATGGCGCTCGGACAGTGTCCGGACAATGCGCTCTTCAATCTCTTTTTTGGCCTTCTGGGTTTTCGCCTTGCTCCAACTGAGGGACCACTGCTCCATGCGCTTGCCCCACATGAGTTGGTCGCTGACCTCCGCATTGTTTTCGGCGGCTTTGCTCAATTTGGTTTCGAGATCCGCAATGTATTTGGCCTGGGTCGTCTTCAGGGTTTCAAGGTCCGCGAGACGATCGCTTATTTGGGTACGTGTGCGGTCGAGCTGGCTTCGTTGTTTTTGAAGACCAACAAGCAGGCGATCAACAGCCAAGGTTTGGGTCGCCAAGGCTTCGCGCGCCGCCTGCATGATGCGCTTGGGAATGCCCACACGCTGGGCTACTTCAAAGGTGTACGAAGAGCCTGGTACACCGAGCTGCAGGACGTATTGCGGAGCAAATGTTTCAACGTCAAAGGCCATGTTGGCATTGCAGCATCCGTCCAATTCCTCCGCCAATGCTTTGATGCTATTGTAATGGGTCGTAAACACCCCGTAAGATCCCGAAGTGTGAATTTCATCCAAGAAAACGGAGGCAAGCGCAGCACCCAAATCGGGATCCGATCCACTACCAAACTCGTCCACCAAACATAGGGTTTGGGTGTCGGCCCAGGCTAGGATTTCCTTCATTTTGGTCAACTTTCCGCTATAAGTAGAAAGCTCGTTTTCCACGCTCTGTGCATCGCCAATGTCCGCCATGATTCGGCCAAACCATGTCATAACCGACTTGGGGTGCGTCGGAATTAAAATGCCGCATTGCAACATGATTTGAAAAAGTCCGACCGTTTTGAGCGCAATGGATTTCCCCCCCGCATTGGGGCCGCTAATCACCACCAAGCGCTGCGTCGGGCGCAAAGCAATGTCCAAGGGTACCACATTGCGCTGTTTGGCCTTTTGAACCCGGCGTAAAACAGGGTTCATCGCTTGGCGTAAATCGATTTCCCCTTCTGAACTAAGACGTGGGAGGCAGGCTCCCTCTTCGCGCGCGAAGCGGGTTTTGGCCAATAAAATATCCAGTTGGGTTAGGCGCTCATCCGTGGCTTTGATTTCGCCACGGTACGGCGCTAAGTCCCGCGTTAACGCCTGGAGGATGCGCCGAATTTCCTTGCGTTCCTCTTCCACCAAGAGTCCGACCTCGGCATTGATTTCCAAGCATTCCGTGGGCTCTAAAAACACTAAGGTGTTCTTGGCGCTGCTGCCGTGGAAAGCCCCGCGGGCTTTGCTTTTGTGCGAGGCGGATACGGCCATAACACGGCGGTCGTTGCTAACGGATTCACGCACGTCGCCCAGCCACCCCTCGGACTCGTAGCGCTTGAGGACTTTATAAAATAGGCGGTCCGCCGCCACACGCTTTTTTCCTAAATCTGTCCGAATTCGGGAAAGCTCGGGAGAGGCATTGCTTTTAACTTGCCCATTGCGCTCTAGGACCCGGTCGATGGCTTGAGGGATTTCGGGGGTAGGCGGAAACGGTTTGAGCATGGCCGCCAACATTGGCGCATCCTCCTCGTAGGTCAACATAAACCGATACCCGTTGGCATAGGATTCGGCCTGGGCCTTAATCGCCATGAACTGCTCGGCGTCAAGCACCGCATTTTGAATGCGCAGCATGGGTAGGGCGTCGTCCACCTCAGCCATGGCCACAGCTGGAAAATAGTGGCCGCGCTCCATGAGCTGCAAAAGTTCATCCGATTGCAAGAGGGCCGGCTCAACCTCACGTTGTATGGGGTTGGGCTCCATCGCCAGCAAGGCTTCGCGGCCTTTACGCGATGCGGCGTGCTGGGCAACATACCCCTTGAGCAAGTGAAAGTCTAGTGACTCTCCGGCTGATTCGGGGTAAAGCATGGATTAGTCGGCCTTTTCGGGGCGCATTTGGGGGAAGAAGAGCACTTCCTGAATGCTGGATTGGTCCGTTAGCAGCATGGTCAAGCGATCCATGCCAATGCCCATCCCTGAAGTAGGGGGCATACCATATTCCAAAGCGCGCAGAAAGTCCTGGTCGATAAACATGGCCTCGTCGTCTCCTTTTTCCGAAAGTGTCAGCTGCTCCTCAAAGCGCGCACGCTGGTCGATCGGGTCGTTGAGTTCACTGTAGGCATTGGCGATTTCCTTGCCGTTGATGAAGAGCTCAAAACGCTCCGTCAAGCGTTCATCGTCACGGTGGCGCTTGCATAGGGGCGACATCTCCACGGGGTAATCCGTGATGAAGGTGGGTTGCACGTAATGGTGTTCACATTTCTCGCCGAAGATTTCGTCGATGAGCTTGCCCGTACCCATTTCAGGGGTCACCTCGAGGCCAAGCGACTTGGCGGAAGCGCGAATGTCGTCTTCTGATTTACCCAGCAAATCCAACCCTGTGTGGGTTTTGATGGCTTCCAAAATGGGCACACGAGCAAACGGCGCCTTCAAGGAAATCGCTTTGCCGCCCACGCTGATGTCTGAAGATCCTGTCACCGCGACCGCGATTTCCTCGAGCATCTTTTCGGTCATGTCCATCATCCAGTGGTAGTCCTTGTAGGCCACGTAGATCTCCATGACGGTGAACTCGGGATTGTGCGTTCGGTCCATGCCTTCGTTGCGGAAGTCCTTGGCAAATTCGTAGACGCCATCAAAGCCACCCACGATCAAACGCTTCAAATACAGCTCATTGGCAATGCGCAAATACAGCGGAATATCCAGGGCGTTGTGGTGCGTGATAAAGGGGCGCGCCGAGGCGCCGCCAGGAATAGGCTGCAAAATAGGGGTCTCCACCTCCAGGTATCCGGCGCGGTTGAAAATGCTGCGCATGGTGCTGAAGACCTTGGTGCGCTTCACAAAAATGTCTTTGACTCCCTCGTTGACAATCAGGTCTACATAGCGTTGGCGGTAGCGCAACTCGGGATCCGTGAATGCGTCATAGGTATTGCCTTCCGCATCTTTTTTCACAACGGGAAGGGGACGAATGCTCTTGCTGAGCACCCACATCTCTTTCGCGTGAACGGAGGTTTCACCTGTCTGAGTAGCAAAAACATGGCCCTTGATGGCAATAAAATCGCCGATGTCCAAATGCTTCTTGAACACATCGTTGTAGAGGGCTTTGTCCTCGTCTGGGCAGATTTCATCGCGGTTGACGTAGATCTGGATACGGCCCGAAGAATCCATAACGCTAGCAAATGACGCTTTGCCCATGATGCGTTTGGTCATGAGTCGTCCTGCCACGCATACCTCAAAACCCTCCGCAGGGTTGGCGGCAAACTGGGCCTTGATTTCTTCCGCCAAATGACTGACGGGTACTTCTGCGGCAGGAAACGGATCCATGCCGGTCGCGCGCAGGGCCTCTAGGGCCTCGCGCCGAAACTGCTCTTGTTCAGATAGCTGTCGCTCCATACTGCAAAGATAGGTCGGTGCTGCGTGGTGGGTTATCTTTGCCCACCCAAAGAAAAACACATGGAAAACCGTCGGGTTCGCGTTCGTTTTGCCCCTAGTCCCACTGGCCCCCTGCACATGGGTGGCGTTCGGACTGCCTTATATAACTACCTGTTTGCCAAGCAAAAAGGGGGTGATTTCTTGCTTCGTGTCGAAGACACGGACCAAACGCGCTTTGTCCCTGGTGCCGAAGCCTACATCGTTGAGGCGCTCAAATGGTGCGGAATTTCACCCGATGAAGGCATCGGTGCAGAAGACAAATTGCCCCACGGCGGCCCACATGCCCCCTACCGCCAAAGCGAGCGAAAGCCCATGTACCGCGCCTATGCGGACCAACTCTTAGCCTCTGGCCACGCCTACTATGCCTTTGACACCCCAGAAGACTTGGAGGCGGTTCGCGAACGTGCCAAACAAGCCGGCAACCCCAACTGGCAGTACAATAGCATCACCCGCACGTCCATGAAGAATTCGCTCACCCTTCCCGAAGAAGAGGTGCAGCGTCGCTTGGACACCGGCGAGGCGTACGTCATCCGGGTCAAAATGCCCCGTAACGAAGAAGTAAAATTTGAAGACCGCATCCGTGGATGGGTAAGCGTCAACACCTTGAATTTGGACGACAAAGTTCTCCTTAAAGGCGACGGAATGCCCACCTACCACCTGGCCAACGTCGTCGATGACCACACCATGGACATCACCCACGTGATCCGTGGCGAAGAATGGTTGCCCTCTGCCCCCTTGCACGTGCTGCTCTACCGCTTTTTTGAGTGGGAACAGCCCGAATTTGCCCACCTCCCCCTCCTCCTTCGCCCTGATGGAAACGGCAAATTGTCCAAGCGCGACGGCGACCGCCTCGGCTTCCCTGTTTTCCCGCTAAACTGGCTCAATGAAGAAACCGGCGAAACGGCCTCCGGCTACCGCGAACGCGGCTTCTACCCCCAAGCCTTTGTGAACATGCTCGCCTTTTTGGGTTGGAACCCCGGGACCAACCAGGAAATTTTCTCCCTCGAGGAGCTCGTAGCGGCTTTCAACCTCGACAAAGTGAACAAGGCAGGTGCCCGCTTTGATTTTGACAAAGCCAAGTGGTTCAACCAACAGCATTTGCGCCTACAGTCTGAAACCGACTTAGTAGCTGCCTACCGCACCGAAGCAGCCGCTCGTGGTCTCACCCTTCCATCTGACACATTCGCCCTAGCGGCCATGCATCTCTTTATGGACCGCGCCGAATTTATTGGCGATACACTCGAGGGCGCCAGCTACCTTTTCGAAGACCCTAGTACCTACGATGAGGTCATGGTCGGAAAGAAATGGACCGTTGATGCCCCGGGTTATGTAACAGACTTGAAAGGCGTTTTTGCCCAAACCGACTACAGCGAAGCGGCTTTGGAAAATGCCTTCAAGGCCTACCTAGCAGTTAAGGGCTATGGATTTGGCCAAGTGGGTCCCGTCCTGCGTTTAGCCATTGCGGGCACCACCCAAGGGCCTTCCATCTTCACCGTCATGCAGTTAATCGGTCAAGAAGCCTCTGAACGCCGTATCGATCAAGCCTTGACTTCTCTTTCGTAAGATGTCCTTGCAGCGCATTGACCTCGAAGCCCAACGCGAGTATGCCTACCACGGCTGCTTGGAAGAAGAGGCTATCATTGGCTCTGAGTACCGAATTGACATGTCGGTCTGGGCGGACTTGTCCGACTCTGCGCTGAGTGACGAGTTGGTGGACACCGTTGACTACGTCGCATTGCGCATCATTGTCAGTGAAGAAATGGCCCAACGTGCCAAATTGCTCGAAACCGTCGCACACCGAATAACGCAGCGAATTTTTCGCGAGCACCCCACTGTAGTCCGCTCGGAAGTCAAGGTTTGCAAACTGAATCCTCCCATTGATGGGGATGTTCACGCAGTGTGTGTGTCCTTTTTGGAAGAAAATCCCTTGTTTACCGGGAAAGCGTTGTAATTTCGCCCCCCAATCAGGTCTCGTGGCCGAGTGGCTAGGCAAGGCTCTGCAAAAGCTTGTACAGCGGTTCGAATCCGCTCGAGACCTCAACATTTCCATAAAGGACGCCATCTGGCGTCCTTTTTTATTTCTGTGTTGGTCCGTCTTGCTTGAAAGGGCTTTCAAGCCTTCAATACGTATTGCCGCGGGGTTGGTCTTTCATTGGAGTACTATCATGGGTACATATTGGGTACATGTTACAAAGTCCTATATGAGACCTCATAAATATTAATTTTTAAGCGGTAAATTCACCATACCAACCAAAAACCAAGCTTACTGATGATTTTACTCCTTTCCCCCCGGGAAGAGGTGCGGACACGTTTCGCTAACCTCCTCAAGGGTAACCACATTGATGTGGCAGCTGTAGCCCATCTTCGTGAGTGGAACCAAGGGTTTCACGTTCAACTTCCTGCACTTATTATGGTCGACGTCTGCGGCGTTCAAGATGGCGGAGAAGGTATTATGGACGAACTCCGCCAACAAGAAATGCTTCAAAATGTGTGTGCGATTATGATCGCCGAACATTGCACGTTGAATCAACGTATTCAATGCCTTCAAAATGGGGCCATCGATTGCATTCCATCAGAAATGGATAGCACGGAATTTGTCCTGAAAATTCGCAACCTCCTGGCCCTTTGCCCTCGCAGTAAATATGCGGTTCCCATGGAGCAGACCGAAAAAGAACGCATTATGGCGACGGTCCAAAAACACATGAAGGAAAACCTTAATGTCGAGATGCTGGCCAAGGAAATGTTTATGAGCCGTTCTTCTCTGCAACGCGCTTGCCTTCGCCACTTCCAAACGGGTCCCAAAGAAATCATCACATCCTACAAAATTCAACACGCCGTGCGCATGATTGAATTTGGTTCGAACAATGTGGCTTCTCTAGCCTATGCCGTAGGGTACACCAATGTGAACAACTTCATTGCGGCGTTTAAGCGTATGATGGGCACTACGCCAAAAGAATTTATGAAGCGTCGCCACGCTGAAAACCAAAAACTTCCAAACGAAGTCCCCTTACTCGTAGCCTAAGGCGCAGCCGATGAGGTTTACCTTTGTGGGAGAATTAATACGATTTTCCCATGACCCACATCGCCTCCGTTTTAGCTGGATTTGGATTTAAAGATCAAAACGCAGGAACTTGGATTGGTTCCCGCGCTTTGAACTCAGACCAGTTTATTTCCAGTTTTTCCCCTGTGGATGGCCAATTGATTGGCTCTGTTTCCGAAACTACAGAGGCCCAATACCACGAAGTCATCGCTGCAGCCCAAGCCGCCCAAGTGCTCTGGCGCGAAGTTCCCGCACCTAAAAGGGGTGAAGCGGTACGTGTTTTTGGTAACAAATTGCGCGAACAAAAAGAGGCCTTAGGTATGCTTGTTTCCTATGAAATGGGTAAATCCTACCAAGAAGGTTTGGGAGAAGTCCAAGAAATGATTGACATCTGCGACTATGCCGTGGGTCTCTCTCGCCAACTGACGGGCTTGACTATTAAGAGTGAACGTCCAGACCATTTCATGATGGAACAGTGGCACCCCGTAGGACTAGTAGGTATTATTTCTGCGTTTAATTTTCCTGTGGCTGTTTGGGCTTGGAACTCCGCCCTTGCGTGGATTTGTGGTGACGCTTGTGTTTGGAAAGCATCCGAAAAAGTCCCCATGTGTGCCTTGGCTTGTCAAAAAATTTGGAATGAAGTTTCGGCCGAACTCCAACTCCCAGAGGGTTTATCCACCATTGTCACGGGTGGACGTGACCTAGGTGTATGGATGGCTGAAGATGGACGTATACCCGTTATTTCAGCGACGGGATCTATTCGAATGGGTAAAGATGTCGCTACGCGGGTTGGAAGCCGTTTAGGCCGGTCAATTTTAGAACTTGGTGGAAACAATGCTATGATCATTACCGATACCGCGGATTTAAAAATGACCGTCACCGCGGCAGTTTTTGGAGCGGTTGGTACCGCAGGTCAACGTTGCACCTCTACGCGTCGCTTAATCATTCATTCATCCATTTACGAGAAGGTCTGCGATGCGATTGTGAACGCCTACAAACAAATCAAAATTGGAAGTCCTCTGGATGCTAAAAACCACATGGGTCCTCTAATTGATACCGATGCCGTAGGAATGTACCTCCAATCTCTGGATGCCGTCGAAAAAGCAGGTGGACGCTTCTTAGTAAAAGGAGGTGCGTTGAAAAATCAAGCTAGTGCCTGCTATGTTAGCCCATCGATCGCAGAAGTGGAAAATCATTGGGACATTGTCCAACATGAAACCTTTGCTCCTTTGTTGTATGTCATGAAATACGAGACACTCGAGGAAGCTATTGCCTTACAAAACGGTGTTCCACAGGGACTTTCCTCTGCCATCATGACTGGCTCCATGCAAGAAGCCCATCGCTTTCTCAGTGCTGGCGGATCTGATTGCGGGATTGCGAACGCTAATATTGGAACCAGTGGAGCTGAAATTGGCGGTGCATTTGGCGGCGAAAAAGAAACAGGTGGGGGCCGTGAAAGTGGATCCGATGCATGGAAAGGGTATATGCGTCGACAGACGAATACACTGAACTATGGTCACAGCCTTCCTTTGGCTCAAGGTATTGAATTCAACATATAAACATTAAACTCTTTTTTCTTTAGATAGAAGAATAGTTATAGTAGTAGTCGGTTGATAAGGTGTAGAAGAAGTATGGAATAATTTGTTTGGTTCAGTTATGAGTACTTATTCACAGAATATGAACCAGGTTGTTTTTCTTAAACACTTGAAAACCCTTGAAATACTTTTTAATATTCACATTGAGCCGAGTGTATTGAATAGACCATTTCGTGGAAAACTCTCCTCGTTCTACTTTGTCAGTAAACGAGGGTATGATGTCCATAACATGGTGAATGAATCCTTAGCCGCTTAGAATAATAATCCAGCAATGAACAACAAAGCATCGTAATAAACAGGTTATGAACAAGATCTCCACGGTATCTATTGGCAACGATCACGCAGGTCCTGAGTTAAAGGCGAAAATATCAGAATACCTTGAAAATCAAGGTATTAATATTATTAATCATGGTTGCGATACATCGGATTCCGTGGATTATCCCGATTTTGCTCATGCTGTCGCGGGGGATGTCGTCCAAGGACGTGCGGACCGAGGTATTGTCATCTGTGGAAGTGGAAATGGAATCAATATGAGCGTGAACAAACATTCAGCTGTACGCTCTGCGTTATGTTGGAATCGAGAGATTGCAGCGTTAGCTGTTCAGCACAATGATGCGAATGTTATCGCCCTCCCGGCACGGTTTATTTCAACTGAAGAGGCCTTAGCTTGTGTGGCAGCATTTATCCACGAACGTTTTGAAGGAGGACGCCATCAGCGACGGGTCGATAAAATTCCTGGATGCTAGTATGGCGACTCCAGAGAGTTTCCCGCTCCCTTGGTTGTTTCATGAGTCACAAATCATGGAGTGGCTTAAGTATGTGACGGAGGAAGAAGGAAAAGTTTGGGGATCTCTCCATATTGCGTACTACAGTGATGAAGGCTTACTGGAAGTCAATCAAACTTATCTGCAGCACGATTATTACACGGACATCATCACCTTTGATCGTTGCCGCGGAAATCGGATTCATGGGGACTTAGCCATCAGTGTAGAGCGTATCAACGATCATGCACGAGAATTAGGTGTACCTGTGGGTCACGAAGCGGCGAGGGTGCATGTTCATGGATTTTTGCATTTGTGTGGTTATGGCGATGCAAGTGATGCAGAGAAAAATATCATGCGCCAGCTGGAAGAAAAATACATAGCCGAAGCAGGGCGCTTTGGAATGACTTGGTAGAATGTTTCACGTGGAACAATGACATACGATGTAATAGTAGTTGGAGCGGGACATGCGGGCTGTGAAGCGGCATGTGCGGCGGCACGCATGGGATCCAAAACTCTTTTGGTGACCATGAATATGCAGACTATTGGCCAAATGAGCTGCAACCCCGCTATGGGAGGTGTGGCAAAGGGCCAAATTGTACGTGAAATCGATGCGTTAGGGGGTTTTAGTGGAATGATCAGCGATACCACAGCTATACAGTTTCGTATGCTTAATCGTTCTAAGGGACCGGCTATGTGGAGCCCGCGGGTTCAGTCGGATCGTTGGCGTTTTGCGGAAACTTGGCGCCTGACGTTGGAACAAATGGAAAATCTTCACTTTGTTCAAAGTACGGCCAATGAGGTATTGACGGATAGCCACGGAGTGACCGGGGTAGTGCTTCAAAATGGTAACCGTGTACTGGGACGTTCAGTCGTTTTAACCAGTGGAACTTTTTTGAATGGCGTCATGCACATTGGCGAAAAACAAATGGCAGGTGGACGCTCCTCCGAAGGGAGCGCCAAGGGCATCACAGAATGCTTACAAGGTATGGGATTCGACTCGGGCCGGATGAAAACCGGAACGCCTCCGCGATTGGATGGACGAAGTTTAGACTACCGCCAATTTGAAGAACAAAAAGGCGACGAAAAACCCGGAAAATTCTCCTACACCCCAACCAAGGCTTTAACGAAACAACGCTCTTGTTGGATTGCCCACACTAGCGAGGAAGTGCATGATACTCTACGTGCATCGTTTGATCGCAGTCCCCTATTTAACGGGGCGATCCAATCATCGGGACCTCGGTATTGCCCGAGTATTGAGGATAAGATCAATCGCTTTGCGGACAAAACGAGCCACCAAATGTTCATAGAACCGGAAGGATGGGACACGGTGGAGGTATATATCAATGGATTTAGCACCTCTCTTCCTGAAGAAGTGCAGCATGATGCTTTGCGAAAGGTCCCAGGATTCGAGGATGCACGATTTTTCCGGCCGGGATATGCGGTCGAATACGACTACTTTCCCCCTACTCAATTGACGCATAGTTTAGAAACCAAAATCGTTCCGAGACTCTTCTTTGCGGGCCAAATCAATGGCACAACAGGTTATGAAGAGGCCGCGTGTCAGGGCTTGATGGCGGGCATAAACGCGCACTTGGCGGTAAATGGAAAGGAAGCCTTTACGTTAGATCGTAGCCAAGCATATATGGGTGTTTTAATCGACGACCTTATCACGAAAGGCACGGAAGAACCGTATCGGATGTTCACGAGCCGTGCAGAATTTCGACTTACCCTCCGCCAGGACAATGCAGACCGTCGTTTGACCGCGCTCGGTCGACAGCTTGGATTGATCCAGGACGCCCAGTGGGCGCGCTTTGAGAAAAAAATGGCCGACATTGATTCGGCCGAATCTTGGCTCGCCGCCCAGAGTGTGGATCCAAAAGACGCCAATGCCTATTTAGAGCGGATGGAGACAGCCGCCCTGAAGCAGCGTGGTCCTCTGGCTCAATTAGTGAGTCGGCCTCAGTTGCAGTTAGAGGGAATTTTAGAATATGTGGCGCAACAGGTGCCAGAGCATACTGAAGAAGTCTGGGAGCAGGTGGAAATAGGATTGAAATATTCCGGATACATCGAAAAGGAACTAGAGCAAGTGGCAAAACTCAAGCGTCTAGAAAACTTGCGTATTCCGTCGGGTTTTTCCTTTGATACGATTACCGCCTTAAGTATGGAAAGTCGCCAGAAACTACAGCGTATTCAGCCGGATACATTAGGGCAAGCGAGTCGAATTTCGGGTGTTTCCCCCGCAGATATTCAAATATTAATGGTTCATTTGGGGCGTTAAGCCCACCTATGTTTCACGTGGAACACTTAGAATACATCCCCACCTGTCCTCTTTGTCAATCAAAGGAGTCGACGCCTTCGGTTACGGTTCGAGATCACATGGTCAGCCAAGAGGACTTTACGATTGTTGCCTGTTCGTCCTGTGGCTTCTTGCGAACTACCCCGCGCCCATCATCTGAAAGCATTGGACGCTATTATGATTCACCGGCATATAAAAGCCACAATGAAGCGGGCCAGGGTCTCTTCGATATGCTCTATCATTTTCTTCGGGGATATGCGGCGCGAAAAAAGGTCCAATTTCTCCATCATCAAGTGCCTCAAAAATCAAAAATTCGCGTCCTCCTGGACGTTGGATGCGGAATAGGCGTTTTTTTGGAGGAAGCGAAAAAGCAAAATTGGAACGTTTTTGGGGTAGAAATCAGTGAAAATGCACGAAAACAAGCCGAAAAACGCATAAATCAACCTGTTTTTGAAAAATTGGAAGACCTCCCGAATGACCAAAAATTTGACGGAATTTCGCTTTTTCACGTGCTAGAGCATCTGCCAGACCCCGTGGGAACGATGCATGCGTTGTATGAGAAGGCACTACCCGGATCGGCACTAATTCTTGCGTTGCCAAACCCGAACTCTTGGGACGCGAAGCATTACGGTGCCCATTGGGCTGCATGGGATGTGCCCATTCATTTTTGGCATTTTACGAAATCCGATGTGCAGCGCTTGGCTCAACATACCGGTTGGACGCTTGAAACGATTCGTCCAATGCGCCTGGATGCCTATTATGTAGGCTTATTGAGTGAGTCCTTTCTCCACGGCAAAAAGCGCTGGATGGCGGCCATATGGAAGGGTCTTCGGAGCAATATGCTGGGAGGGAGAGAGAACACCTCCAGCTTGATGTACGTGCTCAGAAAGCCTTCATAAGCTGAAGGCTCGCGTCGAAGAAAACGAGGCGCGCGTTGACATTTCGACCGACATCCTTGAATGCATCGTCTAGGGTTTGGTGCATGAAAGCGACCTTTCGCGCATCCATAAGTTTAGCAAAGCCGTCGGCGTTAAAGGGCACCTCAGGAAACCAATCGAGGGCAAAGCCACGCAAGGCTTGATGGCGCTTGCGCTCTAGTTGGGACAATAATCCACCCGCAAAGACTAGGAAATCGCGTTGCTGCTCGCGGTTCCAGCTGCCCACCCCGTCAACCCAGTGTTGCAATCCAGGAAGGTCCTTTTTGAAAGCCAGGCGAAGCCATTCAACAAAGTGTTCGGCGAGTGGAATGAGGCGTTCGCGGTTTTCGAGGAAATCAAGCGCCACGCCGGGTTCCCCACCGCTCAGTGCAGAAAGAACCTTGGCCTGGTTGGGGTCCATGCGGCGGGTGTCAATGAGCCATCTTTCCACTTCAGCACGCCCCCATGGAGGCAGATACAGTGTTTGGCAGCGGCTTCGAATGGTGCCAAGAATCCCGTCTTCCTCATGGCTCACTAGAAGGATGACCGTTTTGGGTTCCGGTTCCTCAAGCGTCTTAAGTAGCTTATTGGCCGCAGACTCATGCATACGCTCGGGAAGCCAAATCACTAAAATCTTATAGCCCCCACTGTGGGAGGTCAAGCTAAGCAGATCGCCCATGCGCTTGGCTTCCTTCACCGAAATTTGGACCACCTTTTGGGCTCCATCAAGGGCTTCAATCCAATTGCGAACAAGGGGAAACTTATTGAATTTTAGGAAGTTACGAAATTCACCTATCCATGAATCGGATGTTCCAGATCCGCTGGCACTCGCCACGACTGGAAAGATGTAGTGCACATCAGGGTGGGCCATTTGCTGATGTTGGATGCACCCATCGCATGCCCCACAGCCTCCCTGGGTACAGACCAAGGATTGAACATAGCGTTGAACCGCCGGCCAGGCCAACCCACCATTTTGGCTGATGAGCAATTGGGCGTGGGGAATGTGCCCAGAACCCGCATGGCGGATCCATTCGCTGGCAGGATGGTTCTCGGGAAAAGCAAAAATTTCGGGCACAAAGCGAAGGTAGAAACCTACCTTTGATGTCCCATACTTTTCCCATGAAAACAATCGAGAATTTATCCCTATCCGGCCAGCGCGCGCTGGTTCGTGTCGATTTTAATGTGCCCTTGACTGAAGAGGGCCAAGTGGCCAATGATAAGCGCATTTTGGCCACCTTGCCGACGATCACCTATCTGGCCGACCATGGGGCCAAAGTGATTCTCCTTTCCCACTTGGGCCGCCCCAAAGCCGCCCCTGATGCCAAGTATAGCTTACGCCCAGTGGCGGAGGCCCTCGCGGTGCGCCTCGGTCGGCCCGTTGGTTTTTGTGAAGAGGCAGTGGGCCCCAAAGCGGAGGCGGCCGTCTCAGCCTTGGAGTCAGGGGATATTCTACTTTTGGAAAACGTGCGTTTTTATCCGGGAGAGGAACGGGGCGATGCGGATTTCGCGGCGCAACTCGCGAAGCATGGGGATTGCTATGTCAATGACGCCTTCGGCACCGCCCATCGGGCTCATTCAAGTACCACCATTGTTGCCCAGCACTTCCCTGGAAAATGTGCCTTTGGCTATGTTATGGCGGCCGAAATTGAGAACGTCAACCGTGTTTTGCAAAGCAGCGAACGCCCCGCGCTCGCCATTGTCGGCGGCTCCAAGGTTTCAAGCAAGATCGACATCCTTCAACGCCTCATGGACCGAGTGGACCACATCATCATTGGTGGAGGCATGAGTTTCACCTTCATTAAGGCCCAAGGGGGGGAAGTTGGGCAGAGCATTTGCGAGCTGGACCACCTTCAAACGGCCCGCGAGATTATGTCTTTGGCCGAACAAAAAGGGGTCACGTTGCACCTTCCAAGCGATGTGTTGGCGGCTGACGACTTTTCACCGACGGCGAACACCCAAATCTGTTCCATTTTTGACATTCCCGCCGCATGGCAGGGATTGGACGCCGGGCCGGAATCGATAAAAGCCTTCATCGAGGTTGTTCAAAAGGCGAAAACCCTCTTGTGGAACGGCCCCCTAGGTGTGTTTGAAATGGAAGCCTTTGCTGGCGGAACCCGAGAAGTTGGCGAAGCGATTGCCGAAGCAACGGAGCGCGGACTTTTCAGCTTGGTGGGCGGAGGCGACTCCGTGTCTGCGGTGGAACAATTTGGACTCTCAGATCGAATGAGTTACATCTCTACCGGAGGCGGAGCAATGCTCGAATACTTAGAGGGAAAAACGCTTCCGGGAATACAGGCTATTTTGGACTTTGCCTAATCCGTGGATATCGTCGGGAGATTAGGTCTGGAGATAGTTCTGCCCCAAATCGAGCAGCATGCTTCCGGCCGAAACTAAGGTGTGGTACACCCAAGACTCACCCGTCCATGGGCTGGAAATGTGAAACTTGGGAACGATGACCTGGAGGTAAAAGGCAAGGAGCAACGCGGAAAAAACCACGCCCTTTGCGAGTCCCGACAGCCCCCCAGCCAAGCGGTTAATCCAACCAAGCCAAACAAGCTTTAGAACTTTTGTCAAGGCCTTACCTAAAAGAACGACCACGAGGTAAGCAGCGAGGAATACGGCAAATTTGGCGACGAGAAGAGCGCTTTGATCACTGAGCTCTAAGGCGTTTGCCAGCCATGCAGCGGCCGGGTCGGCATAGGATTGCACCGCCCAGTACCCCAAAGCCAACCCCAATAGCCCAGACCATTCATTGACAAAGCCACGCCAAACCCCACGTCCCACGAAGAACGCGACCAACGCCAAACAGGAAATGTCCACTACATTCACAACACACTAAAGGTAGGATGAGCGATCCATTGAAAGACAAATGGGAACGAGTTGTTGAACTCTTTACCGCCCGATTTTCGCCCGGGGACCCGATGGACCTCGACGGCATCTTGTTTGCCATTGGCTTGCAAGAACTACAAATGCCCCACCAACACTTGCGCAAAGACCACAAAGTGGACGTCTTCCACATCGGCATATGCCGCCTGCTGGAGCCCTATGGGTATTACAAATTTGTCGGCCGCGATGAGGAGGGGTGGCCCCATTTTGAGGTGCTCGAAGCCCTGCCCAACTTACCTGGAGGACACCAAACGCGCCTTATGCGGGAAGCGGTGGTGCACTACTGTGAGGGCCAAGGTTGGATTTAATCTAGGGACACTCTCTGGATTGGGCCACGAAAAACGCCCTCCGAAGAGGGCGTGAATAAAAGAAGTTAACTGGGCGTATTAGCAGCCGGCTGTTCCGTTTGAATACGGCAGCACAACAATTTTCATCACCACGGTGCTGTCTGCTTCCAGCTTGATGTAGCCGCAGCCGAATACCACCGGCGGGTTGTCGCCTTTTTGGGCCGTAACCTGCAAGACAGCAGGCATATGGTATTCAAACACATCGTCGCCCGAGTCATTGCGCATGATTCCGTCAATCCCTGTATGGCCTTGAAAGTCCGGGATGGCATTCACCACGGGAGCGGTGGCGCGTACGTAGGCATTTTGGATGGGTGTGCCGTTTTCGTCAAGGACTTCCACCGAGAAGCGATAGACGGGCGCATCTTTTTTGGTGCAGGCCGTCATGCCAAGCATTGCGACAAGCAGGGAGAGGAGCAATCGTTTCATTGGGGGCATCCGTTATTTAAGTCGCCAAAAGGCTTCATGAAGACAATGATTTCGGCGACAGAGCCTTTGGTCACATGCACATAGCTGCATCCGCGCCAACCTCCTTTGGCCGCTTCTACGTCCAAAAAGGCCTCGCCATCAAATTTGAAAGAGGGCTCACACCAGCCATCCACGCCCGAGTAACGCCAATAAGCGCCTTGGGTATTGGGGTCGGTGAATAGCGTGTTCGATCCCGGCGCAAACATGCGCACGAGCGCATTTTGAATGGGAATAGAGTCCTGGTTCATGACGCGCACGCGTACTTGAGAACGCGTATCTTCCTCCTCACAACTGGTGCTCAGTCCGAGGAATGCGAAGAAAATTAGACTCCAAACGAGTGTTTTGTTGAGCTTCATCCGGGTTTGCAATAGTTTTGCGCTCTGCGCTGAGCAAATATAAACGATTCCTTTCCCATGCTGGAAACCATTGAAAAACACATTCGTACGATTGAGCAAACGACGCTTTCTACCCCAGAAGCGGCGGAAGAGTTTCGTATCCAATACTTAGGCAAGAAGGGAATTTTAACTGCATTGTTTGGTGAGTTCAAGACGGTTCCCAACGAAGAAAAAAAGGCGGTAGGCCAAGCGCTCAACGCGCTGAAAACCGCGGCAGAAGCGGCTTTGGCCTCTGTACAAACCGCGTCGCCGACCAAAAAGAAGGGGCCTTCCGAAGACTACAGCCGCCCGGGGTATAGCATCCTTCCAGGCGCCCACCACCCCATCTCCATAGTCCGAAATGAAATCGTATCCATCTTCGAACGCATGGGCTTTGCGGTGGCTCAAGGCCCCGAAATGGAGGACGATTGGCACAACTTTTCGGCGCTCAACTTCCCTCCAGAGCACCCAGCACGGGACATGCAGGACACCTTTTTCTTAGCAAAAGATCCCGATTGGGCGCTCCGAACGCACACCTCCAGCGTTCAGGTGCGTACGATGGAGACCCAAAAGCCCCCCATTCGCATCATCGCGCCTGGCCGCGTATTCCGAAACGAAGCCATTTCGAGCCGTTCCCACTGCGTCTTTCATCAGGTGGAGGGCTTGTATATTGATCAGAATGTCTCTTTTGCGGACCTCAAACAAACCTTGCTTGAATTTGCCCGAGCCTTCTTTGGCGAAAAGACCGAAATCCGCTTGCGCCCCAGCTATTTCCCCTTCACGGAGCCCTCGGCCGAAATGGATATTTGGTGGGGCCTAGAAAATGAAGTGGACCATCGCATGACTAAAGGAACCGGCTGGCTCGAAATTATGGGATGCGGCATGGTAGACCCTGCGGTGTTATCATCCTGCGGCATTGACCCAAGCACCTACAGCGGATACGCCTTTGGCATGGGCATCGAGCGCATTGCCATGCAGCGCTTCCAAATCCCCGACATACGCGCTTTCTACGAGAACGACTTGCGCTTTCTAAGGAATTTTACCGGCGCGCTGTAAAAGACGCTTAAAACGCAAAAAAGGGGGCTCTAACAGCCCCCTTTGTGTTGTGTGCCCAGTCAAATTCGACCGAACCCTGCGCTTATTCACCCACGCGCTTGATGCGCATCGTGTTGGTGGTACCCTTCTTTAGGATGGGCATGCTGGCCAGTTGGATGATGAAGTCACCATCTTCCACAAGCCCATCGTTGCGCAGCTGCGTGGTGATGTCCATCATCGTTTGGTCTGTGGACTCCAAGCCGTCGTAGTAGTATCCGCAAACGCCCCAGTACAAGCTCACTTTATTCAAAATGGCGCGGTTGGACGTGAAGGCGTAGATGTTGCTTTTGGGGCGGAAGGAGGAAATCAATTGGGCGGAATATCCTGAGAAGGTCATCGTGCAAATAGCCTTTGCTTCCACAAGGTTCGCCATTTTGGCGGCCTGAAAACAAATCGCATTATTGACAAAGCGGTCATCTCCCTTCTTGGGCTTGCGCTCTTTGATGTGGTTAACTCCAGAGGTTTCGGCGGCAGCGACAATCTTCGCCATTGCGGTCACCACTTCAACCGGATATTGCCCCACAGAGGTTTCGCCGGAAAGCATCACGGCGTCGGCACCATCTAATACGGCATTGGCGACGTCGTTGACTTCGGCGCGGCTAGGCGTCATGCTGTCAATCATGCTTTCCATCATCTGGGTCGCAACGATGACGGGCTTCGCGCGCTCTACGGCCTTGGCGACAATCATCTTCTGAATCAACGGAACGCTTTCCATGGGAACTTCAACCCCTAGGTCGCCGCGCGCAACCATGACCCCATCGGTGGCGTCGAGAATGCGCTCGATGTCGGAAACCGCTTCGGGCTTTTCAATCTTGGCAATGATGCCAGCGTTGGAGCCATTTTTATCCAAGATGGTGCGAAGCTCCTTGATGTCTTGGGCATTGCGGACGAAGCTGAGGCCTATCCAGTCTACATTCTCATCCATGGCGACGTCCAGGTCAGCCAAGTCTTTTTCGGTCAAGCAGGGTAAAGAAACCCGGGTATTGGGCAGGTTGACGCCCTTCTTGGACTTCAAGGGGCCTCCTTGAACGACCTCGGTGACGACTTCATCTTGGCGGTTGGTGGACAGGACGCGCATCATCAACTTTCCGTCGTCCAGCAGGATGGTCTCGCCGGGGTTGACATCTTTCGGAAACTGGGCATAGGTCATGTAGACGCGCTCCTTGGTGCCGTCACACTTCTCGTTCGTGAAGACAACACGGTCTCCAGGCTCGACGACAGCCCCTTCTTCTACCACGCCAACGCGCAGTTTAGGGCCTTGTAAATCAGCCAATATCGCGGCATGCAATCCGGTTCGTTCGAGAATTTCTCGGATGGTGCGGATGGTTCCGCGGTGTTGTTCGTGGCTTCCGTGGGAAAAATTGACCCGGAATACATTGACGCCAGCGCGCAACATCGCCTCTAAGACCGAAGGCTCAGAAGAGGCGGGACCCAGGGTGGCCACAATTTTGGTTCGTTTCATAGCGGTATTCGCTTTATAAGGTGTTCAGCGGTTCTAAGAGAAAGTGATCTCGAACGCGAAGGGTAGACCAAGGGAGGATGTTTTGGCCCACCACACCAGGAATCTGTGCGATTTGCCGTTGCAAAATTACCATTTCCGCGGGAGATAGCGGTGGATCAAGGATGAGAACGGCGTGAATCCGGGCGGGTTTCTGCACTAGGGGCCGTTTGGGCGCGTCAGAATCCTCGGCGGAAAACAAATCCTGGGAAGCGGGAGCGTGGCCGGACAGCCAGGCCGATTCTTCGGGGATGTTCCAGAAGAGCGCCTGCTCTTGTGCGCCAAGATGACCACGGTACAAGGCGTGCGTGGTGCGCAAGGGAGTCTGCACACAGCGGTGGTCTTCGACTCGGCCCAAGGCCCACCGAAGGTGGTGGTTGAGTTGGAAAACGAGGGACGTATCACTCAGCGCGGAGCTGAGCCCTAAGAGACTGGGGGGAGTCCCCTCATCGACGTCGTCGAGGACGAGACGGCTCACGGCGTCCGAGATTTAGGGTTTTGCAAGCAGCCCGTGAGGCCGCTTCTTCGGCGGCTTTTTTGGATTGGCCCGCACCTTCGCCCTTTAATTCCCCATCAATTTTGATGCTCATGGTAAAGCGCTTGCGGTGCTCGGCACCATTCTCATCGAGCACTTCGAATTCAAAGGTTTTCTTTTGGCGCTGAACCCACTCAATCAAAAGGCTCTTGTAGGAAATCACTTCTTTTTCGACGCGGTCGAAGTTGACGTGGGCGTCCAGCAAATGCTTGTGAACAAAGATCTTGGTGTCGTTCCAACCCCGGTCTACGTAGACGGCGCCCACCAAGGCTTCGAGGGTATTTCCAGGAACGGATGTCGTGCCGGCACGGCGGCCCCGAGCAGATTGCTGCATCCAATCGGGAATGCCCATTTTCACAGCAATGCGGTTGAGGGCTTTACGAGAGACCACTTTGGAGCGCATGCTGGTCAAGTAGCCCTCGTCGCCTTTGGGGTATTTCTCGTAGAGGTATTCCGCCATTAAAACGCCGAGGACCGCATCCCCCAAATATTCCAAGCGCTCATAGCGCATGTTGGCGCTCTTTTGGCTGGGGTCATCGACCACCTTGCGACGAAAAGCGGCGAGATAAATATTGGGATCGTAGGCCCGAAGACCCGTCATTTCTCGAATGGCCGCAAGCAATTCTTTGGATTCGGGAGGAACCGGCTTAAAGTAGGAAAGGAGTGCGCGAAGCATAGATCAATTCACCTTCTTGAACACAACCGATGCGTTGTGGCCTCCAAACCCAAAGGTGTTGGAAAGAGCCGCACGCACGACGCGTTTCTGCGGGGTGTTGAAGGTGAAATTCAGTTTTCCGTCCAGTTCGGGATCGTCCGTAAAGTGGTTGATCGTCGGAGGCACGATGTCGTGAACGACGCTCAAACAGGCCACGAGGGCTTCGGCGGCACCTGCGGCTCCAAGAAGGTGGCCCGTCATGGACTTGGTGGAGCTGATATTCAGTTTGTATGCGTGCTCACCAAAGACGCCCTGAATGGCTTTGGTTTCGGCAATATCGCCAAGAGGGGTTGACGTGCCGTGCACGTTGACATAGTCCACATCTTCGGGTTTCATGCCAGCATCTTCGAGGCAATTGCGCATCACATTGAGGGCGCCCAGACCTTCTGGGTGAGGCGCAGTCAAGTGGTGCGCATCGGCGGACAAGCCTCCGCCAGCAAGCTCGGCGTAGATTTTTGCTCCGCGCGCGACAGCATGGTCGTAGGACTCGAGCACCATGCAGGCGGCTCCTTCTCCCATGACAAAACCGTCGCGGTCTTTGTCAAAGGGGCGCGAGGCCGTTGTAGGATCGTCGTTTCGGGTCGACAGGGCATGCATGGCATTAAATCCACCAATGCCACCTGGGCCAATCGCCGCTTCCGAACCACCACAAACCAGGACATCGGCTTTGCCGAGGCGAAGCAACATCAAGGCATCAATGATGGCGTTGGTGGAGGAGGCGCAAGCCGAAACGGTCGTGTAGTTCGGGCCACGGAACCCGTATTTCATGGAGACATGACCGCCGCAGATGTCGGCAATCATTTTAGGGATGAAGAAGGGGTTAAATCGGGGCGTCCCCTCGCCTTGAACATAGTTCGTGGCCTCTTCAAAGAAGGTGTCAATACCGCCAATGCCCGAACCCCAAATGACTCCAATGCGGTCTTTGGAGGTGTCGGTGTCGACAATGCCGGAATCTTGAATGGCCTCATCGGCCGCGATCAAACCGAGGTGCGTGCAGCGGTCCATTCGGCGCATTTCCTTGCGGTCGATAAAGTCCTCAACTTGGAGGTTTTTAATCTCGCAGGCAAATTGCGTTTTGAACTTGGACGTATCAAAATGAGTAATGGGAGCGGCACCGCTCTTTCCTTTGAGCAGGCCGTCCCAAAATTCTTTGGCGTTGTTACCAATTGGAGTTAAGGCTCCAATACCGGTAACGACTACGCGCTTCAGTTCCATCCCAGAGGATGATTAGGCTTTTGCGGCTTCGATGTACGAAACAGCCTGACCCACCGTAGCAATATTCTCGGCTTGGTCGTCTGGAATTTGGATATCGAATTCCTTTTCGAATTCCATGATCAATTCTACAGTGTCCAGAGAGTCAGCACCCAAATCGTTGGTGAAAGATGCTTCGGTGGTGACTTCGGCTTCAGAAACGCCGAGCTTGTCGACGATAATGGCCTTAACGCGGGATGCGATATCCGACATAACAGTGAGTTTAGATTGGTTGAATCGGTGCAAAGAAACGCCATACCGGCATTTAGTACAATACATTTCGTGCAGGGCCGGTCGGATTTACCCCCATGAACTACCTTTGTGTCCATGACCTCGGAGCCCGCTCAACCCCTGATTTCATTGGCTGTTTTGGCCTCCGGAAGCGGCAGCAATGCGGCGGCAATAGTCGAATATTTTCACGCGCACAAATTTTGCCGCATTGAAGGAATTTGGACAAATACGCCGAAAGCGGGCGTTTTGAGCCGCGATTTAACCGTGCCGGTACACGTATTTAACCCGGACGTGGACGACGAAACCTTGGTTGCCCATTGGGGGGAGTGTGGAATTTCGGCGATTCTCTGCGCGGGCTACCTAAAAAAGATTCCTTTGCGCTGGATTCAAGCCTTTCCAGGCCGAATCTGGAATGTGCACCCCGCACTGTTGCCCAAATTCGGCGGACCGGGGATGTATGGTCTGCATATCCACCGGGCCGTATTGGCCGCCGGCGAGACGGAATCCGGCCTCACTATCCATGAGGTTACGGAGCACTATGACGAAGGGCCGGCGCTCTTCCAGTGCCGTGTTCCCGTGTTCCCTAGCGAAGCACCCGAGGCGTTGCAAGCCCGCATCTTGCGGGCTGAACACTGGGCTTTTCCGCGCGTGGTGGAAGCCATTTTAATGAACCGCCCCTTACCCCATCCCGACCAATGCCCCGCGTAGAACTGTATACAGACGGCGCCGCAAAGGGCAATCCTGGCCCCGGAGGCTATGGGGCCATCCTGCGCCACGGGTCCAACGAAAAAGAACTGTCCGGTGGCTTCTACCACACGACCAATAACCGCATGGAGCTCTTAGCGGTGATCGTGGGACTGGAGGCGCTCAAAGTGCCAGGATGTGAGGTCACCGTCGTTTCGGACAGCAAATACGTTGTCGATGCCTTTCTGAAGAATTGGATTGGCGGATGGAAACGGCGAGGGTGGGCAAAAGTCAAAAACCCCGACCTGTGGAAGCGGCTATTGCGCGCCATGGAACCTCACCAGGTACAGTTCACATGGATCAAGGGCCACAACGACCATCCTGAAAATGAGCGTTGCGATCGATTGGCCGTGGCGGCGTCCCTGGCCCCCACAGAACAAGACTTCGGCTATGCCCCCGATGACGGAAAATTAGGCCTTTAATGGGGCCAGAAGGGCCTCGGCAATTTTTCGGTCGTTCGTCAAGCGCGGCACCTTATTCTGTCCCCCGAGCTTTCCCTCGGACTTCATGAAACGGATAAAGGACTCAGGCCCTAAACTGCGCAGCACGCAAGGACGCAGAATGCTTCCCACAATCAAATCATCGTAGTAGACATTCTTCGTGCGCATGCCCGTGTCCAATGTGGCCGCAAAGGCGGCTAAATCTTTTGGAAGCTCATCAAACTCCACGAGCCATTCGTGGTAGGGCAAGCCACCTTCGCTGGGGTTGACGTTAGGGGCTACGGTGAATTCACGTACCAAACCGCCGTGCTGGATGAGCGCTTGGTCCATAGCATATTCCACCTCGGAGCCGATGACATGTTCGCCAAAGGCGGAGATAAAGTGCTTGATTCGGCCCGTGACCCGAATCCGGTACGGGGCCTTCGACACAAACTGCACCGTGTCGCCAATGCTATAGCCCCAGAGGCCCGCGTTGGTGTTCAAAATCAGGGCATAGTTTACGCCCAGCTCGACTTCGCCAATGCTTAAGCGCGGGGGATTTTCCTCAAAGAACTGGTCGGCGGGCACAAATTCGTAGAACATTTCATTGTTCAAAAGCAGCAATAAGTCGGGGCTGTCCGCCTGGTCCTGGTAGGCAAAAAAGCCCTCGGAGGCCGGATACGTTTCCAGGATAGGAACATTTTTCCCAAAAAGTTCGATCAACCGTGCCCGGTAGGGCTCTAAGGCCACCCCCCCCGTCACAAAGAGGTCAAAATTCGGGAAGATCTCTGCGATGGTTTTCTTGCCCGTCTTGTCCATTAGGCGCTCAAAGTACATCTGCACCCAAGGCGGGATGCCGCTGATGACGGTCATATCTGCGTTGTAGGTTTCCTCGGCGATGGCTTGCACTTTGGTTTCCCAGTCTTCGATGCAGTTGGTTTCCCATGAGGGCATGCGGTTCTTTAATAAGTAGCTGGGCACGAAGTGCGCGGTGATACCAGACAATCGGCCCAAGGCGACACCTTTTTTGTCTTCCAACTCAGGACTACCCTGAAGGAAGATCATTTTGCCGTTCAAGAAGCCGGTCCTTCCGGTGTTCCGAATGTGCGCAAACAGCGCGTTGCGAGCGGATTTAATGTGGTAAGGAACGGACTCCTTCGTCAATGGGATGTACTTGGCGCCCGAGGTAGTGCCGCTGGTTTTCGCATAGTATAAGGGCCGGCCGGGCCAAAGGACATCGGATTCGCCGTCCACCACGCGGTCCACATAGGAACGCAGGCCTTCGTAGTCACGAAGCGGCACGCGGGCTTTGAAATCGGCATACGAGCGAATCTCTGCAAAGCCATGGTCCTGGCCAAAGGCGGTATCCTTCGCCGCCTGCAGCAAGCGGTGAAGAACGGCGTCTTGTGTTTCTACCGGCTTGGAGGCCCATTTTTGGGTTTCGCGCTCAGCGAGGGCGGCCCAAATACGGGCGCCAATCTCTTTCAATGTGGCCATATGCTCTTTAAAGTCCTAAAAGCTTTTCAAGGTTGAGGGACTCTCCTCCCAACCAATATTGTACCGTGGCAAAGGCGGCTTCGCCCTCGGGCGCTTCGCCCAATGTTCCCAGCGCATCGCCTTGCTTGAGGTAGTCCCCAGCGCGCTTGGTCGTTTTACCCAGGTTGCCGTAGCGGCCCACGCCGCCGCCCGCATGTTGCACCAGCACCACAAAACCCAGGGACGGCGTACCCTCTACGGATATGACCGTACCGTCTTTCATGGAGAGGACTTCGTCTCCCTCCACGCCCCCAAGGGCAATGCCAAACTCGCGACGGCCCATCCGTTGCCGAGCCAAAACGTCACCCGCAAGGGGGCGCATCAAGTCCTTGTCGGGATCAATGGTGCCCTTGCCCTGTGCTTCCATGTCGGCTACGGCTTGGCGCAAGGCCAACTCCCGATCTGTGGGCTTCAATTTTTCAGGATTCCAGCCCGCGGGAACCGTGGAGGCGCTTCCAAGCGAGTCGATGGGCAAGGCGTCATCCAAGACCGCTTGCAGGCGGCGAATGAACGCTTCTTGGTAGGCGACCTGCACCGTTAAAGAATCCGATTCTTGGTCAAGCTCTATGGCCGAGCGGCGCAAATTTGTACTCGCATAGCCGGGAATGTACTCGCGAAGAGGGGTGTAGGCGATCAAGAGGATGGTGCTCACGATCAGGACTACGGCAGTTGTTCCCACGGTAATAAAGACATTGAAGCGGCTCAAGACCATAGAAAACCGCTCCTCAAAAGAGGCCTCGTCCAAGAGCACCACGCGGTACTTTCGGAGCAGTTTATGCCATCGCCTGGGGTGTTTCTCCTTCTTTTCCATGCATTACAAAGATATTGGCTCCGCGTGGCCCATCTCCATGAAATAACTTTGGGGCCGAGTCGTTAGTTGTGTTCGACCCCAATCTGTCCATGAAGGTAGCCCTCCCCTCCCACATTTTCCGAATCATGCTCTGGACGAGCATGGCTCTGGCGGGGTGGTCGTGCAGCCGGACCAAAGACCGGGCCATCAACCGAACCTACCATCAAATGACGTCGCGGTTCAACCCGCTCTTCAATGGCCAGGAAGCGTTTGATGAAGCGCTCAAATCCCTGCAAACAGAGCACGTAGACGTCTATGATCGGGTGCTAGACCTCTACCCATGGGGGCAAGCCAAGGATGGCTCTGCCGCTTCGGCCGGCCTAAAACGCGCGATCGAGAAGGCCACTAAAACCATCCAAGAGCACTCGATGATGTTTCGCGGTGACCAGCGAAACCACGTGGTGTATGATGCCTACATCCTCATGGGGGATGCCCAAGCGCTTCTCGGATTGGACGTGGCGGCCCAAGAATCCTATGCGGTCGTTTCCCGAAATACGGACCGCCGTGCGAAGCCCAAACCTTTTTGGAGTCCGGATGGATGGTTTGCTTCGGGAGAAGCCCATTTGTATTACCAAGCAGAACTGCACCGCATCTTAATTCTGGCGCGCCAAGGAAACGGTCCAGCGACCCTTTCTGCCTTGGATGAGCTGGAACGCATCGGAGTCCCCGACCGGTACGAAGTGGAACAAATGGTTCTTCGCGCCCAAGGGCACCTCAGCCAGGAAGAACCCTTATTGGCCGCTGACCTACTCCAGCGCGCAGCGGAAAAAACAAAAAACCGCCGCGATTGGGCGCGCTATGCCTTCATTGCGGGGCAGCTGTATGAAAATGCGGGGGAGCGGGTCCTAGCCCGGCAGGCCTTCGAGCGATGCATCGCGGGACAGCCCGGCACGTATGACATGTTGTTGGAGGCCCAGCTGCACAAGACGCTCAATGGAGATGGCCGTCCCCAAAAGCTGTACGCGGAACTACTCAAGCTTCTCAAAGAGCCCAAAAATGCCGCCTACCAAGACCGCATTTATTATGCTCTGGCACGCGTAGCCCAAACACAAGAAGACGATAAGAATAGGCTGTTTTATTTGGATCGCTGTGTCGGGGCGGGCCAAAGCGCACGCGCCATTTTGTGGGCGATGGCGTACTCGGACCGTGGAACGATGCACTTTGAAGCGAAGCGCTATGCGCGGGCCCAAGTGGACCTTGACTCGGCCTTTGCGCTTCTCCCCGAGGGGCATGCATTGAAAAAGTCGCTGTCCAAACGGCGCGACGGACTGAACGCCTTGATGGCCGTGGTGCAAAGCATAGATCGGAACGACTCCCTCTTGGTCTTGGGCACAAAGTCGGAGGCGTTTTTGCGCTCTAAATTCACCGCCTACGTGGACCAGTTGAAGAAGCAAGAGCAACTAGCCATACGCGCCGCAGAGCGAGCCGCCCTGAATGCGCAACTCAATGCCCAATCGGCCTTGCTCGCGGGTACGGGCCCAGTCGCAGGAGGCGCTACAGCGGGAGGGTGGATTTTTTACAATCCAGTTGCCCGAGCGGCCGGTATGGCCAGCTTTACCACGCAATGGGGCCAGCGCCCAAACGTGGATAATTGGCGCCTCCAGAGTGCTTCGGGCACGTGGGCCATGGGGAACATGAACCAAGGAGGCCCCTCCGCGACCGACGACCCCTTAGGAGGTGGGGAAGCCTATATCGACCCGGCCTACGACGTAGAAAAGTATCTTTCTGCCATTCCGCGCACGGCGGAAACACGCGATTCGTGCCAGGGACTGATATGCACAGCCCTTCAAGAGGCCGCAGCAATATACCGGGATCAAATTGGCGACTTGGACGAGGCGCTCGCATCCCTCAAGCGTCTCGAAGCGCAATGCGGAATGCCTGACAGCCTTCGGTCGGCCTGTGCCCTAGGCAACCACCCAGGGTGCGAACAAGAGGCCTTCGTGCATTACGCCTTGCATCGCCTCTATCTTCAGCGCGAAGAGGGCATTCAAGCACAGACAGAAAAAGAGAGGGTCCTCCAAACCTACCCGAATAGCCGCTATGCCCGGCTGCTTCGCGGGGAAAAAGAAGAAGCGCCTCAAGCGGTCGTGGCCACGGCCGCCTTTCGCTCTTTGGTGGATCACGTCGAAGCGCGGCGCTGGGCGCCGGCGCTCGCCGTTTTTGCTGCCACGACGTGGAATATAGACGAAGCGCCTCGCGCCGCCTTACTTCGGGCTCAGGCGATCGGCGGAAAAGAGGGGCGCACCGCGTTTATTGCGGCGTTGACCGAGGTCGAAGAGGGCTTCCCCAACACGCCGCAGGCGGTGGCAGCGGGGAACATCAAGATGTCCTTGGCATCCGAGGCGGATGAGTCGGACGCCCCGGCAAGCCCTTACACGGAGGCCTTGTCTGCACCGCACCAGGTATTGATCATTTTTTCGGCCGCTGGAAATTCGAACGACGTGCGCAATGCGCTAGCCCGTTTTCATCAGCAGTATTTTGCGGGAAGCCCGATGTCGATTCGCCTGCTGCCCTTGGATGAAAGCAGCCAAATCGTGGCGGTGGATGGCTTTAAAAACAGCACGGAAGCCCTGGAATATCGGACCAAATTGAAACGTGCCGCCGCGGTGACCCAATTTTTAAATGCATACGATCCGGTCTACTGGCCTATAACCGTGCAAAATTTTGCGCATTTTTACACCAACAAAGACCTCACAGGCTACCAACGCTTTGTGGAAATGATGTACACGCTATGATGAACGCCCCTCGACGCAACGACGCCTCTGCAGAGCACAACCGCATTGTGGAAGGAACCCAAATTCAAGGTAATATCCACTCTCCGGGGGACATTCGGATTGATGGCCATGTGAAAGGAAACTTGTCCGTTGGCGGCAAGTTGGTGGTCGGGCCGACCGGCGCCGTGGATGGCGAAGTGCGGGCCCAAGAGGCTTCTTTGGCCGGCCGCGTGTTGGGCAAGTTGGAAATCAAAGGGTTAACCTCCCTACTTCAGTCAGCCAATGTTCAAGCCGACCTCAACACGGGTCAGCTGGCGGTCGAGTCTGGCGCTCAATTCACGGGAACCTGCGTCATGGCCAACCGTAAAACGACGGCAACCCCCGCGGATACCGTGGCCGCGAAAAAAGAAGCTTCCGCGGCCTAAGCGCGCGGCATGAAAAACGCGATAAAATTTTCCGGAATGGCCTTCCAGATGGGGGCGACGATTGGTTTGGGCGCCTACGCGGGATACCGGTGGGACTTGGCCGATGGGCGTTGGGCAGAAGGAGAAACGGCTTGGGCGACGGTCGGCTGTACCTTGGCGGCAACATTAATCGCCTTAACCCTCATTATTCGTCAAGTTTTAAACGATTCAAAATGAAAATCTGGGGACTCCCATTATTGTTGACCTATGCTCTTTGGGCGATGCTTCACGCCATGTTCTACTACGTGCTGGAGCGGGAAGGTGTTTTTTGGGTAGGCGATATCTATTGGATGGGAACCGGTTTCGCTTTGTTCGGGTTAGCGCAGACCCTGGAAAGCCAAAAGCCTGGCCGATTTATTCCCATCTATTTTGTGGGCGGATTGATTCGCATGCTCCTGGGTTTGGGTGCGGTGATTCTCCCCCTTTCGATGCGGAACGCCCCGAATTTCCAAAGTGCAGCATTGCAGTTTGTTGCAGCCTATCTCTTCTTGCTTGTGGCGGAATCAGCCCTGGCTATTTTTTGGATCAAGAAACAGTAGGATTTGGAACGTGTGCGGAGTATCTTTGCCGCGCATTTTGCAAGCCCCCATGACTAAACTGAACTGCTTTCTTTTAGGTCTTTTCCTGATGGCATCGCCAGCCGTTTTGGCTTCGGAAGAGGCACATTCGGCGGATGAACACGCGGCTGAGGCCCATGTCCACGCAGCGGAACACAGCGACGAGCACGCTGCGAACGCGACGGAGGAGAAAGAGGCATTCAATCCGGCAGAAGTCATCATGCACCACATTGCGGATAGCCACGGCTGGCATCTCTTTGACTGGAATGACCACCCCGTAAGCATCCCCTTACCTGTGATTTTATACACAGAAAAAGGGTTGGTCGTTTTTTCTTCATCAGAATTTCACCACGACCAAGAAGGCACCCACGTCGTGAAAGCAGGAGGTCAGCGCTTTGTCAACATCCACGAAAAAATCTACTACGCCTCGGACGTAGCAAACGACCATGGCGTATTTGCCGAGATGGATCACGAAACCCATGAGGTGGCCAACGCCACTCCTTGGGATATCTCCATCACGAAAAACGTCGCGGCGCTCTTGTTCAGCGCAGTGGTGATCCTGCTCCTGTTCTTGCCTGCTGCCCGCTCCTACAAGAAGAATCCAAACGCAGCCCCAAAAGGGGTGGCTGGTTTTGTTGAGCCCTTGGTGGTGTTCGTCCGCGACGACATTGCGAAGAACAATATTGGGCCGCACTACAAGCGCTTTGTGCCCATGCTTTTGACGATCTTCTTCTTTATCTGGATCAACAACCTTCTAGGCTTAGTGCCCTTCTTCCCCGGAGGCGCGAACGTGACAGGAAATATTGCCGTCACCATGGTGCTAGCCATCGTGACCTTCGTTGTCACCAACGTGAATGGAAATAAGCACTATTGGGGACACATTTTCTGGATGCCAGGCTTGCCCGTTGCGGTGAAGCCTTTGTTGGCCATTGTGGAATTCATCGGGATTTTCACGAAGCCCTTCTCTTTGATGATTCGATTGTTCGCCAACATTACGGCCGGCCACATCATCGTGCTGAGCCTTGTGTCTTTGGTCTTCATTTTTGAAACGGTTTGGGTGAGCCCAGCATCGGTTCTCTTGACCTTGTTTATCTCCGTACTTGAATTGTTGGTCGCCGCATTGCAGGCGTACATTTTCACCCTTTTAACTGCTTTGTACATCGGAGCAGCTATGCACGAAGAACACCACTAAACTGTAATTTTTAACTCAAATCCCCCTAGTATCATGACCGGAAGTATCGCAGCACTTGGAGCAGGTTTGGCCGTTATCGGCGTTGGTATCGGTATTGGCTTGATTGGCGGTCGCGCCATGGAAGCTATTGCTCGTCAGCCCGAAGCCACTGGCAAAATCCAAACCAACATGATTATCGCCGCCGCGTTGATTGAAGGTGCCGGTTTGTTCGGTATCGTTGTCGCGTTGTTGGGTAATTAATATCTCACCACATACGAGGCCGTTTGGCAGCGAGCGCTGCCAAACGTGCCTTTTCGGTGAAACTGTTAACCTAAGAAACGAAGAACAATGGGTATCGTAACTCCTGGCTTTGGCCTCATTTTTTGGACGACACTGACGTTTTTCATCCTGCTTTTCCTTTTGGCGAAGTTTGCATGGAAGCCGATTTTGAAGGCCGTTCAAGACCGTGAAGAGTCGATCAATTCTGCCCTCAAATCGGCAGAAGCAGCGAAGGCTGAAATGGCTTCTCTGCAGTCCAACAACGAGCAACTCTTGAAAGCGGCCCGCGAAGAGCGTGAGGCGATGCTGAAGGAGGCGCGCGCAATGCGTGACAAAACCATTGCGGACGCGAAAGGAGCGGCTTCGGAAGAAGCAGCCAAAGTGTTGGAGGCGGCACGCGCCCAGATTCACAATGAAAAGATGGCCGCAATGACCGAGGTGAAGAACCAGGTGGCGCAGTTGGCGATCGACATGTCCGAGCGCATCTTGCGCGCGGAGCTCAAGGATGCAGAAGCACAAAAGGCTATGGTCGACCGTGCGATGCAAGATGTTAAAATGAACTAATCAGGAGATGAGCACTCTGCGCGCTTCAAACCGCTACGCGAAAGCCCTCTTGGACTTGGCACGTGAACGCCAGTCCTTGGACGTGATCAAAGCAAACAGCGACACGCTGCTAGCGGTCCTCAAGGAGAGCCGCGATTTTCGCGTGTTCTTGAAGAGCCCAATCATCAAACCTGAGCAAAAATTGAAGACGCTGGCTACAGCGTTTTCGAACCAACTCGATCCCTTGATGGATTTGTTCTTGGCCCTTTTGGTCAAGCACGGCCGCGAGGCACATCTTGAGGATGTGTTGGAAAAGTACACCAGCCTGTATTTGGCTGAGAAAAAGGTCGTTCGCGCAAGGGTTGCTTCGGCATCGCCTCTGACGGCCGAGCAGGTCTCCCAACTTTTGGGCTTGTTGCAGACCCCGGAGTCTTCGGACGTCCAATTAGAGCAGGTCGTCGACGAGTCCCTCATTGGAGGATTTGTACTTCGAGTGGCAGATCAGCAAGTAGATGCCTCCGTGGCATCCTCGTTGGCTAAACTCGAACGTGAATTCGAGAAAAATTTATACATCGCGGACTTTTAAATTCCCACCCCATGGCAGACGTAAAACCAGCAGAGATTTCAGCCATCCTGCGCCAACAACTTTCCGGTTTCGCATCCGATGCCCAGCTTGAAGAAGTAGGCACAGTGTTGCAAGTAGGTGACGGCATTGCCCGTGCCTATGGCATGGAAAACGCTCAATCGGGCGAACTCGTGGAGTTCGAGACAGGATTGCGCGGAATCGTTTTGAACCTGGAAGAAGACAACGTAGGTATCGTATTGTTGGGCGCCGCTGAAGGCATCAAAGAGGGCTCTACCGTGAAGCGTACGGGCGTCATCGCCTCCATCGAAGTCGGTGAGGGCATGTTGGGCCGCGTAGTGGACACGTTGGGAAATCCCATTGACGGAAAGGGCCCTATCGAAGGCACACGCTACAACATGCCGTTGGAGCGCAAAGCCCCGGGCGTTATCTACCGCCAGCCGGTAAATGAGCCCCTTCAAACGGGCATCAAGGCCATTGATGCGATGATTCCAATTGGCCGTGGCCAGCGGGAATTGATCATTGGTGACCGCCAGACAGGAAAGACGACGGTGGCCATCGACACCATCATCAACCAAAAAGAGTTCTACGACAAGGGCGAGCCCGTGTACTGTATCTATGTGGCCATTGGCCAGAAAGGTTCTACGGTAGCAGCCTTGGCGAAAAACTTGGAGGAAAAGGGCGCCATGGCCTACACCACAATTGTGGCGGCTAACGCGGCAGACCCTGCTCCCATGCAGTTCTACGCACCCTTCGCCGGTGCCGCTATCGGCGAGTACTTCCGTGATACGGGCCGCCCTGCGTTGATCATTTACGATGACCTGTCTAAGCAGGCTGTGGCCTACCGCGAGGTGTCTTTGTTGCTTCGTCGCCCTCCAGGTCGTGAGGCCTACCCTGGTGACGTCTTCTACCTACACAGCCGCTTGCTTGAGCGCGCGGCCAAGGTGATCAAGGATGACACCATCGCCAAAAACATGAACGACTTGCCTGAATCATTGAAGCCAATCGTGAAAGGCGGAGGTTCATTGACGGCCTTGCCTATTATCGAAACCCAAGCGGGTGACGTCTCGGCATACATCCCCACCAACGTGATCTCCATCACGGACGGTCAGATCTTCTTGGAGGCTGACTTGTTCAACTCAGGCGTTCGTCCTGCGATTAACGTGGGCATCTCGGTTTCTCGCGTAGGGGGTTCGGCCCAAATTAAGCCCATGAAGAAGGTGGCAGGTACCTTGAAGCTCGACCAAGCTCAGTACCGCGAATTGGAAGCGTTTGCCAAGTTCGGTTCGGATTTGGACGCAGCGACCATGAACGTCATCAACAAGGGTCGCCGCAACGTGGAGATCTTGAAGCAGAAGGTGAATGATCCGATGAGCGTTGAGAAGCAAGTTGCGATCATCTACATCGGCACAAAAGGCATGCTGAATGCAGTCCCCGTGGTGAAAGTGAAGGCGTTTGAAAATGCGTTTATTGCCTACATGGAGAGCAAGCACCAGGATGTTTTGGACGCCTTGCGCGGTGGTGCATGGGGCGATGCCCAAATCGAAGCGATCGAAAAGGCCGCGAAAGAAGTTTTGCCCGCCTACACTGCTTAATTCGTAGAAAAACAGACCCATGGCCAATCTAAAAGAGCTACGTAATCGCATCGCATCGGTGTCCAGCACCATGCAGATTACGTCTGCGATGAAGATGGTTTCGGCAGCGAAGCTGAAGCGTTCTCAGGATGCCATCATCCAAATGCGTCCGTATGCCGAAAAGCTGACGGCGCTGATGGGAAATGTCACGGCCACGCTGGACGCTTCAGAAAACCCTTACGCTCAGGAGCGTCCTATTCAGCGCGTGCTAATCATCGCGATGACGGCTAACCGCGGTTTGTGTGGTGCTTTCAACTCTTCGGTGATTAAGCGGACCAAAGTAGTCGCAGAATCCTACGAAGCACAAGGGGCTGCGGTCTCCGTGTTCACAGTAGGAAAGAAGTCGCGCGATCTCCTGAAAAAGACCATGAATGTGGTGGGTGAGGAGCTCGAAGTGGTCAACCAAGTTCATTTTGAAGGCGCTCAGCGCGTCGCCGAAGTGGCCATGCAAGGGTATGTTCAAGGCCACTATGACAAGGTCGTGATGGTGTACAACCAATTCAAGAATGCCGCCGTGCAGTTGCTGCAGGAAGAGCAGTTGTTGCCTGTACAGCCCGCTGCGAGTAGCGAGGGCCAAGCGGGTGATTACATCTATGAACCCACCAAAGTGTCTTTGTTGGAGGAACTAATTCCCACGAGCATCAAGAGCCAAGTATACAAGGCCTTGCTGGACTCACAGGCCTCTGAGCACGGTGCGCGGATGACCTCCATGCACAAGGCTACGGACAACGCCACCTCCATGCGCGATGGCCTCAAGCTTCAATACAACAAAGCCCGTCAAGCGGCCATCACAAACGAGATCCTCGAGATTGTCGGAGGCGCCGAAGCGTTGAATGGGTAAACGTTTAAAAGCGATTAATTGCACAAAGCGCGGCCCAACGGCCGCGCTTTGGCGTTATTATTGCCGCTAGATTTGTCATTGATGCGTTGGCCTACGATTACCTTACGGACCCGGATTTTTCTCGCCATGCTCTTGCTTGTCTTGGTTGGCTTTGGCGCAACGGGCATTGTGAGCGGCCTGCACTTCCGAGCGGAAGAAGTGGAATACCACCGAGACCGCTTGCTGCGCAAAGAACAGGCCATTGAATCTCATGTCGCCCATGAGCTGACACGCCAAGCACAGGCCCCCCTTTCGACCGCCGTATTGCCCGATATCCTGAGCTCTGAGCTCTGCGCCATTGCAGATATTCACGGCATGGACGTAGCCCTTTATGCCATGGAGGGAAGCTTATTGCTGGCAAGCAATCCTGCACTCACCGATGATGGAACCTTCCCCATGCGCTTGCCGGAGGGCATACGCAACCAGCGAAACATGGTTTTGACCATACATCCTTCCTCAGACACCCTGCGTGAAGTGATGATTTATTCAACGGAAATCACCAATTCCGAAGGCCTGCCCTTAGCTATTATGGTTGTTCCATATACGGACGGGCGGAGCCTCCCCGTCGAGGATGAGGCTTTTTTCCGAGCCCTGGCCTACCTCAATATTGTTTTGTTTTTGGCGGCCGCCTACTTCGCATACCTGCTTTCACGTAGCATTACGCGCGGGTTGGATGCCGTGGGAGACGCCATGCGCTCAACACGAAGTACAGCGGACAAAAAGCGCGTCAAATGGGCATCGAAAGATGAGATTGGTGCCCTCATCGCAGAGTACAACCGCATGGTTGACATGACGGAAGAGCACGCCAAAGCCCTTGCTTTGGCCGAAAAAGAAAGCGCCTGGAAGGAGATGGCGCAGCAAGTGGCACACGAGATCAAGAATCCACTGACGCCAATGCGCCTGATGACCCAGTTGCATGCCATGAATGCCGACCAACACACCCCGGAGTCCATCAAGGAATTCACCGAAGGGATGCTCGCTCAAATTGATGCCATGACGCAAATTGCTGGAGATTTTAGCCAGTTTACCCGGCTCCCTGCGCACGAAAGAAAAACGGTATCTCTGCGAAATCTCCTCAAGGAATGCCACGCGGCCTATCCGGAGGCCAGTTTACTCCTTCCGCGGGAGGGAGACTGGATAGTCCTCGCCAATGAAGAACAGCTATTGCGTGTGCTGAATAACTTACTCAACAATGCTTTTGAATCTGTGCCCGAAGGGCGGAAGCCCTTGGTATCCTTTGGGCTGCGTCTTGAAGAGGGGTTAGCACACCTCTTTGTCCGCGACAATGGTACCGGCATTCCCGATGATCGATTGGAGCAAATATTCGAGCCCAAATTCACCACCAAATCCCGCGGGACGGGCTTGGGCCTGGCGATTGTCAAGACCATCGTGGAGAGCTTCCAGGGCCGCATTTGGGTCGATGATAGCACGGAAGCAGGTACGGAATTCGTATTCAGCCTACCCTTGAAGAGTTAAGGGGCTAGGAAGCTAGGTGGCTAGGGAGCTAGAAAGCTCGGGCTGCGCCCTGAAGCTAGAAGGCTCGCGCTTCGCGCTGTAGCCTTTTCGCTTAAACGTTTATTCTCTTTTCCTCTCAAATTTTGCTGTGGAACTTCGCTGCGCGCTGGGACTTTCCGTTGTTTTGCCAAGCCCTACAAGTTCTCCCGCCAAAACTTCGTCATCTTGGTGTAAAGGTGTATGCGGGTCATGCCTCCATAGATGCCGTGATTCTTGTCGGGATAGACCATGTAGTCAAACTCCTTGTTGTTTTGGATCAGTTCTTCTGCGAGGCGCATACTGTTCTGCACATGGACATTGTCGTCGCCTGTACCGTGGATAAGAAGGTAATTGCCTGTGAGTTTGCTGGCATGGCTCAATGGCGAGTTGGCGTCGTAACCTTCGGCGTTTTCGGCAGGGGTGCGCATGTAGCGCTCCGTGTAGATGTTGTCGTAGAAGCGCCAGTTGGTCACTGGGGCCACGGAAATAGCTGCTTTGAACACGTCTGACCCTTGGGTGATGCAATGCGCGGCCATGAAGCCACCGTAGCTCCAACCCCAGATGCCAATGCGGCCTGGATCAACATTAGGGAGTTGCGCTAGGGCCTTGGCTGCGGCGATTTGGTCTTCGGTTTCGTACTTACCCAATTGGAGGTAGGTGCACTTGGTGAAGTCACGGCCTTGGCCGCCCGTCCCGCGGTTATCTACACAGACAACCCAATAGCCTTCGTTGGCCAACATTTGGTACCAGAAATAATCGCGACCGCCAAAGTTGTCCGTGACTTGCTGGCTTCCGGGCCCGCCATAGAGAAACATCAATACCGGGTATTTCTTGCTAGCATCGAAGTTAACCGGCTTGATTTCCCATGCAGGAAGACGTTGACCGTTGGTCGCCTCCAAAGTGAAGAAAGTCTTCGGAGAAAGGGCAAAGTCCTTCATGCGATTCACAAGTTCCGCATTGTCCTCCAGCACCCGAATCTCCTTTCCCTTCGAATCGTGCAAGCTGATACGGGCTGGGGTATTCGCGTCGGAGTGGTTGAGGATATAGTTGGCATACGTCGTACTGAACGTGGCGCCATTCCATCCGAATGGGCTGCTCAGCGCTTTCGCTTTCCCACCCTTTAAAGACCCGCGGTAAACGGTTCGGTTCGCGGGTGACGCGTCCGCGGCTTGGTAGTAAATGTGCCCATTCGCTTCGTCCACCCCGTAGAGTTCAGTGATTTCATAGGCACCGGACGTCAAGGCGGTAAGTTTGTTCTTGCTGGGGTCCACGAGGTACACGTGGTTGTAGCCCGAGCGATCGGACATCCACACAAAGCGGCCATCCTTCAAGAAGGTCAGGTTGTGGTCCGCATCCGTGTATGCCGGATCCGTTTCCAAGAACACCTGCTTTGCCTGGCCGGTACTGGGGACATAGGAGACCAAACGCAAACTGTCTTGGTGGCGGTTGAGCAACGAGAGGTACAGTTCGTTTTTGGGCGACCAGTGGGTGCGGGGAACGTACTCGTAGGTTTGGCCTTGGGTAGCTTCAACGGTTTTTCCGGTCTGGGTGTCGTAGACCCAAATGGTCACGAGCGAATTGGCCTCACCGGCCTTGGGGTACTTGAAAACATAGGGTTCCGGATACAGGTCGGTGCCGTACATATCCATGCTGAATTCGGTCACCCCGCGTTCATCAAAGCGGTAGTAGGCCAGATAGCGGCCGTTGGGAGACCAAGAAAGGGCCACGTGGAAGCCAAATTCCTCTTCGTAGACCCAGTCGGGGGCGCCGTTGATGACTGCGTTTTTCACGCCGTCTGACGTGACACGCATTGGGTTGCTACCTGCCAAAGAGCGGTAGTAAACATTGTTATCGTGTACCCAAGCGATGCGGTCGCCGTCGGGGTTGAGCACGGGATTTTGGATGGCTTCTGGGCTGACCAACGTCGTGGCTTGGCCCGCCAAATCGTATACATAGACCTTAGCCGTGTACGAATGGCGGTAGATGGGCTGTATGTCGTCCTCAATGATGACCTTCTGTTCCCCCGCGGTCCAGGTGTAGTTACCCAAAGGGAGGCTGGCGCCCGAGGCATCCTTGGCAGCGCCGTTGGCGACGAGAACGCCCTGGGATTCGCCGGTGGCGAAATCAAATTTCTCAATCCCGTTGGACGTTTGGCGAGAGTAATGCAAGCCGTCCTCCATAGAGCGAAGGCCATAAACCCCTTTGGCTGAAAAGGCCCGCGAGCGGAAGACGTCATCAAACGTGACGGGGGTTTGAGCCAAGGCGGAGACGGTCGCAGCGAGGGTCCAAAAGGCGAAAAATTTGCGCATCATAAATCGAGTATTTTTGGGTAGAAATAGCACAGATGGCCGAAGATAATTCAAAATGGCTCCCATCGCTCCAGGCCGCCCTAGGACTGGATGCCGTGAGCATCGACCCCGACGTTTTGCACGCCTTTTCGCACGACGAAACGGAGGACGTGCACATCTTGCCTCAAGTGGTTTGTCGGCCTTCCTCTGCGGAGGAGGTTTCGGCCGTTCTCCGTATCGCACACGAGTTTGGCATCCCCGTGACCCCGGCTGCCGCCCGAACGGGCTTATCGGGAGGCGCTATTCCTGTGCAGGGAGGCATATCGCTGAGCATGGAGCGCTTGAATCGGATTTTGTCCATTGACGAAGCAAATTTTCAGGCCGTGGTGGAACCTGGCGTGATCAATCAGGTCTTTCACGAGGCCTGCAAAGAAAAGGGCCTATTCTATCCCCCGGATCCTTCCAGTTGGGGCACCAGTACCTTGGGGGGCAATGTGGCCTACAACGCGGGTGGGCCCAAGGCCGTTAAGTATGGGGTAACCTCAGCCTATGTACTCAACCTTCAAGTCGTTCTCCCCAACGGAGAGATTTTGTGGACCGGGGCCAATACCCTCAAGAATTCCACGGGGTACAACTTGACCCAGTTGTTTGTCGGGTCAGAGGGCACCTTGGGTGTCATCACCCAGATCGTACTGCGTTTGATCCCGTATCCCAAGGTGCACTTCACCCTCTTGGCTCCATTTGCCTCCGCGGAGATGGCCTGTGCAGCGGTGGCTCGTGTGTTCCAGGCGGGGGTGACCCCTTCGGGACTTGAGTTTATGGAACGTGATGCGATTGACTGGACCTTGAAATATGTCGATGGGGTGAGCATCCCCACAGGGCCAGATATTGCGGCCCACCTGCTGATGGAGGTCGATGGCTTTGATGAAGAGGCGGTTTTAAAAGAGGCGGAAACCATGGCCGCAGTCGTGGAAGAAGCCGGGGCACTGGAAGTCCTCTTCGCTCAATCGGCGTCAGAGCGTGATGCCCTATGGAAGCTGCGTCGCCGGGTAGGGGAAGCGGTCAAATCCCATAGCATTTACAAAGAAGAAGATACGGTGGTCCCACGTGCCAAGTTGCCCGACCTCCTTCGTGCGGTGAAGCGCATTGGCGCCGACTATGGCTTCCAATCGGTGTGCTATGGGCATGCGGGCGATGGCAACCTCCATGTCAATATTGTCAAGGGGGATATGTCGGATTCGGATTGGTCCGGACCCAGACTTCAGGCGGGTATCCGCGAGCTCTTTACGGAAGTGGTGGCCATGGGGGGGACGATTAGTGGCGAACACGGCATTGGATTGGTCCAAAAACCCTACCTCGACATCGCATTTTCAGATACGGCCATGGATCTCCAAAAGCAAATCAAAGCTTTGTTTGACCCGAGGGGAATCATGAATCCCGGAAAGATATTCTTGTAGGCTCGCGTCTTACCGACGGCCGATAGGGTAGGCCACTTCGTTGTGTCGGATGACCTCATACGGGGCATTGTAGCCATACACCTCTAGGGGTCCCTCAATCACGAGTCCTTCCGCGTCGCACCAAGCCTTCAATTTCTGGCCAAATTCCATGTTGCGCTCCTGACTTAACAGCCCGCCGTAGGAAAGCACCGCATAACGCTGGGCAGGTTCTTCAATGAAGCGAATGCCTTCCTGAAGTGGCTTGGGGAGGTCCGCTGCTCGTCCCTTGTCGGACATAAAAAAACGCATACGCGGATCCGTTTGCTCCATAATGAGTGAAACGGGCGCCGTCATGGCCATGGAGGTTTGGCTCTCATTTCCCCCGAAGATGTAGCGGGCGAGCGGGCGAAAACCTTCCCGGGACATGGCCCCGTATTCGGCCTGGCTAACCGAAACTTCGGCCCACAATCGGGCACCGTAGTCACGAATTTCAAAGGAACCATCTCGCTTGACCACTTCATAGTTGGGTCGGTCGAGCTTCTTGCTCTGCGTGTAGGCAAAACCTGTGTAGGCAGCGATGATCGCAGCGCCCGAAATAAGAATCCATTGCATACGGGTTAAACGCATAGGTCCTCAGTTTTGTTCAAGCGATGTGGGAGGTGTGACGGGAACGGATGCCCCTTCAAAGCGTGGCGCGGGAAGATGGGGAAGGGGGGTGTTCAGCTGCTTTCGGACCCATTGCACATCCCACCATTGGCCAAATTTCTGCCCCGCATCCGCATAGCGGGCAAACCCCTCGTATCCACAGGCCGCATGAAGGGCCAAACTCGCGTCATTCGGAAGAGTGATCACTCCATAGGCCCACAAGAATCCACGTTCTGTGAGTTGGGGTAGGAGGGCATCATAGAGTTTTCGCCCTACTCCCTGACCGGGCTGGGCAACGTAGACAGAGGTTTCCACGGCCCATTGGTAGGCAATACGATCGCGGTGGGTTGTAGCATACGCGTAGCCGGAGATGCCTCCCTGGTCGTCTTCCGCCACAAGAAATGGAAAGCGCCCGGCAATGTGTGCCAGGCGCTCAGTAAAGTCAGAGAGAGAGGGTACTTCCCACTCAAAGGTGGCGGAGGAATGTGCCACGACAGGTCCGTAAATCGCCAAGATTCCCGCGGCGTCGTCCCGAGTGAAAGGGCGCAGTAGCATCGTGTACTTAGTCGCGGCGCCCCAAGTAGAGCATCACGTAGTACAAGAGCTGCGTGACCGCGGCGGCGGCGGCGACCAGGTAGGTGCGGGCGGCCCATTTGAGCGCATCCTCGGCCATGCCATGGTTGTGGGGGTTGGTAATTCCCGCCCCTTTTAACCAGACGAGCGCTCGGCGTGAGGCATCGTATTCCACGGGCAAGGTGATTACGGCGAAGCCGGCAATCACGGCTTGTGTGGCAATCAATAAAAGTAGGATGCCGTCGTAGCCCAAACCCAATAGCCCCATTCCGAAGAGGGAAGCAAAGAAGACGACGTTCATGATTTGGCTTGAAGCGTTGACGACAGGGACCATCTTGCTGCGCATCGTCAACCAGGTGTAGGCATTCGCATGTTGCACGGCATGGCCACATTCGTGGGCAGCAATGGCGGCAGCGGCTACCGAACGGCCCTCATAGACTTCGGGAGAAAGGTTGACCGTCTTGGTCGCGGGATTGTAGTGGTCCGTGAGTTTGCCTGGAACGCCGGTAATGCGCACGGACCCTAGCCCGTAGTGGTCCAGCATCGCTTGAGCCACCTCGGCGCCGGTCATGCCATTGTGCAAGAGCTCTTGGCTGTACTTCTTAAACCGATTCTTCAGGCGGGCTTGCACCGCGAAACCGAGAATCATGAAAACAATGAGAATAATGAAAAACATAGGTCTGTTTGATTTACTGTGGAAAAGTACAAATTCAGTGCCGTAGAACATACCCTGCCAAAATGTAGTTTTGAGGCATGACAAAAACCGCCAAACCCCTGATTTTAGTGACCAATGATGACGGAGTGACCGCTCCGGGGATCCGCACGCTGATTCGCATCATGAATTCCCTTGGGGACGTGGTCGTCGTGGCGCCAGATAGTCCGCAGAGCGGCATGGGCCATGCCATCACCATTCACGACACGTTGCGCTGCGTTCCGACCCAGCAAGATGCGGGACCCCAAGTGGAATATGCATGCAGCGGTACGCCCGTAGATTGCGTCAAGTTGGCGGTACATGAAATCCTGGATCGCCGCCCCGATTTGATTGTTTCGGGCATCAACCATGGCAGCAATGCGAGTGTCAATGTCATCTATAGTGGTACCATGTCGGCCGCGGTAGAGGGGGCGATGCAAAAAGTGCCTTCCATCGGCTTTAGCCTCCTCGATTACGCCTGGGATGCCGATTTTTCCGCCGCCGAGCCTTTTATCAAACGCATTGCTCAATCCGTGCTGGCCAAAGGTCTTCCCGCGGGCGTTTGCCTCAATGTCAACATTCCCAAAGCCACCGATCAGCCTTACGCAGGGGTCAAAGTCTGCCGTCAGACGATGGGGCATTGGGAAGAGGACTTTGATCGGCGCGAGGATCCCACGGGCAAGCCGTACTATTGGATGCGTGGGGCCTTTGTCGACTCGGATGGCGGGGACGATTCGGATATCTGGGCCCTCGAACACCACTACCTATCCGTGGTGCCCATTCAATTTGATTTGACGGCGCACCATGCCTTGGCGTCCGTTCATGGCCTCCTCGACGCATGAGTCCTGGGCCTCGTCGTGATCAGTTAGAGGCGTGGATGGGTGCGGTCATCGCGGGGGGCACCCCGTGGTTTATTTGGGCCTACCTCCAGGCCACGTACCCCGACCTCCCGCCCGTATCGGAGATTGACCCGGACTTATGGGCCTACTTGCTCAACCGTGTGTTGATTTTTTCCATCCTGATTGAGTTTACCTACCTCATCATTGGCGTCATGCTGCGACGCTATGAGCTGGTCAAGATGATTTTGATCATTTCGGCGTTGTATTCCATGATAGCACTCTACTATCGGTGGGAATGGCTGTAAAAAAAGTATTTGTCCTCGCCGGGGAAGCCTCAGGCGACGTGCTCGGAGCCGAATTTTTGACCGCCCTCCGCGCGGCTGATCCTCACGTGTCCATCACCTACACGGGTGGACCGGCCATGAGCGCGGTGTTGCAAGGCCAAGCGCCGCGGGTATCCATGGAGAAGATGGCCTTTATGGGCTTTGCCGAAGTCCTTCGCCATTTGCCTCAAATCTGGAGAAACGACCAAACGATCAAGCGCGCCTTGCTTCAAGAACGCCCGGACCTCGTCGTTTTGATTGACTATCCGGGATATGGATTGCGGTTGGCCAAGTGGCTAAATGCCCAAGGGTTCCGCCGTGAGGGCACGCGAGTGGTTCAGCTGGTATCCCCTCAATTTTGGGCCTGGAAGCTAGGCCGATTGGCCACGCTCAAAGCGTGCTTCGACGCGGTTTATCCCCTGTTGCCGTTTGAATCGCCCCTTCTGGCGAAGGCCGGTGTGGTGGCTCCATATTTTGGGCATCCAGCGGCCTTTCGTGTCCCGTTAGGGGGCTGGGATCCCCAAGGGCCCATCGCCCTCCTTCCCGGGAGTCGGACCCAAGAATGGGCCCAGCATGTGCCCATTTTTGCGGCCACGGCGCAAGCCCTTGGACGAGAAGTGCGCTGGTACCGTCCAGCACACATCCCACCTGGTGCGTACCAGAAAATCCTGGCGCGACTGGGAGTAACGGCCTCGTTGGAGACCATTCACTGTGGGGTGCCTAGCATGCAAGGGGTTTCGGGCGCCTTGGTGGCAAGTGGCACGGCCACCCTGGAAGTTGCACTTCGGGGAATTCCCTTGGTGGTGGCGTACAAGACCTCTCGGCTGTCCTATGAAATTGGAAAGCGCGTCATCCGCGTCCCGTACATCTCGTTGGTGAATCTCATCCTGGACCGCCCCGCCGTGTCGGAGTGCGTGCAGGACCGTTGTGTCCCAGACATTTTGACTCAGGCGATGGTTCAGGCATGGACCCGTCCCGATTGGGTCCAAACGGTGGCTGAACTCCGGCAGGCCATCGACTTGGGCGATCCCATGCCTAAAGTGGTCCAACATGCGCGTTCCTTGTAAATCCCTCCACGTTGGTTTTGCGCTGCTGCTGGCGGCATGCTCGGCTATGGCCGAAGTGCCTCACGTACGTGTCCGACTTTTTTCGGGCAGCAACATGACACAGATTCTGCTCAGTGGGGCGTCCATGGAGTTGGTCGTTTACCGCGGAGGGGAAAGCCTGATGTGGGAGCGAAATGCGTACCAAATCCGCCCCGGGCAAGGGGGGGTGGTCGTCAGTGTCGAGGGTGAAGCTGATGTGGCCGCGGATTCGGTCGCCGTCTCTGCGGCACAGCCCTATTATTTGGTCGGCGCACGAAGCACCAAGCGCTACCTCCCGGGTGTCCTAGTGATTCGTCCACGCAGCTCCGCCTACCTCTTAGCGGTAAATGTGCTGAGCATGGATGACTACCTCATGGGGGTGGTTCATGCCGAATTGGGGCGGTTGGAACACCCGCAACTCTGGGCGGCTCAGGCAGCCGTGGCCCGAACCTGGTTCGCTCGAAATCAACGGAAGTTTTTTGACCAAGGTGAATGCTATGCTGTCACCGATGATGTCCAGTCCCAAGTTTACCACGGATGGCCAGTCGATAGCGCTCGGCGCGCACGCTTGCAGGCAGCGGTTCGGGAAACAAGTGGTCTGGTGCTGGTGGACGAGGCAGGAAGGGGAATTGAAGCCTTGTTTCATGCCAATTCAGGTGGGCAAACAATGCCCTCGGAATGGTATTTCTCCCCCCGGGGTCACCTTCAAAGTGTGCCGGACAGCTTCAGCTTGAATTGCCCCCAAACATATTGGACCAAATCGTTAGACAAGGAAGCCTTCTTAACCCAAATGGCTCGATGGCTGAAGGCGAGCAGCTCTGATTCGGAGTTCCGCTCTTTTGTTTGCTCCTACCAACAACCTGTCCGGGCCGAGTACCTGAATTATCAAGGCCAAAAAATCCGATTGCGGGCCATCCGTGAGCATTACAAGCTCCGGTCCACTTGGTTTTCCATCGAAGACGCCGGGTCCACCGTTGTCCTGCGCGGACGAGGCTATGGACACGGCATCGGTCTTTCCCAAGAGGGGGCCCATGTGATGGCGCAGAAAGGCTATTCTGCGGCCCAAATCATGGCTTTTTATTACCCCGGAACCCAGTTGGTACCCTGGGAGGCCATGCAGCCCTAATTCCATTTTTACCGCTTTTTGAGCGAGACACAGCGAGCCTAAGGACCATCTTGGCCGAATGAGTTATTTGGTCGGAGCCCTGGCGGGGGCCTGCTTTCCTTGGGAATGGTCTGGGTGGCTACTCGGCATCCTGATCGGGTGCATGGCCATCTTGGTTGGTCGCGTGCGGAGCGTGCACCGGCAAAGTATCTGGCTCTTGGTAGGAACCTACCTCACCGTGGCCACGGTCCCCCGAATCCCGCGGTTGGACCTCGAGAAATGCTATGCGGGCCCACTTTGGATTCTTGATGCGCAGCGGGCCGTTGACCCTTGGGGAGGCCTATGGCGCGTTCGCTTGGCGTGGCCTCTGGGAAGTCGCGTGGAGGGTGTTTGGCACATGATGCCTTTCCGCTCCGAAACCTTTCCTGGGGGCTTTTCCGCCCAAAAAGTCTGGGGGAACCTCGGGCTTCAGGGCGAAGCGCACTGGCGCGAAAAAGGCGAGGTGGATAGCCTGCATGTGAGCGGGGCAGCGCGCTGGCGCGCGGCCTGGCACGCACGCATTGCGGGGCTGGGATGGTCGCTGCGGGCCCAGCAGTTGGTCCATGCCCTATTCCTCGGGGAGTCACGGGCCTTGGGGCCCGAATTGAAGCGTCCGCTACAGTCTTTGGGCTTGGCCCATGTCCTGGCAATTTCAGGATTCCATGTAGGATTGCTTTGGGGCGTCGCGGCCTTTCTAGGGCGCTGGAGTAGCTATGCCCAACGCCGACGTCTTACCTGGCTGGTAGGTTTGGGAGTTTGGGGCTTCGTCGCCTTCATTGGATTTCCAACCTCTGCGGTTCGAGCCGCGACTATGGCGACCATCGCGGGGATGATGCGCAGGCGGTCGGGCCGTCCTCATGCGATGGCCGCATTAGGTACTGCGGTTTGGGCGATGCTGTACATCCGTCCGGACTGGGTTTGGGAGGTGGGATTTCAGCTATCTGTGGCCGCGGTGGCCGCTCTCTTGTGGGTGCCTCCAGCGCGCGGTGGGCGGTGGGGAAAGGCGATTCAACTCACCTGCTTGGCTCAGTGGGGGGTCCTACCGCTTACTCTTTGGTATTTCCATCAATTTCCGGGAGCGTTTTTACCTGCGAATTTGCTGATTACGCCCTGCCTACTTGCTATCTATCCCTATACATTGGCTATGCTGGGTGCCGCCTCCTTGGGATGGAAAGCTCCTTTCCCAGAGTGGGCATTGGATGCCCTGATCTCCCTATCGGGCTGGGGACTCAAGGAAGGGATCTATCCCACTCATGTGACGATGGCTGCCTTGCTGGCGTCCACGATGGTTGGCCTTTGGGCATGGGGTAAAGGGTACAAGGTGCTCACGTTCGTTGCCGCGCTGGCCACCGGGGCATTCATGTACCAAAGCATTCCCGTTCCCACCTCCGGCCACATGGCCTTTCGCCGCGGTCGCGGAATCGCGTCGATCCAATGGTGTGGGGATTCCGCACGCGTGGTTGCCACCCCGGGCTTGGCAAAGCAATCGTTTGTTTGGGAGGTGGAGGCCCCGTCTTTTTGGAAGGCACGTGGGGTGCGCCACGTGCAGTTGACTGAATGCCCTTACCGTCAGTTTCCCGAATCCTGGCGGGCCTGGGCATCGGCCGATACGGGATCGGGATGGTGGTGGGATCCCCCACGATAGTGCCAACGCAGATCCTGTAGGGTTTGCCAGATCCACCAACCGGCGCCCAAAAGAGGGAGGGGGGTGATTCCGTCCAGCATGTGGGCCGTTTCATTGGTCTTCGAGTTGAAAAGATCGGGCAGCGTCGCCCCCGCATCGACCCAAAACCACTCGCCCTCAAAGAAGAAGCCATAGTGTCCAAAGAAGGGAAAAAAGAGCTGCTTTTGAAACCATCCATCCGCCCCGTAGATCCAGTCGCCAGCAATCATCAAGATCATGGCCCCAATGATCAAATGCCATAGGGCGATGCTCGTGGCGGACCATCGCATATAGGCGGACTGGCCCCAGATGGAAACGAGTCCAAAGCTCAGGAATCCAAGCCCTATCGCTCCGAACACCACGCCGTATGCGCTCACAGTAAAAAAAAGCAACAAGTACTCGTAGCCGTAACTCACATTCAATTCGCCGTCACAAGAAGCCACGCTCATGGGCAAGAGCACCAGGAGCGCCCAGGCAAGAAGGCGGCGGGCTTCGCGTCGGCGCACCGGGGTCCATCCCATCATGATTCGTTCAAGGTTTCCCAGAGTTTCACCACATCTGCCGCTTCTTGCGCATCGTGGACGCGAAGGATTTGGGCACCGCGCTCCAGAGCGTATAGGTGCAGGGCGCTTGTAGCAGGCAGCACGGTGTCAGGGCTACGGTCCAAATGTTTCCAGAGCATGCTCTTCCGCGACAAACCGATGTAAAGAGGAGCCCCTAAGTCCTGCAATAAAGGCAAATCTTTGAGCACCCGGTAATTGCCTTCCAAGGTCTTGCCAAAGCCCAATCCTGGGTCCAGCAGGACATGGTCTACGCCTTGCTGGCGGAGTTCGCGCAAGTGGCGGTGAAAGTATTGTAGGAGGTCGTCCATGATGTTTTCCGGTGTCAGCGCAACGTCTTGCATGGTGCTGGGACGGTGTCCGGCAGGGTAGTGCGTGAGGATGTAGGGTGCTTTCGATTGGGCGGCCACGTTCCATATGGTCGGGTCCAAACTTCCCCCCGATACGTCGTTGATGATGTGTGCGCCTTGGGCTAGAGCCCGGTAGGCGATCTCCCCCCGAAAGGTGTCAATACTGATGGGTACGTCGGGAAAGCGTTGAGCCAAACGCTGCAAAGCTGGCTCCACGCGGTTCCATTCTTCTTCCAAGCTGGGAACTTCGGCCCCCGGGCGGGTGCTGCAGCCCCCTACGTCGAGCCACTGGGCGCCTCCAGCGAGTAGGGCCTCTGCGTGGGATTCCGCCGCATCCGCGGAGGCGACTCGGCTTCCCTCGTAAAAAGAATCGGGCGTAGTGTTGAGAATGCCCACGATGACGGGGCGGTTGGCGGACCACGTTTGGCCCGCGATGGGCAGAGAAAAAGAGCGGAACATCGTACCTTTCACCTCCTAAAGATACTCATGGCAAACACCGCACACGAATACGCAACGGTCATCGACCAATGCCGTCAATTGTTCACCAAGAAGGCGCAGGATTACGGAACCGCGTGGCGCATCCTTCGGCTGCCCTCCTTGACGGATCAAATTTTCATCAAAGCTAATCGCCTGCGCTCCATTCAAATGGCTGGTACTCAGAAGGTCGCTGACCCGATGGAAGGTGAATTCATTGGCATCGTGAACTACAGCATTATGGCCCTGATTCAAATGGAGAAAGGCATTGCCAATGAGCCGGACATGACGGCTGACGAGGCGCTTGCTGCCTACAATGCCCAAGTGGAAGTTATCCAGAACCTAATGGAAGCCAAGAACCACGACTACGGGGAGGCATGGCGCGACATGCGGATTTCCTCTTTGACGGACCTCATCCTTCAGAAGCTGCTTCGTGTCAAACAAATCGAGGACAACCAAGGTCAGACATTGGTCAGTGAGGGCATTGACGCCAATTACCAGGACATGGTCAACTACGCAGCCTTTGCCTTGATCAAACTTCAATTTCCAGCATGAAAAACATCCTGACACAAGTCTCGCGTGTGCTCGTGGGAGGGCTCTTCATCTTTAGTGGGGTCATCAAAATGAATGACCCCGTGGGCTTCGGATTTAAACTGGAAGAATACTTCGGCGAAGACGTTTTGAACCTGCCTTTTTTGCAGCCCTGGGCTTTGCATTTAGCGGTGTTTTTAGTCGTGTTGGAAGTGATGCTCGGGGTCTTCTTGCTTCTGGGTTGTTTTAAGCGCTTTACCCTATGGAGTCTCGCGGGAATGATGGGCTTTTTCACCTTCTTGACCTTCTACAGTGCCTATTTCAACAAAGTGACGGACTGTGGGTGCTTTGGGGATGCCATTCCCTTGACGCCATGGGAGAGCTTCAGCAAGGATGTGGTGCTGAGTGTGCTAATTGCCTTGCTCATTTGGGGCCGAGATCAACTTAAACCTTGGCTGCCCATCCGCTGGAATCAAGCCAATATGGCGGGTGCATTGGTGTTCAGCGTACTCTTTACCAACCATGTGCTCAGCCATGGGCCTATTTGGGATTTCCGCGCCTACAAGCGAGGCACGGATGTCTTGATGGCCATGAAGTCAGCGGAAGAGCTTGGTTTAGAGCCACCCAAATACGAGACCTACTTCACCTTGCAAGCCCCTGACGGCAGCCGCGTCGAGGTTTCCGGCACGGCCTACATTGACGAAAAGTGGTATGAGAAATCCGACTACACGATCATGGAGGATGGCACGTACAGCAAAAAGATTGCGGAAGGCTATGAGCCGCCCATTCATGATTTTTCCATCGTCATCCAAGGGGAGGATCGAACGGAGGAGTTTGTTTCGGGGCCCCAGGTGCTCTGGTTGCTTGCCTATGATTTGAGCAAAGCGAACCGGGCCGAAGTGGTCCGATTGGTGCACGAATTAAACGTTCTCATCCAAAAGGGAAAGGTCCAGAAGGTTGTAGGTATGACGTCCTCTAGCGATGAGGAAATTCAGGAGCTTCTGAGCGAAACGGGGGCGCTTTTTCCCTGGGCTGTGATGGATGGTACCGCCCTGAAAACGGTACAGCGTTCCAACCCAGGGGTAACCCTTCTGGAACATGGCATCATTCAAAAGCACTGGCATTACAATGATGCTATCTTTCTGGATGGCAGCAATATAGTTTGGCCTGAATGAAGCGTCGCTGGAAGTCCTTGGTGCAGTCCATCATCGTCCTTTTGGGGGTGGCCACCTTGGTTTTCTTCCTGTTTCACTCGGTAGCGGGGGATCCCGCCCGCATGATGTTGGGTCAAGTAGAAGACCCCCAAGCCTTGGCGTCCATCCGCGCCGAATACGGCTTGGACCAACCATTGTATATTCAGTATGGCCGCTACGTGGGTGGCCTGATTCCGGTGGGTACCCGGCCTGACGGAGGATGGGGGCTGCGCTGGCCCAACCTCCAAACATCCTACCAGCAAAAGGGCCGTCCCGTGACGTCCATGTTGGCCGACACCTTGCCCAATACGGCGTTGCTAGCCTTGCTTTCGATGTCTTTGGCGCTGCTGCTCGGTATTCCTATGGGCTTGTTTGCGGCCGTGCGCCAGGGGACGGCGTTGGACCGGCTCGTGGTCTTTCTGTCGACCACCGGCATGGCGATGCCCAGTTTCTTTTCGGCGGTGCTCATTGGTTGGATTTTTGGCTTTGTCCTGGCGCCTTGGACCGGTTTGCCGATGACCGGCAATCTTTGGGTCATGGATGACTTCGGCGAGGGCTACCGCTTGCAGTGGCAAAACGCCATTTTACCTGCCGTGACGCTCGGGGTTCGTCCCTTGGGTGTGATTGCCCAAATGATGCGCTCTTCGGCCCTCGAGGTTATGGCCCAAGACTATGTCCGAACGGCGTATGCCAAGGGGCTTTCCCGCCGCGTGGTTCTTCAAAAGCATGTGCTGCGCAACGCACTAAATCCGCTGGTAACAACCGTTTCGGGCTGGCTCGCCGGATTGTTTTCAGGAGCCGTTTTTGTAGAGTCCGTCTTTGGTTGGAATGGCACCGGCAAACTGATGGTCGACGCGCTGGAGTCCCGCGATTTTCCCGTAGTTATGGGCTGCGTGCTTGCCCTTTCAGCCGTTTTTGTGGGCATTCAGTGGGCGGTAGAACGGGCTTACCGATGGATTGATCCGCGGATTGCCTCGTAGGCAGATTCGCACTTGTCCACCCCGCCGAAAACCCCGAATTTTGCGGCTCTTTCTATTTAATCCCCGAACCTATGAAACTCCTCGCCGGCAACTGGAAAATGAACAACACCCTGGAAGAAGGGGCAGACTTAATGGAAGCCCTGATCGAGGGATTGCCCGCTGAGGTCGTGGGCGACGTGCGCGTCGTGGTATCCCCGCCTTTTTTGCAGTTGCCCCAGACCGTGCATGCTTTGTGGGAAAACGCCCAAATTGCGGTAGCTGCCCAAAATGGGCATGCCGCGGATGGCGGAGCATTTACCGGCGAAGTGTCCATGGCTATGCTTCGGGATGCGGAGGTGGATGCCGTGATTATTGGGCATTCAGAGCGCCGCCAATACTTTGGTGAAACGGATTCAGATGTCGCAGAAAAAGTTCAGTCGGCGCTCCGAAATCAGTTGATTCCCATCGTTTGTGTCGGGGAGGTGTTGGCTCAACGCAAGGCGGGTACCTACCTCGAGGATACGTGGAATCAATTGCATGCGGCGTTTGCCCGGGTGAATCCCGAGGACATGTCGGATTGCGTGATTGCCTATGAGCCCGTTTGGGCGATTGGCACAGGCGAGGTCGCCACAGCGGCCCAAGCCCAAGAAGTTCACGCCTACCTCCGCGCCCAGATGGAAGCGACGTTTGGGGTATCCGATATGCCCATTGTCTACGGGGGCAGCTGCAAGCCCTCGAATGCCGCCGAAATTTTTGCTCAGCCCGATGTGGATGGAGGTCTGATTGGCGGCGCTTCATTGGTCGCTGCGGACTTCATCGCCCTGGTGGAATTGCTCAAGGCTTCCTAAGTGGATTACATCGAAGTGACCTTCACCTGCGCGTCTTCCGTGACGGCAGAGCTGCTCATGGTGGATTTAGACGCCCTCCCGGTGGAATCCGTCACGACCGAAGGCTTAGTCGTCAAGGCCTACATCGAGGCGAGCCAGTACCAGCCTCTATCGCTGTCCGATGTGCCCATGGCCGCTTCGGTCGGAAGCCTCACGTGGACCACGGCCGAAATGGCCCATCAGAATTGGAATGCAGAGTGGGAATCGAATTTCCCGCCCCTGACCATTGGACAGGAAGTGCTTGTTCGGGCGCCGTTTCATGACCTACCAGACCCGAAGGATTTCCGTCATGTGATTCAGATGGTGCCCAAAATGGCTTTTGGTACAGGCCACCATCCCACCACCTATTTGATGATGGAGGCTGTTCTAGAAGGGGAGGCTTCCGGGTTGTTGGCAGGCGCCCGCATCCTGGACATGGGCTGCGGGACAGGAATTTTGGCCGTTTTGGCGTTGAAAGCGGGTGCCCAAAAGGCGGTAGGAATTGAAATTGATCCATTCGCTGCGGAGAACGCTCAAGAGATCGCAGATATTCACGGTCTCCAAGACCGCTTGGCAATCTGGGCGGGGGACGCCCACTTACTCGCCACCGGGGCTGTGGCGGAGGGTCCCTACGATATCGTCTATGCCAACATCAATCGGAACATCTTACTGGCCGACATGGAGCGTTATGCGTCAGTCAGCCGGCCCGGTGCCAAGTTGTACCTCAGTGGCTTCTATGCGGCGGACGTACCCGTCCTGCTAGAATGTGCAAAACGTTGTGGATATCAAAGCCAGGGGGAGGCGGCTAAAGACGGCTGGATGCGCCTTACTTTGGTGTATCAACCCCATGACCAAACCACCCACTCCTGACCATAAGTTTGGATCCCTTCGGGGTCTAATTTGGACACTTTTTTTCACCCTCTTTTGCTTGGCAGGACCGCTCCAAGGGCAGTCGGTTCGGGCCTTTGGTCAAGATCCCGGCGATTTTGCCAAGGATTTTTCGAAGCACCTGACTGAGTTGGTGGGGAAAAAGGAGGTAGAGCCCATCCTTGCGGCCTTCGAACCGTATTTTCTAGACCCAACCTGGGATGGGGATGGCGCCCAGCGGGAAGCCTTCATGCGTGTGGCCCGTGAAATGCTCCGCCGCCGTGTTGTGACCACGGAGCCCTGGTTGGAGCTTGTCCAACTTTTCCAAACCTGGAGTTGGCCTGCCGGCCACTATGAGCAGGGCCAAAGCGACCGCTTTTTCCTGGAGTTGGAGCGGGAATTCAAGCGCGCCTCACGGAAGGAAATGGAGACCTTTTTACACACCTACCAGGGTCTTAGCGATGCAACCAATCCCTTGGCCATTCGATTGTACGATGATGGGCAGCTGAGCTGGTGGTACCTGGACGGGCTCTTGGAGGTGTCTCCGGCCAATGACGGGGATACGGCCTTGTTCCGCTTAACTGAGGGGCGGCTGCTCGGCCGGATGAAGCAAGACAGCATCGAAGTGGCGGAGGTGGAACTGTTGTACAATCCCATCACAGGGGTGGCTCAGGCCTTGGGCGGTCGGGTGGAATGGCTGCGTGCCGGATTTGGTCCGGGGGAGCTTTATGCCAATTTCCCACGCTGGGAGGCCGCGTTGCATACGCCGGGTATTCAGGTGGATTCCGTGACACTTTTCACCTCATCCTTCATGAAGGAAGGGATGATTGGGGAGGCGGTACCCATTCTTTCTTTGGGGGGATTTGAAGATCGGTTGACCGGACGCAACTCCCCGGATAACGCCATTTATCCCCGCTTTGAGGCCTACGACCAGAACATTGAAATCGATGATTTTTTTGAGGGCGTGGATTACAGGGGGGGCTTCTCGATCATCGGACAGCGTTTTTTTGCTTCGGGTTCGCCCGAGCAAAAGGCCCGCTTCACCTTTACCTACGACAGCACCAAAGTGTTGGAGCTCAAATCGGAGCGCTTCGTTATTCGGTCCGACGAACTGCTCAGTCCCACGTCAGAGATCATCATTCGATTGGGAGATTCGGACAGCATTTACCACCTCAAGAGTGAGGTGAAGTATGATCCCATTGGTCAACTTCTGCGCATCAATCGGCCGGATGAAGGGTTGGCCATGACGCCCTACGTGGATAGCTACCACAATTTGGTCATGGAGTTGGACCAAATCCAATGGAAAGTCACCGACCCGAGTATATACTTGGGCGGTCTAAATATGGGGAGCGGCTCACCCATGGTCCTGGAGTCGGATCAATACTTCCGAAGTGCTCGCTATGCTTCGCTGCAAGGCTTGAGCCTGGAAAATCCCTTGGTCAAAGTGGATCAAGTGGGAATCGCCTTTGGGAACGAGAACATCACCTTGTACGACATGGCGGTAGGCTTGGGTATGCCGCTAGAACCCTGCGGTCGGTTTATGATGGAGCTTGCGGTACAGGGTTTTGTCCTTTATGACATTGAAAAGGGCTTGATTGATGTTCTTCCCAAAACGAGCGAGTACATATTGAATCATGACAACCGCCGAGATTACGATGTGATTCGGTTCGTATCAGAGGTGGCGCAGGGCATGAATGCCCGATTGTCCTTGCTCAACTTTGATATGGAGGTGGTGGGGGTGCAGACCATTGCCCTGTCAGATAGTCAAAAAGTAGCACTTTACCCTACGCAGCAAAAAGTGTTGATTCACAAGGGTTTAAACTTTGATTTTGACGGCAGGGTTGAGGCGGGGCGCTTCACGTTTTACAGTCGTGAAAACAAGTTCAACTACGACCTATTTCAGTTCAACATGCCGGCGATCGACTCCATGCGCTTTTCGGTGCCCAGCTTTGATTTGGCGGTCGATGGAACGCGTCCTTTGGTCCGGGTTCGAAACACCATTCAGGACATTTCTGGGGAACTTTGGATTGATTACCCCACGAATAAGTCCAGCTATCTCCGGTACCCCGAGTATCCCATTTTTAAGTCCGCCGCCCCGGCAAAGATTTATTACGACAAAGCCTATGGGGGCGTGTACAAACGCTCCAACTTCTTCGTGAACATCGACCCCTTTACCATTGACTCGTTGGATAACACATCCACCGAGGGATTGGTCTTTGGCGGGAGCTTCACCTCTGCGGGCATCTTTCCGGTCAAGCGCCAGGATATCCGTGTACAACGGGATTATTCACTTGGTTTTACCGAGGAAACCGGTCCTGAGGGTTGGCGAGCCTATCAGGGGGCGGGCCAAGCGCAGGGAAAAGTCCAGCTTTCCATCGCGGGCTTGCGCGTGGATGGGGATTTGGTCTATCAGCAGTCCAGGGGGCACTCATCTGAGTTTGTGCTCTTCCCCGATTCTGCTCGAGGACAAGGGCAATACACGCTCGCCTCCGTGGCGGGGCCTCCGCGAGGAGGTGGGCATCCATCTGCTGAAGGTTCGGATGCTTCAATGCATTGGTTGCCCTATCAGAAAACCTGGTGGTCGCAGAGTATGAGCCAAGCCTTTACGACGTATCCGGAACGTCCCATGACCGCAACGGGGCGGTTGACGTATCAACCCGGGAGTTTGGAGGCACGGGGATTGCTGGCGTTTGATGATGCCGAACTTGAAGGTGGACTCATTCGCATGCACGCCCAATGGGTAGAATCGGGCAAGGCCGATTTTCGCGTGCGGGCGGCTCCGGATTTGGCCTGGGGTTTCCAGATGCAGCGCGCCACGGCCATGGTCGACTTTGCCAAGAATAGTGGGCATTTTGAGTTGCTTGGGGGAGATGCGAGCCTTGGCTTTCCTCGCAATGAATATGAGGCCGACATGAACCAGGCAGATTGGGATATCCGAGCCAAGAAAATCTCCATCCAAAAGGGATCCGGGATAGAGGCGCGAATGACGAGCACGCGTGCGTCGCAGGAGGGGCTAAACTTCCTTGCGCATCGGGCCGAATTCTTTCTGCTCCCCAGCATCTTAGAAGCCTATGGCGTGCCGAACATAGATGTGGCGGACTCGCGCGTTTTCCCCGATAGCGGACGAGTCACCATCGAAGAAGCGGCGTACATGCGTCCGCTCAAAAACGCCTCCTTGCTAGCGTCGCGGATAGGCGGGTATCACCGAATCGAAAAAGCTGAGTTCAAAGTGCGGGGCCGCAATGATCTCTACGGTGCGGGGGAATACCAATACACGGATGAACTCGGGAAGATTTGGCCCATTCCCATGGGGCGTATTGATGTCGACAGTCTAGACCACGTGGTGGCTCAAGGGGAACTGGTAGAAGAAGCGGGTTTTCAGTTAAGTCCTCATTTTCAATACTACGGTATCGTCAACATGGAGTCCATTGATCCGATGCTCACCGTTCGCGGGCGAATCCACATTGTCACGAATTGTCCCGCATTGGAGACCGATTGGATCATGACGACCACCCAAATCGACCCCCTAGATATCGTCATCGATCTACCGGACCCCGACACGGCGCGACCTGCGCACAAAGTATACAGCGGGATCTACTTGATGCAGGACTCTGCGAGTCCCTACACCGCGTTCATACGCCGAAACAACCCGTCCATCGCCGTAGAGCTCATTAGTGCCCGCGGCATTCTTTTCTATGATGCCGAAGAAGATGCCTATGTTGTCACGACGCGCCGCCGACTGCTGGACCCCAACGCTCCGGATAATCATTTGGTCTTCAGTACGAAGGAGTGCACCGTAACGGGTATGGGGCAGCTGTCGCTCGGTGCTAAAATGGGGCGGGTCCAACTGGGTGCCTTCGGGCATATCGAACACGATTTGTACCGAAACAAACTCAGTGCAACCGCGGCGGTGACCATGGACTTTGTCTTCCAGGAGGATATTCTCAAAGCCTTGCCCCAGGAAATGGGCCCGGGTATGGGAGGCCTCAGCACGGATTGGGCCAATGATTACCTTCTCGAAGGCCTCAATCGCCTCATGACCCCGAGAGACCGAGATCGCTTTTATGCGGCCTCGACGGATGACAAGTTGCCCCGCGAGCTCCGGCAGACCCTCTATTTTGATGAGGTGGATCTTCTTTGGGATAAGAACCTGCGGGCCTTCCGCAGTCAAGGGGCCCTTGGGGTGGGTGGGGTAAGCGGAAACGCTGTTCACCGCTATGTGGAAGGGGTCCTCGAGTTGCGCAAGCGCCGTGGAGGCGATGAATTCTCCTTGTACTTGAACCCTAATCTGGAGCATTACTTCTTCTTCAAACGCAATGTCCTGCGCTTTTACAGTACCGAAAAGTCCTACATGGATGCCATCTTGGCGACCGACACCAAGAAGCGCTCTCTTCCCGCGAAAGACGGATTGCCTTATTATACCTACGTTACCACCACGAGGGGAAATATGAAGCGCTTTTTGGATGGCCTCGAAGAGATCATTGATTCAGAGGATGAAAAGTAAACAGTTGGTTTTCTTTTCCTTAGGAGCACAGGCTTATGTGCGGCCCGAAAACGTCGCTAAATAATTTTACGCACTGCTTTGGTAATCCTGGCCAAGGCGTATATTTGCACCCTCATTCAACGAAGGCTGGTCCTTCTGCGATTTGGCCCCGTAGCTCAACTGAATAGAGCATCTGACTACGGATCAGAAGGTTTCAGGTTTGAATCCTGACGGGGTCACACTGAAAATCAAGCACTTACATCGAAAGACGTAGGTGCTTTTTTCATTATTTGCATACAATTTGCATACAAAATCGGACCAAAACGTTGAAATGAGTCCGCAAATGACGGCAAACAAACGGGTCTTTGGCCAGTGCAGCTGAGCCGTGATTTTGGTTTTGTTATGGTCGTTTGGGTGGTCGTCCTGGTCTCTTTTGGGGACTCCTCGGCTGATTGAGATTGTTCGCTTTTCGACACTTGCTGCGCCAAAATCTGCCGTTTGTCCCGTGAACTGCCTGTACCGTTCCGTACCAAATTGTACCAAAACACTCATTTTTAGGGTGTTGAAAACTAAAACTTATCAACATTTTCCACTTTTCACTGCGCAATATGCTGCACTTCGACGCAGGTAGTGAGAAGGCATCGCGCCTCATTTTGACCTTAACTTTTTGATTGCCTGCGACTTAATGGCATTGCACCATTGTTAATAGGGATTTGCTGTCCCATTTCGTACCTCATTCTTGGTGGTTTTTTGCTGTTACTTGTCCCCACTATGAATGCGATTACTTTACTCTCTTTGGACCAAGAAGTCCCTTGCCAAGACCTGTATGATAAATTGGATGAGTTGACCCGATTTCAGCCATCCCGACGATTTCAAGCGTTTGATTTCGGACACTTCAATGTGATCCCCGAATACTTTTTTCCCCATTGTGCTGAATTTGCCAAGCCACTGCTCATGGATGTTCTTCGCAAACGCTACGTCCACTTTCAGGAAGAGGCGGGTGAATTTGACTGTCAAGGATTGCAGCGGTGTATCGGCATGCTCTACGACGGCGACCCGGCCTGGCTCAGTGAATGGATTGTCGTGGCACGCGAGTTTTTCCATGACCGTGCGGATGACTTTGAGTTTACTGATCCTGAAGGTGCGACGGCCCCTGTGCCGGTGATTTGCCGCCGTGCTAGCTATAGTGAGATGGCATTTATTTACAAGGCCATGCTCGCTACTAAAATGGCGTGGACCATCCTCGCTCAAGAGCAGCCCTCCATCAACGCCCTTCTCACCACAACCCAGCGGACTTTAATGGAATTGGTCGAGGTACCCGAGAAATTACTGAGGGAGCTCAAGGACAGCATGCCTGAGTTGATGGAAGAAATTATGGAATCCCAGTTAGATGAAGATGATGAGCAGGGCGAGGAGTGCAACGACTCAAAAACTCTTGAAAACGCCGAGATGGCTATGGTCATGCACTTTCTGCTTCGCGAGGCAAATGTCAACCGATGTGACATGACCGCCGTCACTCGGCTCGCGATGGCCCTAAGCGGAAGGGGATACGACAACCTCTACAAGAAAATCCGCGATCCGTTTCAGGGTAAAAAGCGCTTGGTGCTGCAGCGCATGACGCGGATAAAGCCCTTATTGGAAGATCTCCAAAGTGATTCTATCATGCTGAGATTCAACAAAAAAATGCAAGAATTGAAAATATAGGGTGACCCATAGGGTACTCTGTGGGGTGACCCTTAGGGACAGGCACCCAAAACCTTTGCGCAGTAATCATAAAAACAACTGCCAAATGGACCCCATCATTCTCACCAGCAAAGAAGAACTTCAAGCGTTAATCCGCGAATCCTACCGGGCACTTCGCGAGGGCGAAGAGGCCGTGCCCACAATCATCACCATTGACCCGCAGCCGCTGCTGACCGTCGATGAAGCCGTCGAATACCTACGCATCTCAAAGAATACCCTCTACGGCTATACCTCCAAAGGGTGCATTCCCCACATCAAGCAGGGTAAGCGTGTGCTGTTTCGCAAGAGCCAACTCGACGCCTGGTTGGATGCCAAGCAACGCGGCACCGCGCAATGACCCGCACTCAACGCTCAGAGCTGCAGCATCTCATTTGCGCCATCGACACCGCGCTCGCTGCAGAATCATCACCAGAGGGCGGCGTCACACTTTCGAAGGAATCCCTGGTACGGCATCTAGACGTTTTGAAACGGATTCTGGAAGGCTCCAATGAGAAATCCCTAGGGGAGACGCCGCTTCGCCGTACCTTGCGGCACATTCTCAAGCACCACCCCGAGGTGAACACCGTCTTGGCGGTGTATCGATTTCGGGACGACCGTCCCGCGGGCTGTCCCTACTACCTGTCCCTTAACGCCTTGTACCACGGAACATGAAATCGCCCATCTTCACCGTGCGCACCGCCAACCGATGCATCGAAGACGCCAAGCAGGTACCCACGCCCATGATGCTCTTCGACGAACTTTGGTTTGAGCAGGAACTGTGCATCTTGTTTGCCGACACCAACGTGGGGAAGTCTCTGCTGGCCGTACAGGTCGCCCAGTCCATAGCCAGCGGGACGGTCATCCCCGGGTTTCAACTCGGCGTCCCGGGACAGGGGGTGCTGTACTATGACTTTGAATTCAACGACAAGCAGTTTGAGCAGCGCTACACCAATCCCCCTGGGATTTCCTTCACCTTCTCATCCAATTTGTACCGAATCGGCTACAATCCCGACTGCAAAGCACCACGAATACGAAGCCAAGACGTCTTTGCCGAAATCCGCAGCCACATTGAAAGCTACCGCTCCCGTGTGCTGATCATCGATAATCTATCCTACTTCGCGGGGAATTCGCTTGAAACCGCTCAGGAGGCCATTGACTTTATGCGCGAGATGAAATCCCTTAAAGAGGAATTTCGCCTATCAATCATGCTCTTAGCCCATACCCCCAAGCGCAACAAGAGTTTATCGATCAGCGAAGCAGACCTCGCCGGATCTGCCGGCTTGTCGCGCTTGGCCGACAGCCTTGTCGCCATCGGTAAAGGCTGCGAGTCCACCGACCAGCGCTACATCAAGCAGATCAAGGTGCGCTCGGCAATGCTCAACTATGGCGCCGAAAATGTTATTAAATGCCGGCTTGCCCCAAGAAATGGATTACTCGGCTTTGTGTTTGAAGGTTATTGCGAGGAGTCCGACTTACTGCGTGCCGCCGACCGTACCGACATCAACGAACAAGTCATGGGTCTGCACGCACAATACCCCGATCTCTCTCAAGCAGAAATTGCACGACAAGTTGGGGTCAATAAGATGCGCGTAAGCCGAATACTCGCACGAGAAGGCTCCAGTGATAACGCGTAACATGATGTTACGTTTTGGCCCGATCGTAACACGGTGTTACGCTCTGATGAGGCCCGTAATATTCTGATTATATGGCCACTACAGATTACAAGTAGTGCAAAATAATCTGAAATAGGGCGTAACGTAACATGTTACGTTATGTCTTGCAGCCCAAGTCCCTTTTGGCCGAACCCCGTAACCCATGATCGACTTGCAGGCCTCCCGTCATTCCAAAACGTGGTTCAGGAATTACTGAACAAATATGAAGCTTGCGGATAATGCTCCATGCGAAGCTAAAAGCCAGCTTGGGGGGGTAATTGATACCCAATTCTTACTACTATGGCTCAAGAATATCGTTTCTTAACACCTCAGGTCCCCAGAAAAATGCCATGCCCCATGACATGGAATCGATCCGTTACCTGGACCGCGTTTGGGAAGGCTACTTGGCAGGCTTTTCGCATGTTAGAGGCCATGTCCATCGTGACTTCCTTTACTAATTCGCGATCGTGTTTGGCAATGAGGTGCAGGACTTCAGCAATCTTTTCTGATCGCGTGTTAGCGACCATGACCACTAGCTTGCCCTTGCGCCCTTCGGTGTCCCTAGAGCTGATAAACGTGTACAATTCGCCTTGTGACAGACTAGATTCATCAATGGCGAGGTGTGGAGAAATGTTTTCAGGAAATACCATATACTCCTGTGCATGAGTCGATTGCTTCCAGCTCCCAAAGCCATCCTTCTGACGCAGGTAGCATTTCCTTGCTTTCTTGGGTTTCACCTTGTAGTAGTACGCTACCGTAGCAATTGGATCTAAGCGATTATCGACCTCTCTGTTTTAAAAAATCTGCCAATTCAGCGGTAAACGTGGTGCCTTCAGCAAGAAAGGTGAAGTCCCTAGTGATCTGTTCTCCAGTTACTTTATGGCGCCAGCGACGGCGGCGCAGCTCCAAGAACACGGGACGTCCACGAAGCGGAAAGTCTTGGATTCGCTTTGTAAAGAAACCTTTGCTTTCGTAGTCATCTCTGGAATAGCCCTGTGGCAATTCATTCTTCTCCTCGAAGACCACTTCGAGGTAGTCCTCGCCAGTTGGCTTATCGGTCTTGATTCCCGATTCAACAATTGAAAAGTACCTCAACAACTCCGCCGGAAAGACGTACTGTAGTGCGCTCGTGTCAACCTCAGACATTTTTCTTTTGAAGGTACCTCATTTACCCTCGCTCCCCATAAAAAGGACTTGACCCAAAGAAACCTTTGCTTTCGTAGTCATCTCTCGAATAGCCGTCCGGCAAATCATTCTTCTCCTCGAAGACCACTTCGAGGTAGTCCTCGCCAGTCGGCTTATCGGTCTTGATGCCCGATTGAACTATTGAAAAGTACTTCAGCAACTCCGCCGGAAAGACGTACTGTAATGCGCTCGTGTCAACCTCAGACATTTTTCCTTTGAAGGTACCTTAAACTCGGCTGCTCCCCACAAAAAGGACTTGACCCTTCTTCACGCCCGTGAGCTGCTGCGTGCCAAATTTTGCTTATTACTCACAACGGCCAATATTAATAATTTGGCAAATCTCCTTATATACTTCACAATCATTCTGAACCACAATATATCTAACTCCCTCCCAATCAAGACTGTAACAAATCTCACTATGCCGCCATTCATTTTTAGGAAACAACCTTGGGGGAGTTTCTATATAATCGAGCTTATTGCGATCTATTTCCATTTGATGAAATAGTAGCTCAATCATTGACACCAATTGCGCCTTTGAAACAACGATACTGTCTACCACGAAACTTTCACCATTCCGAACTTTATTATACAAAAATATATTTGTGTTATTTTTAGCATCTAGCCCACCATAATATGCGAATTCTTTTTCTAGACCGATGGGATCACGTAGAACGGAAATTCGAAAATTAATATCACATAAAAATTGATCACTGAAAAAAGTATTTTCATTCTGAGAACAAGATAACATGACTGAGATAGTAGTTAATACAATTAGTATATTGATTAATCTATAATACTTCATATTCATAATTATTATATTTTACAATCATATTCGTACTAGGTATAAAAATGTACATGTAATTAGGTGATTGTGTAGGGAATTTTGTGTGAAAAAACATGAAATTAGCACGATCACCTTTATTGTCCTCATTTGGAATTCCATATTGATCAAATCCAGATGGATATGCCGGCCAGCCGGAGTATTTATCATACGGACCTGGATGTGTATGCCAACTTTCACTTAAGTAGGTATTGGGAAGGAACGTTAAAACGTAAATTTCAATTTCTGAACTAATTGATATTGAGTTATTACTTTGATTTGTTGACACAACACAGAATGAAGTTTTTGTTTTATAATTATTAAATTTACTAAAACCATATTCAACATCGGACTTATGTTATCAGGGGCGATGAAGGGGAGTGGCGAAGTCAGGGCAGAATCGGTCTAACGCTAGCACAAGACGACCCGGCTCCACATGAAGTAGGACATTTATTGGGCTTAGGTGATAGATATACAGATGAAAATGGACCAGACCTCGGTTGGGAAAATAATATAATGGGTAACTCGCAAAATGGTATTGTTGAACAAAGAAATATTGATGGAATCCTAAAAGATGCCATGAAGGCATACGAGGTTTGGTTGAAAGATGGTGACAACACTGGGAAAGAATTTAGATATGAAATAAACGATTCTATACTAAATAATGAAAACAATATTGAATAGTAAACAGTCTTTTATAATTCTGTGCGTTTTGGATACACTTTTAACATTATTTTTTTGGTATTATCAACCATCATGTGAGCCTTGTTTAACAAAACAAAACTGCCCACCATGTATATCTAACGAACAATTTTTTATTTTTTACCTTGGAGTCACAGTAAATATTATTTTTGGAATATATTTGTTTGTACTGACGCAAACCCGCTGCATTCTGGATTCTACTACGCGAAAAGCGAGAAATGGGGACTTAAAATAATGACTGCAAAATCCGCCCAAACTGTATTTTATTCCCCCCGCAAATCGAGGGTCACGGGATTTTTCTAGGGACCTGAGGTTAAAAGGGATCACCGGATATTTCGGAACCTGACAGTTTATTCAATGATTTTCTCAAGCTGGTAGGTAGTGTCCCATTTTGTGTGTCTGTTCTGCCGGCTGAAGTTCGAAATACGCTGCAACTTTATTTTCAACTCACAGCAACTTCGCAATGTCCTTGCGTTTTTCGTTGTCAATGGAATCGATGTAGCTCATGGTCGTCTTCATCGAGCTGTGCTTGAATTGATCCATAATGACCTCGAGCGACGCTCCGCCCATCAATAGGGCATAGGCGTGAGAGTGACGGGCCGTATAGGTGGTGAGGTTTTTAGACAATTCAAGTTCATTCGCAATTTGCTTGAGCCCTATGTTGATCCTTCGTACAAAGTCCTGTGTGTGCTTGTGCTGCTGCACGGCGGTTTGATCATCCCGAATGATGTCAAACACGTATTTATTCGGTGCGGGGTTTTCGATTCCGCGTCGGTGAATA